>Ga0181348_1000192_pt1 | contig 24880 bp, 21 predicted proteins | sample Su13VDMM110DN_FD_130092 | JGI IMG/M metagenome (GOLD analysis project Ga0181348, IMG submission 130092) | Freshwater viral communities from Lake Michigan, USA - Su13.VD.MM110.D.N | ecosystem: Environmental > Aquatic > Freshwater > Lake | place: USA: Michigan | collected 2013-07-16
CTAGGTTTTGTGATACGGATCAATCGACGGATAAGATGGCACCCCAGATGTTTTTGGTTTTAAATGATGTTTTAGAGAGGCTTGTTACTCTTTCAAAGTCGAGGGTAAAGGAGCATGGTTCGGCGTGGCATGGTTATGCTTGGTATCCTGAGTCTTTTGATTCATGTATTAACGATATTCAGGAAGTTATTAATAGAGTGAAGGGATAAAAATGAGATGTTTTGCTGCTTTTTACTTTCCTAACTCAGAATATGGTAGTAGACCGGCTTCCTTAGAATTCGTTCTTTCCGTCTTTATACTCGCTATTGCTCTTATCGTTTTAGCCGTATGGTTCTGCGAATACAAAAAATGATCTTGGAACGGTCTATGTTTACTGAAATACACATCATGTTTTTAATGTGCCCGGTTCTAATTTTAGGTATCGTCTTAATGATTAGCGCGTTCTTGGCAGAAGATGACTATACACCCGAAAACTAATCTTTTTTCTTTATAAACCAAGCATAAGGTGATATCCCGCATTGTTTTGACGTGCCGCAGGAATCGCAGTATCCTTTGTGGTATTGAAGGTATTGTTTTGCGAATTCCTCTTTTCCATACCATTTGTGTAGTCCATTTGTATCGTTAACGCAAAAGAAGCTATCTTCCGTCATTTCGCTGATAATAAAAAAGTGTCCTTCGGTCTTATAATTAAAATAATATTCAGACTTCATTGCTACTAACTGTCCCATTTCTATGGCTTCTTCTACTTCCTTCATGGTCGGTAAATTCTTCGTTCTTACCTCTATGCCACCTATACTATTTAATGATTTTTCAAAATACGGCTGATGCGTCCCCTCCTTCGTACACTTACACTTCCTCTTATACTTATTATAATCCTTGCTATAATTAATCTCCACATCTATCCACTTTAGTACATTTAATATTGCTACCGGGCCACAAGACGATTTGTTTTTTTGAGCGATCCACCTCGTTGTCATTTTATGTCTCTTTTAATGAATAAGGTGATAGTGCCTTATCTTCATCATTGGACCTAAAATAACATACCTATATTATAATGCCCACCCCTAATCCTCCGTAAAGCCATCCTCCTCTAACTGCTGCCATAAATTCAAAACTACCCCCACAAATATTATCGCTGCCATTATTAACATTAAATGATATTCTGCCGTCATTTTAAACCCCCTTTTCTTTTCCCTTTTTCTGGTCGTTTCTTATATACTTCTTCCTTTTTTTGATCATTCGGCGGGCTTCTGGCTTATTTTATTATTAAATGCGCAAAGGAGATGTATTCGGTGACTTAGGAAGTACTATTTCGTCTTGAAATCCGATAATTTTATTAGGCAATTATCTATCACGTTTCCAGGAAGTATAGAATTGATAATTTCGTATCTAAAATCTACGGTTTCTCTTAATTCTTCTAAACCTCGGATATATTCTGTTATTGTCTTGTGACTGTTCTGTATGTCTTCAATATAATAAATTCCACCTATGTTTAATTTATGGAATGAATTTCTAAGGAATGTAAAGTTAGCTTCTATCGAATGCAGCCCGTCGTCTACCATAAGATCGAATGTAATGTTTTTTAAAGGCTCTAAATTCCACATCTCTTCTATCGACGTTTTGTCTCTCTGGTCTACATAAAAAGTAAAAATCCTGTCTTCGTTTATAAGTATATCCCTATCGATATCAGCACCATAAATTGTCGCGTTGGGGAAATATGCTCTCCAGCCTCTCAAAGACGCGCTCGGGGTTCCGCCTAACCCCATATTACATGGAACATCAGGATTATTGCTACCTATCCCTAACTCGAATACCGCTCTTATCCCTAATCTGCGATTTCTGAAAAGGCTATGGTATTCTATAGTATAATCATGCCTACCTGACCATTTATCACTACCGTGATTCGCCATGATTCTGCAGAGCGGTGTTATTTCCATTACCTATCCAAAATATCTAATCAGTCTTAAAAAAAATCGATATAGTAAATATGCCGCGATCTTTACTAGAATATATACTTTTTAACAAAGACGACAACAGGTAATATGTAATGAAACTATTTTTTTGCACGAATTCAGAATCAATAGTAAAACCTCATCTAAGGCGATTACTTTATAATTCTATGGGTAGTGCGCTGGAAAACACATGCTTAAATGTATTTCTGGTTTATGATGGAAAACGCGAAGAGATTGTTGATATAGATAAACGTGTAACAATCATCGAGCACAGGCACCGGCTGTATAATACACTGATAAACACAAGAAAAAAAGACATTGCCGGTTTTAATATGATTGCTACCGGATCTTTTCTTAGAACCGAAATTCCAATGCTCTGTAAATCGCATGGTTTTTTAGATGATTATTGCCTTTACAGTGATTTTGATGTTATATTCAATAAAGCAGATTTTTCGGGACTATACGAAATTAAACCAGAATTCTTTGCGGCGGCGCCGGAGCACGATAAAAACAATTTTACATACTTTAACGCTGGCATTCTATGGATGAACCTAAAAACCATGTTTAAGGAAGATCTGATTATTATGAACCATATTAGCCATAACATAAATAATTTGCACGTACTAGATCAAACGGCCTATAATAATCTATACGGTGAAAGGTTTACGAGACTGCCTCTCGAATATAATTGGAAGCCGTATTGGGGCATAAACCATGAAGCCAAAATAATACATTGGCATGGCGCTAAGCCAAGATCAACTGAACCACCAGAAAGATACAACTTAGACATAATCAAATATTTGAGGTCGCTTGATGCCGATGGCTATGAATATTATAATAAAGTGTGGGAAGATTTACTCTATTATAAATAGGAAGTCGTCGCTTAATTAGTTTAGCATGTTTCTAATTTTTATTAACGCTTGTAGGCTATTTTCTATGATTAGATCGTAGTCTTTTATTATTTTATTAAACACGTCTGGTGTTTGTGGTAGTTGTCCGGCATGAATCCCTTCGACTTCCAAGTATGGGTAGGGCACTTTTCTATCCTTTCATATTTAGCTTCATAATTGTTAATCCAGCAGCCACCACAAATGCTCCTATAACTACATTTCTATTAGCACCTATCCCGAAAAACACAAGGGGTATTGTGTAATCAATAAATATTACAGAAAACTCCCAACAAAGGCTAAAGAAAAAGATACGGTCCTTGTTGTCTAGATATCTAACACCAGTCACCCATAGCGTAGAAACGATAAGGCTAAATCCTAAAGAAACGATTGGGTAGTACCAGGAGTTCCTTGTACTATCGCTATAACACATCATTAAAGAAACCGAGTAAAGCGACATAACTGCAAGAATGATTAACCATTCCATATTATGGGCACCTCGTATTTGAATGTTTTACTGAACTTTTTTTAATGCTTATTGCTGGCGAGGCCGGAAGGGTATACTTTCCCACTTCGAAGGATCTTTTTCGGCCAAAATTGCTCGGTCTCGCTCGTCAAACCTATCGATATATTCTTTGACCGCTTCCGGACTATATCCTAAAAGTAATCCGACATTTATTTTACACCATCTCAACATTTTATCTCTGGCTTTTTCAGCTTGATTGTTTCTATGAATACTATCTCTATAATCTATAGTCTTAGAAAATTTAGCGAGCTTTCTGACATTTTCTGGTTTACCAACTATAATGCCATTATCACCCCAATCTTGCTTGATGACTAAAAACTTACCCTGATTTGTCAGTCGTTCTACCAATTCACCGATATGGTATTCCTCTGTGCGAGGGTCATATTCTTGATATGGCCTATCGGGTAGATCATGAATTTTGCCTAGAAACGCCGGTTTTGTATTCGGTGGGTATCCATTCATCGCCGCATACAATACTAGATTACACTCATTGTCTTGGTCGGCCCCGAAGCCGTTTCTGAACTCCGTCCTACCCTTCATGCTTTCTATACGACCGTAAAACTTTTGCTTGACCTGCTCCGCCATCTCTGTGATTTCTTCTCGTGATGAGTCCGGTACCTCATATACTGCTAAGTCATCATCAGGGACGCCAGATTCTTCGCTTAATAGTCTAGTAATATTTCTGAGTTTCATAAGATATGCTTCTTAAAAGACTAATAACTAGCATGACGAGCCTTTAAAAAGACTTGTTGGCATATTGGGTTAGAAAGAAACAGCAAAAAATTCTAACTTAAGCCGTTGTCACACTTGGCCATTCCTGACGCTGTTCGTCTTCGTTGTCTTATATTTTTCTTCTTTATAGCGACCTCGTTTGTGTTGACGGTCCGAGACAACAACAGTTACCAAGGCCTTCGGGTCGGGCTGTCTTCTTTATAGCGACCTAGTTTGTGTTGACGGTCATGTTCGTCATCCCTAGCGTCTTGCTCGCGTTGACGCGCAACTAATTTATCTTTTTCAAGAGCATCGTCAAGATCTCTCTTATTAAATCCTCTCAATAAGTCGGGAGGGGCGTCGATACCCCTTCTATCTAGTTCACTTTTACCTTGCTTCCTAGTTTCATAATAACGTCGCCTTTGGAGCATTCTCGATACCCTTGGGTCAGGATCCGCAGGGCCATTAACGGGATGGTGTTTAGAATGCATATCGTTAGTATGCTGATTACCTGGACCAGCAATGCCGGGTTCATCATGAAAATCTGCTGCACCCTTAAGCTTGGCTTCATCTGCTTTACGTTTTAGTGCTGCCACTGCTTTTTGGAATTCTGGGTTATTACTACCACCATTAAACCTGGCCTTTAGTCTATTATACTGCGTCTTAAACCAAGTCATAGCTGGTCCAACTAGACCACCTTCGAAATCTTGGTCAGATTTATTTCTCTCACGAGTCGAGATTATTTTAGTTTCCGCCTCCTGAAGCATATACATCAACCGATTAATAGAATCAGTTAAGGGCTTTGGCTCTTCTTTGTCTTTTTTACTACCCTTTTTTACGCCGTGAAGATTTGCGAGTTGCTTTTTATTTCTTCGTTCTTGCTTCTCTTGCGCTGCTGTCTGTTTTCTGTGTGGCACATCATGTTTTCCCGTTCGTGCTAAATCTTTTCTTTTCATTTTGTTGGCGAATGTGTTGCCCTTGCCAGAACCTGCTGGCTTATCGCCTTCTTTGGCAGCCCTATCTGCTTTAGCAGCTTGAGCCCTTCTTCTACGCTCATGCACGGATTCTCGGTTGTCTAGATCTGTTCTTGGAGGACCCTCTCTATTCTTTCCAGCGAAACGCGGCGGCACTTTCCCTTTGAGACTATCCTTCAACGCCGCCAATTCTTCATCATTAAGTTTTGATTCATTGAATACTGGTACGTTGTGTTCTCTAACGTCTTCGTTCGTTAATCTTGCAATATCATCGATGGTATATTTTGCCACATTCGACTCCTGTTATTGGTTATTATTATTTTTTATTACGATATAGATTCACTAAATTGACTTCTACAAATTAGTCGTCATTTCCAGACCAAAATCTTTTGCGGAGTGCCTTTACAGAACGATCGTTAGAAAATCTATCCCAAAAGGATCTCGGTTTATGGCGGTCTGTTATCTTTGTTACGGTATTATATCCCAACTGTCGGATTTTATCTAGAGCGGCACCTTCGTCAGCGGCATCGACGGTATCTTTGACTTCTACTCCTAAACTATCCAAGGCCTCATATTCCCACCTAGACTGATCATCTCCTCCGTCATCTTCATCATCTGTGTCAGTGGCAGCCGGCCTAGCAACCTTCGTAGGTTTTTCGCCTCTGGTGTCGGGCATCCCACCGAAATCGGGCTGATTTGCGTCGGTGTCAATTGTTTCTGCTGCGGCCCCAGAAGTCGTTTGCGCCGCGTCTGGTTCTGGTTCGAATTCTGGGACATCAGTGTCCTGATTTAGATTCGGTTCGGGTTCTTCTGCCTGAGCGGCCGCGGCTGGTGCTGCTTGCTGCTCTGCCGGTGCTTCGTCACTGGCAACGCCACTGTCACCATCGAGGTTTAATTCGAATTGATCAGTCTTGCTAATTTCCTTTAATTTAGCTATCACGGCATCTTTGACTTTCGGGTATTTTACTGTGACTTCTCTTATACCTTTTTTTAATTTATTACCAGTCGCCAGATAATTGCTCAAATCGGTTTCTGATGCGCCACTCAAATTATTATTATAAGCCCAATACATTAAGTAGTTATAAGCTTCGACTGAAGTTCTAGGCTTAGCTGGTCTTTCGGCGAGATCTATTATAGTGCCGTCATAATATGCCCAATTCTCCATGCTTAAATCCGCAACTGGTTCTTGCTTTAATTCACCGCTTTCGTTTCTACTATATTCTACTAAATTCATGTAGTCTTTAGGAATACCATCGGATGTTTGTAAAATGAGTGATACATTCTTCCCCTTAAGATACCAACCACAAGTGGCTTTCATCGTAGCGACTGGCATATACATTTTATAAAAATAAGGCACTCCGCCTCTAAGTGTTTTCACCAACCAATTATCTGGCTTCGATTTGGATTGAATGATTGACTGCACGGGGTCTGTCGTTCTAAAAGATTCGCCCCTCACATCATTATATCCTAACACGATCTTGCCGTTTTTTGTGCCCTTTTTTCCAGTATAGAAGTTCGCCGGATATTTGTTACCAGGCTTGATAGGGTATTTCGTCAGATCGGTAGGTTTTTTAGGATCTGTCGATTCACTAATAATCTGATTTAATTTCATACTTTAGATTTGACGAAGCCAAGATAAATTATTTAGATTAAATATTATCATGCAAACCCGATATAAACCTGTGGGCACAAGTATCCATTCGGATATTTTTCTGATACTTGTATAGTCCTGTTGAGTATAACGCTTTGCCTTTGTTATATTGGCCCCGTAGAACGCTTTCGCGGTGGCTTATTTTGTTTAGCTTGGCCTGCAAAGTTGTCTAATCTTCGTTCTGTGTTCTGGCGACTTACTTCTCCTACTTGCCCCTTGTCAAATTCGCCAGTTAAAAACTTAGCCTTATCAGGGCTTGGATTTCTGCCGGTCTGATCGAAATATGATGGGTCGTCGCTGTCGCCTAATCTTATGTTTTTGAAATCTGTGTCCGCCGGCGCTTTTTGGATCTCATGCTGTTTTCCATTTTCTCGCATTCTTCGTGCTTCAGCTTTTAAAATCGCTACTTCTTTAGCGAACTTATCATTATTAGCCAACGAATCATACGCTACGTCATCTCCCCACGCTGCACGGTATTTGGCTACTAGCTTATTAACTTGCGTCTTTAACCAATGTTTTAACGGTTCATCTTTAGCCCTGTCACTTCTTACAGTTTCGCTAAAGACGTTAGGATCTTCGGTAATCATATTTGCAATATCGTTTATATTATACCTTTGCATCACTGCTTCTCCTGAAAATTATTATGATATTTTTGATAGACGTTTAGCCCCTAGTACTTAAAACGCGGTAGAGCATAGTTTTAAGTTCTCTATCGACGCCGTCTGCGGGATCTCTAGATTGGTTTTTAGAACAATATTCTACAATTTCCGCCCATAACTCCTGAGGATTAGATAAGCTGTAACCAGAGGGCGCTCCTAGGATATCGACTATCTTCTCTCTCATTTTTTTAATCTTGGCCGAAGGGCCGTAGAGGTCTTTTCTAACGACCATGTTTTTTATCTTATCGCCATATTTAACGAGTGCTTGTTTGGTATATGCTTTTGCTTTGTCCCTTAGGATGTCGGGTTCATACATAGAAGCATTCATTCTTATGAATTCACCGTCTTCCCCCCAGACCGCTCTTGTAAAATCTAACGGAGCCAAAAACTTCGATATCGCTAACGCTATTCTTTTCGATAAGCTAAGTAATTTATTTTCTTCGGGTTTTTGTTCATCTTTTTGATTAGGTTCGAACATCGCCATTTTACCACTACTCTGATAAGGCTTGTGAACTAACGGCCCCGGCGGATTTTTACGCAGCATAAATCGAGGATCTTTCATATACCTTTTTAAAATAACCGGCAGGAGATTTTCTGGATCATCTGGATCTAAATCTTTTAGTAAATCCTCGGCGTCAGCGAATTCGAACTCCTCATCGTTTTCCTGTCCCTCTGGATTAGCACCAGTTTCACTCGATTCGATCTGATTTCCGCGTTTATCGATTTTTAATTTTTTGTCTAATTTTAGCCTTTCGATCGATAGCAGCTGATCGAAGAAGACTGCCTCGATGCCAGAATTTATCATCCATTCTATATCCCGTTTCTCTTCAGCATTAAATTCTTGATCGACGGATGCTATTTTGCTGTCATACCAAGCCACAAAGAGATCTTTAGATACTTTACTCATGCCGTTAAACCAAAAATGGTGGGCATGCTCGTGGACTAGATTCGAAACATTATCAGCAACTTGCACAAAATATGTGGCAGTACTGTAGTATGTTGGTTCCCTCGGTTGGAGGTCTTTAAGGGCCAGAAGGATACCGTGATCTTTGATGTGATATTGGGCTGCCGCTTCGCCGACTTTATAATCTCCTGAAGCAGGCATAGGACTATTAGAAAACACCAACACCGCCTGCGTGTGAGGAAATCCAAGACGTGCAAGACGTTGCTCTGCCTGGCTAGTAAATGCTTGGAGTTTAGACATTAAATCTGTATTATTTGTAGCTGTATAACCTTCAGGGTATAAAATTTTTGGCCCTTTATTTTCTATAGCCACATAAGTATGCCAGATAGGGTTTTCCGCTGGTAATTTACCGATATATGTAACAGCATGCGTTTTCTTTAAATTCTTGATAAACTTTACGTCTTCAAGTAATAGCCCGACTAATTTCATGTTATCACCTAAATTAAATAAAGTATTTATTGATCTTTTTGCTCATATCAGACAAGGGTCCTTCTAGACTGCGCATTAATTTATCGAACGTAAATCCTAATAAAAAGGTTGCCTTGCCATTGATTTTTAACTCGCTTTTCGACCCACAAGCCAAAAAGCCAAATTCGAAGAAATTCTTTATAGCTTCCTTCTTTCGGGCGTTCGTGCCTATTAGATTAGTGATTTCTTTGAGATCCGGCCATATTCGTGGATAAAAGAACTCGGCATAATATCTAATGATACTGGCTGCGATTGGATTTGCAGGTGTCTTTAAAATCTGCTGGCGCAGGCGGCTAAGCAAGGCTGCTTCAACTATCGGCACCCTTTCTTTTGCTAACAAAGCAGCATAAATATATAAGTCACCTAGATTATCGTTCGACAAAGGCTGAGCCGGATCATTTAAAAGTTTATTATAATAATTAAGTTCAGCCGCCGGCCATCTGCCTTCAATGAATCCCTTATGATAATATGCGACAATCGCCACACAGTCTGATGAGATAGCTTTTTCACCTAGTCTAAACCTATCGCCGGTAGCCTCAGCATAATTATAAGAAAGCATACCATCCTGAGCAATCGCATTTAGAACATCTTCAGGCACACTTGATTCGCTGTCGGGAAACTTAGTAACATACCTGATCACGCAATCTAGCATTTCTGGAGTTCTCGCGGCGCTAAATACTCTAGCCTCAAGTTCTGGCGTTTCTTCTTCTGCTATCGCATCGACGTATTTAAAAACCAAATCATCATCATCGACGATCGATATTTTTTCTTCGATCTCTGGCCAATCAGGCATGTTACTTTCAAAGTCTGATAGGCTTGACAAATCCGAGTCTTCGTGGTAAGCTTGTAAAAAGTTTTCGTCGTCATTGCTAACGGTTTGAGCGAATATGAGGTACGCTATTGCCGCACGAAGATCGGCCCTAATTAAATCTTCTGCCTCAAACCACCTCTTTTTATAATATTTAGCACACTCAACGGCATTGCTAGGAACTTGAAAGAAGGTATCGCTTAGAGAGGGGAATTTACCACTTTCTCTGGCCATATAAACCTTGAGAGGGGCGTACCCTTCAGGACTCATATGCGTGTAAGGCTGAACCATCTTCATCACTTGAACCACTTGATCGCTTGGCAGTGGATCATTGTCTGTGTTATTATACTGAAATCTGTCTAGTGCCAATGAAAAATCGACTTTGGTAATATCAGGGACACATAACAGAGCATGTTTTTTGCCATTTTTATAGAACGCGTACAAAGGCCCCATCTCAAGATATTCGTTAGCAGGCTTTTCGTTAGCGACGCACCAATTAGTACCAGACGCAATCGTCATTGTGGCGGCCGCATTATTAAGCCTCATAACTACCATATCCTGCGATCCTTTAGCCATTTCAGTATCTAAAATTTCGGCGCCAGGGGGGACCACCAAATTGCCTCGATGGGCAGCCTTGCGTTGGCCACGTGTTACAGTTTCAATTTCGTTTAATGCTCTATATAAAGAATTTGGGTTATACCGTAGGATGTCTTTTTCTGCAAGTCTAGTTTTACGCTTCGTGAAGTCATCTAAAAGGCGATTGATCTTTTCAGAATCTTCAGGCAATATTATATTACGATCTCTGATGTGATTTAGAATCCACTCGACATACTTGCCATTTGTTGGGTCGCATGCAGCGGCGGCTGCAAGATATTTGTCTATCTCTTCTTGGGTCTTTAAGCCTTGGCAATAAGTCTTTACAAGATATGGCTTTTTGGCTTCCAAGTCTGCTAAAGTGGCCTCTACGATGAAATCTAATTTCATAAAAATATAACTCCAGATTTTCTATTAGTTATATTTTAATACGGTTGGTATTTTAGAAATGCGGTCTTAATGGAACAGAAGCGAATTGCTGTGATCTTCTTTGGGCAAGTCAAATGCTTTGACCGACTCTACGATAACTATCATGATCATGTTGGAAGACATATTGACGACATTAGCGACTATTATGTCATAACTAGTCGCAAATCGCACTATGAAAACCCTAGACATTACGAATCATCAACTATCGACTATACATCTATATTTAAATATTTTAATTTCACTGATATTTTATACGATGGGCTTGAATACGATAACTCCGAAAAATGTTATTTTATAAGAGAAATTAGTAATAAAATATTAAAAGAGTTAGGTGGTGCTTGGGAACACAATTCTAGCTTGAGCACTTTTAATTCGATAAAACAGATATCGTCTCTTCATAAAATAGCGACACATCTTAATAGGCACGGTCAAAAGAAATACAATAGGTATCTGCTGATTCGAAGCGATATCTTTTTCGACAAAGATTTTAGACTAGAATGGCTCGAATATGACGAAGATGTTTTAATACCATCCTTTGCTAGTTGGGGAGGTTATAATGACCGATTTGCAATACTTAATCATACAGGTCTTACCAGCTATTGTTCAAGATATCTAGAACTTATACGAAATCCTTGTTTTTATCATTCCGAAAAATATTTAAAATATGTATTAGAAAAAGATGGGATTAGAGTAAAACTATTAGATGACATGCGTTTTCGCCTTATGCGAGGCGATGGAGTCCTTACCTGTTCCGATTACTAGTGGAGCGAGATGTGATTATTCGTAATAAATGCGTTGTTTTATTAAGCGGCGGGCTAGACAGTGCGGTGACACTAGCTTTAGCTATCGATAAAGGCCATGATTGCTACGCCTTGTCTTTCGATTATGGACAAAGGCACCGCATAGAGCTCGATTATGCCACACGCTTATGTAGAAAACTAGATGTTAAATATCATAAGATATTTAACATCGATATGAGGTTTGGTGGCGATAATTCATTGACTGGTAATTCTGATGTGCCAATGGCTAATACGAAAAACCACGGCATTCCTTTGACCTATGTTCCGGCTAGAAATTCGGTTTTTTTGTCTATAGCGACGGCTTGGGCAGAAACGATCGACGCCAGCGACATATTTTTGGGTGCAAACAGTGCCGACTATAACGGATATCCTGATTGCAGGCCAGAATATTTTAAAGCCTTTGAGGACGTTATAAATCTTGGTACCAAGGCTGGTATTACCAAGGATGGTTTTAGAATCAGAACGCCATTGATTAAATTAAACAAGACGGAAATCATAAGGCTCGGATTGATGCTTGGCATCAGCCACGATCTTACCTTTTCGTGCTATAATCCCATAGATTCGAAGAAGTGTGGTGTTTGCGATGCGTGTGTCTTACTGTCTGATGGGTTAAAAGCTATCCAATCGACCTAATCCTCTGGGCCATAGTCTGATTCATCATAGTGGCTACTGTCTTCCTTACCCTCATAGTTGTCATTAGCCCAATTATTGCAGTGGTCTTCGAAGTCCTCGCCCGTATTATCATTATGGCTATGTCTAATACGCGCGAATATTCTGTAAAGTTCGAAAGTATCGATTTCTTTCACTTCGATGAATGTATCACTTTGTTGGTCAAGTTTATCCAAATACTCGAATCCGACTAGCTGAATATCATCCGGCACAGCATCATCGTTTTTTATTTTTATATTAAGAGTAAAATTCGCCAAGCCATTATAAGTATTTTGGCCAACGGCTAGGCCTTCAAACTCATATTCCATATCATAATAACCAATAGTATCAGTGAACATGCATGGTTTAATTGTTAAGGCGTCTTCTATCCAGCCAGCAGGGTCGCGAATAAAATTATAATCTCGGCCTTCCTTTATCCTTTTCTTTGTGGCATTAAAATATAGGAGGTCAAAATAATAAAATACGAAATCATGCATAGCTTCCGCTAATTCCCCAGACATATTCGGGACTAACTCGTCTATCATTTCTTCTTGACTCAGATCTGTCGGTCTTCCATTCGATAATTTATAAGGATTCCATCTATCATATCCTTTTCGTGGTACAGATATGACATCAAAGAGGGTAATCGAGTCTATAAAATTAATATGTGCCCGGCGTGAAAAATTGCTTGGGGGGCCAAAGTAATTTTTTAAATGAAAATTAACACCATCCTTACCGCGTCCTGATAAATAACCATAAGTAAAATCATTTGCACGATCTGATGTTTTAGCCGGGTCTATCGATATCTTTATGACACCATCGAATATCCGACTAAGGTAGTGTACCTCATTAAAATGATAGAATAAACAATGATTTTTATAATCGAAATATGATGTGCCGCCCATAAGGTCATTTCTAGTGACTTGCGTGTGGTCCTCTGGTATTGTTGGTCTATTGTCGTCATCACCTATATCTTCAGTAGACTCTTCATCTTCTAATAGTAATCTTTTATCGTTTATTTTATCCTCTATAATATCATTATCTTTGTATATAGACCGCTTTAATTCAAGATCAGTGTCGGTTATTAGCGCAGCGATATTTTCGATGCTATATTCATTCATAGTCACCTCGATCATCGAATGAACTTTCAAAGCCTACGATAGCGGCTTCAAATGATTTATTGCACAACTCGATGTTATTGAATAAATCGTAAGCTTCTCGGCTATTACCTTCTACGTAGACCACGTCTGGACTTCCATTACCGGGCTGTTTTTTTAAATCACGAAACCCCATGAAAAGTAAATTGTTAAATAAATTCACACTATCATCGAAAGTGACTTCGAGGGTTCCGGAATACGTTTTATTATACACGTTGCTCGATTTATATTCACGGCCAGAACTCATACTATAGTGTTCAAAATCATATGAGAATTCTAAGCCGACTGGTCCCTTGAAAGTTCTATCGAACTCCGCAGACATTTGAAGCCAACTCTCATATTTTATATTCTCGATTTCCGTTACAGCGAAATCCTGTAATGCCCACAATAAATCAGCATCCCTAAGTAGTACTTCTAACAATTCTTCGTATAAATCTTCCTCGTCTTTAGAGCCAGAGAGGTCGACCACTTTCTGTGAACCGTTAGCACTTTTATAAAAACATTTTAATTGAATTATCTCTTCATATAATTCCCAACGCTTCATGGCTTGGATTGTAGGAACTTCTAATGTTTTTAACCAATGTTTACTTCCACCGTGTCCTGCAGGCTCAATTTCCAAAACACCTCTGTAGATTCGACCATATAATTCGATCATAAATGTGTAATAATATGAGGATTCACTTGCACGAGAGATTTCTCCATATTTATCATCCATCTCTGTAGAAGGCAGCGGTTCTTTATCAATACCCATACCCACACCCACCTCGCCGCCCATCTTTTCATAAAGCACTGTCTGGTCTTTATCCAAAACCATTGCTATATATTCAGCATTTGACAAACCTGGTACTATTTTTTTCATATTTTATGTTTTCTCGACAATCCGTTATCTACGGCTTCACCGAAACTGGGTGGATAATTTTCTGTACTCTTAACGAACGTATTTAGTAATTATAAGAGAAGATTAACTATTATGGAGACCGTAATGTCGATTACTTATTGGAAAGCAGATGTGGCGATAGAAGCCGTAGTGAACACCGTCATCGCAAAGTGGCACCAAGACTTACAGAAGGCTGAGGTTAAAATAGGCATAATCATGTGTTCGTCTGACAAAGAGGAGGTGCCAGCACTCAAGCATGGCGGCTACCCCGCTCTCGCCACCATTAAGATCGTTCCTTTAAAGGACAGAATTAGTAAAAATTACGATGCCGAAATGATGATAGATGCCAGATTTTGGGCTGATTCTACTGAAGAGAGGCGCGTAGCCCTTGTAGATCACGAGTTGTGCCATGTTCGGCTTAAAGAGCCAAGCAAGGGACAAGAAAACGTAAAGACTATCGGTGAATTGACTATCGTCTACGACGACATCAATAGACCTTTAATAAGAACGGTTCCAGGAGATTGGAATATCGGAGACGGATTTGAAGAAGTCGTAAAAAGACACGGTCTCGTCGCACACGAGGTAACTTCGGTAAAGTGTATCGGGGATAGACTTAATTACTTGGTAAAAACTAAACTTGACGACTAGAGAAATGGAAGTATGTATGCAAAGTGATAGGATTATCCATAATGGTGATAGAGTCAATATTCATTTGTTTACGAAGGATTGGCCTGTAATAGAAGTAAAAGAATCTGAGGGCGAAAACGCGTCCAAGTTTCATGATTTATCTTTAAATATATCAGGACTTAACACAGAAGAGAATGCGTGGATAAATTCTAAACACCCTTATATAGCCTCATGGTTAGAGAAAGGCCAAGATGAAAACCATACTTAGTATGTTTAAAGCATTTTTTAAACCCGACAGAATATCGATCGCTACTAAAAACAAAGCTGAAAATTATGCCCATGTCCTAGATAGTTTAATAGATGATAGAAGTGACGATCTCGCCATGATCCTTGTGCCTATTAAGAATTTCCTCCTTAATATTTCTGATAATTAGATTTATCTAAGCTTTCCATATCTAATAAGCGAAATCTTTTAATATCTTTTTTAATTTTCACCTAGTAGTATGTGTGCACCTCGTGGCGCTCTTCAAATATACTACAATTCCATCTTAGTTCCAGGAGATTTAACGATGCCGGTGCTACCGCTTGATATGCACCGGCATCTCTGACTTGGCGGTAGCCTTCCCGTCCGGACTATAAGCCGACACACTGGTCTTAGTCTGACAGAAATTTATAAAAGACACACAATAATTAGACCGATCTCATACGAAGAATTCTTTAAAAAGTTCGATATTTTATACGGTATAAAATGGGACGAAGATAAGCTTTATAATTCGATCTTAGATGTCACTTCTGAAATAAAGGATGACGCTTGTAGTGGCGCCTTAATATCGGTATCGATCGATAAGTATTATATGGCTGGTATGGAGATTAAGCAAATACTCGATACTTTTAGGCAAGCTAGAAAAGACGCATATGCTCCTATAGATTATCTATTATCATTAAGATATGATAGCTCGCAAGCGATGACCAAAATATTAACTGATTATGTAAGCCTGCATGACGACATTTTTCAAGTATTCGAGGGTGTCGATCTGGTAGGCAATGAAAAAGAAATGCTGAGGAATAATCTTAATGAGTTCATCGACCCTTGGCGAACACATAACAAGATCATTAGGGCTCATGTCGGCGAGTACGGAGATGAAGAACACATAGCTTACGCTGTTAGATCATTGAAAATAACCAGAATAGCACATGGTTTTTGCGTCAAAGACCCTAACATCATCGAAGAAATAAAAGATAAGAACATACCACTAGATATATGCATCTCGAGTAATTTTCTGACTAAAAACATAAAACATATCATCGACCATCCACTTAAACAACTTGTTTTACACGGATTAAGGATAACACTTGGAACCGACGACCCAACGGTTTTTAACACAGACATGGGCAAAGAATTGAGATACTGTAAATTATTATTGGGTGACGGGTTCGAAAACTTTTATATGAGATTATGCCATGAAACTTATTAAAATCTTAGAAGGACATTGGGCAGTCGCCGATATAGATTATCCAAACAGCCTTGCGCCAAAAGGTGCCGGTACGAAATCGCTGAGTTTTTTGCTTCATCCAGAAGATCGTAAAACATTTTTTAAGAAGAAAAAGAAAGCACCATTTACATCCTAGGTGGAATAGCACTTGCAGATGCTGTAGCACCGCCTTGTAAACTTTGCAAGTCATTTTGAATAGCGGTCAGTTGATCCTCGAATTCACTAGATTTATTCTTATAAAAATCATCGGCTTCTTTGTAGCCGTCTTGCATAGTGGTTACGGTTTTTTGCATGTCATCATAATGTTTATCTCGTTCTAAATTGGCTTGGTTATAGTCGTTTTGTTTTTCATCTTCCATCTTCTTTAAGTTTTCAGCCATTTTAGCTGGGTCTTCGTTGCCTTTGAGACCGTTCTTAGCCATATCGGCTGGAGATAGGTTACCCTGTTCTTCTCCGGCCCCACCTGGGGCAGGCTGACCCTGGTCTTCATTATCGCCTTGGTCTGGATTTCGGTCTTTTCCGTAGGTATCATCCTCCATGTCTTCGACCATAGCTTTATAGCCTATACGCAGAGCAGATTTTACTACGTTCTTTGGACCACTTTCTGACTTGTCTATTGTTTTATAAAATGTTACTAGAGATTCCATTGCCGTCGGTAGCAATCTCTGGCCGAATCTTTCTTGTAGATTACTACTCCTAAATGGTTTAATTAGAGAAGAATGCCTGTTGATATAGTTCAGTATCGAACTTCTGCATTCGCTAATACTTGCTCTTGGCGATAAGCTGCTCAGAGCAGCCAGAAAGAAATCATGCAAATCGGGTCTACTTGTGATAATTCGGCTAAAACCTTCAGCAATGCGTTCGTCCTTGTTACCAACATCGTATAATAACAAATCGATTGATTCGTTAAGCTTTTTAGAATACTTTCTAGACCTTCCGCTTTGCCGGTTACCCTTACGTTTTTTCTTTCTACGCTTGGCCTTAAATAAATCTGGAAAGACGTTTTCTATGGGCTCGCCCAGAATCTCTGTGGCCAATTTCGCAGCCATTTCAATGCCGGGATTTCGTCCGCCAGGATCTTTGCTGCCTGTGGTCGCCTTTGGTACTCTTAATAGTCTGCTAATGGCTGATGGATGCACGCCGGCCAACTCGGCCGTTTTTGTAACCGTTAAGTCCTTACGTTCCATAGCTTGCTCAAGATTAGTTCGATCAACAGTATCCGAATCTATGGTGGAAAATGGCTTGTTGTGCCCTTCATCTTTTTTCTTTTTCTTCTTTTTCTTCTTCTTACCAAAACCATATGGCGATGGTTCTTCTACTTTTTGTTTTTCTTCCGAGCCAAAACCGCAGGATGCCATGGGTGGTTCGCCGCTTCTTTTATTCCTGTCGCTGTCTAGCTGATTAAATTCTACAATGGCTTTTCTTTCATCGCTAAATATTTTTCTACTATTTTTAGATTCGACCATGTAATAGTTTTTACCATTTATTTCGCTTCTTATGAGGATAACGCCTTTGCTTCCTACTACTCTACCATCCTTGGTGAGCATCTGGTTTGATAGTTGCTCTGGTAATCTCGTATATTTATTTATCATAAATGCGTATTCCTTTTCAAACTTTATATATATAGTAAATTTGCAGGATAATTATGCAGTACAACCATTTGGATCTTATTTTGGAAAGCATAAGCAAAATCGAAATTGTAGTACCAATCATTATTTATAAGAGAACCGTTCTCCTCGGTTTAAGTACGGCATCAGATTATCGTAAGGACAAATGGTGTCTGGTCTCTGGACACGTTAAATCTTACGAAAACCCATACCAAGCAGCGGTGAGAGAAAGCAAAGAAGAAACTAATCTGCTAATAACATGCGGTAGTACTACCAGGATCGACAATAAAGCCATGATCATAAAATGCGAGGTCATCGGTAGTATTAAGAATTTAAAACACAATAAAGAGTTTAAAGCCATGGGTTTTTTCGATAAGAAAAGCATAAAAAGCATAAAACTAACAGAGCAAACCAAAAAACAGCTTAGAGATTTTGATATTCTTTAACGTCTACTAACGCTTCATTTAACATGTTTATGCTTCTACAAAGATTTTCTAATATATCGAACTCTGACGATCTTTTACATTGACTTCGATGTTCATCCGCTTCTTTATTGTATATGGGTACCATGACCATGTGATAATATTCGCTGTAAGCCTCTGGCATGTTCTTTCTGAAATCGACGTTGTCAGACTCATCCCAAAAATATTTTGATTCTAGCATAGTTTGGTAAACTATTTTAGCCGTCGAATTTCTTGTGTTAATAGATGTGGTGTTATCAAGCATAAAGTCTTTAAATATCTTGTAAGACGGAATGATTTTATTCTTACATAGATTTTCCAAATAATAGCTACCTGACCCCTTATTCTTTATAATAAAATCATCTACTTCGTGCCATAGTTTTTTATTCTTAGATGGGACCGGTAGGTGCGGCAAGATAATGTTCGCAAATCGCATAATATAAAACAACTTATCGTCGACTTCTTCTTCCGAGGATGCTGTGAAATCGGCAATGTACTTTTTGGCGGCTTCACCGAATTGGCCTGGGTCTCGCCTCGCTTGGTTATAAGCATCTTTTAGACTGTTGAACATTATTGTATACCTTATCCTCTAGTCTTTATATCTTTGACTATCCTGAATACTACCTAACTTCCTTGGCTTTCTAGAATATCATTATCGGTATCGAGCTTTCGTTTTAGTTCTGGATTAGTATCAATTAACTCTGCTTCGGTCATATCTAAGAATTCGAGATACAATGTCTTAAATAGCTGATCACTAAATAATCTATATTCAGCCTCTAACCATCTTCCACCTAGACTATATCGTGTATAGCGAAATATTTTGGTGATATCTGGGCCAGCTAATATAGTATGTTCGCCCTCTAAAAACCTTTTACCTAAAGTTTTATTTCGATTAACGACATATTTTGCATATTTTTCAGCAGCGTTTGCATCTGTGGCGATGATGGTCTCTGCTTCTAGCCATCTGATTCCGAGAAATTGACGTTTATTAATAACATCACCGGCATAGCAATAGGCGATGAATGGATCTAGCATTATGGTTGGTTCTGCAGCGCGCCATCTGATACCGCGACCTATCCATGCTCTATTTATGAGAACCGAAGTATACAAATAAGCCATTTCTGGGTCTCTCTTGATGACATGCTCACCTTCTGGCCACCTTATACCTAGGCGTTTACCCTTATTAATAATATCATAGGCATATTCATAGCATTCTTGCGGTGTCATCGTGTCGGGATCCGAATTTCTGGACTCAATAATCAGATCTCTATCTATATCTTGACTTTCTACGATCTCATTGTCGCGGTCTATCATTCTTTTTAAATCTGGGTTAGTATCTATTAACTCTTGATCTGTACAGCCAACATAAGTCTTATATACCTCCCACAGACGATCATCATTTCTATAAATGCCACATTCTACCCCTTTACATCTATACCATGTTCCTTCTTGCCTTTTAGCCCCATCCATGTTAAACAGCTGCCACTGGAAGGGTAAGTTACCATCGCCTTCACGTTTGTTTATGACATAACGCACATATATCATGGCGTGCTCGGCATCAGTCGATATAAGTGGCTCTGCTATTGGCCATCTTCCCTTTATATTGACGGCGTACTTAAGCCTACAATATGGATGAGATAATATGGACGACTCTGCTTCTGGCCACCTATCTTGAATGACGTGTTCAGCATACAGGATTACCCACTTCAAATCTTTCAGAATATTGGGTTCAGCTTCTGGCCATCTTATTCCTAATTTTTTACCCCTATTTATGATTTTTTCCGTATAATAGAAACTCCATTCAGGGTCTTTAATTATAATGTGTTCAGCTCCCGGCCATCTTATCCCCAAACGTCTGCGTTTATTTATATCATCATAGGCATAAACGTAGCATTCTTCTGGTGTCATCTTATTAGGGTCAGGACGATTTTCATCGTCTTCCAACAGCAAATCACCGTCTATATCTAGACTTTCTATTATCTCATTGTCTGCATCAAGTCTTCGCCTAAGCTCTGGATTTGTATCGATTAATTCTTGCTTCGATATGCCTAAAAAATCAATATACCACGGCAAGTATTGTCCATTAGAAGCTATAGTGTATTCTGCTTCTTCCCACCTACCTTTAATAACATCAATAGCATACATGGTAGATGCCCACGGATCTTCTAAAATCTTCCATTCGGCCTCAGGCCACCTCTTCCTTCGTGCCCTCATAACTCTTCTGCCTACGTTAATAACATTACAAGTATAAAGATAGCACTCCTCTGCCGTCATCTTAGCAGGATCGGGGTGTGCCTCTTCTGCTTCTAATAAGATCTTTTCAACGTCGTGATCGATATCTTCCAATACCTCGTATTCTGCTTCTTTCCTTCGCCTTTCTATTTCTTTAACATGCTCTAATTTTGGGTTAGTATCGATCATCTCCTGTTCTGTTATGCCCAAGAACGACAGATATCTGCCTAAGACATACTTATTATTGAACATATCGTATTCGGCTTCTAGCCATCTCTTGGCTGATCGATGATAAGCGCCTGGTCTATTAATAACATCGGTCACATAATGAAAAGCTGATTCTGGGTCTTTCATAATAAACGGCTCTGCCTCTGGCCATCTCTTGCCTTGTCTATTTCCTCTGTTGATAACATTCGTGGCATAACTCCATGCAAGCCTTGGATGTTGCATGATCGCCGGCTCGCCCTGCGGCCACCTTATACCAAACTTCTCGCCTTGGTTTATTACAAACATTACATAATTATAAGCAAAAAGTGGACTTTCAGCTATGTATGGTTCGGCTCCGCGCCACCTGATGCCTAGATCTTGACACTTATTGATAATGATATTAGCATACTTATAAGCGGATTCTGGGTCTTTCATTATAAAAGGCTCAGCTTCGAACCATCTTTTTTCTGGCCAACTTCCAGAATCTCTGTTTATAATATCTCGGGTGTAATTATAGCACTCTTCCGGCGTCATCGTAGCAGGGTCTGGTCGAGTTATATCCTCGGCTTCGTTAAGAACATCTTGACCACTCTCATCTTGATACTCTAAAACATCATAGTCACTATCTAGCCTTCTTTTTAATTTCGGGCTAATGTCTAATAATTCATCTATCGTCATACCGATGTGGTCAAGATAATCTTGTTTAGCCCAGTCATCTTTAAAAATATTATATTCTGCTTCTGGCCATCTCCCTTGTATGACTTGGATCGCGTAATGATGAGCATTAATCGGGTCTTTCATGATGTATGGTTCGGCATCTGGCCATCTTATTCCATGATAGCTGTCATTGTTTATAATCCTTATAGCGTAATTTGTCGCCCACTCTGAGCTTTGGGCAATATAAGGTTCAGCTTCAGGCCATCTAATTCTTTTCGAGGCCGCTCGATCCATATTAATAATTCTTATAGCGTACCAAAAAGCAATTTTTGGTTCTTTCTTTATATAAGGTTCTGCCTCTGGCCACCTGATGCCTCTTTCATCTCTATTGATGACATTTAAAGCATATTCGATTGCCCAGTATGGCGAGACTTTAATAAAAGGTTCGGCTTCAAGCCATCTTTTGCCATTACGCACCACAATGGTATGATTATAAATCTCCTGAGGTGTCATTTTACTTGGATCAGGTTTAGCCACCCAAATACTGTCCGCTTCAAGAATCGAGGCGTCATTTCTATTTTTACGACTTTCTAATATTTCATAGTCACCATCTAACCTTCTCTTTGCAATGGGGTTTGAATCTAGTGCCTCCTTCTCAGTTAGCCCTATATAGTGAAGATACCAACTTGCATAATCCTTATTTTGCATAATGTAATATTCAGCCTCAGGCCATCTACCTAAGAGTATTTCAGATGCATAGGCACAAGCAGACTCAGGATCGATTGCTATTTTTCCTTCAGCCTCTGGCCACCTACCATTATCATATTCCGGGTTATCCTTGTCGAAAGGCTTTATAACGTTCTTAGCATACATATAAGACCACCATGAGCTTTCTTTTATTATATCTTCAGCCTCGCCACCGTCATCCCATCTTCCTTTGATGATATGTAGAGCATAATAATAAGCACAGGTAAGTCTCTTCTTAATTTTATATTCAGCCTCTGGCCATCTTTTCTTAAGTTTTTTAATAGCGTAGTTAAGACATGTATAAGCATCCATCGCCTCTATATCAGGATTATCGCCATCATCGAAAAGATAACTTTCTTCATAATCGATGCTTTCTGTTATTAGATCGTCGTCGAGATGCTCATTTTCTAAGATTTCATTATCTCTGTCGTATCTTCTTTTAAGTTCAGGATTCGTTGCGATAGCTTTATATTCATCCATGCCGATCAACTGCAAATAATCATATTTTGCATATGCTTTTCGAAAAATATCATATTCTGCTTCTGGCCATCTACCACGTACAATTGACTCAGCATAATAACAAGCATATTCTGGGTCTTTCATTATAAAAGGTTCAGCTTTTGGCCATCTTATTCCGAGTCTCTTGTTTTTGTTAATTATCTTATAACAATATTGCGCCGCCCACTGTGGGCTTTCTGCAATATATGGCTCTGCTTCTTCCCATCTTATTCCCTGGTTACCACCTGAATTGATGATTTGGTCCGCATACCAATATGCAGCTTCCGGGTCCATCTTTATGTATGGTTCGGCTTCTGGCCATCTCTGACCAGAGTCATCACTATTTATAATTTGTTTTGTGTATGTGTAGGCCCATTTTGCGTCTTTCATAATGTATGGTTCGGCTTCCGGCCACCTTCTACATCCATGATTGTTGACATAGGTATATATTTCATTTAAAGTCATCTTGCTTGGGTCTGTGGTACGCCACGTGGCCTCATTGAGCACATCACAGTTGTCATGGCTTTCTATGATTTCATTGTCACGGTCGACCAAACGTCTTAATTCTGGATTTGTGGCCACTAAGTCTTGTATTTTTGTTCCCAAGAATTTTAGATAGCATGGTGCAGAATCAATGTCATTTAACATGCTGTATTCGGCCTCTGGCCATCTACCCTTTATCACATGTTTCGAATACAAGAAAGAATACCAAGGGTCAGTTAATATTTTCCACTCGGCTTCTTTCCACCTACCAGCTTTATTTACAGATAGCTGATAACATTCATAAGGTGATAAGAATTCAGGATCTCGAGTTCCAAACATTAAATTATCTGCATCCTTACTTTCAACTATCTCATTATCTTGTTCCATTCGTCGCCTTAATCCGGGATTCGTCTTTATCGCTTCCTGTTCAGTCATATGAAACATTCGCAAATAATAGCGCTTCGTGTCTTCCTCTCGGAATATATAATATTCAGCTTCGGGCCATCTTTCTCCCATTACCTTCATGACATAAAGCCAGGCATACCTAGGACTTCTCATTATACTTGGCTCAGCCTCTTCCCATCTTCTCTGTATGACTTCGTCAGCATATTTAAAAATCGCCTCTGGGTCAGACATAATACTTTCTTCGGCTTCAGGCCACCTGCCATTGTCATAATCTGGCGCATTCTTGTCATATTTCTTAATGATGAGTTTCGCATACCGAACGGCAGCCATAGGATCTTCGATGATTCTCCACTCAGCATCTTTCCATCGTCCCTGCAGCCAATCAGCATGAAACACACATTGTTTTGGCTCAAGAGTTGCAGGGTCTGGTAAATTAAATTGTACGAGTCGCTCGTCTCCACTTTCATATCGATTTTCGAGCAGTTGCTTATCGTCTTCTAGTAATCGTTGTAGTAGCGGATTGGTGCGAGTTGCTTCAGATTCGGTCATGCTTATAAATTTTAAATAATGACGCTTAGAATCTTCCTCGAGAAAAATGCTATATTCTGCTTCTGGCCATCTTCCTTTTAAGGCATTTTCTGCATACGACGCCGCCAAATCTGGCTCTTCCATTATGATTTGTTCAGCCAGAGGCCAGCCTTCATGCATAACATCGCAAGCATATGCGTAAGCCCAATATCTGTTGGCTAATATCTTATTTTCGGCTGCTTTCCATCTGCCTTCAATAGTGTTTTTGGCATAGCTATAGCATTCATAAGAAGACATTTTATTATAATCAGGGAGGCCACTTCCTTGTTTGCTTTCGACGATATCGTTTTCGGTTTCTAGTCTTTTTCTTAATTCGGGATTAGTGTTTATTACTTCTTGCTCCGTCTTGCCTAACCATCCTAGATAAAATACTTTGGCGCTACGATCATTTAGTATTAGACTTTCAGCCTCGAACCAACGCCCCTTTACGACATACTTAGCATATAACCAACATACCCACGGGTCCGTCATGATCCGCCACTCAGCTTCTGTCCATCTTTCATCAGCGTTCATCGCGACCTGAAAACATGCTTCTGGTTCTAGAGACTTTGGATCATAGCTTTTATCGTATGCTTCTTCGATTACCTCGCCGTTATAACTATCGTCTTCGACCATATCATTGTCTGAATCAATCCTTCGCTTGAACTCAGGATTAGTATTATACACCTCTTCTGCCGTGGTATCCGCAAAGTCAAGGTATCGTTTAATAAAGCGATCATCGTTTTGGAAGATAGCATATTCAGCCAATGGCCACCTAATCCCGAGTTTAC
>Ga0181348_1000193_pt1 | contig 24793 bp, 40 predicted proteins | sample Su13VDMM110DN_FD_130092 | JGI IMG/M metagenome (GOLD analysis project Ga0181348, IMG submission 130092) | Freshwater viral communities from Lake Michigan, USA - Su13.VD.MM110.D.N | ecosystem: Environmental > Aquatic > Freshwater > Lake | place: USA: Michigan | collected 2013-07-16
TCATCTGTGTATTTAAGTATTTTAATACTGGCTGACCTTATCAAAAATGCTTTAACACCTGTAGTTAAGAAGCTAAAACCAATGTCCGCAGCACCAACAAACGCGAACGCAAATGCCAATCCAGCTAGATAAGGATCCTTATCAATCAATGCGTAAATTGCACCGTCAAGAATTTCTAGAGCAATAGCAATGGGAGCCGCACCAAACACGTAAAATAATATTGAAAGACACATTAATCCGTTATGTGTCAAATTAAGAAGTTGGTCTTTGGTTGGAAGTACCTGGTACGAATCTCCAGCGGTAATATTTTTAGGTTTATCACCCTCACATCTAAATTTTTGAGATGTATTAATCTTGGACATTGCGTTAGTAAAATTATCACCCCCAAACCAAAAACTAAAAAAATTCCACCAACCATCAGGAAATAACGTAGAATTAAAAGCATGCTTATTCTTTTCAAATGCTTTTAAATAATCTTGTCTAATTTTAGCCCAATTATCTTGAAAATCAAGTAACACCAAAACTGTCGACTTATCAAACTTATCAACCACCTCAGGATTAGACACATCAATTAATGTTTTTATAGTGCCGTTTATATTGTTCCATTCATTATCTAAAGAAAACGAATTCATTACATATTTTCCTTTTCCGAGGGTTCCACCTAAAACTTTAGTGGTTATAGTGAAACAGTTCACATAATTTAAATTGGTACGAGATATTTGTACGTCAGATAACCTTTTTAATCCGTAAATCGCGGCTTTTGAAAAGACTTGGTTCATAGATTTACAATCATTATAATCAACAAAATCAGTAGTTCTTGCAAGATTAGGTTTAGTAAATCCTAAGGATATTACCGTATCTATCGCTACTTTTATGTCCTCATCGTATGTTGATTCAAATATTATTGGTTGTTCATATAACGTTAATGAGCGATCATAACTTATAAGTCTTAATTGTGTTGATAATTCTTCGTTTAATATTTTTTTCATTTTGTTATTATCTATTTTAGTTGGTTCCCTTTACCTCTAGCAACACCTGAATCCCACTTATATTTAGGATCATTCATATATGTTTTACCAAAAGTTCTTCCTGAAGCCCAAACACCTGGTGTGTTGGCGGTTCCCGTAGTTTCGGCTCCATCCTCAAACACTTCAGATTTAGAACTACCATTAACATTATGTTTAAGAGATAAAGTTTTTAATAACTTACTTTTATCACTTTTGGTTAGACTAACATCTTTATTTATTTTATTTAAAATCACATTAACTTCTTTACTTTTTTTTATGTTAGATATCATTTTTGCATAATGTTTATAGTTAGTTTTTTTTATTTCACTAATTACATTACTAACCATATTTATTAGTTCAGACTCAGTTAATAGTATTTTTTTTTTCATAAATTAAATAATATCTTTTTTTAAGGAATTACCTCAAATAATTTTGCTTTTTCATCGGCAGAACCATGATTTTCTGAACTACCAACACCACCAGCGTTTATATTAACGAAATATCTAACAGCATCATCAATATTTGTAAATTCAGGCAACGAGGATGCCGGTTTACCTTTAGTTAAAAAAGCTAAAGCCGCTTTTGACGCAACATTAACATCATTTAACTTATCAGGGTTACCAACTAAATCTTCACCAATCATATCACCATATTTTTTATATGTGGATTTAAAAGTTATTTGGTTAAACCCTCTACCTCTATATTTGTATCCATCACCAACGTTATCGTTTCCAGTGTCCCAATTACGGTTACTTTCTTTTCCATATACCGCATCAAAAAACTTCTCACAATCATCTTTCAATTCATTTAACTCTTTTTCGTCATAATTAGTCAGATATTTACCAAATAAGTATCGTATACGACTATTAGCCGTATCATCATAACACCCCTCACTTTTTGGTATATAACCACACTCTTTACCAAATACCGCCAAAATACCTATCTGAGTATATGGATTTGTAATTCCATAGTTAATCATATCACTAATCATTAAATTAACATTACTTAAAGCCTCACCACCTATAGACCCAACAATATCTACCTTTCCATTTAAATACACTTCAGCCTCACCACCAATAAGAGATCCAATACCACCGATAAGAGATCCACTACCAACACTTTTAATAAATTTAGAAATATCTAAATCATTAAAACCATCAACTTTTAATTGGTAGTACATATCTTCTAGAGTGTCAGAGTCACATTCTCCGGTTTCTTGTAATTTATTTTTTTCCTGATATTCAGTTACCGCCAATTGTGTATCTCTATCGTACTTACCGTTTATATCTAAATCGTAACCTAAAAATTTTAAAGTAATTTGTATTTGTTCAATGTCAGGTTTAAAACTAGTTCCAATATTCAAATAATAATGATTATTTGACTTAACCATCTCATCAAATCTATCTAAAAATTCGTATATTGTATCATAATCTGTACTATCCTCACCAGAGATATCTCGATTGTATCTACTAACACTAACGTTTCTATTAATGTTATTACCACCAACTATAAAATTAGTTTTAGGGTTGTTTTGATATATTGAATTTTTAATTTTAGTTTTTATGTTGTTAATATTTTTATCTGAGTTACTAAGATTAACATCTAAAGAATCGTATTTACCAATAACATTAACTCCATTTTTTTTAAACTCATTATAGAATTTCATTATTTTTTTTTCAGAATTATCACCATCAATAAACAAATAATTTTCATCAATAAGAGCCTTTATTACGTTAATGTTTGCGTTTGGAAACTTATCCATTAATGTTTCACATAAAAAAGAAATATTATTTGTTAATTTAAACCTATCCATTTTACCGATTGAAAAGAATACGTGGTCAACATTATCATTGGTTGCAGTAGACAATAATTTTGTTATTAAATCATTTATTGTCATATTTTTAGAATATAGTTCAGTGTCTAAATACGATCCAGCAACAACTAAGTATTTCACTAAATCGTCACCAAATAAAGCGATTTTAACATCAAAATTTTTATAATTATTTTCCATATTTTTTATTATTTAAATTCCGATTTAGGTATTTTTTTAGGGTATACAACATAATACTCATTTAAAAATAAAATTAAATCGTATTCATCATCAATGTAATCGTACTCATCATCATCCCAATCGTCTTTTTCATCATCATCCAATATTGATTCCAATATTTTAAAATCTTTTTTATTATCAAAACCAAACTCTTCAAAAAAAGAGTATTCAATTAAATCTTCTCTAGTTGTGTTTTCATCGTCACCTAACATTCTAAACTCTACATTAATTATGTTCTGATGTTTATCAACATAGTGGGTAATAATATCAATAACCTCCATTTTAATTAAATTTTTTAAATCTTCTAAACATATCAAGTGACGTATTTACCGTTTCCTTAACTTCACTTTTATTATTTTCAACACCAAGACATTCTAAATCATAAAGGTTTGCGTCATTAAATAATGGGTTATCCTCATAAACGTCTGTAGGACCTTTAGAATCTAAATCATACGATGGGTCAGCACTAAGTTCATTAACATTATGGTTCTTATATTCTGTAACGTTACCTTCATTATTAATGGTAATTCCGTTTTTATCTCCAGCAGCATCATAAACTGTTAATGGGGTCATGTTACTACTAACATTACCAACAGCATATCCATCATAGACTTCTGAATGTTTTTTTAATATATCTGTACGTTCTTGGTCTGACATTTTTGAATAATTTCTCATTTTTTATTTTTTATTTTTTATTTTTTATTTTTTTAATTTACCATCAAAAAGATAGGACTTAAATACCTTTATTATATTTAATATACGGGTTTGTACCTTCGATATGGTTATTTCTTCTTTATTATCTTCTAAATTTTTTATTGCTGATCTAATAAGAATATCTTTTGTTTCTTGTGATCTACTTATTATCTCATCTATAATATCATTTTGATCTTCGGTAAAATTGTTATCATAAGATTTTAACTTAATATAGTCTTTTATGTATTCGGGGCCACAAGCCAAAAACTTACCACCTTCAGTAAACATATTATGAGTACTAAGATCTCTTTCTAAATTAAATAGATCAATAATTTTATTACGATCTGATTTACTCATTAGTTTTAAAAAATCACTAAAACTAATAATTTCGTCTAAATCTTTAAAATTACGTTCTTGTATTTGTTTTTGATCCATATCAAAAATCCAAGAGTCTACACCTACTATTAAAGATAATTTAGATATTACTTTAGAATCGTAATCATCCTCATACCATTCAACCTCATACATATCATCATTATTAGGTAAACTGACTTTTTTTAAGACTTTACCTTTTATCCCTGAACCCATAGTCTCACCATTCATATGGATAAGAATAATTCTGTCATTTTTTTTTAATTCAGGGTTTATATTTTTTTTCATACTAATAAATATATCATATTTGTTAATAATATACCTTAAAGTTATTTTTTAATTAGATATACACTATTATGTGCATATTTATATAAAATGAAGTTAAAATTATTAAAAATACTTACCGAAGAAATATATTCAGGAGGGTTAATTCAAGAAGGAGACGATTTATGTGTTATTATTTGTAAAATAAAAATCGCAGCTAATGGGTCAAATGGTGATACCGTTAAAGAAATACAACACGCACTTGCAAATTGTGGTCAAAATTTAAAAAATAATGGTGGGGGCATGAGCGAAGATTGCGCTAAAAACAAATATAGTTGTGATGGTAAATTTGGAAAAAAAACCGAAGAATCTGTAAAAGAATATCAAAAAAATACTAAATTAACTGTTGACGGTAAAGTTGGTTACGATACATTACAAAAGTTAAAAATAAATGACCATATCAAATTACCTAATTGTAAATGTGATGAAGATGATAAAACAAAAAAACCAAATGAAGTTTTATCTAATTCTTCAGATATAGTATACAGTAATTCAGGATCTTTGGATTTAACTAAATTAGATGGTAAAAATTTTAGTATACCTAAGAGTAATGGTACTTATGGTTGGAGAGGACCAATCGCATCCATGATATATAAAAATAAAGCAAGATACGCGTATACTCATTGGCATGCAGGTAGAGATTACTCATATGGTAGGTTACCAGTGGTAACACTTAAAGATGGAACAGTAGAAAGGAATGGTGATGAGTGCATTACAATAATCTACGAAGATAATTCTAGATCTAAATTTTGTCATATGACTGATATCCCAAAAAACGGTGTTAAAGTTTCTGCTGGTCAAATAATAGGTAAAGTCGGTAATGTTGGGTGTAAGTCCGTTCATTTACATTGGGAATTTTATCCATCATCAGGTACTGCCACAAAACACACAATCCCAAAAACAGGTACAAAAGTTAATTTAGAAAATAAAAAGGTAACTTACTATTTAAATGGTGAAAAAGTGATTAAAAAAAATAAGCCAAAACCTGAAAACTACAATGATATTTATATAGAAAGATACGATATTGACCCTTCTGGTCACGAGAAGTATCATGTAGTAATATTAAAAAATAAAGCGTCTTTTTTATCTGATTTAGCAAAGAATAAATATATTATTACGACTAAATAACCTAACATCTAAGTTAGTTATACACATATTTATATAAAATGAAGTTAAAATTATTAAAAATACTTACCGAAGAAATTGAAGAACAAGGCTATGGTAGATATTATACAGATGTTGTGTTATCTAGTGGCGTAAAAATAGGAGACACTAGGGGTTATAATTTTTTATCAGGAAATTCAATAAACAAATCAGATAAAGTTATAACAAAAGTTTTATCTAATTCTGAGGATGTGTTTTCGTCCACAATTGGAACTTTAGATACTACCCCATTAGAAAAGGAACTTGGGAAGGTTTTTAAGGTACCAACTAATAAGGGAGGGATCTACGGTTGGAGAAATAGAATATGTAGAAGTGATTTAAAAAATAAAAAAAGATATAATTACAAACATTGGCACGCAGGTAGAGATTATAGTGGGATGGGTAAAAAGTGGGTAATAACACTTAAAGATGGTGTAATTGATGCAAAAGATAGTATGTGTTTTACTATAAAATACACCGATGGTAATAAAAGTCGTTTTTGTCATATGACCGACGTTGGTAATGTTGGTGATAAGTTGTTTGCTGGTGAAATCGTTGGTATGATTGGTGATGTGGGGTCTGCAGGACATGTTCACTTACATTGGGAATACTATCCTGGTGAGGGGGGATATACGAATCATGTTGTTCCACCATTAAAATCTAAATACACACAATCAAAGCGGTGCGATAATGATAACGTTAACTTATCAAATTCTGATGTAAATTACTATATTAATCAAACGCTAGTTAAATCAATTAGCGATGTTATGACTGTAGGTGGGGCTGCAACTGAAAAAGAAAACTATGATAAGGTATACATTCGAAGAACTGATAGAGACCCTAATGGTTATGAGAAAAACTATATAAAATATATAACTTCTGATATCACTAAGAAATCATACGATGAGGTATTAAAAAAATGTCGTAACGTTCTTAAGGTTTCTACTAAAGGTGAAGAAATTAAAAAGGATAATGAAGAAATTAAAAAGGATGTTAAGGAACTAACTGATAAAGTTACAAACGATACGGAATATTCAATCATTAAGTCAGACCTTTATAAAGGTAAAAATGTTCATGTATTATTTGGTGGGTCACATACTTCAGACTATAGCAAAATTAAAGATTATGTTAAATATTTAGAACCATACAGTAGTATATCAATAATTGTTATTACGCATTGTAATAACACACTTGAAAACGTTAGTAAGTACGTTAAAGATAAGTTTGATGGAGTTGTGACCTCAATCGCTGGGTTTTCTCAAGGAGGTAAAGAAACTTGGAAACACGCCGATAATTCATCATTAACTTTAGTTGGGTTAATTGACCCATCAACTTATGAAACTGATGTAACATTTGGTGAAAACACCTATTTAGTTTGTGACCCTAATAATTGGGGGGGTTACAAGTTTGTTGATGAGGTTAAGAAAAGATTACAATGGTATTGTACCCACAAAGACGACCAAAAGTATTCAGGGCATGTTGAATGTACAAAAGGTAAAGCTCACACGTTTTCAGGTATATTAACATATTTTTACAAACAATACGGATATAAGATTTAACGGGTTTACTTAAAAAGATTGTTTACTTGGATTAAAACTATAGATCATTTAAGTTAATAACAACTTCATTCTCAAAGAAGTATTTTACTTGATGTATGTCTTTTTTTAATTTATTTTGTAACCTAACTTCACCTTCATTATTATATCCCTCAAATTCGTTATTTGAATCATAGGTTTGAAACCCTTCAGATTCCAAAACAAAGTCGATGTCTGTTAACTTGCCACTTTTATCTGTGGCAATTAATCCAACCCACTCTTCACCATGCCATTTTACAACTCCGTAATATATGTTTTCTTTATTCAATATTTCAGAATAATCATATTTAAAAGAAAACTCACTACCATCTGGTAAAAATGTACTATATTCTTCACCAATTTTACCTTTAAAATTGTTATTTTTACTTTCAAAATCGACAGATTTAGGTGTAAATTCACCACTTTTACCTGTTTTTAACCACTCAGAGTATTGATTTAACGTAAGTTTTTCATCATTTTCAAGATTTTCATATCCAAATTCACCTATTTTATCTAAAATTTGGTTAATTTCTACAGTATTTTCGGTTAATACTCGATATTGTGACTCAGTTATTATGATTTTCATACAAATAAATACATAAAATAGTTGTTTTAAGTTAAAAAATGTTTATTTTAGCTAAAATGATAGAAGAAAAACTTAAAAATGTTCCAAAATCTAGTGGTTGTTACCTTTTTAAAGATAAAAAAGGTCAAATTATCTACATTGGTAAGGCAAAATACCTCCCAAATAGGGTAAAATCGTACTTTTCTAATAAAAATCACACAAATAAGACTAAAATATTATTAAAAAACGTATCCGATGTTGATTTTATGATAACTTTAGATGAAAATTCCGCAATTATTCTTGAAAATGACCTAATTAAGTCACATAAACCTAAATTTAACATTAAATTAAAGGATGATCGGTCAAAAAGATGGTATTTAACACTAACAAATGAGGTATTTCCACGTTTAGAAATAAAAAATGACTCAAATTTAGACTCAGACCCATTAATTTGTGTATCAAATAGTACAATATGTCACAAAATGTACGATTTACTACACGATATCTTTAATTTACGATCATGTTCTTATGATATTACCACTGAAAATGTTGAAAATACTAAGTTTTCAGTATGTTTAGAGTACCATATGGGTAAGTGTGACGCACCTTGTATCAATAATATTAATAAATTTGTATATAATTCAAGTATTACTGACTTAAAACAGGTATTATCCTTTAATTTTAGTCAACTTAAAGGTAAATTAACACGTTTAATGAACTCATTTAGTAAAAATATGGAGTTTGAGAAAGCAAATTCTATTAAATTTAGACTAAATGCTCTTGATAACTATGAAAAATGTGTTGAATCGATAAGAATCGGTAATTATTTAGTGGTTGCTGATGACTTTAAGACTAAATATAACCTAAAAAACACTCCAATTGACATTGAAATGTACGATAACTCCCATACTGCTGGTGATTGTATGGTCTCTGCGCTTGTTAGATACACCAATGGTAACAAAAACACGTCAGAATATCGTAAATTTAACATAAAAACAGTGGATAGTCCCGATGATTACGCTTCTTTTGATGAAGTTTTACGTAGAAGGTTCACAAGATTACTAAAAGAGAAGAAAAAACTACCTGATATGGTTGTTATTGATGGTGGTAAGGGTCAATTATCGGTAGCAAATAAGGTTTTTAATGAACTTTTACTACTTGATAGGGTAGATTTAGTGTCAATTAGTAAAAACTCGTCTCACAAGTCAGATATTTTACATTTTACAGACGGAAATAGTGTAAAATTTGAAAATTCTAAGTTTTTTAACCTACTTGCAGTCATTCAAGATGAGGTTCACAGGTTTGTTATTACTTTTCATCGTAAAAAACGTAGTAAATCTATGTTAGGATAGGTTTATAAACGATGTACTGTATTGTATAGACAACCAATCCGCAGCAATTAAAGGGTAATCCGATAATATTTCATCTAATTCATTGTAAACGTGTTCGGATTCTAAATATACGGTATCAGATTCAATAATTTGTAAGTATTTTTCAATACATTCTTCTAAATCATTACTAATAACCTTTTTTAATTTAGTGTCATATATAATACCCGACTCAGATTTAAATTCGTTCCAAATATATATAGTATCGTAACCGTAGTCAAAGTTAAACCCAACACTTTTACCGGCTAATGTGACCTTATTATCATAATATGAAGATAATGATAACGTTTTTTTACTATTTAAGTATGATTTTATGTTATTTTTTAAAGTTTTATTTAAATATAACCTAGAACCATCATACTCAATAGTATAACTAAGCATAATATTAGTGAATTTACCAAAATCAAATAGGGTATCGTTTAAATATTCACCAACAACATCTAAATAATAAGAAATCTCATTAGGATTTTCAATTGAAAACTCAATTGTTAGAACATCTTTAAGTATTCTTTTAGGTTTTAAATATAATCCTTTAATTTCTATTGAATTACCACCAATAAATTTTAAAAATAACTTATATATGTTTAATTTAGACATAGTAACAAATACGTATAATTAATCTTCATTAAAATACGAACTTTGAACTTTAACTCCTTTTGGTAACTCAAAATTATTTTTTTTAATATTAAATTTCTTGTATTTTTCAGTAGGATATTGGTAATTTAACTTATTAAGTTCTATAATGTATTTCATACCGTGTTCATTAATTCTATTAATCACATCATCAACAAGTTCTTTTCGTTTAGATGGGTCATTTTTAGTAAAATCGTTATTTTCTTTAATAATATTTTTAACAATCCTATTAATGTCTGTTTCCGTGAGTTTTACTATCATTTTTTTTCTGTTTTTACATACCTAATTCATATAAATCTTCATCATCCTCTTCATCTGGTAATGCTTCTTTATATGCTTGTCTTTTTAATTCGTTAACAATACTATCAACTAAATTTTGAATGAACGCCTTACCTTTAGGGTCGTCATTTAATATTAATTTTGCAATCCTAAAAAACTCATTAGCGTCAAGAGCCGAAAACCGCATAAATAGATAATGTTGTATGTGTTTTTTGTCTTCATCAAACAATTCTATAGGGTAAGTGTTCATAAATTTTTCCCAAAATATTGGTCCAAGTCTTGAGTCCCATATTTCTGAAGGTAATGTGTCTTCTGCGTTCAAAATCATCTCTTGTTGTTTTGGATCATCAGGTAAACCATGTGTTCCAAAGATTTCATATACACCTTTGACTAATTCATGTACTAATAATGGGAATGTAACTGCTTTGGCACTTACTGTTGGGGGATCAGTCTCTTCATCAACCTCTGATTGTCCCATTTGACCTCCACCACCTCCGGCCATACCTTCCATGTCAGGAAACATCCAATAAGAATGTTCCATTAAAGATTGTGTAACCGCATATAGGTTCATAAGATTCGGATCAATATTATTTATATCACTTCTAACCAAATTATACATATGTCCACCTTTAAATGCTGCTCCTTGAATAAGTGAATTAATCATTCTTCTTTTTGCTCTTTCTAAATTGAAGTTTTCAAGATCACCCATTAATTCTTCAACTTCTTCTTCACTTGGAATTTCAGGTTCAGACTGCATTCCTTCGGCAGCTGCCATAGATTGCGATACTAATTCAGCTTTGAATTGCATTGCTCCATCAGGGATACCTAATTCGTTTTTAACAAGACTAATTGCCAAATCTTCTAACTGTTTTTTATTTTTTACTTGAATTGAGACTATCTTTTGCATCGCCTGACCAACAGTCATCATTAGTTGCATAAGAGCATTTCCTCCTTGAATGGTTCTAGTGTCTCCCATAGCCATTCTTACTTTATTTACCGAGTCTTTAAATCTTTTAGAAGATATTAACTCAATATAGTCACCATCCATATTTGGAATAGCCGGAAAACCATGATATGGTGTTTGTTTTCCTGTTATTTTTCTTTCAATCCCTTGATCCATTCTTTCATCGCCTTCATAGTCAATTGGAGCTTCATTAATTTTATTATTAAGTATCGCTAACCTTGTCATTTCGTAGTTATTTAAACCACTTATGACCAATTTAGATCTTAATAATTTTCTTTCTGATTTAAGTCTGTTTACGTCTATCATAACCTATATTATATATTAATACCTAATGAATTAAAAGTTAACCAATTAGGGATTTTTTTTTTATTTTCAGCTTTAGGGTTTTTTTTAGGACCAGGTTTAGGACTATATGGTGTACCTGGTTTTTTAGGTTTTACTGGTGTATCAACATCAGGTTTAACAGGAATATTAATTTCTCTATTTGATGTATGGTTGTCCTCACCAAGTTCAGTCTCATTTTTGGGATGAATGTCTTTAAAAAGATTAGGGTCAACCTTAAGATCAAGATTAAAATCAACCTCTTCAGTATTTTCTGGTTGTTCTGAAATTACAACACCTTTTTTATAGTTAAAAAGATACTTAATTTCATTTAATTCTTTTTTAATATTGTTTTCCATAATTATTTTTTATATAAATATATAGATATATTACTATTTTATATAAATATAATTAAAACTTTAATAAAATAGGTAAAACAACATAATTAAGACACTTTTAATATTTATCAATAAGATAATATTGATAACCTAAAGAATAATATAAAAAAGTGTTTTTTGATTTTAATATGTTGTTTAATTTTTCTTTTTCAGACACCTTTACCCCTACAATCATTTTATTTTCAGGTATGTTTTTTCCGTTATGAACATTTAAAACATCAACGATTGGATCTAAAAAATATTTTATTTTTTTTATTAAAGTTTTTTTATCTCCGATATGCCCAATATTGTATTGTTTACAAATGTCTTTAATCTCTTGTATTGTTTTAGTTTCTAAATTTTCCATTTTGAATAATTAAAAGCTAAGTTAATAATTTAATATTATAAAAACAAGGATGATTTTGTTTTTATAATATTATCCACAACATTTTGAGCTTCAACTTGACTAACATATATTTTAGTTATGTCATTAAATTTTTCGTCTTTAAATCCGTCATAATCTCTAGCATCTTTTGGTAGAGTCACACCTTTACTTTTCCAAGTAAATTTTATTTTATATTTTTGAATACCATCGGCTGGCGTAACTTGAAATTCAGGTAAAGAATCATTATCATCCTCCACTAAAAACTTTTTATTTAGATATCTTTCCTCTAATCTTAGATTAATTAATTTTATCGTAGTTTGTTTTTTATTATTCATAGTATTTTTTTAATAAATAGTTTTACATTTTAAATAATAATAATTATAATTATAAAAAAAATAAATTTATGAAAAAAATAAAAAATGGAGACACCGTGAAAGTACATTACACGGGAAGATTAGAAGATGGCGATGTTTTTGACACGTCAATGGTTGATGGTAGAGAACCAATAACTGTAACACTAGGAGAAAACTCACTTATTGTTGGGTTTGAAAACGGGCTGATAGATATGGCCGTTGGTGAGAAAAAAACAATAGAGATTAAATGTTCTGAAGCATATGGAGAATACAATGACGGTATGATTCAAGAGGTACCTAAAAGTCAAATGCCTGGAGAAGTTGAAATTGGTATGTCTTTACAGTCCCAAACAGATATGGGAGTTATTCAATTTTTAGTTAAAGAAATCAAAGAAGAATCAGTAATTTTAGATGCTAACCATAAGTTGGCGGGAAAAGATTTAATTTTTGATTTGGAGGTTTTAGAAATACAATAAAAAGTAAACCCCCACAGGTAGCGAACTTATGGGGGTTTATATATAGCCTAAACTATACCGGTCCTAACCGTACCATTTACCATTGTATATAATAATGGTTTAAATATATTTTATAATTTAAAATATAACAAATATCTATCCTCGTTTGATAGGTGTTTTTTATATCCTAAACCCATAAGTAAGTTTTTAGATTTAAAATTATCACGTTTAATTATTGACATTATATAGTTAAACCCATAATCCTTAATTATCTCATGACATTCATTTTTAAGTTTTTTACTCCATCCTAATCCTTGATATGGTTTATTAATACTTAAATTGTATTGGTATACAGAATTATTTTGGTTAAAAGTATTATCACTTCTTTTCATAAAATTAGATAGGTTTGGACTTAAATTTAGTCCGTTTTCATAATCAATAATACATGACTCACCAAGATGGTTACCGTTTTTATCTAAAATTTTAACTGACATACCATAAATAGAATTAATGTCTCCATGTTTTACGATCTCATAATCGTTATACATTATATTCCTTATTCTATTAATATTTGTTGATACGTCCATGCAAATAAATATTACAAAATTTAAAGTTTATAAAAAATTATAGATTCCTATTCATAAAAAACAGAAATATAATTAATTATTTTAAAAATTTTAATTTATAATTTGTTGAATTAATTAATTCGCAAATTGTATCAATTTGATTTTGAATAAAACTATCTTTACAACAGGATCTTAAGTTTTCAATTTTAGAATATAATTCAGACAAATATTTAATTGTGGATTCAGTGTTTTTATATCTATCTATATTATAATTTTCATACCCACTAATAATTCCGTATTTTCCCTGGTATGATTCGACTAAACTGTCAACTAAATCAACAATACCTTCATAATACTTTTGAAGAGCTTTATGTTCGGAATATGTTTTAGTTTGAAAATGAAATGTATGTACTTGAGTTATTGAATGAAATAACAATGAAATTAATTTACAAAAATTACCATTAGTTTTGGGGTTATCTTTTTCATCATTAGATGAAGAATATTCTTGTTCTTTAATTACACGTAAAATTGTTTTAGAAAGGTTAGTTTCCATTACTTTGGTTTAAATTATTTTAGTTTTTAATGATATCATATTAATAACCTTGCCATTCTTTAGGGATCATATCATCAGTAAAAGGTTTTTCAGAAACCATAGCTATAATCTCACCACAAAACATCCCAACATTAGATAGAAACTCTGCACCTGGACTAACCTGATTTTCATTTATTTCCGATTCGATCTCTCCGTTTGATATTAATTTAGCAACCCCAATATAACAGTCACCTACATCTGATATTGTTTCAGGAGCCTTACAACCACTTGGGGTTGATATTCCAGCTTGTAGAAAAACGTTACCCAAATCGGCGTGAGCATTTTTAAGTTTACTATAATCTTTATGAGGTATAATCTCTTCTTCTTCTCTAATCACTCGTCTAACGATACGAGATAAATCGTTTTCTGTTAATTTTATTGTTCTATTCATAATATAGTTTTTATTAATAAATATAACGTAATCTGTAAATGTTAATAATTATTATTATTTAGGACTAGTTTATTATTATTTAGGGCTAGTTAATACTATATCCGTGATTTCATCATCGTCAGTTTCATAATTATGTGAATTATTCTCAGTCATATTACCCTCCCAATATTCATAGTATCCTTCACTTTGTAAGCTATATACATCATCCTTATCTAATATTGTGTAAGTATTAATTGTTTGTTCATAATATCTTGTTCCAGATGACGTATAATCTTCAGAATGATACACAGTCATAGATTTTAATTTTGGTCTTTTAAATGGTGGATCAAAGGTTTTATTTAAAACAAAAAGTTCACATAAATAAGTATAATCATCAAGGTCTGGACTATTAATTCCAAAATATGAAAAATCGGAGTTAACAATACTTAAATTTTCCATAATATGGTCAAGCTTAATTGGTGTTCCATCATTATCTAAATCTTCAGATATTAGAGTCATTAATTGTTTAATTGCCCCATCGTTTAATTTACTTATATCAAAATTAGTTTTCTTAAGTTTTTTCATAATCTATTATTATAAATATATCAATTATTATAAGATTCGTTATTATTTTGTTTTGATTCCCAAACTTCTTTTAAATATTCATAAAAATAATTACGAATATATTGGATTATTTGATTTCTAAATATGACCTTCGAATCTCCCGTTAAATTAAGTTCGTTTGCCATTTCGGTACCAACATAATCAGATATATGTAATCTAAAATGTTCAAAGGGTATAAATTTAAATTCTTCATTATTAAATTTATTTTGAATTATTGAATCTAATTTTTCTTTCATCATAGATTCTCTTCTTTTCAAATGAATATTATTTTCTTTTAATATTCTAAATCGTAATAATGGTTTACCATTAATTGTAATGTCTCCCTTATCATTTTTTCCAATTGTTTTAACAATAACTTTTTTGTTTTTAAATTTACCACCCATTATTGTGTCACCAACTTTAATGTCAAGTTTAATCATTTCGATTAACTGTCCGTATTGTTGTTCTGTTATAACGTATTTCATATTATTTGTTATCGTAGTGTGGTTAAATAGCTAATTTTAATCTTTATAAAAATAAATATAACATATATTTTTTTATTTAAATTAAAATATGTACATTTGTTATAAGTTAAACTAAAAAAATGGAAATAATGTTAAAGGCAAAAAAAGAAGCAAGTGAGTTTAAAAACAGTTCTCCTATTAAATTAAAAATTGTGCGTATGATTTATCGTTTTTTATCATATATGAATTTAGATACTGTAAACTTTTTTTTTACTTTTTTTGTTTTTGGACTTCTTGTTTTCTTTTTTTGTGATCTAACAATTTTAACTTTATTGTTGTTTGTTATTATTCATTATTTTTTCTTTTGGAAATATCTCATATTAAATAAAAAATTTAAACTAGTTAAAGATGAAGATGGTGAAGAAATCAAACAAGTTATTTTGTTTTTGGACGAATTTATAAAAAAAGATAAAAACAAAAAACCCCAATCAAATTGATTGGGGTTACGTTATTATTTACTTGTCTCTCTTTTTGTCTCTCTTTTTGAGTATGAATAACAAGCTAATATTATACCAAGTACCATAACTAATAACGCCATAGTTGCGTTACCTCGACCCAGACCCATAAATTCTTGATTTATTTCATGTATTTTGGTAAAGAATCTACTCTGACTCCAACCTGACACTTCACCAGCAATACTGATTAATGCTGCCGCACTTGTTAATCCTCCTGCGTAAATACCTAAAGTTGAAACAAAATCTTTAATTCTATCAATGATACCTTCATTTATATATCCTTCGGATATTGATTCTGACTTCTCATCTTCTATTTTATTTATTAACTTTTTAACATTTACTTTTTTACTTTTACTTAATATCTGAGCCAATTCTTTATCGGTTATATCACTAAAAACTTCGTTTTTAAAAAAATCTCTAGCTGCGTTAACCGCTTTTTTAAATCCAGCAAAAGATAATGAGTAATTACCATCAACAAATCCTTTATCCTTCTTATTATTTTTAACAATTTCATGTTCTTTTATTATTCGTTTAACAAGTATTGTTAAATCTCTTTCCGTTAATATTATAGTTTTTCTCATAATTTATATTTAATTTATATATAAATACCTACATAAGATAAAAATACTTAAAATTTGAAAAAAAAATTTTAAGTATTTTACTCAGGACAACCGTTATCTAAAGTATCTTTAAAATATTTACTTACTTTGTCATAAAATATTGGGAACATCCATTCATGCATAGTTACCGATAATTCATCAATTGTTTCCATTTCATCTTGTGACCAAGTTAAATTTAGATCTTTTTCAATTATCTCGAATATAACTGAATTACGAACATCACCATAGTAATCATGAAAAACCATATCATTATCATGTTCATCTATTAACATATAGTTATAATCACAAGGGGGGTAGTATTTCATCTTTTCCTCAACAAGTTCATTAATATATGCAAACCTCCTTTTAAAGAACATATCAGCAAATTGTGATTCAGTTATTATAATTTTCATATATTATAAATATTCTTATAATATAATAAAAATTTAAGCATCAAAATATATGTGCCAAGGTTCTACCATTCTGAATGATGTTTTTTTTGAGTATGGAAGTATAAAATTATGTTTTTGTAATATTTTAGAGTTTAATCGTGAAACACCACTTGATATATCTAAAGCCTTTCCTGTATGGTGTTGACTAAATCCAGGTAATGCTGCTTGATATAACCCCCCTGAAATAGTACCTCCACGTTTTTTAGCATACTTCAAAAACACATCTTTTTGAAGTTCATAACTACGATAACTTTTTTTTCCGTAACTAATACCTGGCACTTCTTTTTTTAGGTTATTAAAATTTTTAATAGTACTTGATAAAATCCCACCACTTAGTTCTTTTAATCCTCCCGAATATTTGATTTCGTCGGTAAAATGTTTTTCTGTAAATTTATCATCAAGAACTATTTCAATCTCTTGATATAACGGTATTAAATCTGGTTTAGACTTTAAGTATTGATTTAATATAGGATTATCATCAATATCATCTTGTTCTAATATAATTTTTTTAATAATACCAACAAGTTTGGATTCGGTTAACCTTACAATTTTAATCACAATATATTTTTATTATAAATATAACATAAAACAAAAAAACTCACTATTAATTTAAATGGGGTGGTCACTTTACAGATTATAAAAAAAAATCCAAAAACCGGTCGAATTTTTCGACTGGTTCATCTGTTGTTACTCTCAGTAAATTGTAGACATCAGATAACTTAACAAGAATATATGAAATCTTCGGTGTAATTAGTTCTAATTCCCTTTAAATTATAGACATCAGACAACCATAACTCTGTAAGTTTTTTTGTTTGATAAAAATCAAGACCAAAACACTCAAATAAAAATAACCAAATTTTATTAAAATCAACGTAAACTAAATTATACCCTGTATTGTGAACCATTAGATTATTACCGTTTTTATCTTTAAAACATGTGCTATTGTTTTTTTTACTCTGAACAACATCTAAATCATTAAACATATTTAAAAAGTCCATTGGAGTTTCAATTCCAACAAGTTTTTTTAGATTATTAACCCCCCCAACAAATTTTGCTGCGGTTTCCCAACCATCGTCTTTAATTATGTTTTGGAGTTCTATTTTTATTGATTTTTTTTGATTTTCCGTAATTATAATTTTCATACTATAGATTTATCTACTTGCAATTATTTCACCAACTATACGCAACCCATCCCAATGACATTCTAAAGTATTTTTGAAACCCATTTCTTTACAATTTCTTTTTGTACCTGCCACATTATTACCTGTACAATTATCACGATTAGTAGTACCTAATATATTATTTTTATCAATACCTGAACTTATCACTTTATTAAGTGTATTTGATGCACAAGTATAGGGATCAACTATATACATTTTAGATTTATCCGCTACAGGTGAAATTGAATTAGACCATTTGCAACCAGCACTAAACAATACTACATAACAATTAAGGTTTTTTTTTATAGATGTTATCGCAGACTTTCCTTCAGTATGTCGATGAGGTATAACGGTAAAATTATTACCTAACCCACTTTTTAATTTTTCTGTTTGCCAAGACAATGTTTCATATTTAGAATCATCTAACCCACCAACAAAAACTACAACTGGTTTAGTTAAATCACCACTGTTTGCTTCTGAGATTAAAGATTCATTTAAATATTTAAGTTGCGATTCTTTAATTATAATTTTCATATGTCATATATACTTTCATAATAAATATCAATTAAATCATTGATATTTAAACCCATAAGATTAAGACCAAGTAATCCCATTAACTGATTTTCACTCCAAAATTCACCATCTTGATCCATTAAATCACTTCCACTTTGATACAGATATTTCTTGTTTATAACTTTGTCTTTATAAACGTCTATCAAATACATTTGACCAAATTTGATTTTATCTTGAAAAGCCTTTGGTGTATTAAGTGATAAATATTTTTCTAAAAACGATTTAGGGATTTCGGAATATCTATTAATTTCTTTAATTTTTCCATTAAAGTCAATTTCAAAATTATTTTTAATAATTTTTTTTATTTTTCCACTTTTTTGAGTCAAACTATTTTCTCTAATAACTTGTCTAACAATACGACCCAAATCTCTCTCTGTTAATCGTATAATTTTTTTCATATTATACTAGTTTCTATCGGATCTAGACTTATCGGATGCTTTGTAGTTATGACCGGATTGATACTTATCATATCCACCTCTTTTAAAGAACGCGGAGTCCTTCAACGTTACTCCTAACATAGAAATAATACCAGCAGCAAGAGCGGCACCACCACTAATAAACATAGCCGCGGGTACAATTCCTAAGGCGGCAATTAATGATGTATTTTGAACAATTTTATCTAAAATTCCTCTTAATTTCATTTCTTTCTCACTCATTCCGTATTTCTTTTCAAAATCCTCAAGCATATTAACTTGTTCAAAATCATCTTCAGTATCACCTTCAATTTGTGATAATGTGTTTATTAACATATCTTCTAATTCATCTTTACCTTCACGTCTCATTAAATCATTAAGGAATTTTATATCAGATGGTGAAATTGTATTTTTTAATTCTTCTTTAGCCGTTTCTAAATCCATTTTAGAAAAGTCAGAGTCGCCTTCCATATCAAAAGAATCGTCAGACCACGATTCTTCATTTTCTTTTATTATACGTTTAACTAATCTTGTTAAATCTCTTTCTGTTAATCTTATAATTCTTCCCATAATATTTTTTGTTTATTAATAAATACTTCGATATATAAAAAAAAACAAAAAACCCCACCGATTAGGGTAGGGTTTCAATAAAATAATTACGTGTTATACTTGAAGAGCTAAAACAACTTTCCCCGTACTATCGGAAAATTGAATCTTACCATCCTTAACTATCCAAGTACCTGAACCTGTTAAACCCTTAAAAGGATTGGTCGTAGAATTTGGTGTTGGTGTTGGAGATATTCGTGCTGGGGTTGGTGTTGGTTGATCTGAAACAGGTTGTTCCACCAAAGTTCTAACATCCCCTGATTTAGTATTGATTAGTTTTGAGAAGTTCTCAGTCATAACCTTCATTCCACCTGTGTGTTGTTCACGGATAGATTTTTTTTCATTTTCCGTTAAACTGTTTAATAAATGTTTCATAATAATATTTGTTTATTATAAATACTTCGATATTCTGAAAAATTTTCCAGAAATTTATTTTTACATATAAGGGGGTAATCGATATTAAAATATTTTGGGAGGAAACAAAAACCCTTAGACACATAAAGTGGGTACTACTTCGGTCTTTTATTTTTTTTAACGTTAAACGTATATCTTCCAGACTGACCATACCCAAAATCAATACAATCAATTTTAAGATTTGTTTTTTTATTAACATATGAAACAATTGTTTTAGAAAATAGGGGTTTTTTTACTACCGATAGTGGTACATACATTTCAATTTCCTCCATTGTTCCAAAAATAACTAACAAATCTCTTTTACATCCACTAGTTCTTCCATCACCTGTATATACTCTAAAAATAGTATTATCATCATTAGATAAAATCTCAATTTGATCTGAATCATCATCCTGTGTAAATGAAATTTCGGGACCATACAACATATCCAATAAATTAAATATGACTTTCTGATATTGTGATTTAGTTATGATTATTTTCATATTTGATCTTTTTCATTAAAATATATGTTAACCAAATCTTTAATTGTTAAACCCATCACATCAACTCCAAGATTTTCCAAAAAAGTGGATTCTGATTTATCGTACCCATCTTGGTCTATTAAAAAACTAGATCCGTCAACTCGAGATCGATATAAATAAAGTTTGTTTACATATGTATTACCAATTTTATAACCTTTAGTAATGTCTAGAGTATAAAACGGGCCACCAAAATTTAACATTTTGTTAAAATCTTGTGCATACCAATGGGACGCAAGTACGGATGGAAGATCTTCATAATATTGAATCATTTTAATTTTTCCGTCAAGGTCAATTCCAAACTTATCTTTAAGAAAAATTTTATTTTTATTATTTTGAACCAATATTGTTTTAAGTTGGTTTTCCGTTATGATTATTTTCATATAATATAAATACCATATAAAACAAAAAAGGAAGGGGGCGGGGGGATGGTTTTATGTGAAAATTTTTTTTTAGGAATTAAACGTTTATAAATACAACTTTATTATATTAATACATGTTATATAACCCCAAAATCCATATATACATCATCAAATGTTGGCAACAATTCGTGAATGTTTTCATATAACCTTTGTATTTGACCCATTTTTGGAACCTGATCAAATTGAAACGAAATCTTAAACTCAGCCCTTTCCCCATGTTGACCCGTTTTTATATTATTAAACTTGGGTAAATCGTCAATTCTATTATATAAAGTGGGGAGAATCCCATTAATCATACCACTAAGTTTATTTGAAAATTCTTTCTCATTTAAATACACAAACGATACCATAACGTCTAAATCGGTTAAACCAACATAAGGTAATACATCAAAAATATTTTCCTCCACATCATATAAAAATTTGTTTGCATCAGGATTATACTCATCCCCCGACATACACATAACTTCAGGATCAAGATAAATGGTTAAAAAATAATCACCATGAAGATATAACTCATTCTCCTTATGGGTAAGTTTAAAGTCCAAATCAAAATCCTTGAAAATTAAATTCTTTAATAACTTTGTAAGATGAGGTATGATACGGTTTTCATTCATATAATATAAATACTTAAATAAATAAAACACCCCCAAACAAGTTGAGGGTTAGTAATTTTAATTTTTATTACATTTGTACTTATATTCGGCGTCGATAAAATCGATTACTACCCAAACACAGTTATATTCTTCTCTTGCGTCACTATATGAGGCAATTAATTCTCTTCCTGATGAGGTTTTACAACGTAAAACTCTAATATTCTCATCAAAATAGATAGTTTTGGTGATTTTGTACTCTACTTTAGATACTTTAGGATATTCTGTTGTCAAAACAACATTAGTATCACTGATAGTAATCAAAAAAGAACTGTCGACTTCTTTACTATAATTAAATGGGGACTTCTCATCGTAACTAGTAACCTCAAGTTTAGTTGGTGTTACTTTAATAGTTTCTTGAGAAAATACGGAAACTGATGTTAAAATCAGTACTAAAGATAAAAAGATTTGTTTCATTTTGGTTTATTTTTTACAAATATAGAAAATTTTATCCAATTACCAAAATTTTTTAATACTTATCTTCACCTGTAGAACAATCTACTTCCATCCAAGCAATTATCTTGCTTCCTCCAGCGTCGCCAACACTCCAACATCTATCAATCAGTGGTTCATCACCACCCAAACAAGTTCCAATACTATCGCTTTCACCATTATTAAACACATCTTTACCTACTCTAGGTGTTTTAATGAATTTAATGATTGTTTTATCGTCTTTAGTTTTAACATCTGAGACAATATAACTTTCAGGGTCGATAATCGCGTCACCACCTTCACATCTTTGGTAGTAAATGTCACCCAAACCTGATTTAGGTTCGACTTGTTCAGATATTAATCTTCTTTCCAATCTTAAATTAGATTCCTGTATATGTCTGATTTTACTGTAACTTCTATTCATAATATATATTTTATTAATAAATATCAGATAAAACAAAAAACCCCACCTGATAAAGATGGGGATTTAAATATGTGTATAAAATGTTTTAGTATCTTTTACGTGGCTCGTAAAATGCATCATCACTTCTTCTGAATCTATCCATATTTTCAAAGTCACCTCTTCCACCACAACATCCGATGATATAGTTTTTTGATATCTCTTCTCCTTCAGGGGACATAAAGGACATTGTCTTACCATAAGATGACTCAAAGGTTTCCTTAAAATAATAACCAGGATAATAATCTTCAATCATTTCAGTTGCTTCATCATCAGAACTGGCAACTTTGAAAATTTCCTCAATGTGATCGTCATTTATTTCGTTAGGATCGTCAGGGAACGGAAAGTCCACATTGGTAATACTAATATCTTCTTTTAGTGATCGGTTTTCCAATTGTACAGATGATTTAGTTAAAGCTCTTTCCCAATCTTTTTTTAACTTATCAAAATCATTACGGGAAATATCTTCAGGAATATGAAACGAGTTAGGGAATCCTAAATCTTTCATGTGCTTATCTATTCTACCCATAATGTCACCAGGTGTATTACTATAGATATTCCTATACATTTTTTTTTCTTTAGCATCCATAGTTTTATTATTGTAAACTTTAGGACTACCAAAAGGTTTTTCAGTTTTCATATCATAACCATACACGTCTCCATTATACATGTTAATCTGTTTTTGCTCAAATTTATCAATATACTGTTTCAGCATAATATCACTTTGGGTCATTCTTTCTATATCAGTAACAGGAGATTCTTGATCTTCTCTAATAACTCTTTCAGATATTAATCTTTTTTCCAATCTTTGATTAGATTCTTGTATGTGTCTGATTTTACTATAACTTCTATTCATAATATTTATTTGTTTATTATAAATACTTCGATATTCATAAAAATTTTCCAGAAATTTATTTTTACATATAGGTAGTATTATTGTTGTTCAACATCAAGTACCCAAACAGCTGTATACCTACCCCTATTATCTCTTGGGAATAATACGTTCATTAAAAAATCAATTTCATCAATTAAATCTGAAAACTCAATCTTTGAAAATATAATATTCCCCGACTCATCTACAAATTCATATTCATCTAAGACATATATTGTAATTATGATTTCAGGGATTTCTTTTGAAGATATAGCACTTTTCCAAGAACCCATTTTAAAATCAACCTCTTTAAACCAATCGGTTTTAGAATAATAGTCTATAATGAATTTTTTTAAAATTTCTATTTTTTTAGGGTCAACAGAATCGGTTTCTTCTTTAAGGATATGTTTAATTAAATTTCTCATATAAGAATAAATATAAGGATTTCATTTTACATAAAACAAAAAAGGAAGGGGGCGGGGGGGATGGTTCGATGTAAAAAAAATTTTTTATAAATTAACCGTGTTATAAATACAATTTTATTATAAAAATAAGGTCTAATCCAATTTCACTAATATTAAATAGTTCGTTTAAACGATCTCCTGTTAAAGAGTTAGTTCCACCAATTTTATTATATGAAAGTTTTTCCATTTTTTGTTCCATACCATTTGCCAAAGAATTATGATAAACTATTTCCAAAGCAAATCCACCATTTTTTTCGCTATCCACAAATAAAAAAGTTCTATCCTTAAATTTAAAAAGATACAAAGGACCAAATGGTTTTACCTGAGACGTAAACCACCAACGGGGTATCAAATCACGAATCTTAGTTGGAATATCAACATACGTTTCAATAAGTTTAACTTCCAATTCAAAATCAAATTTATCTTTCAAAAACTTTTTAAATTTATCGTTTTTTGATTCAATCAATAAGTTATACTGAGATTCCGTTATAATTATTTTCATATTAACAATCTTTTGTTTTCTCATTATAGAAGTTTTCAATCTTCTCACCATACATATCCATTAATATATTAACAAAGTTTTCATAACCAACATGGTTATAAATAAAATTTTCTATATCATCTAAATCATAATCAGGATGTCGATATTGTTGGATAATTTCATAAACCACGTCGTTCACATATTTTTTTAACGTGGGGAAATAATGACAGAAGTCAAGGTTCCCATAAAACTCATCAGCATCATCAACCATATGTGACGCCTCAA
>Ga0181348_1000194_pt1 | contig 24793 bp, 14 predicted proteins | sample Su13VDMM110DN_FD_130092 | JGI IMG/M metagenome (GOLD analysis project Ga0181348, IMG submission 130092) | Freshwater viral communities from Lake Michigan, USA - Su13.VD.MM110.D.N | ecosystem: Environmental > Aquatic > Freshwater > Lake | place: USA: Michigan | collected 2013-07-16
ATAGTAATAATTTGAGGTAATTCATTTAAATTTGTTGACGATTTAAATTTAGTACCATTAACTTGTGCCGGTGTTGCGACTCCCATTCTAATTAAATCTTGAGGTGATAATGAGAAATCCCCAATATCTGATAAATCAACATTAACTACAATAGTTTGTGAACCAACAGGGACCCCAAAAATCATATAATCACCACTTTCATTGGTTACCGTATTATACCTATAATACTTGTCGTAAATCTCGATTTTGGTTTGATTGGTTAAAACATCTTTTCGAGTAAAAAACGAACCTGTAGGGACGTGGTTACTATAAGATTGTTCTGAAGGTAATAGATTGTATCTATATCCAATATCATTAACTTGGCTTAATGTTTTGTAAGGATATAGGTCAGCAATGATTGGGTTGTTCGTTTCATCCTCATTCGATAGTGGTATGAAGATAGAAACTTTAGCGTTAGGTACTCCAAAACCATTATTAACACTAACACGACCAACTATGACTCCATAATCAGAACATTTTCTAATATACACTTCGCTTGGTAATAACTTTAACGATAAAATCTCAAGGTATTCAAAATCTTGGTCAATTCTGACTTTAATTGATTTGTCAACACCAAGGGTTGTTCTTATTCTATATGAATTCGACATTTAATTCTTTTATAATAAATAGTTTATCTGCTATTTTTAAAAGATAAATGATTATAATTCAAAATAAATCATCAACTAAAATTAATTACCGATAGATTCTTAACACGAACATTGATATCTTTACTTGAATATCTAATTTGATAGGTCTGACTTGGTTCCGCAAATATTGTATCATCGACCAATTCTATCTCTCTAGTCGCACTATCCGCATATCTTTGTGATGTTTGTGATGACGAATATTGACCCCCAACTTTATTGAATATTTTAATGTCCGAGATTGAAATTACCCCATTTTGAGTTTGTAAAATTCTTCTAATTTCAGAAACATTTACGTTTTCCCCCATTTGTCTATTACCAGGTTCAAAATAATCGGAAACATTATTAATGATTTGTGAAATAACCGAACCTTGATTTTGACTACTATCCAAAACAACATCAACCGTTATTCCTAAGTCAATAACATTAGCGGTTTGGATTGATATATAGTCATTTATCATTCGATAATTAGACAAGTAGTTCGCTACATTATTTTTTAATGTGTCTGAAACAATCTCAGTTAATTTACCCGACTCATCATATGATAACATCTTAATCACAACTTTGTTATTCTCTTCTGTAATTGCAACTTTAGCGGGAGCCCCAAATAACGAAGGCATTGTCCTAATTAACGAATCATAATCATTAACGGTTACCGCCCTATTTTGAGCTGAGAAGTTAAACGCCACCAAGTTCCTAACTTCTTCAACAGTTGGAAAATCCCCACCTCCGATTGCTGCCGTAACATTGGTACATCTTAGTGAATTAACCACAGTTGTATTAATAGACTCTGAAGGACCATTCACAAAGAATGAAACCGTACCTATTTGTGTAATTACATTAACACCAAGGTTAGTTGATACCCCCCCACCAATTCTGTACTGAACAAATAAAGTTGAATTAGCCTTTAACGTACTACCTAACGCCAAATTGTTAGAATACTTATATAAATTTAATTTTAGTCCATTTCTCGCAAATTCCCTAAGTTGTTCATCCGCCGATTGACTACCACCACCAAAGGTCATTTTAAAGAAACCTTCAGGTGTGTACTCAGTGATGAACTTATCGCTCGTTTCCATATATTTACCAACTTTTATTCCAGGACTATCCGAAACTTTAGTTGGGTCCTCAACAAAGACTCTATCTTCCGCTAACGCTTTCACTTCATACCATCTATTGTCTAAACCAATAAATTCACTAGATGAAGGGACATTACCATATTGTGTACCATCTTTTAGTAATACACTTGTTACCCCCAACACATTTTTCTCAGGTAAAAATAATTCATAAAAAGGTTTAACATCATTAGGTGTTATTACTTTTTTGAATACCTTTGTAGTACCATTAACAATAGTCTCACGTTTAGTGATAGTATAATTGATTAATTTGTTATTTGAGTCGAAATTTGGTATTTTTATTCTATTTGGAAACCCATCGCCATTAATTGGGGACGCGAAATCAATATCATAAACAGTCTCAAAGATTTGTCCTGCTCCATTAACTTGAGAACCTCGTCTCAAGATACCACAATAACGTAAATCTTCTTTATCCCCATAAGCAGGAACCGTAATTGAGAAATCAATTAGGGCCACCGATGGTCTTTGACCCGGAACTTTTAAACCATATGTTCTTGCAATATTATAAATAGAAGACCTTTGTTGTGCGTATTGTAAAACAGTCTCTTGGATACTTCTATCAATGTTAAATTGTAAGTTATCTGTCACCGCAGCATTTAAATCCAATAATACGGAGAATACAGACGCGTCATTAACATTGTCAATTAAATCAGGGTAATAAGTCCTTGTAAAGTTAATTAACTCAGTTCTTATTGATTGATAATCCCTTGTAGTGTACGAAATTTTCTTATTAGCCATATTATAAATTTATAATTACAAAATCACTTGAACTAAACGCGTCATCGTTTAACAAGTAATCAATTTTAATTTTTGCGGTATGTTCTTTAGTTCCAATACCAGGAACTCTAAAAACTCTTTCATCATTACCATTAACATATGTTCCCATATCTTCTTCGGCATCTGACGCAGCGGTAACAGAAATATTTGTTATAGTTATCCCCGGTATATATTCTTTAACCGAATCTCTAATTTCTGATTCAATCTCAGAAAAAGTCGGACCATCCATTGGTTCAAAAATATATTCATATAATCTTGTACCAAAATCAGGTAAATAATATCGTGTACCTTTTCGTGTTAATAAAAGGTGTATCAAATTTGTACGTATCTCTTCCTGATTACTTTCCGATAAATCTAAAAATTTACCATCGTAAGAATCCCTAAAAGGAAAATTAATACCATATGTTAATCCGTTTGCCATATAACATAAATATAATGGGGTAATAATTTTTTTGTATAATGATATAAAATAAAAAACTCCCGACAGTGCCGAGAGTTTTTAAATTTTACGATTTCTTATGAAGAACACCCAAAACATTCAAATTCTGAATCCGCAGGTTTTGTTGGTCCGACATTAACAATTGGTTTTTCCTTAACAGGTTTATCTCGTCTTGACATATCAACCGCCAAGTGTTTAGCTCCCGTTGAAATTGCTTTAGTTCGGATATAATAACTCAATGTTTTCAAACCTTTTTCCCATCCGTGGAAGTGGGATGAGGTTATTTTTGATAATGTTGGGTTACCCATATAAACATTCATTGATTGTGATTGGTCAATAAACGGAGCTCTTTCAGCCGCCATATCAATCAATTCTCTTTGTGAAATTTCCCAAATTGTTTTGTATTTTACAATTAAGTGTTCGATACGTGTTACTTTTTTGTTGTAGTGTTTATCTTCAATATCAAGATAATTGTTGAAGTTAATATTTTGAATTGACCCTTCATTAATGATGATGTCATTCTTCAAATCTTCACACCAAATACCAATTTTCTCAAAATCTTGGATTAAATATTTATTTACTATCAAAATCTCTCCACCTACAACACGTCTATTAAACAACGCCGAATGAGCTGGTTCCGTCATTTCAAATGAACCTGTTATCTTAGCCGAAGACGCCACAGGCATCTGAGCAGTGAATAACGAGTTACAAATTCCGTGTAACGAAACACTTTCTTTTAATGAGTTCCAATCCCACATACCTGATAAATCATCTTCAGTTAAACCCCACATATCAAATTGGAATGTTCCGTTAGACATTGGTGAACCTTCAAAGAATTTATATGGTTGGTATTTTTCCTCAATACACAATTGATTACTTTCAGTAATAGCCGCAAAATAAATTGTTTCAAAAATTTCTTTATTTAATTTTCTAGCCTCACCTGAAGTGAACACATAGTCCATTAAATAAAATACATCAGCCAATCCCTGAACACCAATCGCTATCGCTCTTTGTTCTAAACCTCCTTTAACTCCTTTACTAGTCGAATAACTATTAATGTTAATAACTTTATTTAAAGCTCTTGTTACTTTTCTAACCTCATCATATAACAATTTGAAGTCGAATTTACCATCAATAATGAAGTTTTTTAAGACCATTGACGATAACGTACAAATTGCCGTTGTGTCTTCATCGGTGTATTGGAAAATCTCAGCACATAAATTAGATTGACGAATAACACCAATGTTTTGGTGGTTAGTTTTTCTATTCGCATTATCTTTAGAACATAAGTAAGGAACACCTGTTTCAATTTGTGATTCAATAATTTTAGTCCAAATTTCAGTCGCACTTACTTTTTTACCAAGACCTAATTCAACCGCTTTTGCGTAGTTTTGTTCGTATTCATCACCATAAGATTCTTGTAATGGTTTTAAACCCGCTTTCTTAATATCATTAGGACAGAACAAATACCAATCTAAATTGTTTTTGACTGCGTGCATAAAGTTATCAGGAACCCATAAAGCAGTAAACAAATCTCTTGCTCTTAACTCATCTTTACCTGTATTCTTTTTAATGTCCAACAAGTCAAAGATATCTTTATGCCAAGGTTCAATGTAGATAGCGGCGCTACCAGGTCGTCTACCTTGTTGATTGAAGAATCTTAATGATTCGTTAACAATTTTAAGATACTTTAATAATCCACCTGCGAAACCACCTGAAGTTGTAATACGACTTTCTTTACTTCTTTGATTCGACATACATAATCCAATACCCGCAGCGTCAGAAGAATAAGTTGAGATATCGTTCAATGTACCTAATAAACCTTGTCTTGAATCAGAATTATTGTAATGTAATACACAAGACGCTAACTGAGGGATTAATGTCCCTGAGTTAATCATAATTGGTGTCGCTTTCGAAATTCTTTGTTCAGACAATGATTTGTAATAATCAACGGCCTCTTCAAACGAATCAGTTACCCATAACGCAATTCTCATATACATATGTTGAGGTCTTTCAATCGACTTACCATTAGGTAATTTCAACAAATACATTTCCTGTAACGCTTTCCAAGCGAAAAAATCGAAGTTATAATCATTTTCGTGATTAATTAACGAATCAATATTACTTGGTCCGTATTTCTCAATAACACTCATCAAATTATCGTGTATAACACCTTCAGTATGTAATACGTGCATAGTTTCACTAAAACTTTCAATAGTGTCTTTGTGATATGCTGAAATAGCAACTGAAGACGCTAATCTTGAGTAATCGTGATGACTACCGGTGTATGATGATGCGATTTCATACACTAATTTGTCCAACTCTTTTGTTGTGATAAACCCCTCAGTTGGTAGAGAAGTCGTTACTTTAATGAATATCTCATCAAAGTTAACGTTAAGACCTTTTGCCGCCTTTTTAACCCTATTGTAAATTTTTTGGGGATTAAAAGATTGTTTCTCCCCATTTCTTTTTTTAATTTTTAATGACATCATAATGTTTATAATATTTTATTAAAACTCGTCAGTGAACGAAATTGTTTCATTTAACTTCGCTTTTTGGTATTCAAGGGTTCTATTCTCAAAGAAATTCCCTTTAGTTTCAACCGCAATCTGTTCCATAAATTTGAAAGGTTGTTCAACATTGAATTCTTTACTACAACCTAACTTATATAAAAGACCATCCACTACAAATTCTAAATATTGTTTCATTAGGTTTTGGTTCATACCAATCAATGAAACAGGTAAAGATTCTGTAACAAATTCTAACTCTATTTCTAACGCTGAAAGTAATATTTCTTTGATACGTTTTTCACTTGGTCTATCAACAATATGTTTGTTTAATAAGTGAATAGCGAAGTCACAATGAAGGTTTTCGTCTTTAAAGATTAAGGAATTAGCATCACATAAACCCTGCATAATACCTCTTGATTTTAACCAAAAAATTGAACAAAATGAACCTGAAAAAAATATTCCTTCAACCGCAACAAATGCGATTAATCTTTCTTGAAACGATGAGTTATCTATCCAATCCAATGCCCATTTCGCTTTCTTTTGAACCGCTGGTAATCTATCAATAGCGTGAAAACAATCATCCTTATCTTTACTATCTGAAATGTAAGTATCAATTAATAATGAGTAAGTTAATGAATGTTCATTTTCCATCATAACTTGAAACCCGTAGAAAAACTTAGCTTCAGGGATTTGTACTTCTCTTGCAAAATTTTCAGCAATATTTTCATTTACAATACCATCTGAAGCCGCAAAGAATGCTAATATATTTTTAATAAAATATCTTTCATTGTCAGATAAATTCTCCCAATCTCTAATATCTTCACTTAAATCAAATTCCTCAGCCGTCCAAAACGCTGCTTTATGGTTTTCGTAGAATTCCCATATATCGTGATATTGAATTGGGAATATGACAAATCTGTCGGGGTTAGGTGCTAATAAGTATTCCATAATTAATTATTATTATTTTTGTTTTGTTCTCTCTCTTTTCGTTTATCTAACAACTCACGTACTTTATCACGTTGTTTTTGTTCGTTTTGCACTTCAAGACCCAAGAATGTCACTGAAGTTTCAGTATCAATATCAATCATCCCGTTATCAAACTTACAATTCTCAAATACAACACCATCATCACCAATACGTGATTTAGTAATTGCTATTGTCGCTAATTTCATTTCTTTTTGTTGTAATGTTTTAGCAACTGAAATAATAACGTGACCAACTTGTGCTTTCTTAATAGAACCACCCATTTGGTCAGTTGTAACAACTTCCGCAGAAATAGAACTTCTATTACCTTGAGTTGCGGTCCATCCAACTAAGTTTAATTCGTGACACATCGCTTCAAAAGCCCTCATAACCGAACCTTCTGATTTCCATTCATCACCTAAATTTCTGTCAGGTAAAACACAATCAATATAATCTAATGTTATCATATCAACTTTAACACCATCAGCAATCATTTTTCTGACTTGGTTCTTGATTTGTGACATTGTTATTGTATCAGAAGGAAGTTTCTTCAAAATTAACTGATTAGTCATTGTCGTCTTAATCTCATTAACTTTATTTAAAACCTCATCTTTACGAATTGTTAATTCATCGGGATGTATTTTAGTCCACAAAGTTATGTGTTTTCTTTGGATAATCTTAGGATTATCTTCAAAAAATAATTGTAATACGTTATACCCAAGGTTAAATGCGTGATTTGTGATTTTAGTCATCAATGTAGTTTTACCCACACCTGTTGGTGCTAATATAACTCCGATTTCACCTTTCGCTAAACCCCCTTTTAAGAGCTTATCTAAACCCGAAATACCCATAGGTATTGGATGTCTATAATCCTCATCTAAGACCTCTTCTAAATTAGAGAAAACGTTAGTCATACCATCTTCTCTTTCCCCAACTTGTAACGCCGTTCTAACTAATTGTTCTACTTTATCGTAGTTTTCAAATTCCCCACCATCAATGATTTTTTGAGCTTTGTTCATCACTTTCTGTAACTCTTGTTGTTTACAGAATTTCATCGCTTTTTCTTGAACAAAGTCACCTCCTTCGATTGGTGCGTCTTTTATTTTACTAATAGTGTCTATAACAATTTTAGACGCAGTTTCTTGTTGTAATTCCGATTTTGTAATTTGTTCCAACGTATCGAAAGTTGGAACGTGTTCGTATTTTGAATAATATTCTTTAATCATTTGTATGATTAATTTGAAATATTTATTCTCAAAATAATTTACCTCAATCACGTCGATAATAGACCTTGCGAAATCTTTATCAAAGACGATTTGGTTTAATAATTGTAGTTGGAAACCACTACCTAAGTACTCGAAATTTTTATTTGAACTCATATTTTAAAATTGATTTTTAAATAAATATTACGAAACTAGACTAACATTTAGGTATTCGTGTGTTAAATTTTCAGATGAAAAAATGTCAGTTAATGACATAAGTAAGTTTTTTAGGTGTGGGCGTACATCCACAGTGTATCTTATTTTTGGAGGGTAGATTTTTGCGTCAATTTGACGATGAAAAATAATTACATCACCTTGTTTAATATACACATTAAAGTATTCAGGACCATCAATGAATGATGTGTCTAAGACTGAAGGGTTATTAGCAATTTCATATGTATTATCTAACATATAAGTAACCGTTTTCATCTTTAGTTGTCGTTCAAACTCAAATTTAAAATCTTTAATCAATTCATATAGGTCTGCCGAACTTTTAGCTTTAGGGTTAAAATCCCTAACATTAAAAAAACGTTGTACAATGATGTTATCATTAACCATCATTAAAAATTCTAACTTTGTTGATTCGTGTTGTTCTCTCATAATTTTATTTATTAAACTTTCTTTTTTCTTTTCTTGTTAATTTTAAAAAGGGTGTTAAAAAATTCACCCAAGCGTTGTCACCTTTCGGTAGGAACTTGAAGAATCCGTCTTCCATCATCAATTTGATAACATTCCTATGACCTCGACCATCAGGGTCTAAGGTTTCTGAGTAATACTCCTGAACTATATGTTTTCCATCTTCCGTAATTAAAGGGTTTGATAAATCTACTATTTTTTCGTTAATAACAAAGAATTCTTCCCCAAAGATACCACTTTTTGTTCTACCCGTTAAAAGATTTTGTAAAACTTTATTGTCTTTATCATCTTTGTGTAAAATCTCAGCCTTTTCTAAAATATCGGTGAAATTAACCTCTTGGTCAAGTAGCTCAGGAAATAATTTAACTAATGTCTTATCCCCAAGGTAATAAATTCCATCAATATTATCCGATTTATCACCGGCAATTATCTTGTAAGTCTTAACGTTATAGTGGGGAACTTCAATTTCCTTAAACTTAATTTTATCACCAAGTTTAAAATATTGTTTTAAATCAGGTAAATAAACCCTTACCTTATCCGATATTAATTGCGTTAAATCACGGTCTCCTGAAAATATCGTTTTATCTTCATCAGGCGATATTTGACAATAGTAAGCAATCAAATCATCAGCTTCGTTATTATCTACCAACACCTGTCTTATAAACAACTCTTCCAAGTATTGTTTGACACGTTCTTTCTGTTCGGTAATTGAATTTTCCTTGGTTAAATCAAAAGGGGTCTTTCGATTCGATTTGTATTGGGGGTATAATATTTTTCGAGACAATGAATTTTCATCACCATCCCAAAATACAACTACTTTATCAAAATTTTCAGTATCAATAAATCGTCGTAGTGTGTTTATAAAGTGCCACACCCCACCTATGTGTTTTCCGGAGTGAAAGAAATCTTTCACCCCGTGAACACCAATTTTAATAAGGTTGTTTCCGTCAACCAATAAGGTTTTAGTCATTTTTCACCATTAAATGGTTCTACAATCAATTTTCGAATTCTTCTTCTTCCGTTGTTACAAAAACTTCACTAAGTTTAAAGTCACCTTCACCCCCTAATTTTTGATTCCAATATTCAGAAAATTCTTTTTTGTATTTCTCAATCGCCGTTTTATCGTCTTTGATATAACCTTGAGGAACCGCTAATATCTTACCATCTTTGTATGATAACCCATTTACGTGATTCTTCAATATTGAGATTTTTGTTCTTGTCGCATAAACAACAGTTCGATTATTCTTAGTTGCCGTAATATGATTAATCCCCGCTTTCTTTTGATTACCAAATAAGAACACCAATGAAGATGCTAACCATATCGCCTCACCACCTTTTGCCTTAATTTCAGGTTGTCCAAAAGGGTTGTCAGGTAATTCCACCCAAGGTTGGTTAATTATAATCATTGTAGCATAAAACGGAACATCTTCTTTTTTAGTTTTAGATATTCTTGCCGAAATACCCATACCAATTTTGTCAGCAAATGTTGCGGCATTATGTTGTTTACCACCTTTACCATCATAAGTCATCTTACAAGGTATTGAACCAACAGAATCCCATAAAAATTGAATGTTGTATGGTATCTCACCTTTCTCCTGAGCGTCTAAAATATTGTTAATAAATTCAGTCGCTTGTTCAATATAATCAAACCCATCATTGAAGATGAAATGACCATCCCACTCACCATCAGCGTTTTGTGATGCTTCTAACCCTAATTCAACCGCGTGTTCCCAATTCCATTTTCTTTCAGTAATGATGAACACAGGTAAATCACCTTGTTTTTGAGCATCAGCAGCCGCTAAAATCATTGCAGTAGTTTTAGAAGAATTTGAGTGGCCCAAAAACATATTGATATGACCTTTACTTGGGCCAGGTAATCCACACGCATCAGTAAACGCTTCACCACAATTGTAAAAACTCTCAGGTTTGTATTTAGTTTTAGTAGAAAACTTTCCTTTAATACTATCTAAATTAATTTCTTTTTTCTTTAACGCCATTTTATATGTTTTAGTAATAAGATAAAAAAAGGTACTGACTTTGTCAATCAGTACCTCTCTATAAGTTTGTTTTAGAATGGTAAATCCTCGTCTACCTCATCATTAGCTTGTGGGTCGACAAGAACTTTTTTCGGTTCTTGTACCACTTTTGAAGTAGAACCTCCGAATGATTCCTCACCTGATGTATTATTACCATATACGTATTTACCTTGGTCATTATCCCATTTAGGTGTCTCACCACGAGCAATTGCCTCCAAATACTCAACAGGTTTTTTAGAATAAACATCACTCCAAGTTAATTCGTTATTAACCCAAAGTTTTTTTGTTTGTTCATCTTCGTGTAATGGTGCAGGGTCGTCATACATAACTGTTTGAATAACAGTGTATTCTTTACCTTGGTTAGTTTTCGCCTTAGTCATTTCAAGGATAAGGTCTCTACCTTTTTCAGATTCAGTAATATCCCCTTTGTTTCTCCAAATTGGAATGATTTTGTCTAAGATACCTTCATTTTTGTAGTTGTGTTTAAAACGCCAAAATTTAGGTCCGTCTTCCTCTTTATCACGGTCAATAACTTTAACTATGTAAAACTTACGTGATTTGTAAGATTTTGCAAGTTCTTTATCACCATCAAGAGTTAACTCTTCGTGTACCTCATTTAAAGGTGAACGTTCATTGTCGTTCATACCAGGGTCATATAATTTAATCCATTTCCCGTCGATAAACATTTCGTGGAACCACACTTCTTTAAAAGGTGATGAACCATCAGGTGTTGGGAGAATTCTTATTCTCTTAGAACCTTGTTTTTCATTATCATTCAAAATTGCTGCGAAATATTTTTTCATTCGCTCATCTTGACTCATTTTGTTACTGTTAGAAGGGTAACCACCTTGTTGTGCTTTCTCGTATTGAGCTAACACCGAATCTAATGTACTTGTCGCCATAAAATTTAGTTTATTTGTTTATTAAAGTATAAGTCCGCCTTGTTGTATTGTCAAATTTTTAGGAAAAAAAACTTGTCTTTTTTTAAGACAAGTTAATTTCCAATATATTATAAATTAAAAATTCCTTAACCCTTGTTCATCATCATAATCCCTAAACGTTTTTTGAATTTCGTTTGGTGAGAAATCTTTAATATCATCTGTTGTTAAGACATATTCGTTTTTTCCCGTTTTTTCCATATCTTCTTGTTTGTCAATAAAAAAGTCACTTAATTTTTGATTAAATGGTCCAGAATCTAAACTTCTTAATTCTAATTTTTCTTGAGGTGTTTTTTCTCTATATTTATCAACTTTAGCTTCAAGACTATTTAATTGATTAACAATATTATCCATTTCCGATAATTTATTTTCTAAAGTATCTAAATGACTAAATAATTGTTCAAAATATTCTTCTTGTTTTTTCTCAACATTTTTTTGAGATTTAACCAAATCAGTAATATCAAGTTCTTCCTTACCCGATTCATCACCAACCTTTTCAACATCAGGGTCAGTTTCCACATCAACAGGTACTGGCGTCTCTCCAGGTGCCGGTGGAGGTGTCGCTCCTGCGGCTGCAGGGTCAACAGGGGCTCCCGCCAATGGGTCAACAGGTGCTCCCGCCAATGGGTCAACAGGTGCTCCCGCTAACGGGTCTGTTGGTGGTGGGGGTAACTCTTGTTCATTAATGTATTTATTAATAGAATTAAATCGAGATAATTCTTCTAAAATTTTTTTATCAACATTCATAGCTTTATTATCCATTTAATAATTGTTTAACACCTGAACGTGTTTCAACTTGTATTTTTTTATTTGTATTCATTGTGTTGTCAACTCTTTCAATTAGACCATCTTTCATTCTAATTGTATAACAATCACCTGTATCTAAATCACAAACTTCTTTAAATCCGTTACCGGTATCTTTTTCAGTGTGACGGGTACTTTTACCCAAATAGTTATCTAAGATTAATTTCGTGTTCATAATAATATGTTTATATATAAATATCTTTAATTGTGAAAAAAATGTTTATATCAAATATTAACCGAATTAAATAATTTAATATTATCGGTAACTTGACTAACAATATTATCTCTATCAGTCTGACTCATTGACATCCAATTCGCCTGTTCAACATCTGATGAATTTGGTAAACGATTTACAAACCAAAACTCAGCAATTGACGGTGCAAGTTTACCATCACTATTTGGTTTAACGGTTGACATTCTAGTTTTAAATCTATTAATTAACATATCAATATTTTTATCAACCGAACTAAACGACGCATAAGGTAATAATGTTGACCCACCACTTTTCATACAATAAAAAACAGGTTCAAAAGATTTAATAATTCCCCAATCCCTTGATAAATCAACACCGGATAAATTATTTAAAAACCCCCTTCCAATATTATTTAACATAATAGATGAGAATACCACAAATTTCAATTTACCATCATCAGGCACATTTGCGTTTGCCATTCTTGACATTATTTTAGTGACTAAATTTTTTGTGGTAATTAAAGTTTCTTCAGGTTCATCAACAGGTGTATATTTTTTATATTTTTCAAATAATAAATCAGAACAACTATTTGATGGTTCTATCGTTTTATCTTTACTTGTTGATGCGACCGCATTTGCCGTTTGGTTCTGTGTTGTTCCCCCTGTCGAATTAGCCATTGTTTTTTCAACGTCAGAATCTGACTTCTGTTTGTTTTTCTCAACTATTGATGCCAATAAATTTGCCTTCAATGATTGGATATAATCATCTAATTTAGGTAATGACGCCGTTGGTTGTCTGATACCTTCAACTATTGTTTCAAATGTGCCAGGAGCTATCGTATGGTTAACTGTTGTTATCATATATGGCCCATAAAACATTGGGACGTGCCTTAAATTGAAATACATTGTCGGTTGTATCAACGCGTTACCCATCATTGATATTGTGCAAGTGTAACTTCTATTTTTATATAAGTTATAAAGTGATATATTCTGACTCGCCGCGGATTTACCTGACGATTGATTCGCCATTTGATTTTCCACCTCTAATGATTCCGCAGTGGCTTTACCATTTTGTTGGGACACGTTAAATCCGTAAAATATTGATTGGTTTTGTGGTCCTATATCAACATTGAACCCAACAACTTTATTCGATTTATCCCAATCTTTTTTACCCATTTGATTTTCCAATAATGGATTATCACTTGATTTTCTAATATCGAAAGCGTCGTCCCTAAATTTAAAATCAACATTTTTAATAGCAACAGTCTCACTTGGTTTACCCGCAAAAGTACAAACCATTTTGGCCGATGAATCACGAGTATCAACATTCATAAATGTACCAAATAATGTATTAGCAAATTCGGTAGTACCTTCAGGTCTTGGATTTGCGTTTTTAACGGCATCTTGTACGTTATAAAAGTTAACATACGCCGGTAAATTCATAACAACAAAATTATTTTCTACTAATAAGGATTCAACAAAAGATAACATATCAACTTTAGGCCCATCGTGAAATAACGTATCAAGTCGATATTTTAATTTATAGATATCAACCAATATTTTATCCCCAATATTTCTACTAGCCCTATCGAGTAACAATACATCCTCAAAGAATGTTTTAGTCTTTAAGTCAGCTCCCGCAATCCATTTATCATTTAACGATTTAAAACTATCCCAATTATCAAGTTTACCTTGAGAACCATTAAGTACCGAATCAATAATTGGTTGGGGTGTATTGTTAACATTAGGTAATATTACTTGTAACCTTAACATTAAATTATTTAACACCCTATCCTGAAATTTACTAGATGACATAACATAATCGTCCATTAACTTTCTAAAATTAATCTCATTAAAATTTGATTTTGATACCGGAGTTGATATTAATTTTTTTGACCTAATTTTTTTATCAACTATTGGGTTTTCTTGAATACCTAAAGGTCCGTAATGAGCTATTATCAATTCATTAATCAATATTGAGTCATCAGGTTCTAAAGAAGATGGTAATGTCGCAACAACACTTTTGTCAGGTTTAAATAAGATTGCGGTTTTCTTAGGACCAGGCCCTAAAAATATCTCAATTTTATTACCATTCTGTAATATAGCGTATGAATTTTTATTTTGAGTTGTTGGAGGTAATGCCGTATTATCCAACGATTCATTTAATTTTTGTGTTGCATAAACCTTAATTATTGGTGAGAACTTTTTAATGTTAGATTCAGTAAACGCAACATTAAAATCTAAAAAGAAATCAGTTATGAACGACCCATTATTTGAATACATTAACTGATTTATGTCAGAAAACCCAACATAGGTTTCCAAAGTTTTCCACTCATTCGGGTAATTAGCCTTTGACGCCGCTAACGTTATTGTTCCACCATTAGAAGGTAAAGCATTTGGGGTTGTTGAAACATACTTATCCCAAGTATACGAATCAGTTAAACTATAGTTTGAAAATGTATAAAATAACTTTTTATCAAAATTTGATGGGTTACCATACTTCACAAACATATTAGTCCCCAAGAATTTTTCAATTGAATTATTGATATTGGCAAATTGTTGTGTCTGAATATTCTCAACTAATTCTGTTGGTGTTGTACCTGTTTGTGTTGGGGTACTCATCATACTAATCATTAATTTTTGGAAATTCATACCATAATCGACATTTACATCAACATCGTATTGTGATTTACAAAAATCCAAAAATTTAGTTTCAAACATATCTAAGATATCGGTTTCAAACACTGAAAAGATTTCACTGATTTCCGAATAACTATTTAACCCCCCTTTAATTGAGAAATTTTCTTGATTAGTACTACCTGTTAATATTTGTTTTAAATAAGCCGAAGGGTTTGGTTTCATAACTCGACCACTATCAAAATACCCATAAGTTGGTGCCGCCCAAAATGTTCTAACAGAACCATTATACATTGACGTATTACCCGTAACCTCAACTCTTAAATCATCATATTGGAAACATTCGTCTTGTGTCTGATTTTTAATAACACCCATTGATGGCATTGGGAATATATTTGCACCATCATCCGATTCAACAAAAACCGTCCAAGGATTTATCCTTAAATCCCTATTAATGTTTTTAGCATCAAATGTTTTAATACCCGTAATTGATGCACTATCAACATATTGTAACGATACCCCATAATCATTAACACCTGTTTGTATGTCACCACTAGTGTATCCACTAAAAACGTTAAACCCTTGATAAAACACATTAAAGTCATTAATAACTTTAGGATAAAATCCGGTGTTTATTAATGTTGTAGTATCCGTACCAAATGTACTAGTTTTTTCTAAAACAATATCAATTGTCCCACCATTAACAGTAAATGTGTAGTTTTTAGTTTTTGCCGAAGTAACAGGGTCAAAATTTGTAACGTAATCAAAATTTTTCCACACACCATCTAAAATATCAACACCATCATTGACATATTTTTTATAACGATGCCAAACAGAACCTAACTTAACTATCCAAGCATAAGGTAACTTATGTAATGCTCCGAATTTTTTTAATCCCGCGAAAATATAGTCAAGGTCCAATGTCGCTCCCGCATCGTATTTACGATTTCGTTCTCTCAAAGTCGCTAGAGGTAAACTATTCAAAAATAGATACGCCGCGGACACATATGGGGTTTTATTGTAATTTCTAAAATTAGCAACCCCTTCTTGAATTGCGTTTACAAAGTAAGGGGTGTTTAACATCGAAATTGTTTGGTTTGAACTAACATAACCACTATAATTACTATAGTATAAATCACCTTCAGTTATAATTTGTTTTTCAGGTTTTCTATTACTATAAAAATCTTGAAACGACGGACTATCTTCAGGTGTTGGCATTATCGCATCATCTTTATAAACAAAATTAGTAATTGGACCTGCGTCACTATTCACCGTAAAACTTGTAATTGTTTTATATTGTTTATCAAATGACAAAGTTTTTGTCGTATTAAACGCGTCACGACTTAAAGAGATTGAACTACCATTTGATAAATTATTTTTACACCAAGTAGTATCAATAAATGGGTAAATATCTAAAATGTCAAATGAATTACTTGTTGTTGACCCAGTTAAATAATCAATAAACGAATCTTCTTTACTTAAACTAATATTAGGTTTAGATAATGGGTTCTCCATAACCGCCTCATCAATAAATAAAAAGTTATCGGACTCCGATAATTGTTTAATATACGGAGTATTATAGATACCTCTAATATAATTTTGCCAACTAACACCAACCCCTTGATTTGAGATATGTTCTAAAACCTGTACAAAATTTTGTGAGTTTAACGAATATTCCTTTAATTTTTTAATTAAAAATGGATTTTCGTCTGATAAACTTTCTTTAATATTTATAACTTCACTTTCCGCAATTAAATTAGCGGTGTTATCCGCAACTGAGACAAAATTATTTGTTCTATTTAACCTTGAATAGTTAGTCAAAAATACAATTCTTTCGAATAATTCGTAGAAAAATTTAACCTCCTCTTTATTTTGAAATACAGTGTTAGATATTGGGAATTCAATAGCGTTTAAAGTTATTCTTTGGATATCGGTCACCTCATTAAACTTAGGTGTCGGTATTTGAGGGTCTGTCGCTCTAGCGGTAAAACCTTTAAGAAACTCTTCGACAAATTCAATCTCAGGCCACACATTTAATAAATGACCATTAGTTACACCAATAACATCATTATCGCCGGGGTATCTATATTCAAATTTTTCGTGACCATCTTCACCACTTGTTGATACCATATAAGTCGGCCAAGGATATACAGGTAACAAATCATTCACACCCGAACTAAGATTATCAGGATTAGCGTTTGACACCGTACTCTCAAATATTGGTTTTTTTCTTAAAGGGTTTAATCGTTCTTCCCAAGCCTCTGAGTGAACATCATCCATTAAACGTAAGAAGGCCTCACCATTAGCAAAAATTACCGCAAGAACATTTCTCATATTTGGAACAAACCCAATACCATTATCACTACTTTGTAATAACTTAGACAATGCGTTAGTTAAATCATCTTGTATTTTTTCTCTCCACTTTTTAACATCAGTCGCAATTTTTTCAATTTTGTCATTAAAACTATTTTTACCTTCAAAATAAAACCAATCAAATTTTACCATTGTATTACCATCTTTCATTACGATAGTTTGGTCATTTAAATATTTTTTAGCAACTAACTCAGCTTTAAATTTAGTCAATTCTTCAGTTGTAGTTCCTGATTTAACACCTTTAACTTGTCGATAGGTTTCTTCTAAGTTTAATTGGTTTTCAGTATACGATATTTCAAATATGTTTTCTTTAATATCAACAGGTATACTAGAATTAGTTACCTTACCATCAATCTTGTATTTACCCTCAATACCTAATGTCTCATTTAAAGATAATATTTTAGTATTCTCACTAATTATCTTTTTTAATTCAGTTACCGCGTTATTTCTTTCATTTGGCGTGAATTCAGGTTTAAATGTGTAGATTTTAAGGGTACTTTGTAAACTACCAGAAGTTCTTACCACAGAACCGGCATTATTTGATAATGAATTTAAATTACCTGAGATTGGATTGTTAATAATTAAAAAATTAACTTTATCCATATATTTATCCAACCAAGATACTTTGTCATATAAGAAAATTTCACTTTTAAACGTATTTAACCTCTTTTGATATTCCTCAAGTTTAGTCAAAGGGTCCATATTTTGTTTAGTAAATGAATCTAAAATATTCTTAATAAAATTTTCAAGATTATTTCTCATCTGAACAATTGTTAACTCAGGGAAATCATCTGGAATCATACCTTTTGTTTTATATTCAGTATAAACTTCTTTTATTTTACCATAACCTTTAGTCGCTACAACATCAGTTACCTCAGTTAAATTAGCAGGCCCACCTGTCGTTGGTTTTACCGAATACCTTGAGGTATACATATGCGGTACGGCTAACAAATAACCCATTGACACCTCAGCTATTGCACTAAATTTGTAAGTATAAAACGCCAAATCAATAATGAAATTACTACTATACGAATCGTATCTAGCATTAAACGACCTTAACATTAATTTATACTTAATCGCTTTACCATAGTACCCTTTAACCGTTAATTCAAACATTGGGTAAGGCATATTGAAGAATGCCGCGTAAGGTGAACTATTACCAGCCTCAAATAACGCTCGTCCTTTAATATCAACTAATTCAATATTAAATGAAGGCATAAAATCTAAACCTTGACGAATATTGATACGTTGGATACCTAATAACCCATTATCCGTAGCCTTTTCAACCCCATCAGAATTTATCGTTTGTCTAATATAAAAATCATTATCCATATTTGGATTTTTAACTGATTTTTGATTTGGCTGATTAACCCCTTTACCTTGTAAAGTATTTTTACCCGTAAGTTCGTCAGTGTAACTATTATCTAAAAATTCTTTATCACCAGGTTTTAAAAAATTGATTGACGCTATTGATAGATTTTGAATCCTATCATTTGCCGCAACACCCGCGGCTAATTTAGTTCGAGGCAATACTTTACACTCCAAATTAGCGTACATAACCAAATCTTCTTGGTTAACATATCGTTCTTTACCCTTACCGTCATCACCTAACACTTTATTAGGGTCAATGATAATTATGTTATTGTAATCGAAATCGACTAATATATTTTCTGATTTACCTACCATAATAAAAAAAATGTGTCTCTAATTGATTGTTATAATCCTGTAATGAAGCTACTAAAGGAAATGGAATTGTCAAGATAGAACCATCACTAATATTCCATTCTTGCCCACCAAAATTAGGATTAGCTGACATTATTAACCAACCAAAGTATGGCGTACCATAATATTGTTGAGACATTTTATCAAGTCTTGATTGACCAACTTTGTAAATATACCTCTTGTCGGTACTTTTACTCGGCACATTAACATAAGGAACTACAGTCTGTTGTCCATTTATTATGAAGTTGTTATATCGGTTATAATATTGTCTACCCATAATTAATTAAATTTAATTTTACCATTAAAGGTTTCTAATTTATTGATTAAAGACGGGTCTCCTTTATATAAACTTGTTAAATCTGTTTTTTGTTGAACCTCTTTAGCCGCGTCAGGAACCGTTGTGAAATTAACAATTCTTGATTTACCTTTAGTGTATAATATCTCATCAATACCTTTTGTATATTTCTTAAACTCCGCAGTGTCCTTGAACTTACTCAAAACTTTGTCTTCCTCTTTTATCTCATCTTTATACAAATCAATGATATAATCTAACACGTCGTCAAATACTTTAGCCAATTTTTTAGGTTTTTTAATTGTTGCGATATTTGGGGTTAAAATCCTTGTTGTAAATTCTTTTACTTTATTTTTATCAGTAAAAATTCTACCAACTAAAATAAAGAAACGAGCAAATTCCTCAGATTCTCCTTTAAACGCCGTTACAGAGTCGAAATCACCATCTTCAGGATATGGTCCGGGTATAATCGAATTATCAATACCTAATAAATTATAATATTCATTCAACGCTAAGTTAAGTTTACCATAATCATTAGTCATATCAGCATATTCACCACCACTAATATTGTAAATTTTTAATTCTCCATTATCTAATATTTTACCATCAGTTTTATTATTAACAAAATTCATTTTTCGAATGTCTTGGACATAATCTTGTTGTGCGGTCCCTATTTTAGTATTAGTTATCGTACTAATATCACTTGATATTGAACTTTTTAAACTATTAACATATTTGATTAAATTATCTTTAATCACACTTAAAGTAGTATTATCATCAAACCCCTCGTCAACTAATAAAGTAATAATTGGGTGAGTACCTGCTAATATATCATTCAACACCAATTCAAAAAGTTTATTTAAATCATCTTGAAAATCAGGTTTACCTAAAATTTTAACATCGCCAGCAAGACCATCTTCAACTATAGTACCACCTGAGTAATTTCGTTTATTTAAAACTAATTGTAACATACCATAGTTAGTTTGTTTCTGAATTTCTTCAATAGAATTAAAGATATTTGCGAAGTAAGTTTTACTATCTTCCAATACTTTATCCATAATTCTCATATAACTCATTTCCCCCGTTTCACCACTTGGGGTTAAAGGAATTGTATTTTTAATTTCACCAATGGTTGTTCCAGCGTCATTACTTTGTTGTGCCGGGGCCGTATTGTTAACCGTTACAGGTGGTTGTTGAGCGATAATCGCATCCACAACCATTTTATCCAATGCCGACGTATCTTCAGTCCAAGTAGCTCTTTCATCATATATCTCAGTATTACCATAGTAATTGAATGATAACGCATTTTGTAATTGTTCCACAGGTTTCGCTAACCCCATACCACCAATCATTTTAAACCCTAAACTTACTTTAGCAATCATCGGTTGGACACCAATACCTTCAGGGTTCATATCAAACACTAATGGGTCATAAGTAATAGAAAGTGTTTCAGGTATTATTTTAGTGTGGTAAAAGTCACCAATACGTAAAACAAGGACGGGTGGTGCTCCAAATGAAGTGTTAACCGCATCAGAAACTTTAGGCTTACCATCACTACCAATTATTGGTATTGTTTCTCCCGGTCTAACACATTGATTTAAAAACGTTAATCGAGCATTTAACCCTTCAGGTGTTGTAGAGTGGAATGCGGGATTAAAATATTTAATCTTTTCTTTAATTGAATCATATAACATCGGAACGTTTTCTTTGATAACCTCAAAGTAATCACATTCAGATAATAAGTTTCTTAATATTTTTTTAGAAATACCTTCTTTAATTTTTTGTTCAATTGATTTTTGAGGCTCAGGTCTTTTAATCGGTAATGTTTCAGTTGTACCATTAGTATTAGTCACCACAACATCAGGTTTAAGGGTTGTTGTTGACGTAACAGGTGCGGGCGTCACAGTTATACTTTTTACTTTAACCCTACGACAAGCCATTGCGTCAGTCGCATAAACTTGCGAAATTGCCGTCACTTTATTGTTTTTATCTTTAATATCCGTAGTACAATTAACATCAGTCCCACTACTTGAATCAACAGTTGTTCCTGTTTCTGAAAAACTTGTTTTAGGTATAACGGTTTGTTCACCCGAACCTTTAGATAGTTCGATTTTAATCGTTCCGTTAGTAAAATACTCGTCTAACTTTTTACCTCCAAACTCTTTATTTTTTAAAAATCTAGTAACAATGTCAAGTCTTCTTTCAGACAACGCTTGGTTATAAGCGACCGATGCGGTTGCCGATGCGGAACCTTCCATCATAATTTTAATAGTTCCAAGACCTTTAGATAAGATATTGAGAGCATCTGTTATGAAATTTTTATCACCACCGGCGAATAAATTATAATTACTTTTAATTACCGTATCAAAAAATGGTTTAACATTTCTATTCACATTATCAGCATTAAACGCTGATTCAGAATTTTTAACATACTTTTCAATATTACCATCTGAGGTATACGAATTATAAATCGACTGATATTCTTCGGTTGTTGTTTTATTTGGATTTTTACCCGGAATATCATTTTCAAAGTAGAATGCAAAATCCAAATATTTATTTTCAAAATCTTGAATAGAAGAATCAGGTACAACTACTTGACTTGTATTTGATTCCGCAAGACCTGCACCTGCGGTATTAGAGTTATTCGAATTACCTTTAGGGATTTGTTTGTTAATTTCACCAATAGTTTCTTTATCCGTCAATTGTGGATTACTTAGAATTTCTTGATAAGTATACAAATCTTTAGTTGGGATTGTATTGAACTTAATTGCCAATTTATAGATATCAAACTTAGCACAACCGGCAAAAAATGAATCAATTATTGAATCAATACGTTCTTTTGATTGACCTTTCAATTGTTTTTCAATAACCGTATTCATCACCGATGGGTGGTCAACAATTATTTTCCAAGATAATGAACCTGTTCTACTTGTTTCTTTATAAGTATAAATTGGTTCAGGTCGGCCCAAGAAACTTGTTGAGTTCCAAGACGCAGAACTTGAATCCGAAAATTGTAAATCATAAGGTGGGAACCACATTACTCGACCCCCATTTGGACCTTTCTCACAAACAGGTAGTTCATCATAAGTGTAACCCGGTCGGCTTGAAGTCCTCCAAGCTAAATTCTCAATTGAGAACATATATTTTTTAGCATAACCACCTCTACCATTAGCATCGTCGGCCATAATATTAGTCGACCCAGGATTTTTAAGTGGGGCAATATTAAGATTGTATGTGTTATCTAAAACCGAATTAGTGAATCTTCTTCCTGATGTTGTTATACCATCAGTTTTTTGTAAATCAGCGTAAGTATAATAAGGTGTGTCCTTTGTAAATACACGACAATATTCAATACCTTTTTCCCCACCTGTTGTGTCATCTTTATATGAAACAACTTGTGAACCTTTAGTCATTTCTTTATAACCATCGTGGAATACTTTACTCACTTGGTTCATTGCATTACCAACGTGTTTTAATCTGTTAAGTCCTGAAACATTGTCAGCCGAATCTATAATCCTTTGAGTGTTATCTAATATCGAGTTTTCTTTGAAATCAACATTAGTTGATTCATTTTTATTATATTGACTACTAATAGGACTAAACCCTTCATCTAAACTACCCGAACCACCACCAACCGTTGCGTGAAATCCTGCATTAGGTTTGTATTTTGGGGAAGTCCATACTAAACCACCATCAATACCACCACCATCACTTATTGATTTACCCGCTAGACCAAAATTTAATCGACCATCATTACCTTCAAATAAAATACCCATTTCCGACGGACCATAAACAGGTGTCGCAACTTGTTCCCCATAAGGATTTACAGGTATTTGATTTGGGGGTGAAGTTATTGAACTTGGTTCAGCATTTACACTACCAACATAATAACCACCTGTTAAAGTCCCGTTAGGATTTATTAAACTAACGGCTAAATTAACAATCGCTTGTGCCACCCCTAATATACCACCAAAGTCTTTTTTATAACCCGGTTGATATCTATTAAAATCTAAGTTATTAAATAATGCCGACCTTTGACCATTACCTGTATTAGCCAAAAATATTTGTGACGGATTTCTTTTAATATTTAATATAGGACCTAAAAAACCACCCGTTAATTGATTAATAACATTTAAAGCATTTGAGGTTTGTTGTGTTTGTTGTCCACCTTTAGTATTCTCATCAAAATAATCTCCAGGTATAAACGACACAGGCCAATAAGCCCCTGAAATTCGAGTTGCAAAATCAAACGCCGCAACAACAGGTGATTCAGGAACTGTTATCCTCCAATTACGATAAATAAGAGGTTCTTTGCCTGCGGCTATTAAACTTGCCTCAAACGGGTCCGATAACGACTCTAAATTAACCTTACCGATAGTATTTTGTAATATCTCTAAGTTAATTCTTTCTTGAAATAAGAAATTTAATTGTTTCGCCCCTAATCTAGCAATAAAAGAATCTTGAGATAAAGACCCATCACTACCATTCGGATTATTTGATAATAAAATCTCATAAGGTGAATATGATGAAGGAACAAAAGTTGTTAACCCATAAGGTAAAAAATAATTAGGTGTACTTATAGGGGTATCTATAACATTATAAACATAATTATAACCACCAAGAGGTATGAATAAATTCTTAACCGCTGGTGAGGTTACCGACTGATTCAAATACAAATTATTACTTAATAATAAAATACTTTGATTTGGGGAATAAGGACCTTGATTAGGTATTACAGGTAATAATGGACCATTATAAGTTATATTAATATTATAACCACCATTAGGACCATAGGCATTTAACGGGTATAATTGTTGTGCGAACGGGTCATTAGCAATCAATTCACCTGGCGAATCCACCACGGGTGATTGTGATAAAACTATTTCATAGTTTAATGGACCTGAAGGGGGTGTATAACCACCAATCACAGTGTACGTTGATAGGTTTTTGGCCATCAACGCGTCTCTAAACGATGAGGTTGACGCAAATGATAAAGTACTATTCGGCATTGTTCGTTATTTTATATATAAATAGAATACTACTCAATTTTTATTCTCTCGGCGGAACTTTACTTTGGTTATTCAGTTTTTTTGCATCGTAAATCATTTTTAATAAAGCTTCTTTAAATTCAGGAGTTCTCATTAATTCATCAAACGCCCTTTGGTCCATACCGCTAGGTATTTTAACATTAATATCCATATCCAATTTACCTGAGTGGAACGTTTCACCTTTAGCATTGGCGTTTTCAGGTTTTTGATAATCAATAATGTCTTTATATCTACCCGTGTAATTTTTTAAATCAGTATTAATTGGTACTGCCTTTGATTTGGTATCAACCGCTTTTACTTTAGATTCAGTTCCAATATTTTCAGATTCCTTAAACGCACTACCAA
>Ga0181348_1000195_pt1 | contig 24551 bp, 32 predicted proteins | sample Su13VDMM110DN_FD_130092 | JGI IMG/M metagenome (GOLD analysis project Ga0181348, IMG submission 130092) | Freshwater viral communities from Lake Michigan, USA - Su13.VD.MM110.D.N | ecosystem: Environmental > Aquatic > Freshwater > Lake | place: USA: Michigan | collected 2013-07-16
CGTGGCAAAGTCAAAGCCAAGATTGTTTATCCCCGGCCCACTAGAGCTGAACGTGAACACGACCGTATTCGCAAAGAACGAGGGTTGCCCAATCCCAGCCACTACAAAACACTGGGCGATAAACTGGATAAAGAGCTTGCAGCCTTGCGCGGTGATGATGTCACCGAGGCTCACGTTGATGCTGATGAACTGGTTGATGTCTATATCAAAGGGCAACACAAAGGCCGCAGTATTAGAATCCCGGTGGCAAAAAACTTTCCCAACAAACACGTTGATTTACTGACACAGCGTCTCAAATCCCGTGGCATAAACCCGCATGCCATTGTGTATGGGCCAACCACAAGAAAAGTTGCCGAAGACACTGATCAATGAACACCTACACATTCAACACCATCATTGGAGAAGACAGCGATGGCGATCCAGTGTATCAAGAGTTTGTAATTGAAGCTGAAAATTTTGCCGAAGCCAGATACAAACTTGCTGAACTGATTGAACAACCCAAGTAACCACCTTAGGACCGCTAAGGTACGGTGGGCGGCTGCTGCCAGAAGTCAAGGATTCGCTACCCTTTGATGACAAAGTGAGCACTAAATATAGTTTTGGATCAGGATCATGGACATCAATGAAATAATTGCAGAAGACTGGCAGAAGACCAACAAACGAGATAAAACCGATGGTATGAGCTCAAAAGCAGTCAAGGCCTATCGTCGTGAGAATCCAGGTTCAAAACTCAAAACCGCTGTGACAACCAAACCCAGCAAGCTCAAAAAAGGCAGCAAATCGGCCAAGCGTCGCAAGAGTTTTTGCGCTCGTATGAGTGGAATGAAAAAATCTCGTGCCAGTGCCAAAACAAAGAGAGACCCCAACAGCCCAATCAACAAAGCTCTACGTCGCTGGAACTGCGAGAGTATTGAACAAGTGGTGCAAATGGTTGAAATGAAGCTCAGTCAGATTGAACATTTGAAAAAAATAATAACAGAGTCAAATGCTGCAAATCAGAGAACTCGATCTTGACTCCAAGCATGTGGTAACAAACAATGTTGGATTGATTTTGATTTACACCACCAATGGATACTTGGCCACAATTGTTAATTCTTTTACACCAACTCTTGATCCCAATCTTCGTTTGAATGTAGGCGGCGATCCAGGTACCCGTAAGTCTAATCCACAGATCTTTCATCACGTTCGACGATATCAGCGTTGACAACAATAGTTTTTTAATGTACAATTGTTTTTTTGGAGACTATATGGATCAACGTAACTTCACTGCCGAGCAAAAGGCCAAACTCATACAACTCATCAATGAAGGTATGCAAGTGATGATGGAAGTTGAAACACTCAATGGTGGGCTCAGCGACACCGTCAAAGCAATTGCCGAAGAACTTGAAATCAAACCCAATGTACTGAAGAAAGCCATTAGACTGGCACACAAGGCTGAATTTGGTAAAGAGCAACAAGACCATGCGTTGTTGGAAACTATCTTGACAACTGTTGGCAAGACACTGTAAAATAAACAATGAGCTATATAGACGCATTGTTTGATCGTGAACGCGATCGTGTTCATGTAGTTGAACGTCTCAACGGCGAACGCCGATATCAAGAATATCCGGCCAACTACATTTTTTATTATGATGACCCGCGTGGAAAGTTTCAAAGCATCTATGGCACACCCGTGTCTAGATTTTCCACACGCAGCAACAAGGAGTTTCGCAAGGAACTGCGTATTCAAAACGGCAAACGATTCTATGAGTCTGATATCAATCCGGTGTTTCGTTGTCTAGCAGACAACTACAAAGGACAGGATGCACCTCGTGTACATGCTGCATTTTTTGACATTGAGGTTGACTTTGATCCTGAAAAAGGCTACAGTCGGCCCGATGATCCTTTCAACGCCATCACTGCCATCAGTGTCTATTTGAGCTGGCTTGACCAACTGGTGACCATGGCAGTGCCGCCGCGACACATGAGTTGGGAAACAGCACAAGAACAAGTGGCCGAGTTTGACAACTGTTATTTGTTTCGCAGTGAAGCAGAAATGCTGTCGATGTTTTTAGATCTCATTGACGATGCAGATGTGTTGAGTGGCTGGAACAGTGAAGGTTATGACATTCCCTACACAGTAAATCGTGTGACAAGAGTTCTCAGCAAAGACGACACACGCAAGTTTTGCCTCTGGGGGCAATTCCCAAAGTCCCGAACATTTGAACGCTTTGGTGCAGAGAACATTACATTTGATCTTGTGGGTCGTGTACACATGGACTATATGCAACTGTATCGCAAGTACACCTATGAAGAACGACACAGTTACAGCCTTGATGCTATTCTTGAATATGAAGAGCTAGGATCAAAGACCAAGTATGAAGGCACGTTGGATCAACTGTACAATCAAGATTTCAAAACATTTATTGAATACAATCGACAAGACGTCAATGGTCTTGCTGCCATTGATAAAAAGCTGAGATTTCTAGATTTGGCCAATACCCTGGCACATGAAAATACTGTGTTGCTACAGACCACCATGGGTGCTGTGGCAGTTACAGAACAGGCAATCATCAACGAAGCGCATGAACGTGGTATGGTAGTACCTAACCGTAGAGAAAGGCTCACAGATGAAGAGACACAAGCCGCAGGTGCCTACGTTGCTTACCCCAAAAAAGGTCTTCACGACTGGGTCGGATCAATTGACATTAACTCGCTGTACCCTTCGGCAATCCGTGCTCTTAACATGGCGCCCGAAACAATCATTGGGCAGCTGAGACCACACATGACCGACCACTACATTGCAGAAAAAACGCAAGGTGGTGCAAGTTTTGCAGCGGCCTGGGAAGGGCTGTTTGGTACATTAGAATACACGGCTGTGATGGAACAACAGCGTGGCACTGAAATTACCATCGACTGGGAAAGTGGTGAGGAAACTGTGCATTCAGGAGCCGAGGTCTGGCGCATGATGTTTGACTCAAATCAGCCCTGGATGATCAGCGCCAATGGTACTATATTCACATATGAGTCTGAAGGAGTGATACCTGGACTACTCAAACGCTGGTATGCTGAACGTAAAGAAATGCAAAAGAAAGCACATGAGTTTGAAGGGCAAGACAATGCACAATTTGAATACTGGGACAAACGGCAGTTGGTTAAGAAAATTAATCTCAATAGTTTGTATGGTGCTATTCTCAATCCTGGTTGTAGATTTTTTGATAAACGAATTGGTCAATCAACCACGCTCACTGGACGAGCCATTGCAAAACACATGGATGCATACGTCAACGAATGTCTCACAGGAAAGTATGATCACACCGGTGAAACTATCATCTACGGTGACACAGACTCATGTTATTTTTCAGCATGGCCAGTGCTGAAAAATGAAGTTGAAGAAGGCCGCATGGAATGGAACAAAGACACATGCATTGCTTTGTACAATGGCATTGCTGATCAGGTCAATGATAGTTTCCCAGGTTTCATGGAAACAGCATTTCATGTGCCGCGTGACATGGGCGAAGTGATACGTGGCGGTCGTGAACTTGTGGCTATCAAAGGCCTGTTTATCACAAAGAAACGCTATGCCGTGTTGTATATTGACAAAGAGAACAAACGCACAGATGTCAATGGAAAACCTGGCAAAGTCAAGGTCATGGGCTTGGATCTCAAACGTAGCGATACCCCCAAGGTAATCCAAGATTTTTTACTGGATGTGCTCAATGATGTGTTGACTGGCAGCAGTCGTGATCACATAGTTGAAAAGATCAAAGAGTTCAAATACCTGTTCAAAGAACGACCAGGCTGGGAGAAAGGTTCGCCCAAACGTGTAAATAATCTCACCAAGTATGCCAAAGCCGAAGAGCGTGAGGGTAAAACCAACATGCCTGGACATGTACGTGCTGCAATGAATTGGAACATCATGCGGCGCATGCACTCCGACAACTACAGTATGCAAATCATGGACGGACAAAAAGTCATTGTATGCAAACTCAAAGGCAACGCCCTAGGCTGGACATCAATTGCCTATCCCACTGATGAGTTGCATTTGCCCACATGGTTCAAAGAACTACCATTTGATGACAGTGAAATGGAGTCCACCGTGATTGGAGCTAAGATAGATAATTTATTGGGTGTGTTGGACTGGGATCTTACTGCTGCCACCAACACAGAAAATACATTTCAAAGTTTGTTTACGTTTGAATGAAAATAAGTCATATTCTTCAATCCCGTGATCGCCTGCAGCAGACTTTGCAATTGACCGAACACAATTCTGCTTTTGAAAATTACTTTCAATCAGTGTTTTCGGCGTTTGTGGATATCTCCTTCTTGCGGGACAAGTTCGAATCAACTATACAGAGCAATGCCACTCAGTGGCGCAGTGCCACAACAGTTATTGAAAACAATCTTAACCTTGGTGTAGAAGAATGTAACCGACTCATAGTGGAACACGAGACTCCGCTGTTTGATGTCAGCAGAAAATTCTACGCAGACATGTATCACAATGAAACTGATTTTGTCACGTTGACCCGGAGCCTTGGTACGCCTGACAAATTGTATGATGAAATTTTTACTAGAATTGGAAAGTACAGCAGTTGGGAGTATCCTGCATTGTTGATTAGGCCTGGCAATGAAACTGTTGTGGAGAGATTGGTTGCCAGCGATCCACTGTATTTGATGGATCAGCGATTGTCATTATTGCAGCCAAGTCTTGATAAATTTCCGCCGGAATATCAGCGTAGGTTGAGAACTTACACAGTGGAAGAAGGATGTCGATTGATGGATCACTTGCCAAGCCGACAATTTAATCTAGTGGTTGCTTATAACTTTTTAAACTACCGGCCAATAGATGTATTGCAGCAATATATCACTGAAGTGTTTGAAAAATTACGCCCAGGTGGAATTTTTGGATTCACATTCAATGACTGCGAGCATGTGGCAGCCACACAACTGGCTGAAAACAGTTTTGCATGTTATACTCCGGGCCGACTGGTGTTGGCTCATGCCCAACAGACAGGGTTCCGGGTGATCTCACAGGACAGTGATGGACATCATTTTCACTGGTTAGAATTACAAAAACCCGGAACTCTATCCTCTCTAAGAGGCGGACAAACTCTGGCAAAAATAATGCCAAAATACTAGCACGATCTAAATAAACCTGTTACAATTGCAACTTAATGGAGAAACACACATGAAAGATCATTTACTTGATTTAGTGGAACACACCCATGACCTTGGATGCATTGCTTTGATCAAGATCACGGGCACTGACAAAGAAACAACTATCGTAGGCTGTGCTGAAAAACGAGAGGCAGTGCTGCAAGCGCGATATCATACACCAGTGGCAGAGTTCATTGGTACATTTGGTATGCCTAACTTGGGGAAGTTAAAAATTCTTTTAAACTTGCCTGAGTACAAAGAAAATGCAAAAATTACCTTGACAAAAGATCAGGCCGGTGCCACAGATGGCTTGCTGTTTGAAAACACAGCCGGGGATTTTCACAACAACTTTAGATTCATGTCAGCAGAAATTGTCAACGGAATTCTCAAGGACATGAAGTTCAACGAACCCACATGGCATGTGGAATTCGAGCCCAGTGTCGCTGGTATCCAAAAACTCAAGATGCAGGCACAGGCCAATGCCGAAGAAACATTGTTTAATGCCAAGACAGAAAACGGTGATTTAAAGTTCTTCTTTGGTGATCATTCAACACATGCTGGTAACTTTGTGTTTCATCCTGGCGTGTCAGGTCAAATCAAACGCCCATGGGCATGGCCAGTCAAAGAAGTAATTTCAATAATGAACTTAACTGGAGACAAGACTATGCGTATCAGTGATGATGGTGCTGCTGATATTAGAGTTGACTCTGGCATTGCTGTTTATCGTTACATTATACCTGCACAAACAAAATGATTGAACAGCATGACTTAACTGCAGCACAACAGGATTACGCTGTATTCCTTCCTGCAGTGTCAAGTTTCTACAGCACATATATTGGACGTCAGCGATTTGAACCCTATGTTAGTGCCGCTCGTATGCCTGCTGGGCTGCCTGACATGGAGATGCTGAACATTTTTAATGATCAAGCAGGATTGTTTCCCTATCGTTGGGCATTGTATTCAGCAGGACATGCTAACTTGGATTTGACCAAACACGATCCTCGAGAAGATATGATGCGTAATCGGGGCAACCACACTACCTTGTTGTGTGACTCAGGCGGATTCCAGATTGCCAAAGGTGTATGGGAAGGCGATTGGAAAGATCCCAAGTGTCCACGAGCACAAAAGAAACGTGATGCTGCGCTGAAGTGGTTAGATGGCATGGCCGATTATGGCATGACACTGGATATTCCCACATGGACGTCTCATGTACCTGGCGCTACTGAAAAGACTGGTATCAGAGACTATGATGACGCCGTGCGAGCCACGCACTACAACAATGAATACTTCATTAAACATCGTCGGGGTGTTGACAATGGTGGCACCAAGTTCTTGAATGTTTTACAAGGTGCCAATCACGGTGAAGCTGATCGCTGGTATGACCTGATGAAACAGTATTGCGACCCCCAGCAGTATCCAGGGCGTCACTTCAATGGTTGGGGCATGGGCGGACAGAACATGTGTGATGCTCACTTGGTAATGCGCAGAATTGTAACACTGATACACGATGGGTTACTTGAGCAGGGCACTCATGACTGGATGCACTTCTTGGGCACGTCAAGGCTGGAGTGGGCATTGTTGCTCACTGACATCATGCGAGCAGTGCGTCGCTATCACAATCCTGACTTTACTGTCTCTTTTGATTGTGCATCACCATTCCTAGCCACTGCCAATGGACAGTTGTATCACAGCATTGGCCTAGAAGATCGTGGACGGTTCAATTACTTCATGGAACCCACAGTTGACAACAAGAAGTATGCCACAGACTCACGCAGTTTCCGTGATGCAGTGATGCAGGATGGTATACACAAACAGTTTGAAGACTCACCTATCAGCGCACGACTGAAGATATCAGATATCTGTGTGTACAAACCCGGCGACTTAAATAAAATTGGCAAGGAAGGCAAGACAAGTTGGGATAGTTTCTCCTATGCATTGTTGATGGGGCATAATGTTTGGATGCATCTTGAATCAGTGCAACGTGCCAATCGCGCATACGATTCGGGTATTGTACCTTCGATGTTGATACAAGAAACATTTAATCGTATCACAGTTAGAGACATTGTTAATCAAGTCTTTTCTTTGAAAGATCAACAACAAAGTTTGGCATTGGTTGACCATCACAAGACACTCTGGGAGCAGATAATTGGCACTCGAGGACACACTGGCAAACGAGCAACCAATGCTCATACTATGTTTAACAACCTTTTCGAAGTAGACGAAAAGGATTCTGAAGGGGATTTAGATGAATCAAGACTTGACCAACTTGAGCAACAGTAGTAATATAGAAGAACTTAGTATTGAAGAACTTGAACGTGAGCATCATAGATTGGAAAAACAACTAGGCAAATTGAAAAAACACCCCATTGCCGATCATGATCGAATACGCGACATGAAAAAACTCAAACTACAACTCAAAGATCAACTCATTAAATCGAAGGCCGAAGATGGAACGTCAGGGTCACAAAACAGCTAATATTTTCACTGGTGTAGAAGTTGAACACACCGCGCAATATCAACAACCAACTGTGTTTGTAGTAGGCGCACAAAACGTCAATGAGATTGAACGACGTGCCGAAGCCTTTGGCGCTCGTCACATCTACCTTGGTGCCAATCATAGTTTTCCACGCGACGCCAGTACCGAATCCTGGGCCAACTTTGAAGGCATGGCCAAGTATTTTCTCAAGAAGGATTATTGGGTCACCTTAGATATTGACATTGCCGAATCACACGGGTTGTTAGAATCCGCACTGCCTGAGTATCGCAGATTCATTCCCATGATTTCAGCCAAGTTACCTTACATCAATCAACTGGGATATAACGCTGTGTTGAAGATTGATGATATTGATTTTGATAAAAGCAATCCTGGAGTGTGGTGTCACAGACTGCACGATTTACAATCAGCCTCAACTTTCACTGGTTGGGACGCTTACAAAGATGATGAGGTATGGCAATGAAATGGTTTGATCAGTGGTTTATTCGTAAAAGCAAATGGGCATGGCAAAACAAGCACTTCAATGACCCCGATGGTGTATATTCATCAGATGCTATAGCATCATCCAACCGAGTACGGGATATAGAAGAAGACCCACATGATCTCAATGATGGCCTGCGTATCAATCTAAAAAAAGTCATTGGTGGATCACTTGTGACATTCAAGCAGTATGATAGAAAATTAGATCGCAACGAAAACAAGACTTATATAATTACATCAGACCAAGATTTCAATGTAGAACTTGCTAAAATCATCACAATGGAAAGTATGCGTCAATCATGAACTTAGAACAGCGACAAACAACAGATAGAATTGTGCAACATGCCCAACGCCAGATATGGATTACGTTTCGCAAAGAAGGCATTCATAAATACCCAGCAGCAGCGGAGGATCCAAGACTTGCGGATGTTAGTTTTCTTGCCAATGAGCATCGCCATATTTTTCACTTCCGGGTGTCAATTGATGTGTTCCACAATGACCGGGACATCGAATTCATCCAGTTCAAACGCTGGTGCGAAGGGCTGTATAGTACTGATACACTCATTCTAGATTACAAGAGTTGCGAAATGATTGCTGATGACTTATATGTCCAAATTGGTAGTAAATACCCCGAACGTAATGTTACAATCGAAGTAAGTGAAGATGGTGAAAACGGTTGCGCCATTACTTACAATACTCATCAACCCTCTCTATCAATTAAAATCTAAGGAGTTGTTATGCCTAGATCAAAAAAGTCAGCTGAAAAGTTAGCCGAGCAAGAACGACTCATCGCGATGTTGAAATTTACACCATGCACCTATAAGATTAGTCTTTGGGGCTACGGTGGTGAGTCTGTGATGGGAACAGTGAAGCGTGAAATCTACGATTACTTTAGAAGTCGTAGATTAGACGTCAGTGACTTTGCCTGGGACAGTGACTATGCTGAAGAAAACAACATCCCCGAAGACATGTGGCCATTCTCTCCGGGTTCATGGTATGAATGCGACGACATGGCACATACCAATGGTGTTGTTTTAGATAGCGGCACTGTGCAAATCGAAGATGAAAACGGTGATGAAGTACTCCGAAGCGGGCTTGAAGATTTCCAAGACCAAGATTGTCCGGAGTTTGATTATGCAGATGCAGTGTTTATTGATGAACAGCCTCCAGGTACTGTAGTGTTCATTGGCAACAGCAACGAAAAGGGCACGTTCTTTGAAGGTAGCATTGATCTCACTGCTCCGTTTGATATCAACAAACTAACTTTCCATGTTGAAGATGTGGACGGCAGCGATGTTGTTGTTGGCGCAAGTTACGGTGATGAGTCCATTGATAACTGGGGCGGAGATACCACTGGCAAGAGTTCAGAATTTGGATTCTATGTTGCAGGATCATTGAAAGACGGCAGGTGGGAACGTTATCGTGACAGTGACGACTGCACTTATGAAATGACGGAATGGTTCTCAAAGAAAGTTGACCCTGTTCGTGAAGGCATCTATGAAATTGACACAGGCAAAAAGAACGAATGGCCAAACACTGTCGCAGCAACAGCACGTTGGACTGGTGCGCGATGGCTCCCAGTTTGGGGCGACGACACTCCCGAAACAGAAGAAGTAAAAATAAAACAGTGGCGTGGCATTGCTTACGATCCTGATACACAACTACACTAAAAACTAGGAGACACACATGGGAAAGCCCATTATCAAACCCAACGCAAGAGCCAATCAGCTGCTTGACGATCTTGAACAGTTCTTGAATTTCTGCCGTGAATACGGTTATCGCTACAACGAAGCAGATCTGTATAATTTCAAGAGCTATGCATATCAGCAATACAATAAATTTGCCAACGGTAAGAATGCCAAGGACATGTGGATCCAAGACAATCGACGTGGATAAGCTTCGCGCATTGGTTAATGGGTGTAGTTTTTCAAGAGGGCCTATCGCATGGCCCTATCTTCTTCAAACAGTAGATCAATCTAATCTTACCAATCTTGCCTGCGCCGGTGCTGGCAATACCTACATCCATGAAACCACTGTGTCGGCACTGGCCAACTGGCCTTGGTACGACATTGTGTTGATCATGTGGTCAGGCATTGAGCGTGTGGATATGAAAATTGCCGAGCCTGATCAGTTTGATCTAAGTAGATATACCAGTCGCTATCAAAGTCAACAAAACGACTGGCCGGAAAAGGTCATTGAGCCTGTGAACGATCAAGACTCAGTGGAGAAAGATTGGATTTTTAGTTGCGGGCACTACAATGGCGAGTCTGCTATGCGCAAATCTCGAGCATTTGATGCAGTGTATAGATATCAAGACTCACTGCAGTTTGAATATGGATTTTTGCAAAAGGTCATTGCACTGCAGAACACACTCAAGCAAATGCAGGTGCCGTATGTTTTTACATTCTATCAAAACTACATTGAAAGGTTGCAAAAACACACAGCATTGTGTAAAATGATAGACTGGCATTGCTGCTGCATTGATGATAATATTTCGGACATCGCTGAAAAAAACAACTGGTTTGACACTGATGGTCTTCATCCCGGAATACAAGCGAATCGTGTCTGGGCCGAGAAATTGGACAATTTTATACAAGGAACAATAAATGCGTAAACTATTTTATATGGGACTGGAAAGTTACGAAGCCCGCTACACACTGCAACTGACCGAATGGAATCGTCGAGTGTTTGAACAACGTGGCTACGACGTAGTGTACGTGCCAGGACAGACCATTGACAACACTCAGGCTATCAATGTAGGACAGGTGTTGGATGCACATGGACGCAGTTATTTTTCCATGAGTCAGATGATGAATCTAGTGCAGATGATGAAGAATGGAGATGTCACTGATGAAGATGTTATCTATTTTGAAGACATGTTTCAGCCCGGCATCGAAAGTCTGCCTTATATTTTGGATCAAGTGCATTGGAGTCAGCGTCCTCGTATTTTTGTTCGCTGTCTTGCACAGGCCATTGACCCTGATGATTTTGTACATGTGTGGAACATGGCGAAGTGGATGTCAACATATGAAAAGATGGTGAATGAGTTTGTGACAGGCGTGCTGGCCACCAACGAGGAAATGGTAGCACACATGAAAATTGCCGGCTGGGATGCTAGACTGTTCAACATATCAGGTCTAGCATTTGGCAAAGAAGAAGTGTTGGAACGTATTGGTGGCGTTGAAAACATTACACCATTTGATCAACGTCCAATGCGTGTGGGCTTTGCAGCAAGATTTGATCAAGAGAAGCAACCTGATTTTTACATGGACTTGATTGAAATGTGGCATCGTCAAGGTCCGTATCCGGTTGAGTTTTGTATCTACTCTGGCGGGCCGTTGCGATCAAACAATGATGCCTATGTCGACCGTGCAAGATCAATGGCTAGTCAAGGACAACTTACAATCTATGAAAATCTCAGTAAAAACGACTATTACGGATTGCTTAACAGTACTAGAGTACTGTTCAATTGCGCTCTTCAGGATTGGGTGTCAAACACCGTATCGGAAGCAGACACTCTCGGCTCGAATGTACTTTATCCTGCATACCGATCATTCCCCGAAACCTTTGCCAACGATCCGGACCGTCTGTACGTGCCTTGGAGTATTGATGATGCCTTCCATAAGTTAACTAACTTGTTGAAGCAACCACATCACAACATGGGACTGATCTCGGACTGGAACAACGGTACCATTGATCGTATCTGTGATATTATTGAATATGGCCAGACAGACGAACGTTGGAAAGGCAGAACCTGGGAACGAGTAGGAAATCGATATCGTGATCATGTGACAAACGCAAAATACCCTGTAAGGAAAATTGAACTATGACACAAACTGTTGTTGTAACCGGAGCATCAGGCTACATAGGTGGCCAAACAGTTATTAAACTACTGCAACAAGGCTATAGAGTGGTAGCATTTGACATACGGCCTTTGCCGGCTAACTTGATTGCCTTTTGTAAAAAGTTTGAAGATACGTTTAGATTTCATCACTTCCCGTTTGAATCCGAAACTGCTTTGAATTTGATATCTGTAGCCAATCAGCCCACTGCCATCATACATTGCGCTGCTCAGAGTTTGGTAGGGCCCAGCATGACAGACCCCGAAGTATACTATCAGAACAATGTGGTTAATTTAAAGAAGCTGTTGGATTGTATGGGTGCTAGATTAAAAGACTGTAGACTGATTTTTTCAAGCAGTGCCAGTACTTACGGCAATCCTATTATGACTCCCATTGCCGAGGAAGATCCTCAAATCCCAATCTCTCCTTATGGAGAAACCAAACTCATTGGCGAATGGATGATTAAAAATTACACTCGATCATACGACATGGACCATGTGTGTTTTAGATACTTCAATGCCACAGGTGCAGACCCAGATCAATTACACGGGCAACGACTTGGTGCCACTCATATCATTGCACAAATGCTTGAGCAACATCGGCAAGGCAAAACATTTACAATCTATGGCAATGATTATGAAACTGCAGATGGTACCTGTGTGCGTGATTACACTCATGTGTGTGACATTGTTGATGCACACATAATGGCCATAGACCGATCATTGGTGCCCAGTGATTGCTATAACCTGGGCACTGGGCAAGGATTCAGCAATCTTGAAGTTTACAACACGGCCTGTCAGGTTGTTGGCAAAGAAATTGCCATGGAATATGGGCCAAGAAGACCCGGAGATCCTGCTGTGCTGACTGCTATGTCTGACAAATTTAATAAAATCACTGGCTGGAAACCAAACTATGGTTTAGAACAAATTGTGCAACATGCATGGAAATGGTATGAGCGGGTTTAGCTCACTGTTTGAGTTTGAGCAGGAGTTGGCCGACTTTGCTGGTTCACCTTACGCGGTAGTCACAGATTGTTGTACACATGCCATTGAGCTTTGTCTGCGTTATCAAACGCCCAGTCATTGTGAATTCACTGCATACACTTATCTGTCGGTACCAATGACTGTGCGTAATCTAGGCATTGACTATAAATTAACTCCCGAAACATGGACTGGTGAGTATCAATTGCACGGAACTACAATTTGGGACAGTGCTAGAAGATTAGAACGTGGCATGTACCGCGCCGGACAGATGCAGTGTGTAAGTTTTGGAGTTAGCAAGCCTTTGCATCTGGGGCGTGGTGGTGCTGTGTTGTTGGACGATGTTGATGCGTATGAAACTTTAAGCCGTTGGCGCAGCGATGGCAGAGATCTGCGGGTATCGCCCTGGCAAAATCAACCTCAGTTCACACAGGGCTGGCACTATTGTCCCACACTAGAACTTTGTGAGCAGGGCACGGACCGCCTTAAATACTTCACGGGTGCAGTTACTCATCACACCTATCCAGATTGTAGGAAACTAATCATATTATGAAAATTTTTATCACCGGAGCTTCCGGATTTATTGGCTCGCACCTGGTTCCAATACTCAGTAACAATCACGAAGTCCACAGCATGACCAGCGACCTCATGGACTTTGCAGCAGTAGAAGCGGAACTTGTGGATCAAGCACCTGACGTTGTTGTGCATCTTGCGGCAAGAACAGAAGTAGAACGCAGTTTTTACGAACAAACTGATTTCAGTCAAGTCAACTATGTTGGCTCAGTCAATCTAATAGAAGCCGCGGCCAAAGTCAATGGATTAAAAAACTTTGTTTTTGCCTCAACCATGGAAGTGTACGGCTGGCAGCCCATCAGCGACGAAGTCAAACAGCATGGCAAAGTCAACCAATCAGTGGCGTTTGATGAAACCACAGAGGCTCATCCCAATGCACCCTATGCCGTGGCTAAGTTTGCAGTTGAAAAATATCTAGAATACATGCATCGAGCAGTTGGGTTACCGTTTACTGCTATCAGACAAACCAACAGTTATGGACGGCGTGACAATGATTTTTTTGTGACCGAACAAATTATAACTCAGATGTTAAAAAACCCCAGTGATTGTTTTTTGGGTTACAAAACTCCCTATAGAAATTTTATTTTTATCAACGACTTGCTGGATGCGTGGACAAGAGTTATCGAGAGTCCAGAGCTTGTAAACGACGGCAAAATTCTTACCTTGGGCCCAGACAACCCTGTTAGAATTGACCAGTACGCACAGATGATTGCTGACAAACTCAATTGGAAAGGCAAAATATACTGGGACTCAAAGCCGCGCCGCCCTGGTGAAATTTACTGGTTAAATAGCAACAACAATCTCATTCATAAATTGCTGGGTTGGCAACCTCAGGTCAGTCTTGATCAAGGCTTAGATCGCACCATTGAGATTTGGCGCAAACAACTGGATAAAAAATAATGATCACACAGGGCCATATAGAAGCAACATGGTCTCAGCATGCACTAGAATCCATGACGTTTCGACATCGCAGTATCAAAGACTTTGATAATGGCGGTGCCGATGCCTATATCTGGGACAATATTGACAGCACTCGGATTTACTGGGATCTAATAGGAATGGATGTCAACGATTCAGTGGATGAAAAATTATTTTGGAACAGCAACCCTTGGCCGCATCTAGCCAATAAATTTACGGTGATACACAGAATGCAGCCGGGCATGATTCAACCTTTGCATGGAGACTTGTATGCCAGATACAGCAGCAACAACAATGTCACTGACATAGAATCCATACAGAGAGTTTTGATTTTTCTCACAGACTGGCAAATGGGTCATATTTTTCACTGTGATCAACAATCATTTGATGGCTGGCAAGCAGGTGACTGGGTATCGTGGTCCGGCACCACCAAACATATTGCTGCAAACTTTGGCAGTGCCAACAGATACACTATACAGATAACTGGGATTCGACAGTGAAGAATGTGTACTTGTTTCAGCCCCAGTATGCAGTTGATGTAAGAAACGAAATCAATTGTTATTTTCCTTACAGCGCAGGCTGTGTCTGGAGTTACGTTGCACAGTTCTCCGACATCACGGCAAACTTTCAACTGGCTGATATAATTTTTAGACGTGAGTCAGTTGATGAAATTCTTGATCGACTGATAGACCCTGTTGTATGCGGATTCAGTTGCTATGTCTGGAATGAACGTTGGTGTTTGCATGCGGCCGAAGCAATCAAAAACAAATGGCCCAACACTGTAATTGTGTTTGGTGGGCCACAGACACACGGCGGCATGACACAGTACAAGTTCATTGATAGTTTTGTGCGCGGCGAAGGCGAAGAAAACTTCTTGGATTTGTTGAGAACTTTGATAACTGATGCGCCGGTTGACCTATTTTACAACAAACGCAGACTAAACAATCTAGAAATCCCCAGCCCTTACACCACTGGCGTGTTTGATGGCATCATTAAAAACAATCCAGATGTGGTCTGGGCCATGACCTTGGAAACCAATCGAGGTTGCCCTTACAGTTGCACTTTTTGTGATTGGGGCAGTCTTACGTACAGCAAAATTAAAAAATTCGAGCTTGGTAAAATCAAACAAGAACTAGAATGGATTGTAACCCAACCAGTGAAATACATTGTTTGCGCCGATGCCAACATGGGAATATTCAAAGAACGTGATTTAGAAATAGCCCGGATGGTCCGGGATGCAGCAGATCGCGGCGGCGTGTTGGAAGGAGTAAATTTTCAATATGCTAAAAATTCCACAGAAATAGTTTTTCAAATTGCACAAACTATTGGCAGTTTAGGCCGTGGGGTCACTGTCAGTGTACAGAGCATGAACGAAGACACGTTGGATGCTATCAAACGACGCAACATGGACATCAACAACATGCGTGAACTGTTGGCTCTGGGTGCTGAACACAATGTTCCAACATACACCGAACTCATTCTTGGCATGCCCAATGAAACACTTGAAACATGGATTGATGGGTTTGATGCATTGTTGGAAGTTGGACAACACAGTTTGATTGACATGTGGTTTACGCAGATTCTGATCAACAGTGAAATGGGACAGCCCGAATATCGTCGCAAGTATGGAATTGAGTCTGTTGTGGCCAAAGACTACATGCCCTTGTACAACGCCAATGACAGCAGAGAAATTCAGGAAACCATTGAGTTAATCAATGCCACCAATACCATGAGCACCGACGACATGGTCACTGCCTACATGTACGGATGGATGATACTGTATTTTCACATTGGTGGCTATAGTCAGGTTGTCAGTCGGTATCTGCGTGGTGCTCATGATATCAGTTACAAAGATTATTACAACAGGCTCTTTGAAAAATTGTCTGATGATCCAAAATTGGGCGAGCATTTTTCCAAAACAAAAGAAGTTGTCAGGCACTATCTCACAACTGGTGAAATTTTGTCATTTGCTGATATAAAAAATGGTGGACATGCGCTGCACAGTGTGAGCTATGGCTTTATGTATCAGCACCGCGAATCAGCATATGAACTGGCACTGGAGATTGGCAACAAGTGTGTGACATTGCCAGCCTGGGTGTCTGAGTTGCAATACAATTTTTTATTCAACGAAGATAGCCAGTACCCGTTGATTATATCAGCAGATTATAATATAATAACACAAGAGCACAATGAGTTAGTTTATCAGATTCAACCACAAAAAGGCATGACTTCTGAGCTCAATTTTTATCAAACTCGTCGCAAGGGCTTGTTGAAAAATCTAGTTACAACGGAGATAGTATGATAATAGGCAAAGAACATTGGGATAACAAAACACTAGAGTATGATCTAGAAAAGTACAACTGGCCGGGCTGGGCATTGAGTGTGATCCAAGAAAAGTTCCCTCAAATCAAAGAACTTGAAACCATACACCTGGTGCTAGAGCCCAGCGAAATAGTCCGGGTAAGTCAATACATACATCAGGCCTGCAATCGACTTGACTTCATGCAAAAGTTTGATGAGTTTGCCAAAGAGTACGTGCCCAGCAGAATTGAAGGTCGTAGATTTTTGATACAAAGACAAGGTACACTACGAGTAGTCATACCTGATCAAGCCCGGGCAGGGCGTCGATTACAGTTTCATCAAGGTGTGTTTGTTGGCAACGGCCGCGGCTGCAGAACTATCTGGACTCCGTTTACCAAGTGTGGTGGTACAAACACCATGTGGATCATGGGGCTTGATGAAAGTCGTGATATCACACGCCGATTTTTGGCACAACATTGGGATCTAGAACGGTTTGAAGATGAATGTTTGAAACACGCTTGGCCAGTGACTTTGTCGCCGGGACAAAGTCATTTGTTCTTTCAAGAACACTTGCATGGCAATGTCAACAACGAAGAAGGCTACACTCGTGTGAGTCTTGATATGCGTATTTTGATCGAAGGTGAAGAGTACGGCAGAAAGGTACCAGGTGGATTTTTTAGATTGCCCGGCGACCACGAAGCCAGCAAAGAAGCCAACTACTCAAATGCCACCTTTGTCACTTACTCGGGATGGGAGAGCAACTGGAGCCGGGGAATTCCTCTGCCAATGCAACGTGCCACAATTGAAGACTACTGCCGCAAATACAACATCAGTTACAATGATTATCAATTTGAAAACGAGCATACCTGGTGGCAGCCCAGCCTAGAATACTTTATCAAACAACGTCCCACTGGCATTGTGTTGTGCTCGATGTTTTCTTTGTCTGACAATGTTAATCGTAGAAACGAATTGCTGGAGCTGGCATTGCATCATGGAGTTGAGCTACACTTTGCCAACGAGTTGTGTTCTTTGAGGAGTCGGCAAGACCTTGAGCGTATCCAAACCTATGTGGGCTGGGCGTTGCCTAAAAAAGGTGCCCTGAGCTGGGAATCTGGGTTTGAAGAATAAAAATTTGACTTCAGATCTAAATAACCTATATAATCAATCTATAGACATCCACGTCTAAAACTCGGAGATAAAATGGTATATGAAAAAATGTATTACAGCAATGATGAAGAACATCTAAACATGAAGTTGCCTGCCAGTGTTAAAATTAGGCAACGACTGTTGGCAGCCAAGCAGAGATTCCACAGCAACGACAACATTGCCGACTTCATTGGCGAAGGTGAGCTGGATGAACTTCAGGCCGAAGTTGCAGGCAAACTTGAAGCTGTGTTGACTAGTTTGGTGATTGATATTGATCATGATCACAACACACAGGACACAGCCAATAGAGTTGCTAAAATGTTCATTCGTGAAACGTTTTCTGGTCGCTATCGGGAAGTGCCCAAAGTCACAACCTTTCCCAACATGGGCTATAAAAGTCTCTACACCACAGGTCCTATCAGCATAAGGTCTACCTGTGCTCACCACTTTCAAAACATTGTGGGTCGTTGCTGGGTGGGCATTGTGCCTGATCAAGAAGTGATTGGGCTCAGCAAGTTCAATAGACTAGTGCATCACATTGCCGAACGTCCACAGATTCAAGAAGAAATGACCACGCAAATTGCCGACGCCCTCAAGCAGTATGCCAAGACTCCGCATATTGCTGTGTTGGTCAAAGCCGAACACCACTGCATGACCATGCGCGGGGTGCGTGAACATGAGTCAGACATGACCACTGCTATAATGATGGGTGCGTTCAATGATGATCCTGCACTGAAGAAAGAGTTCTATGACATCTGCTTGAGTATGAAAGGCCATGGTTAATTGATACATAGTATAGCGGGGTAATCTCGCTATACTATAGGAAACAAAAATCATGTCCACAGAAGACACCCCAGAAGAGTTTAAGAAAAAGTTAGATGCACTAAAACCCAAAAAGAAAAAGCTCGCAGTGCCCGACGGTTTTTTAGAAAGTGCCAAAAGCTACGAAGGCAAACTAGAAGCTGTTAGAATAATTTCTGAGCGAGAAAAGGATCGGGTAATTCTATTGTTTAAGAAAATGCTTGAACCAGAGCCACCCCAGCAGCACATAGAACCATCAGTTAAACCAGTGCCCCAGGCACCTGCCAAGAAAAAATGGATGTTTGGGAAAAAATAGAATCAAGGAGAATAAAATGTTTGATATTGCAACTAACCACGGTATTGTTTCATACCGTTCAGCCGAAGAACTTAACTCGGCAATGGGTCGTGTTTACGGCAACATGAGCCTGGCAGTTATTGTGTCAATGTTAGTGAGTTATTTTGTGGGATCAAGCCCAGAGTTGCTTGAATTCTTTTTTACAGGCGTACTACGGTGGATTGTAATTTTTGCTCCACTTGCAGCTATTTTTGGTGTTGCTATGGTGCTGGGAAATAATCCCAGCAAAGGCGTAGCACAGTTATGCTTGTATGGCTTTGCGGCATTGATGGGTCTGAGCTTTGCTATGATCTTTGCTGTGTTTACCATGGGCAGTATTGTGTCAGCATTCATGGGTGCGGCCGTATTGTTTGGTATTATGAGCGGCTATGGCTATTTTACCAAACAAAGCCTAGACAGCATGGGCAAGTTTATGATTGTTGGATTGATTGCTATTGTTATTGCCAGTGTTGTTAATATTTTTATTGGTAGTACAGTTATGCAAATGGTAATTTCGGCATTGGCCATCATTATCTTCCTTGGCCTAACTGCCTATGACACACAGAAGATCCGTGAAGAACTCAGCGTAGAGACTAGCGACAGCGCAGAAGTTCGTGGTGCATTGACTCTGTACATGGACTTCATTAACTTGTTCTTGAATTTACTACAACTTTTTGGAGATAGAAGATAACCATGGCAACAACAATCAGTGAAAAACTTGCTGCGAGAGTAACACAACAATGAAAGACTGGTATTGCCCCTTGCCATTCAAACATGCGTATGTTGATGCCACAGGTATCAGTGCATGTTGTCAAACACAAAGACAAGATATAACACTGCTGGAATGGCCAAACAATCCTTTGTTGTTAGAGCTGCAACAAAGTATGCGGGACGGCGTAGTTCATGCTGAGTGTATTAGCTGCGCTCAAAGCGAAGAAGCGTATGGTACAAGTCTGAGAATTGAGAGTGTCAAAGACTATGATTCAAAAAGGTTTGAGTCAACTGATATAGATTATATCGATTATCGCAGCAGCAATCTATGCAATTTTAAATGCAGAAGTTGTAATTCAAGATTTAGTCATGGCATTGCACAAGAAGCCCGGAAACACGTAGAACTTCAGGAATACAACAAATGGTTTGAAGATCGCCGTCTGTCAGTGACTTTAGAAAACAAAGATTGGATACTGCAAAATTTAAAAGGCATGAAGAGACTTATGTTGGCCGGCGGCGAGCCAACTGTCATGCCCGAAGTCAAACAAATCATCAGTCAGATCATTGAACAAAAGTTGGACCACATACACATCCTTATCACCAGCAACGGTAGTTTCACCGATGACTTTTGGTATGAACTTACCAAACAACATCACAACCTACATTGGACCATAAGCATTGATGCTGTTGGCAGTGCCGCTGAACTGGTTAGACATGGAACCGACTGGGATATTGTTAGAGAAAATCTAAGATGGATGGCGATCAATGCTCGAAGTCTAAACATCAACACTGTGATCAGCAACTTAAATCTGCTAGTGCTTAAACCTGTGTTGGAACTAGGTAGGGAGATGCAAAAACTCAGTGCCGATCCCAATGGAAATCAAGGCTCCCTTGGTTGTCGGCATCAATTTTTTATTTCCCAACGTCCTTATAGATTGACAGCTGATAATTGGCCTGATGACATCAAACCCCAAGTGTTGTTGCACCTTGAAGAATGTTTGAAAATTGATCTTGATGACGAACAAAGAAGCACTGTTCAGGGACTAGTACACAGCATTGAAAAATCTGTGTTTGACCCAGAATTATGGCAACAAAGCAATAGATATAATTCTATTTTAGATCGTGTTCGCGGTGAAGATCATTTACAACTACAGAAAATATGAAAACAGCAGCCGACTACACCCAAGAAATTATTGCCCGAGCACAGCAGATGAGAAGTTACAAAGTTCGCTTGCGAGTTGACAATGGCTGGTTGCCCATGGGCCGTGTACCGTTTGATATACACATCAAAGACGGCATTGCCACTGTTACCGTTGTGGCAGAGAGTTTAGAATCTGCTCGTGAACAAGCGTCTGTTTATATGGAAAGTGATGACTGGCATGATTGACCTGGAACAAGCCCAACAACAAGGCGTGGCACCCTGGGATGATGTTGCCTGGGAAGACTTTCATGTGGTGGTGTATCGTGATCGTTATCCAGTCGCTCCAGGACACTTGCTATTTGTTCCACGATATAACGAAGTGGGCATAATCAACGAAGCAGTTTATTCGGCTATTATTCATGGCAATAAAATGGTAGCAGCAGGAGAATGTGATGCTTTTAATGTGGGTATAAATATGGGCAAAGCAGCTGGTCAAACTGTAATGTATCCGCACGTACACCTAATTCCAAGACGTCAAGATGACTGCGAGGATCCCATAGGCGGCGTTCGCGGAGTGATCGCAGGTCAGGCCAATTACAAATCAAACGAGTACAAAAATCCCAATGGTCGAAGTCTATAAAAACGTTTTATCTCAACAAGCAATTGATGATCTCTTGAGTTATCTAGAACAGCAGGACGATGAAACCGATGCCCGCCCTGACTTTGTAAGCAAACACCCAGACTGGATTGATCCAACACAACAACAAGCCACCTGGCCCCAACATCATCTGCAAGAATTTTTTGACAGTGTGCTCAAAGATTATATTGTTGATCAAATCAACTTTGTGAAAAGCGATATCCGATATCCCTTACATGCTGACACAGCACTGGGCAATCACGATGATTTAGAACTTTACAAAGGGATACTAATACCACTGAAGTTTGTTCCTCCATACGGAACACCGTTTTTTAATAATCATTGGTTTGGTCGCGGCGCGAAGTTTACCCGGCAACCAGTGGACTGGTACGGATACGAACTCAAAGATCGCCACGGTGGCACCACGTATATTAAAAATCTCAAAGAGCTAAGGCAACAGATTGACAACGATGTTCAAGAAGTGCAGAAAGATTTTGTTGTTGATCAAGAGTTTATAGATCTAGTAGACTACCTGATTTCAACTAGGGATGGTCCTCGTAGAAATCAAATTATATCCGACTACAAAGATCTAACCAATACCACCACTGAACCGTTTCCCGATGATATTAGATCGCAGTATTTTGATCATGTTCCACTGGAAGACTGCCAAGGTTTAAAATTTGGTGAGTATGTGGAATGGAATCTTGGAGATGTAATTGTGTGGGATCGATCCCACATACATGCCACTGGTCCTAACTCTGTAGGCAAACATTGGATTTTCATATTAACTTATCGTCGTAAAAGATAAATTACTAGCGGTCTTTTTGGCTTTATCCCGCTTTACAAATTCTACAGCCTATGCTATAATATTAACATAGGAGAATAACAATGCAACCTGTTGTATATAAATTTACCAGTACCAAAGAGTATCATGACGCCTTTCCCTGCGCCTATAGACAATGGCGCTCTGATAGTCATTGTAATCTAATACACGGCTATTCATTTAGTATGAAGTTTTATTTTGGTACTGATAATTTGGATGTTCGCAACTGGGCAGCCGACTACGGTGGACTCAAGGAACTAAAGAAAATCTTAGAAGACCAATTTGATCACACACTGCTAGTGGCCGAAGATGACCCGGAGCTTGAAACTTTTAAATTGCTGCAAGAAAAAAATATGGCCAAACTAACTATCCTTCCGCGATTGGGTTGCGAAGGACTGTCCGACATGCTGTACAAATATGTGAACGGTGTTTACATTCCAGACATGTGGGGGCCAGGTGAGGCAGAACGTTTGTGGTGTTATCGTGTAGAAGTTAGAGAAACACAAGCAAACATGGCATTTCGCGAGGGTCATCGCGAATGGAATGAAAATTTATTTGATTGAGGAGAACATGACCGAGCGCACATATGAATATGACATTGCAGTGCTGTTACCCACTCGCGGTAGAACTGCAGCACTGACACGCAGCATATACAGTTTAATGAACCGAACAAAGAATATTTCTCGTGTAAAACTTTTGATAGCATTTGACGAAGATGACACTGTGGGCATGACACACTTTACTGACACCATTCAGGATGAACTTGATCGCCGTGATATACATTGGGAGGCATTGGTGTTTGAGCCCATGGGGTATATTCGACTCAATGAATATGTAAACGAACTGTCAAGAAAATGCGATGCGAGATGGTTTATGTTCTGGAACGACGATGCCATGATGGAAACCACTAACTGGGACGAAGAGATTCTCAAATACAACGATCAGTTTAAAATTCTAGCGGTGCATACTCACAATGAACATCCTTATTCAATATTTCCCATAGTACCAAGAGACTGGCTGGATCTGTTCAACTATCTATCCCCACATCAGATGAGCGATGCATGGATTAGTCAGGTGGCATATATGTTGGATATACTTGAACGTATCCCAGTTTGGGTGACTCATGATAGATTTGATCTTACTGGCAACAACCATGACGAAACATTTAAGAATCGTCCACAGCTAGAAGGCAATCCCAAGAACCCCAACGACTTTCACAGCGATCACTGGCACACACGCAGAATTGCCGACACTGAAAAAATTGCTAGTCATTTAAAAATTCTAGGAGCAGACATATTCTGGTGGGAGAATATCAAAGCCAACAAGCAAAACCCCTGGGAAAAACTCGAAGCCAACGACATCAACAAGCAAATGTCATCAACTAGAAGCAACAACGGTATAACATCAGGATTGGTCAATGTCCCAACCACTTAAAGAAAAAATACAAGACTACTGGAATCAGCAGCCTTGTAATATTCGGCACAGTCAACAACCCATGGGCAGTGAGGCATACTTTGAAGAAGTCACTGCACGGCGTTATCGTGTAGAGCCACACATACTTGATTTTGCACAGTTTCACCGCTGGCAAGGTAAAAAAGTATTGGAAATTGGATGCGGTATTGGCACTGATGCTGAACAATTTGTACGCCACGGTGCCGAATATACAGGCATTGATATATCAGATACCAGTTTGCAGATCTGTCGCGATCGGTTTAAAACACTAGATCTTCATGGTCAGTTTTTTAATGTTAATCTACTAGATATTGATCACATGGATCTTGGCAAGTTCGATCTTGTGTACAGTTATGGTGTCATACATCATTCACCCAATATTGCACAACATATTCAAGAGATTCACAGTTTAGTGGCACCCGGGGGCGAATTCCGTTTTATGGTATATGCTAAAAACTCCTGGAAGTATGCAATGATTCAAAAGGGGCTGGATCAGTTTGAAGCACAGGCTGAATGTCCATACGCCGAAGCATTCGCTAGAGATGAAATTTATCAGATGCTTGATGGTCAGTTTGAAATAGAACGTATCAGGCAGGATCACTGTTTTATGTATAACATACCAGCATACCGCGAAGGTCGCTATGAATTGGAACCTTGGTTCGCTGCCATGAGTGATACCATGCGTGATGCAGTAAAAGAATATCTGGGTTGGCATTTATTAATCAAAGCAAGGAAACTATGAAACAGGTATACTACACCTGGCGTGATGTAGAAAACTTCAC
>Ga0181348_1000196_pt1 | contig 24524 bp, 25 predicted proteins | sample Su13VDMM110DN_FD_130092 | JGI IMG/M metagenome (GOLD analysis project Ga0181348, IMG submission 130092) | Freshwater viral communities from Lake Michigan, USA - Su13.VD.MM110.D.N | ecosystem: Environmental > Aquatic > Freshwater > Lake | place: USA: Michigan | collected 2013-07-16
CCAAGGGTTGGACACCGCAGCCCGATCCCGTCCATCAAAAGATGGCCGAGCAAGTGCCAGCCCAAAGCTTTGACGCGCCCGCACCAGCGACACAGGCCGACCAGGCAACTTGGCCAACCCCAATCGAAGAGTTCAACCCGCTCACCCTGCCGCGCAGACAGTGGATCTATGGTCGAACATACATCAGAGGATACGTCAGCCTTACAGCATCAGCCGGCGGCATCGGAAAAACCAGTCTTACAATGGTCGAAGCCGTTGCCATAGCCACAGGCCGTAAGCTGCTTAATCAAGACGTTCACGAGCGCACAAAGGTTTGGATGGTCAACCTCGAAGACCCGCGCAGCGAAAGCCTCCTGCGCCTGGCAGCTGTCATGCAGCACTACAACATCGCGCACCAGGATCTTGCAGGCTGGCTTTTCCTCGACGGGGAAGATGACATCCGCATCACCCTGGCCGCCGAAACAAGAGACGGCGTGACAGAGAACGAGGCGCTGCTGAACTACATGATCAACAAAGTCAAGGCCTTGGGCATAGGGGTCATCCTGATAGACCCTTTGATCTCGGCTCACATGGTCAATGAGAACAGCAACATGGCCGTGCAAGTGGTGGTCGCCATGCTGCGCAGGCTGGCCAGAGAGACAGGCGCATCCGTCCACCCAGTCCACCACATCCGCAAAGGCAACGGAGATGATGCAACAGTGGACAGCGTGCGCGGCGCCAACGCCCTCATCGGCGCAGCCCGAGCAGCACGAGTACTCAACAAGGTCAGCGAAGAAGCCGCCGAAAAGCTCGGCCTCGAAGGCGATGCAGCCAAAGGCCTGTTTCGCATAGACGATGCCAAGGCCAACCTCGCAGCGCCCTCAGACAAGGCCACATACATGCAAACCATCGGCGTGCAGATCGCCAACGGCGAGTATATCGCAGTCGTTGTGCCGGTCACGCTGCCCGACGCATTCGAAGGCGTGACAGCAGAGGCCGCAATGAAGTGCCAGCGTGCCATTGGAAAGGCAGCCGAGACAGATGCGCTCAGAGAAAGCAGTCAAGCCAAGGCGTGGGTCGGGCATCTGGTTGGCGAAATGCTCGGCATCGACACCACAGAGAAGGCAGGCAAGGGCCGCGTGGCGCTGATCATCAAGCAGTGGATCAAGACGGACGTGCTGCGGGTCGATAAGATAACAGACCCCCGGCAAGGACGAGAAATCTCAGTAGTGGTCGTAGGCACATGGATCAATCGCGATGAGGTAGGTTTGTGAGACGGGAAAGCGTGACAAATATGCATCCTCACCTGTTGTTTTTAGGTGAGGAAAAGGTGAGGAAAGGTGAGGAAGAATACCACCTGAACCTTACCTCCTCACCCCCCCTATATAGGGGTGAGGAAGGTGAGGAGGTGAGGAAGGTGAGTGAGGTGGTGAGGTGAGGAAGTCCAGAGGAGAGACATCGTGACATACAGAAGGCCGCAGAAGCCAAGGCGTGAGAGAAAATCGGATCGGATCATTCATCCAGGCGCATCAGCAACCCAAATCAAATGTGACTACGCACTCGCACCGTTTGATAAGATCGCCCGTGACATGGATCACAAATGGGGCATCGATCGGCTCGTCGAGCTGGTGCCAACAGATGTCGCGGCAAAGTATGGGTCAGCAATGGCCAAGCTTAACGCAGCCATCGACGCACAAGATTCAGATGAGGTGAGCATCAGAGCATCGGTCTGCATTAGAGGGATGCAGGCTATGGATCAGATTGCCTCGCAGACTCACGGAGAGCCGCCCACAGCGCAGGTGTGGGTCGTTGAGGCAGATGGGGGTAGCTTCGGCTTGATGCGCGATTCTAGGGCTTGGCAGAGGGCGCAGGAGGCGTATCCAAAATTGGAGCTGATCACCGAGCGCGAGATGGTCTTGGCCCTCACAATGTACAGATGCAGCCTCTCCAAAGAAATGATAGATGCAGCCAAAGCTGCATTCCCAGGTGCAGAAGTTATAGAAATCAGAAATAAGGAGCTGGAAAATGAAGTACCTTTCTAAAGCGCAAGCCGCGCTAGAGCAGGCGTCAATCCTCATCAATGGCCCAAGGCAAGAATCCTATGGATCGCCGCACACTAACTTCGAGCGCTTCGCACAGCGCATCAGCCAAATCGTCAAAGCTCCAATCACCAAACAGCAGGCAGCGCAAATCATGGTCGAACTGAAGCTTGCACGCCTCGCAAAATCACACCACAAAGATAGCATCATCGATGCCATCGCGTACCTCGCACTCATGATGGAGCTGGAAGATGAACAAACTTGAAGCATGGCGAATAGCCAAAGACCTCACATACGCCGACATGGCTCAAAAACTAGGCCATCCAACCACCGGCCTGGTCACTAGATGGTGCCTACATCCAGAGCATCAGTCATACCTGAACCCAAACCCTGAGCATCAAGTACACATCCAAATGATGACATTGGGTGAAGTTACACCAAACACTTGGGTTGCTGGGCAGAATGATGTAGTATCGAATAAGCACCAAGGAGGACGCAATGGGCGGAAACAATAAAGGCCATCAGGTCAAAGTCACCAAGGCCATCATGACCGAAGTCGCTGAGCGCATGGCAATGGGCGAAAACCTACTGCAGATCGTAGAAGATCCGCACATGCCATCCTATCGCGCCATCACATCAGCCGTCGCACGCGACGAAAACATGTTTGAGATCTACCGCCAAGGCAGGATCATGCAGGCCGAGTGGCACAGCGACCGCATCAACAAGCTCGCAATGGCCGAGCTGCCAAAGACACACGAAGACGGAACGCCATGCGATGGGCGCTGGTTAGGTGCCGAGATCCAACGCCGCAAGCTGGAGATCGAAACGCTGCGCTGGACCCTGGCACGCAGCCAACCGCATGGCATCAGAGATCGCAAAGAGGATGCACCTGCGCAGCAGTCGATCACTATTAGCTGGGCGAAGGGAGACCAAGCGGTTGATGCGAAGGCAGGTGAATGACCGGTCCGATAAGCACAGCGTCTGCCGAACCACGCGCGGGAACTGTGCTGCCATACATTACATAATGGGGATTATCGGATAATGATTTGGTGCAATATCAATGGCTTGCAATGGGGCGCAGTTCGCGTCCGTCGTGACCGTCGCGCCAGCTCAACGGCAAGGCGGCCTGGATGGCTAGGCTACTTGGTGGCTTGCTGCTTGGCGCCATGCTTCCGATTCGCTTTGTATTATCAGTGCCTTGGCCGCCGCGATGGTCGCAAATTCAAAGGCCGGCACCCCCCACCCCCCGCCAGATCGCCCGCCGCCCGCTCCTGCTATACAACGGGTCTACGAAACATCCACGCACTGAGGTTGCCATGTCTTCCAAGAACCAAAACATTGTAATTCCGTACTCTCCTCGTCCACTGCAGCGTGAGTTGCACGCGCAAATGGATTCCAAGCGGTGGGGTGTGGTTGTGTGTCATCGCCGATTCGGCAAGACGGTTTGGGCAATCAATCACATTCTGCGAGATGCGATCATGTCGCAGAAGCCGAATCCCCGGTATGCGTATATGGCACCAACGTATCGGCAGGCGAAGAACGTGGCGTGGGATTATTTGAAGCAGTTTGCTGGTGCGATACCTGGTGTGAAGTTTCACGAGACGGAATTGCGGTGTGACTTGCCGACTGGCGGGCGGATTAGTTTGCTCGGCGCTGAAAACCCTGACAGCTTGCGTGGTATTTACTTGGACGGCTGCGTGATGGACGAGGTTGCGCAGATGCCTGAGAATGTTTTCCCCGAGGTTATCCGCCCAGCGCTATCGGATCGGAGGGGTTGGGCTGTGTTTGTTGGCACGCCGAAGGGTCACAATGCTTTTTATGATTTGTATGAGCAGGCGAGTGGCAATGAGGATTGGCTGTGCGTTGTAAACAGGGCGAGCGAGACGGGCATTTTGGACGATGAGGAATTGTCGGCGGCTCAGCAGACGATGACGGACGACCAGTATCAGCAGGAGTTTGAGTGCAGTTGGAATGCGAACATTCCTGGTTCGATTTACGGGAAGGAGTTGGAGGCTGCGCAGGCTGGTGGTCGGATTTGCAAGGTTCCGTATGACCCGGCCCACAGGGTTGATACGTGGTGGGATTTGGGGGTTGGGGATAGCACGGCGATTTGGTTTACGCAGACGGTTGGTCGGGCTGTGCATGTGGTTGATTTTTATGAGGCTCGGAATGAGGGTCTGCCGCATTATTGTGAGGTGTTGAACAAGCGTGGATATTTGTATGGGACACATAATGCGCCGCATGATATAGAGGTTAGGGAATTGGGAAGTGGGAAGAGTAGGCGTGAGGTTGCCTGGGACTTGGGGCTGAACTTTCGGGTTGTTCCGAGGTTGCCGATTGAGGATGGCATTCATGCGGCTCAGATGTTGATCCCACGGTTGTGGTTTGACAGAGATCGGTGTAATGTTGGTTTGGAGGCATTGCGGTCGTATCATCGGGCTTACAATGAGCGGACGCGGAGTTTTCGGGCGAGTCCTGTGCATGATTGGACGAGTCATGCGTCTGATGCGTTTCGGTACTTTGCGGTTGGGTATAGAGAGGCTGGGCCTATGTTGAAGGCCCCACAACGGCAGGCGGAGATGGATTACGATCCGTTTGCGACATGAGGTGATGGGATGGCTATAGGTTTTGGTGACGTTCTGCGCAACATTGTGCGAGATCTCAAGATGGGATCTTCTGCGGGGCTTGGCTCAAGTAAGAGGCAGTCTTCAAACCTTTCACGCGCAGGATATACTAAGTCTGAGATTAAGGACTATGAAGATCGCACTGCAGCGACGCGGGAAAAGAGAAAGCAACGTGAGGAGCAGGAGCGCATTGAAAGCAGTAAGAACAATCGCAAACGGAGTAATCGCGATAATCCTCCGGCGGCGGATTCGCGGAAACCTGTGCCTATGCCTGTAAAGCGGCGGCCTCTGGCCCCGCCGGCCCCGCCGGCGTTGGTTGATTTGGCTACTCCGCCAACCAGTGAGGTTGAGACTGCTGCGATTGAGAGTACGCGGGGTGGCCGTGCGTCTACGATTTTGACGGGTCCGCAGGGTTTGTTGGCTGAGCAAGAGCCTGAAGGTCAGTTGCGTCGTCGTCGTTCGTTGATGGGCGGGGGTTTGATCCAATGATGGACGGCAAGATGATTGCTGGCTTGATGGGAAAGAAATCGAACCAGGTTGCCAAGGGGATGTCGGCTTCTGTTGACGTAGATCCGCTGGAGCGTTTGAACCAGCGGATGGCTGGCCGGACGGAGGGCGGTGCGGTTAAGAAGAAGACTAAGGAAGACCGTGCGCGTCAATCTTTGATGTCTAGCTATAGGAGTATGTGATGCAGGTTGATCCGCTGGTTGCTAAGCTTGATCGTCGTTATCAAGACTTGTCGAATGCCCGGTCTAACTGGGAGAAGCACTGGCAAGAGCTGGCGGATTACATGTTGCCGCGCAAGGCTGACATCACGAAGAAGCGTACTCAGGGTGATAAGCGCACTGAGTTGATTTTTGACGGCACGGCCATTCACGCGGTTGAGCTGTTGGCGGCTTCGTTGCATGGGATGATGACAAGTCCGAGCGCGCCGTGGTTTTCCTTGCGGTATCGTAACCCTAGTTTGCAGGGCAATGACGCTGCGAATGAGTGGTTGGAAATCTGCATTGACCAGATGTACCAGGCGTTTCATCGTTCGAATTTCCAACAAGAAGTGCATGAGCTGTATTATGACTTGGTGGTGTTTGGCACGGGTGCCATTTACTTGGACATTGACGGCACTAATCTACGGTTTGGCACTCGACACATTGCCGAGATTTGCATTTCTGAGGATTCGAAGGGTTTTGTTGATACGGTGTATCGCAAGTTTAAGATGACGGCTCGGGCTATGGAGCAGCAGTTTGGGGCTAATTTGCCCACTGGCGTGCTGAATGACGTTAAGAACGAGCCGTACAAGGAGCATGATATTGTCCATGTGGCTTACCCGCGTGGTGAGGTCAATGGCAGGGGCAGGGTTGCTAAGAACAAGCCGATTGCGTCGGTTTATTACCACAAAGCAACCAAGGCGCTGTTATCTGAGAGCGGGTTTGACGAATTCCCGTTTATGGTGCCTCGGTTTGTGAAGGACAGTGTCTCAACGTATGGCCGATCGCCCGCAATGACGGCGCTTCCTGACGTGAAAATGCTAAACAAGATGTCAGAGACCACGATCCGCGCGGCCCAAAAACAAGTAGATCCGCCTTTGATGGCGCCGGATGATGGGTTCATGCTGCCAATCCGCACAACGCCTGGGTCGCTGAACTTCTACCGGGCTGGCACGCGCGATCGGATTGAGCCTTTGCAGATTGGCGCGAACAATCCGCTGGGTTTGAACATGGAAGAACAGCGCCGGATGGCTATTCGCCAGGCGTTTTATGTGGATCAGTTGCTGTTGGCGCAGGGTTCGGCAATGACGGCAACCGAAGTGTTGCAACGGAACGAAGAGAAGATGCGGTTGCTTGGTCCGGTTTTGGGCCGATTGCAATCGGAGCTGCTGCAGCCTCTGATCTCTCGTGCCTTTGCACTGCTCCTCAGGGCGGGTCTTCTCCCCCCGGCTCCTGAGGAGCTACAAGGTCAGGACATTGATATTGAGTATGTGTCGCCGTTGGCGAAGGCTCAGAGACTGACGGATCTGCAGTCGATGCTGCGCGGGTTTGAGGTGATGATGCAGGTGGCTGAGATTGCGCCTGTGATGGATTACCTGGACGCCGACAAGCTGGTGCAGTATCTGGTTGAGGTCACTGGCATCCCTGCGCGGGTTATCCGATCAAATGAAGAGGTCGCCCGTATTCGCCGGCAGGCTCAGCAGGAGCAGCAACAGCAAGCGCAGATGCAGCAAGACATGATGGAGAGCGAGCAGGCCAAGAACGTGGCACCGCTCGTTAAGGCTGTTGGTGGTCTTCCTGGGGGTATGGCATGAAGCAGATTGAAGATCTAAAGCTGGCATATCGTCGGACGTTTAACACCGAAGACGGCCAAAAGGTATTGGCTGACCTTAAATCGCGGTTTGCGTTTGAGGCCAGCACGTTTGTTCCTGGCGACCCTCACTATTCCGCCTTCAAGGAGGGGCAGCGTGATGCTGTGCTTTTGGTCGCTAGGATGCTCTCCGAAGGTGGGATTAGGGAAAACACATGAGCGAAGAGACAACCCAAGACGCTGGATCTCAAGAAGTCGCGACCGCAGCTCCGGCTGCACCTGTCGGGTTTTTTGACAGCCTGCCAGATGATTTGCGGGCTGAGCCGAGCCTGCGCAATTTTACTGACCCTGTTTCGCTGGCCAAGAGCTATGTCCATGCGCAGCGGATGATTGGCGCGGACAAGATCCCGCTGCCCGGCAAGTCTGCCACGGATGATGAGTGGCGCCAGGTTTACAAGCGGTTGGGCGCTCCGGACAATCCCAAGGGCTACGAGTTAAAAATTGGCTCTGATGTCATGCGTGATGCTGAGCTTGAGGCGTTTCGTGCTGCGGCCTTTGAGGCTGGGCTAAACGGAAGGCAGGCCAGCCGAATTGCTGATTTCTTGGAGGGCACTGTGACGCAGTCGCGTGCATCTATGGAAGAGAGCCTGGAGTCATCTCGGTTTGAGGGCGAGCAGGAGTTGCGCCGCGAGTGGGGCCAGGCGTTTGAACAGCAGGTTCAGCTTGCGCACAAAGCGGCTGTGACATTTTTGGGAAACACCGAGCTGCTTGATACGGTCGAGCTGGCCGATGGTCGGCTTCTGGGCGACCACCCGGCGATCGTGAGGATGTTCGCAAGCCTTGCGCGCGAGATCGGCGAAGACAAATTGTTGGGCGAAGCAAGCGAGCTTGTGATGACCCCGACAGAAGCTCAGAGCAAAATTTCTGAGATCACTAGACAAGGCACCCCATATTGGGATAAATTTCACCCTGAGCATAGTGCGTATGTCGATGAGGCTCTTCGCCTTAGAGGTTATATGTGATGCAGCGGACAATCTTCGGACCCGCGCGCCAAGCTTGTGAGACAGGCGGATTGACTGCCCAAGCAGTAAGCCCGACCCCGCATGGGACAATCGAGTGTAGCACCCTGAAACCTTTGTTGGAGTGAAGACAAATGTCTACTCAAATCACTACGGCATTCGTCAGTCAGTTTTCCTCGAACGTCCAGATGCTCTCGCAGCAGATGGGTTCGCTGCTGCGCAATGCGGTAGACGTGGAAACCGTGAACGGCGAAAAAGCCTTCTTCGATCAGGTCGGTAGCGCTGCTGCTGTCCTGCGCACCTCGCGTCATGCGGACACCCCACTGATTGATACGCCGCATTCGCGTCGTATGGTCACCATGTCGGACTTCGAATATGCCGACCTGATTGACGATCAGGACAAGGTTCGTCTGCTTGTCGATCCGACATCGACCTACTCGCGTGCTGCTGCTGCAGCTATGGGTCGTGCAATGGACGATGTGGTCATCTCGGCTGCCCTTGGCACCGCGTTGACCGGCAAAGACGGCGGCACCTCAACCTCATTTGCCACTGCAACCAACCAGATCGCTGCTGGCGCTACTGGCTTGACGTTGGCAAAACTGATCCAGGCCAAGGAGATCCTTGACGCTGGTGACGTTGATCCGTCGATCCCGCGTTACATCGCGGTCTCGCCTAAGCAGATCTCAAACCTGCTAAACAGCACCACGGTTACCTCGTCGGACTTCAACACCGTCAAGGCTCTGGCGATGGGCGAAATCAACAGCTTTGTTGGTTTCAACTTTATCGTCACCAACCGCCTTGGTGTTGATGGTTCGTCTGCTCGCCGTGTCATCGCTTTTGCGATGGACGGCATCAAGCTGGCTGTTGGCCGTGAGCCGACCGCACGTATTGATGAGCGTGCCGACAAGTCGTATGCGACCCAGATCTACTATGCGATGACGCTTGGCGCCACCCGCATGGAAGAGAAGAAGGTCGTTGAAATCCTCTGCACTGAATAAGGAGAAAAGCAATGGCTACTGTTTTTTCTGCGCAACGCACGAACACTCGTGCAAACCCGACCGTTAAGAACAAGGCCAACGAGCTTGGTGGCCGTGTTCGTGTTGCTCACGCAACGTACACTGCAGCCGCCTTGCCGAGTGCCGACGTGATCGAACTTTTTGTGTTGCCTAACGGCGCGCGCTTGATCACCGGCTCTATGGCAAACGCCGCTTTGGGCGCATCGACCACCGTGTCGATCGGCTACGCAGCGTATAAAAGCTCCGCCAATGCCACAGTGGCCTTGTCTGCAGCCGCCTACCTGGCTGCTACCTCGACCTCGTCTGCGGCAAAAACCGACATCCTTGCCACCTTGGCGCTGGGTTCGGGTTCGGTGCTTGATGCTGACGCCAATGGCGTGACCATCACTGCAACGATCGGCGGCGCTGCCGCCACTGGCGCGCTTGAAGTCACGATCCTGTACGTTGTGGACTGATAAACTGAGGGGGCAGGCAACTGCCCCCTTAACTCTTAAAGGGGCTACCGATGACCAGCACAGTTGATATTGCGAACTACGCGCTCAACATGATCGGTGGTTCAAACATCTCTAGCCTTGATGAGAACAGCAAGGCAGGGCGCTTGGTCAACCAGCGCTATGAATCTGCCCGCGATGCTGTCTTTCGCTCACATCCTTGGAATTGCCTAATCCGCCGCGCTGAGCTGGCTCAAGAGACGCAAGCTCCTACGTTTGGATATTCCTACCAGTACGCGCTGCCGACTGACCCGTACTGCTTGCGGGTTCTTGAGTTTAGCAATGGCTCGCTGTCCTACCCGCAAGATAACATGTTCTCCAATCGCGGAGGCCCGGTGTTTGTCATTGAGGGTCGTAAGCTTCTGACAGACGAAGGCACGGCTCGGATCAAATATGTTGCGCGGGTAATTGACCCGCAGGAATACGATGCCAGCTTGGTTGAGGCTTTGGCTGCGCGTCTGGCGATGGAGATTGCTTATGCTGTCACTGGATCTACCACGGTTGTGCAGCTTGTGACCGCGATTTACGATGAGAAGTTGCGCGAGGCCCGGTTTGTTGACGCGACCGAAGGTGCGCCGCAAAAGCTTGAGGCAAGTGACTTTATCGAATCGAGGTTCTGATGTCTCGTTCAGCACCGTCTTTTAGTTCATTCACTGCAGGCGAGATCTCGCCACGGCTTGAGGGCCAGATCTCTCTTGAGAAATACCGTCAGGGCTTGTCAGAGCTGACGAACATGGTGGTCATGCCGCATGGTGGCGTGACCCGCCGACCAGGCACTGAGTTCCTTGGAGAGGTCAAGAACAGCGCAGCCAAGGCTCGCCTGATCCCGTTTCAGTTCAAGACCAGTGACACCTACATCTTGGAGTTTGGGCCACAAACCATGCGGGTTTACCGCAATGGACTGCAGGTTCTGACCGGCTCGGCCAGGACGATCACTGCTGTGACGAATGCCAACCCTGGTGTGATCACTTCCAACTCTCACGGATTCAGCAATGGCGATGAAATCTACATTACTGGCGTTGGTGGCATGACGCAGTTGAATGACCGCAATTACATTGTGGCCAATGCGACAACCAACACCTTTACGCTGACCGATCTGTTCGGCGCGGCGATCGACACGACATCGTTCACCACGTTTACCTCGGGCGGAACGGCTGACAAAATTTACCAGATTTCAACCCCGTATGTTGAGGCCGATCTTTTCCAACTGCGGTATGCGCAATCGGCTGACACGATGTACATCGTGCATCCCAGCTATGACATCCGCGTACTGTCGCGCACTGGATCTGCGGCATGGACGCTATCCACTGCAACGATTATTGGCTCACCTACTCCTGCACTTAGTGGCTCAGACAACCGCCCTAGTGTGGTGACCTTTTTTGAGCAACGCTTGGTGTTCGGAAACACCAACAACAACCCGCAGACGCTGTGGTTCTCAAAGAGTAGCAACTATCTGAACTTCACGGTTGGCACGGCTGCTGATGACGCGCTTATCTACACAATCGCCTCCAACCAGGTGAACGCGATCCGCTATCTATCGGCCACCAGAGTTTTGACCCTTGGCACCTCTGGCGGAGAATATGTCGTGACGGCCACCAGCGATGGGCCTGTGACACCGACCACGACACTGATCCGTAAATACTCAAACTACGGCACGGCACCGATCGAACCTGTGCAGGTTGCCGACGTGACGCTATTTCTGCAACGCGGCAGCCGCAAGATCAGAGAATTCAAATACGTTGGTGACGTCAACGCGGATGCCTATCAGGCGCCCGACATGTCGATCTTGGCCGAGCATATCACTGGGGCTGGCATCACGCAGTTTGCCTACCAGCAAGAGCCTGACAGCATCATTTGGATGGTGCGGAGTGAAGGCACGCTCGTCGGTATGACATACCGCCGCGAGGAGGAGGTGGTTGCGTTTCACAAACATGTGATCGGCGGCACCTTCAGCGGTGGCCAAGCGGTTGTTGAAAGCGTTGCCACGCTGCCGACCGATTCTGGCGAAGACGAGCTGTACATGGTCGTCAAGCGCACGATCAATGGTGTGACCAAGCGTTACATTGAGCTGATGAAGCCTTTCAGCTTTGGCGGCGTGACCACCGGCGCTTTCTTTGTGGACAGTGGCCTGGCCTACAGTGGCACTTCTGTGACAAGCCTGTCTGGTCTGCATCACCTGCAGGGCGAAACGGTGTCAATTCTGGCCAACGGCGCAAGCCACCAGGACAAGACGGTGGCTAATGGCGCTGTCAGCCTGAATGTTTCCACCACGGTTGCCGCTATCGGCTATGGCTACACCAGCGTGATGGAGACCTTGCGCTTAGAGGCCGGATCTTCTGACGGCACGAGCCAAGGCAAGCCCAAGCGCATCCACGCCATTACGGTCCGGCTGCATCAGACGGTCGGCGCTGAGATCGGAAGCGGCTCGGACAAACTTAATCGTATCTACTTCCGCGACAGCTCCATGCCAATGGACCAGGCTGTGCCGCTGTTCACTGGCGACAAGGATATTGAGTTCGAAGGCGGCTTTGACGATGACGATCGCATCTATGCACGGCAAACTCAGCCGCTTCCACTAACGGTTCTTGCGCTATTCCCGCGCCTGAACACCTTCGACAAATGAGGTGAGTGATGTCTTTGTTCGGGCTAATCTCTCTAGGGGCATCGCTTCTCGGCGGCGCATCGCAAAAACGTGCCTCTGACCGTGCTGCCGCTGAGGCGAAAAAAATTGGTGAGTTCAACGCTAAAATCATTGAACGCGACATCGATCTGCTTGAACGCCAGCGCCAGATCTTTAATGCAAACTTCGTAACCCAAACTGAGCGCAGCAAGAGATCATTTGAGCGGGATGTGCAAGGCTCCGTGCGTGCCGGTTTCGGCTCTGCCGGCATCGACATCTCGCAAGGCTCTCCGATGCAAATACTTCGTGAGAATGCTCGCGAATTCCAGTATGAACAGGATGTGGCCGAGTTCAATAGCAAGATCGTTAATATGCAGATTACCGACCAGCAGGAAAATGCGCGACTTAATGCGAAGATGTCTCGCATGGAAGGCAGTGCGCAGGCTGCAGGCCTACGCGCACAGGGGACTGCCAGCTTGATCAGTTCCATTGGTCAAGCCGCCCAAATTGGCTATGAATACAAGTTTTTTGGGGGCTAATCCATGCGCATTCCAGTCTTCCGTTCTGAAGCTCAAGCTACTAGCGAGGCGCCAGGGTCACGCATTACGGCGCGAATGAACGCAGCGCCTTTTATCCAGGCTGCTTTGAGCAAGGGCGATGTTTTAACTGAGGCCGTCAATCAGGTTGGTGAGTATGCGCTGATGCGTGCCAAGGCTGATGCTGAAGTCCAGTACAGCGAGGCCATGCTTGCAGCCGACGAAGAGATGCGCGTTCTTGCGGAAGACTTCAGCAAGACCGGTCGGCTTGAAGATGTCATTAATGAAAATGGTGCATGGCGCACCAGAACCAAAGACATCCGCGATCGCCTGGCTGACAATCTGTCCAGCCGATCAATGACAGATGCCTTTAACTCACGCTTTAGTCAGCAAGAGTTGACGCTGCGTTTCCAACTGCGCGACTCAATTCAGTCGCGGATGGAGCGCCAAATTGGCGAGGCTCGTGCGCAAAGGATAAAGAGCGCTGAAGACAGCATTGCTAATGGAACAGACATTGGCATGTTGAACATGGTGCTGACTGGCGTAGGAGTTGACACAAATCGGCTTGAGCAATTCGGCCTTGGCAATCCAGAAGCCCTCAAGGCTCAAGAGTATAGCCTCCTTAAAGACGGCACGACCCGTGCCGCGATCAAATATATTGAAGAGCAAGATCTGTCGATCGCTGCGGCGAGCCGGCTTCACGAGGCTTTGAAGACAGACGACCCGTCAAAGATCCCTGACGCTCGTGGCCTCTATGTTTACAGCCTGATGCAGAAACTAGACCCGGTTGATCGGGTGTCTATTCTGAAGACTGTCAACGGCCTTTCGGAATATGTGAACGGCCCGACCCTAGAACAAGAGCAGTTTCAGCTTCGTACACAGGGTGCGTTCAAAGAAACCAAACAATCAATCTCCTCGGCTGTCTCTACCCTTAAAAGTGGTGGGACTATTCCAGATGCTGAATGGGCGCAAGTCGGCTCTGTCATCAGTTCCGCTAGGGATGCGGGAATAGATCCTGGCTTGGTGGCTGCAGTCGAAACTCAGTATCAGGACGCCTCGTTCCTTCGCGACCTGTCCAACGAAGTGAAAATTGCTACGCCGCTTCAGGTACAGAATATCCTGACCGATCTGGAAAGCGGCACAACATTTGGCGCGGCAGGTCTTGATACAAACCGCGAGCAAATCGCAACTGATTTCTTGAGATCCTTCAAGGACAATATGCAAAAGGCCATCACTCAGGATGGAGGCTTGTCATGGGGCAACCAAAATGGTCAGGTCAGATTGCAGCCGATTGACACCTCGTTTGCTCAGCCTATGCCAGAGTTGGCCCAGGCACGGATCAATGATGCAATGAAGGTTCGCGATCTATACCGCCCAACGCCGATCGGAATCCCATCCGCAACACCTGTTTTCTTGCTGCAGGCTGAGCGTGATCAGGTCGCAGCAAACTTTAATGCGGCTTCCCCAGTGCAAAAGCTTCAGATGATCTCAAACATCAATCAGAGCTTTGGTGGATATGCTCCTTCTGTCATTGCTGAGATCGCGCCAAAGGTTCCGGCGATGGGGCATGTCGCCGGTCTTTTGAGCGACGGCCAGGGGGCTACGGCTGAGATGGTTGTCACCGGCCTTACGTTGCTTGCGGCTGGCAACAAACCAGGTGGCGCCACTCCGGAGATGACTGAGCCTTTCGTGCGCGAAATCGTTTCGTCGTCTCTGTCGTTTTTGCCTGAAAGTGTGAACGCGCAACTCACCGCCGCATTGAATGAATCGGCTATGGCGCACTACACAGGAGAAGCCAGTCGGCGCGGTGTAGTCGATTTTGATCCTGACCTCTGGCAGAAATCGGTCTTGGCTGTGACGGGCTACAACAACGCAACTGGACGCGGTGGCATTCAAGAGGTTCGCGGCATTCAGACCATGTTGCCGCCGACGATGACTGCAGATGACGCAGAAAACCTACTGTCTAGGCTTGACACCAAAGGAGCCTATCGTCCTGTCCCCTGGAACAAAGACTTGCTCATCGACACAGATACATCTGAAATGCTTGCAGAGGCATCTGATGATGATGAGTACAAGGCAATGGTCTTTGGCAAAGACGAGCAAGGGCGTCAGGTTTACGCTCTCACCTACGGCCAGTATGGCGATAATTCGTTTGCTGTTATGATTGACGGAAGAGGCGATACGATCACGTTCACCTTCGAAGATCTGATGGAGCTTGAATAATGGGGATCATTCCGTCCCAGCCAGATCCACTAGCAATTGGTTCGTTCCCAACCAGGGGCAAGCCGATCGGTGAGCTGTCTGAAAATTTATCTATGGCTTTTAAGTCTGGTGTGGCAACTGGGCGCCAAGGCTTGATCTCGGGCCTTCGCAGCTCATTAGATCCAGTGGTCGAGCAAATCCGATCGGTAACGGGTGAGGACTTCTACAACCCTGCGATCTATATGGACACCGGCATATTATCTGCGCCTCATAGTTCCGATACGCGAGAAGATAGATATAAATTTGAGCTTAGAAAAATTCAGAAATACGTTTCTGATAACAAGGACAAGTTTGATGCAGATTTTGTAACGCGCATCACCGATCCGAAGTTTGACTTCAATTTGCGGAAAGGTGTCATTGAAGACGCGATAAGTACGATGGAAGAGGCCGATGAGCTTTTTGGTCGGTCTCCTGGAGCCGGCAACTACATGGCGCAGTTTGTCGGTGGAGCGGGGGCTGCGATCGTAGATCCCGTCAATCTCGAATCTATGTTGATTGGCGGCGCTGCCAAAAACCTGTGGAGCCTTGCGACGCAAGAGGCTCTAATTGGGGCAACCATCGAAGGCATCCAGCAGCCTGAGATTGCTGAATGGTATGCAACTCTGGGCCTTGAATACACGTCTGAAGACTTTTTCACCAATGTTGGTCTTGCAGCGGTTGGAGGCGCGGCAATCCCGGTTGCTATCGCCGGCGCTAATCGTGGGGTATCCTTCACTATTAACCAAGCAAAATCTGGCATTGCAGCCCTGCGCAAGTCTGGTGTCAAGCTGTCGCCGGAAGCTGAGACGCTATTGCTCAAAGCGCAAAACGCGGAAGATCTTGCAGCGGCAAATCCGCTGACCTCTTCGGCAAAAGGTCAAGCCGAGCATAAGGCACGCGTGTCTGATGCAATTGCTGCTGTTGAGGCCAACCAGCCGCCAGCGATCTCGAACCAGCCTCAGACGCCACCAGCCCCAGCCAAATCGATTGACGCATACGACAACCTTGATGGCGTCATCTTCAAGTTTAACCCAGACGAGATCGAAATCGATGCTGAGACGTTCCAGTTCAAGGCTGGTGGCGATGCTTTCGGCGTGACCGAACGTCTGCAGGGGGTCACCACTTGGGACCCAATCAAAGCGGGAAACGTCACCATCTACGAATACGCTGATGGTAGTAAGTTTATCGCAGACGGCCACCAGCGCGTTGGTCTGGCAAAGCGCATCAAGGCTTCTGACCCAAGCCAAAATGTTGTGATGTACGGCATGAAACTGAGAGAGGTTGATGGCGTCAGCCCTCAAGAGGCAATGGTGATTGCCGCACTCAAGAACATCTCTGAAGGCACCGGAACGGCAATCGATGCTGCCAAGGTCTTGCGCACGGCGCCTGGTCGCGTCACCGAGCTGCCGCCGCGCTCGCCGTTTGTACGGCAGGCCCGTGAGCTGACCAACCTAAGCGATGAGGCCTGGGGCATGGTGCGCAATGAGGTCGTCCCGTCAAACTATGCCGCCATTGTTGGAAGGCTGGCATCAAGCGACCCTGACATGCAGACAGCAGCGATGGGTGTTCTGGCGAAAGCAGATCCTGCCAATGAGTTTCAGGCCGAGGCGATCGTGCGCCAGGTCATGGCGACACCGATCTCTCGTGAGATGCAGGAAAACTTGTTTGGCGAAGAGATGGTGGTTGAAAGTCTGTTTGCAGAACGGGCTAAGATCCTAGATCGCGCACAGAAGCAGCTCCGCAAAGATCTTTCTACGTTCAAAAACCTAGTAGAGAACCAGTCTCGGATCGAAGGCGAGGGCAACCAGCTTGCCACCGAGTCAAACCAGAAAAGGATTAATGAAGATGGCACCGCAATTGCCTTCCTCCAAAGCCAAGCCAACCGAAAAGGTGCAATCGCAGATGCGCTCAACGCCGCCGCTCGAGGCGCAAAATCCACTGGGAATATCGCCTCGGCTACTCGAAATTTCGTCGAGTCTGTCAGACGAGCAATTGACTCGGGCGACTATGACAGCGCAGCGATTAGTGATGCAGGAAGCAATATCAATGTTGCAGCGCCGGAACGCTCAGTACGAAATAGCATTGAGCAAGAACAGTTAGACTCTTTTGACGATCCAGGTGGATCTGGCGCTGAAGACCAGGCGCGTGTCTTCGAGCAGGACTTCTTCCAAGAGATGCAAGCGCTCTTGCCGCCTCAGTTCGATGTTGCTGCCACTATCAGCTCTATGGTGGCTGGGGTCGATCGTGTCCTCATCAGCGGCCCGTCTCTCAGCAAGATCCAGCTTGATGAGCTGGCATCTAATCTGAAGGCCACACAGCCATACGACACTCTTGACACTCTAATGGTGGCGGCGGCTCGCAACCATGCGGAGTTGAACGATGCGGCGCAAACAGCCGCACGCGACCTTGGCATGGAGTTTGAGTCGGCACCTCTCAAGAAGGCCAAGCGGACGCAAGAAAAAGTCGAAGACAAGTACGCCGGCAACTATCGCAAGATTGCCGATGTCGCCCGTACCGGCATCACAGCCCGCACGTTTGATGAGGCTGAAAACTTTGTTGCAGCTCTGGCGGCCAAGTTTCACCTAGTTGATGAGGGATGGTCGGTCACGCCTGTTGGCTACTTCGACCGCAAGATCATGGTGCGCTTTGATGACGGGCAGCTAGGCGAGATCCAAATCTGGCCGCCTGGTATGCGTGACGCCAAGAGCGACGAAGGCGGCGGCGGCCACAAGCTATATGAAATCTCGCGCGATCCGCTGCAGTCGATCGAAGATCGCCTGGCCGCTGAAGCCAAGATGATTGAGCTGTATGGCAACGTGCAAGCTACGCTTGATCCGTCGTTCGCTCAGAAGATTGGGGTCGGTGCGCCGCGTGATGCTAAAGCATCTGCAGCCTCTGTGGCTGAAAGCTCTACAGCTCTTTCGTCAGCCAATATCTCAAGGGCCATTGCTCTGGAAGGGTCGCTCGGCAGCCAATCTGACCCGACGAGCAACTTGGCAAGGCCATTGTCTGAGACGGCTCCGATCTCGGAAACGTCAAACCTGAACAGTCGCATAGGGGATACCTCCAACCAAGATATAGGCAGAGAGACGGTCGGCGTCAAGTCATCAGTTGCGGAAGAAGATATTGACATCCCGACAGTTGGTGAGTCTTTGCTGGACATGGAGTTTCCTACTGCTGAGAGGATCGATCCAGACACCGGCGAGATTGTCAGTGAAACGATCACTCCGCGCATGTTGCTAGATGAGCTGAACGCTGACAATATGATGATCGATAGATTGAGCAGGTGTCCAATATGAGCTTTAGAAACTGCATAGACAATGCCGAGCTTTCGGGCGAGATTACGCCAGAGCAAGCAACAACGGCGCGAGATCTGTTTGACGAGCTGGACGCCGAATACCAGGGCAAGATGAACAAAGCTTCGGCGCAAGCCAAAGCCGGTCAGGATACGTTTGACACGTTGCGCAGGCAGGCTATCCGCCGCAAGCGCAATAAGGTTGCGCAATTGCGGTCCTGGCAACAAATCACCAAAAACATGGACGGCTACACCGATCGGTTTGGCCGTAAAGATCCATTCAGTGGCGCTCTTGCAATCTTTGAGCAAGACACCTTGTCCACATTCTCAAGCGTTACTCAGCGCATTGAGGAAGTTAAGAGCGAAGCTTTCTCAGGCATGTCGTCGTTCTTGGCAGAATTCCGCCGCAATCTAATCGGTGAGGTGCGCCAGAAGGCAAAGCTCAAGAATGTTGCGCGTGAGATCTTTGGCGAATCGACCGGCGATGCTTCCGCAAGTGAGCTGGCCCAAGCTTGGAACAAAACGGCAGAAATAATGAGGAAGCGTTTCAACATGGCCGGCGGCGCCATTCCCAAGCGCAGCGACTGGGGCTTGCCGCAAGTCCACGATCAGCTTGCAGTGATGAAGGCAGGCTACACGCAATGGCGCGATTACATCGCTCCTAGGCTAAACGCCAACAAGATGGTTGACGAAACCACTGGGCTTCCGTTCTCACCGCAAAAGCTAGAACTTGCCCTGCGTGATGTGTATGAAAGCATAAGCACGGATGGCATGAACAAACTGAAGCCTGGCGGCCAGTCGTCTGGAAAATCAATTGCCAACCGTCGCCAAGATCATCGCTTCTTGGTATTCAATGACGCAAACACATGGCTGCAGTACCAGGAAAAATTTGGCAACTCCAATGTCTTTGACACGATGATTGCTCACATCGACATGATGGCGCGTGATATCGGCATGATGGAAATCATGGGGCCAAACCCTAAAGCAACTGCGACATTCATCAAGCAGACGCTGACCAAGAAAGCCGGCGGTGATCCGGCAATGGCCAATCGTGCGCGCGGCACATCGAAGACGATCGATGAGCTGTACATGGCAATCACCGGCAACGTAAACGCACCGATCAACTCGTTCTTTGCGGCCACGTTTGCAGGAACCCGCCAGGTTCTGCAATCTGCGCAGCTTGGATCTGCGGCAATCGCTGCAATCACCGACATCAACTTTCAACGCATGGCGCGAAACTTTGCCGGCCTGCCGCAAACCAGGATGCTCGGGCAATATCTCAAATTACTAAATCCGCTGGATGCAAAAGAGAAAGGTGAGTTGGCAATTCGCCTTGGCCTGATCGCTGAAGGTTGGACCAGCATTGCATCTGCGCAGATGCGCTATGTTGGCGACATCTCCGGCCCTGAGGTGACGCGCCGAGTGGCTGACTTCGTGATGCGTGCGTCTTTGCTTTCGCCAATGACGCAAGCAGGGCGCTGGTCTTTCGGCATGGAATTTATGGGAACGCTTGCCGACAGCGTAAGCAAGACGTTTGATGATCTTCCGCCAATGCTCAAAAAGACATTGGAGCGGTATGACATCGGATCTGATCGGTGGGACATGATCCGCGCAACTGATCTGTACAACGAGCAAGGCGCCAAGTTCCTGCGCCCGCTTGATGTGAAGTCTCGCACAGATTTAACGCCACAGATGGCCAACCAGCTCGGCATTCGTCTAATGGAGATGATCAACACAGAAACCAACTTTGCCGTGCCATCTACGTCGGTTCGTGGTCGGGTTGCTTTAACTGGTGACACCAGACCAGGCACGATTGCCGGCGAGCTGACCAGATCTTTTGCAATGTACAAAGGGTTCGGCATTACCCTGCTAAACACGCACCTGATGCGCGGCATGAACCAAGCCGGCGTTAAGGGAAAGGGCGTGTACTTCGCGGATCTGTTGATCTCTGCTACGGTCATGGGTGCCCTAGCAATGCAGCTCAAAGAGATGTCAAAGGGGCGTGACCCTCGGCCTATGGATTCACCTGAGTTTTGGGGCGCTGCATTCTTGCAGGGTGGTGGACTAGGGATCTACGGCGATTTCTTGTTCTCGGACGTAAACAGATTTGGCGGTGGCTTGGCTCAAACGATCGCTGGCCCGGTCGTTGGGTTTGCAAACGATGTGCGCAATCTGACCCTTGGCAACTTGATGGAGGTTGCATCGGGCAAAGACACCAACGCAGCATCTGAGATGGTAAAGTTTGTTCAGCGCTACACTCCTGGCGCATCTCTGTGGTACATGCGTCTTGGGCTTGAGCGTATGCTGTTCGATCGGCTTCAGCTGTATGCAGATCCAAAAGCCTCGCAAAAGTTCCGTTCTGTGCAGAACAAATACAAGAGAGAATATGATCAGGATTATTGGTGGGCGCCAGGAAACCCAACGCCGTCTCGCGCTCCAAATATCAGTTCCGCCTTACCAGGTGGATGACTAGCCTAATAAACCATGCTAATATGCCGGCAAATAGGAGTGTGCGATGACCGTTAGTAGCAGCACCAGTAGAGTACAGTTTAACGGCAATGGCTCGACCACTGTCTTTGCTTACTCGTTCAAGATCTTTGACCAAGATGACCTGACCGTCATCGTGCGCTCGGCCACTGGCGTTGAGACAGTCAAGACGATCACCACCCACTACACTGTGAGTGGTGTCGGCAACGCAGGCGGCGGCAACGTCACCATGCTGACGGCTCCGGCATCTGGTGAGACGCTGACCATTCTGCGTGAGCAGGATCTAGTGCAGGAGCTGGATCTGGTTGAGAACGATCCGTTTCCGGCTCAGTCGCTGGAAGACGCCCTGGACAAGCTGACGTTCATTGTCCAGCAGCATGACGAAGAGCTGGGCCGAGCAATCAAGGCTTCGCGCACAAACACAATCAGCTCGACCGAATTTACTGTGTTGGCTGCTGACCGTGCCAACAAGGTGTTTGCTTTCAACAGCGCCGGCGAGTTGTCGGTTGCCCAGGAGCTTGGCACCTATCGCGGCAACTGGGCAACCAGCACGGCCTTTGCTCAGCGCGACATTGTCAAGGACACGTCAAACTACAACATCTACATCTGCGTGACGGCTCATACCTCCACTGGATCTCAGCCGATCAGCAGCAACGCTGATGTGGCCAAGTGGGCGTTGATTGTTGACGCAGCTTCGGCGGCCACGTCAGAATCTAACGCTGCATCGTCTGCGTCTGCGGCGGCAACCTCGGCCACCAACGCAGCCAACTCTGCCACGGCTGCGGCTGGCTCGGCCAGCTCGGCTTCCTCTTCGGCCTCGACCGCTACGACCCAAGCCAGCAATGCCTCATCGTCTGCATCGGCTGCTGCTACGTCGGCGGCCAACGCGGCCAGCTCTGCCACGGCTGCGGCTGCATCGGCTGCATCTGCTGAAAACCGGGTTGCAAAAACTTCTAACACTGGATCTGCCGTCATTCCGACCGGCACGCAGGCTCAGCGCGATGGCAGCCCGTCTGCGGGCTTCTTCCGCTTCAACTCCGACGCTGCCAAATTTGAGGGCTACAACGGATCGGCGTGGGGTTCTGTTGGCGGCGGGGCCACTGGCGGCGGGGCTGATGAGGTTTTTGTTCAGAACGGACAAACCGTTACGACGAACTACACAATCCCAGCGACCAAGAACGCTATGTCAACTGGCCCAATTATAATTAACTCTGGTGTGACCGTAACGGTTAGCACTGGCGCAAGATATGTGGTGATATAAAATGGCAATTACACTCGACGGAACAACTGGCATTACAGCATCTGATGGACTTGTTTATACAAGAGGCAATATCCTCGGAACAGTTACGCAGTCTGCTGGTGTCCCTACTGGTGCTATTATTGAGAGTGGATCAAATGCCAATGGCGAGTATGTGAAATATGCTGACGGGACAATGATTTGCTGGAATTACGCTCTGACAACACAAGCCTCCTCAACAGCTACTGGAAACATGTTTAGAACTGCTACCGTCTCTACATGGACTTTCCCTGTAACTTTTTTGGTGGACCCCGTAGTAAGTGGTCAAGCAGACGCGACTGGAAGGATTCTGACAATAGATCCCGCATCTACCACAACTGTTGACTTTAGACAGCATTCCGCAAGTAGTTCAGGAACCCTCGTTGGAAACAAACTAACAGCTACTGGACAGTGGTTCTAAAGGAAAAACAAAATGAGCAACATCGCACTTACGCCCAATGCAAGTGGTACGGGAACTTTTACTCTCGCAGCACCAAACAGCAACACCAACCGCACCCTGACGCTGCCTGATGCCGCTGGTGAGATTTACAACCAAGGTAATATCCTTGGCACTGTCAGTCAGTCTGCTGGTGTACCCACTGGGGCTATCATTGATAGCGACTCAAATGTTAATGGCGAGTATGTGAAATATGCTGATGGGACAATGATTTGCTGGAATTACGCTCTGACAACCCAAAGCTCCACAACAGCTACTGGAAGCATGTTTAGAACTACTGCCGTCTCTACATGGACTTTCCCTGTAGCTTTTTTGGTGGCCCCTGTAGTAAGTGGTCAAGCAGAATCAAATATAAGGATTTTGACATTCGATACCCCAACCACCACAACCGTTGACTTTAGACATCATTCCGCAACTACTTCGGCAACCCTAGTTGCAAACAGACTAACAGCTATTGGACAATGGTTCTAAAGGAGAACAAAATGAAAATTACCCTATCCCCACAACGCCGTGATGATACTCTGGAAGTCATTAAGTCTGGTGACATACTAACTATCAATGGCACAGCTTACGACTTCTCTGTAGTCCCTGATGGTGCTACCTTACCAAGAGATGCAGTTGACTGCGCATGGCTTTCCTCAGACGTAGAGCGCATTGATGGTGTCCTACACTTGACCCTGATCCTCCCACATGGCGCAGGTGCATCTTACGCTACTCGTTTCCCACCCCCCCTGCTTGACCCTGCAGATGGCCTTCTGGAGTTGCCCCAATGATTGACCTGTCCAAACTAAAGACCGCCGAACAGAAAGCCGCTGAGGCAGCACAAACCACTAAGGATGCACGTATTGCTGAACTCAAGCAGCTACTGCGGGATACTGACTATGTGGCCCTGTCTGACTATGATAAACATAAGCCAGAGGTGGTTGCCCAGCGTCAAGTATGGCGTGAGGAAGTTCGAGGGTTGGAAGCATGAGCCAGATTAAAGTAGACACGATCACTGATGGTGCAGGTACTGGTGCGCCTGAGTTTCCTAATGGAATACTGGCTGCTGCTGGTGTTCCCTCATACCAATTCGTCAGCGCTGTCCAATTCACAGCAAGTGGGACGTTCAGCAAAGCAACATACCCGTGGTTAAACGCTGTTCGTGTTCGTGTTCAGGCTGGTGGTGGTGGTGGTCGAGGCCCATCTTCAACTACCAATGCTACTGCTGCGGGCGGTGGGGGTGCTGGTGGCTACTCAGAGGAGTTTATCCTAGTGGGCAGCCTTTCTGCATCAGAGACAGTGACTGTTGGCGCTGGTGGCGCTGGTGGTGCTGCTGGCGGTAACAATGGTGCTAATGGTAGTTCATCTTCTTTTGGATCGTTCTGCTCTGCAACTGGCGGAAATGGTGGCGCTAATAACGGTGGGACTGGTGGAGTAGGTTCTGGTGGTGACATAAACGCATCGGGTGGTCACGGTGGGCATAGGCTGAAAGCTGAAAGTGACGTTGCATATTCTGGTCACGGAGGCTCTAGTCTTCTTTCTGGTGGCGGTGTTGGACGCTTCTCTGCTGTGGCGGGCGGCGTTGGTCTTTTAGGTTCTGGTGGTGGTGCTGGCTTTAACAATACCGCAGGCGGGGATGGCGGAACAGGTATCGTAATCTTGGAGTTATTTGCATGAAAAGCGCAATCATAACAGACGGAATTGTCACAAACGTCATTATGGGGGCATTGCCTGAAAGTGTCGCCTGCGAAAACGGGGTGGGCATTGGCTGGTCGTATGATGGTGTAAATTTTATCCCGCCAGCACCAGAGCCGCCCACAGCTCAAGACATCCGGGCAGAACGTGACTATCTACTTGCAGCCTCTGATTGGACACAAGTCGCAGACGCGCCCGTCGATCGATCGGCGTGGGCAACGTATCGGCAAGCTCTGCGGGAAGTTCCGGAGCAGGCGGGTTTTCCTGAAAATGTGGCTTGGCCGCAAACCCCATAGACTGAGGAGACGATGACGATGCAGAACCTTCTCCCCTATTGGCCGATCGCCGCCAGCTTTGTTGCTGTGGTGGTGTGGCTTATCCGCCTTGAGGCTGGCAGCGTTGAGAACGGCAGAGAGATCAAGCGCTTGTGGAACCAGCGCAAAGAAGACATGGAAGCTACCCAGCGCTCGCG
>Ga0181348_1000198_pt1 | contig 24450 bp, 37 predicted proteins | sample Su13VDMM110DN_FD_130092 | JGI IMG/M metagenome (GOLD analysis project Ga0181348, IMG submission 130092) | Freshwater viral communities from Lake Michigan, USA - Su13.VD.MM110.D.N | ecosystem: Environmental > Aquatic > Freshwater > Lake | place: USA: Michigan | collected 2013-07-16
AACTCTAACGTTTATTATCGCAAGGTAATTGTAAACAACATTATGTAATTTAACCTTACTAATTTTAAGGTAAGGATACATAAGACGGTTTCAAGCCGCAAACTTTAAGGGGAGCTTCGGCTCCCCTTTTTTTTATATAAATAGATGAAAGCGGAAAGAAAGTAACATGAAGTCTTTTAAACATTTCATTAAAGAAAAATATGTAAAACCAATTAAGCCATCAAGCGGTGCAATTGAGGTTGGTGATAGCATTAATGCTTTTGGTCGTGGCGCATTTAATTCAACGACTATGGATCTTGGGAAATACGGAAGAGCTGGCGCTGAATATGGCGTAAAGAAACTATTAGGTCGTGATACAACATATCAGCAAGAGTTAGACCAAGAAAAAGAAAAAGATACATCAGCCCAAGAAAAGAACCCTACAGCATATAGTGCTGGTGGTTATACAGCTGATGCTGCAGCGATAGCAACTGGAGTTGGTGGTTTGGTTAAAGCTGGTACTAAATATGGTGTTAAACATATGGCTAAAGATATTTTATCATCAAAAAGAGTTGGCGGAGTATATGGTGACGATGCTGGAGAATACAGCGTTAACACTTTAATTAAAAGAACCAAAGATAGAACTCCTGAAGAAATTCCTGTCAAAAATGTTATAACTAAAAACAAGGAATTGGGTACAAAAGAGGGTAATTTTGCGGATAATGTATATAATCCAAATCCCGATTTTAAAGTAAGAGCAAATAAATCAAACACTCAATATCCTATATTAACAGATAAAGATGGATATATAGTAGATGGCTCACACAGAGTTGCTAAAACGTATTGGCAAAATCCAGAATCAGCTATTAAAGCTCAACAACTTTCTCCAGCAGATTTTGATGCTGCCAAAATTAAAAATCCTATTCACAAATGGTTAGCTTCTAGAGTAAAATAATGTCAGCAGTAGATAATACCCCATTAAATAGATGAAACGGAGACCGCTGATGCTTTCTTTCAAACAATTCATTAAAGAAAATGATAATAATGATACTTTCAGTGATGATCATCTCAGTATATATCCAGATGGTCGAGGATCCGATGTAGGGGATAATGTTCCTAAAAGCGAAACTACATTAATACCTACCAAATCTGCTTCTGGTAATGAACCAGATAAAGATGATTCATTCTTTAATAGTCCAGAAAAAGAAACCTATATGAATAAAATGTCTTCTGATATTAAAAAAGGCAAAGAGATGCCTCCAGTTATATCAACACCAAATCCAGCAGATCCAGAACACAACGTTGTTTTAGATGGTAATCATAGAATGGAAGCTCACAAGCAAGCAGGTGTACCAAACATTCCTACACAACACGTCGATCATGATGATATTCATTTAGCTTCTCATGATTATGAACATCCAGATCAAACTTTTCATAAACTTTCATCATTTAGAGAACCAGATGGTTCATATGATATGAATAAACCAAGAGAACCATTGGGTGGAAAAAATTTAGGTCGTTATTTTGTACAACCTAATGGAAGCCATCAATTTGAAAGTTAATTCGAAAAATAGTTGTAAAAATTATATAGGAGGCTAAAATTAGCGCTATAGATAATACACCAGCAAATAAAAACTTTCTTTCTCCTCTTGGTTTTAAATTTCAAATCAAGAAAGCTCCTCATGTCAATTTTTTCATACAGCAAGTAAATATTCCTTCAATTTTTTTACAACCTGTTGAAACAGGAAATCCATTTGTTAATATTCCATTTCCTGGAGAACATTTAAAATTTGGCGAATTGAAAATCTCTTTCAAAGTTGATGAAGATTTAAAAAATTATCTTGAAATTTATAATTGGATTAGAGCTTTAGGTAAACCTGAAAATTATGATCAATATAAAACAATTCAAGATGAACCAATAGCTTCTGGCGATGGCATATATTCTGATATTTCGTTGATAGTTTTATCTAGCTCTAAAATGGCAAACTATGAAATAATATTTGTTGATGCATATCCTGTATTAATAAACGATTTAAGTTTCAATTCAATTGATACAGACGTTAGCTATGTAAATGCAAGTGTAACATTTAAATATACTCATTTCACAATATCTGACATTTAATTGTTGATTTTTCCTTAAAGTAATAGTATAATAGAACTATTATGTAAGAGGAGGAATTTTAATGAAGTTAGAAGAAATTTTTGAACAATGGAAAATTAATTCTAATATCGACAAAACAGAGCTTGGTGACGAAGTTCTAAACATTCCAAAGTTACACCACAAATATTATCAGATATTAATAAACGAAAGGCTTCTTCTTAGATCTCATGAAGCCGAAATGAAAAAATTAAAATTAGATAAACATGAGTTTTTTACTCAGGGACCTAATGAAGAAACCAAAACAAAAGGTTGGAAACTTCCAGCAAAAGGTTTAATTTTAAAATCTGATATACCTATGTATATAGATGCTGATGATGATCTAATTAAACTGTCTCTTAAAATAGGTGTACAGCAAGAAAAAATTGATTTATTAGAATCTATTATCAGAACTTTGATGAATAGAGGTTATAATGTTAAAGCTGCTATAGATTGGCAAAAATTTATTAATGGTGGTTAATGGAAATTATTGAAATTGTAAAATTTAATGAAACATATGTGAAAATATTATGTGAACCAAGTATATCCCAAGAACTAAACGATTATTTTACGTTTGATGTTCCTGGAGCTAAATTTATGCCTTCTTACAGAAATAAATTGTGGGATGGTAAAATTAGACTTTATAATTTTTTAACTCAATTATTATATACCGGTCTTACTCGATATGTTGAAGAATTTTGCAAAACAAGAAAATACGAATTAGAATATAAGTATAAAAATATTTCTGAAGAATTTTCTATTCATGAAGCCAGAAATTTTATAAAGACTCTAAATATTCCAGAAAAGTATGAATCTCGAGATTACCAACTCGAAGCTTTTGTACATTCTGTTCGTGAAAATCGAGCATTATTGCTCTCACCAACTGCTTCTGGTAAATCACTAATTATCTACTTATTAATGAGGTACTATAATGTTAAAACGCTTATTATCGTTCCTACAACAACTTTGGTCCACCAACTCGCTTCCGATTTTAAAGATTACGGCTACGGTAAACGATCAGATAACGGATTCAGTAACGACATCCACAAAATTTATGGAGGTCAAGAAAAAAGTTCCGAAGCCCAAGTCACCATCTCAACGTGGCAAAGCATCTACAAAGAAAACAAAGATTGGTTCAACAAATACGATGTAGTAATCGGCGACGAAGCTCATCTATTTAAAGCAAAATCTTTAATTTCAATTATGTCTAAATTAGAGAATTGCAAATACCGTTTTGGATTTACTGGGACATTAGATGGAACACAAACACATAAACTTGTGCTTGAAGGTTTATTTGGTCCTGTTCGTAAAGTTATAACAACATCAGAATTAATAGATCAAAATTATCTGGCTAATTTTAAAATAAAAGCTATAGTATTATCTTACCCAGATGAAATTCGTAAAATGATTATTAGATCTGCAGATTATCAAGCAGAAATAGATTATATTGTAAAATTTAAGGCTAGAAATAATTTTATTAAAAATTTATCACTTTCTTTAGAAGGCAACACTTTACTTCTTTTTCAATTCGTTGAAAAACATGGTAAATATCTTTATGATATTATAAACAAAGAATCAGGTAGTAAAAAAATATATTTTGTTCATGGAGGCGTTGAAGGTTCTGAAAGAGAATATATTCGTAAAATTGTTAATGAAGATATAGGTAATATTATTGTTGCTTCATATGGTACATTTTCTACTGGAATTAACATACCTAATATTGATAATATTATATTTGCTTCTCCTTCTAAATCCAGAATTAGAAATTTACAATCTATTGGTCGTGGTTTAAGAAAAACAAACAGAAAAACAGAAGCTACATTATTTGATATTGCTGATGATATAAGTTGGAAAAATAATAAAAACTTTACCTTGCTCCATTTTATGGAACGTATAAAGATATACAACGAAGAGAAATTCAATTACAAAATATATAAGGTAAACATTAACATCTAATAGATCACATCAACATAATTGATTATACTCTTTTTTTAAAAAAAGTAAAGGACTAAAATGGCTACTAAGAAAAAAAATAATTATATTAATAACAAAACTCTTTATACTGCGATGATTGAACATCGTAGAGACATAAAGGAAGCTCATGAAAATAATAAACCAAAACCAAGAGCATGCAAATATATTGGTGAGTCTTTAATTTTAATTTGTAACAATTTAGCTAAGAAACCAAATTTTTCAGGATACACATATAAAGGAGATATGATCTCAGATGGCATTATTGATTGCGTCGCAGCTATCGATAATTTTAATCCTGAGAAAACTACAAATCCTTTTGCATACTTTACTCAAATTGCTTGGAATGCATTTATTAGAAGAATACACAAAGAAAAAAAACAAACATATATTAAACACAAAAATTATGAAAACAGTTTTCTGATGGATAGTATGGGTGATGTTGAACACACTATGCATTTAAATTCAAATGAGTATTCAGGAGAAATTGTAAAAAACTTCGAAAATAACTTGATTAAAATTAAAAAAAATAGTATACTAAAGGGTATTGAAAAATTTTCAGAAGGAGAAATAAATGAAGAACCAGCATTTAATCCCAGCTAATGTAATTGATTTGGTTGAAAAAATTAATTTTGCTGGTGAAAATGAAAAACCATATTTGTTGCAAAGACTTGAGGCTATTAGAGATTATTGTGATTATGTATTGATTAAAGCAAATAATCCAACTAAAAATTTATTTGATAAAAAAACTAAATCTAAATTAAATTATTCACGTGTTGGTAAAAATAACGTATGAAAATAGTTTTGATAACAGACACACATTGGGGAATTCGTAATGATAATGTCGCATTTATTGACAACAGTAAAAAATTTATCGATAAAGTATTTTTTCCATATATCGACAGCAATAATATTAGCACAGTTTTTCATCTTGGCGATCTTGTTGATAGGAGAAAATATGTAAATATAAACACAGCTAAAAGATTAAGAGAAGATTTTCTTATACCGCTTTCTGAAAGAAATTTAGATGTTCATTTAATTGCAGGAAATCATGATACATATTACAAAAATACAAATGATGTTAATTCACTTACAGAATTGGTTGTTGGTAAATATAATTTCAAAATTTATGACAAAAACGCCCACGAGTGTATTTTTGATGGAGTGCCTATTATTTTTATTCCTTGGATTTGTGATGAGAATAGAAAACAAATTTTAGATTCATTACAAAATACTTCAGCACAAATTGTGGTAGGTCATTTAGAACTTCAAGGTTTTGAAATGTATAGAGGATCTATAAATTCTCATGGTGATGATCGTAAAATCTTTGATCGTTTCGATATTGTTATGTCTGGTCATTATCATCATCGTTCTAACGATGGACATATTTTTTACTTGGGTTCACATGGTGAATTTACTTGGTCAGATTATGATGATCCACGTGGCTTTCATGTTTTCGATACTGAAACAAGAGAGTTAACTTTTATTGAAAATCCATATAAAATGTTTAAGAAAATTTGGTATAATGATAATGATGAAAATTTCTTACAAAAGAAAATAGATTATGCCCAATTTCAAGGGACTATGGTAAAAGTTATTGTCACAAACAAAACTAATCATTTTTGGTTCGATAAATTTATTGAAAATATTGAAAATGAAAATCCTATTGATATGCAAATTGTAGAAGACCATTTACATCTAGATCATCTTCAAGATCAAGATATAATAAACGAAACTGAATCTACAATAAAAATATTTGAAAAATATATCGATTTGTATGAAGTTAAAAATCTAGATAAAAATAAACTTATGAAAAAAATTACTGAAATATATAATGAAGCAATAGGTGTAGGTTGAAGATAATTCATATCAATCGTAATATAATACAGCAGAATGCCAAGCATGACAAAGAAGAACCTGTTGTCCGTGTAGAAGAAAACGGCAAGGTTCGTTATTGTATGGAAGTTGATATTAAAGGACCATCACGTATGATATATCGTCCAGATAAGCCACGACCTTGTGGTGCAAAGCTGTGGATCGAGACAGATGCAGATGTTGAAATGATAGGTGTGAGAGTTTGATATATTTTAAGACGATACGATACAAGAACTTCCTTTCTACGGGCAATATTTTTACTGAATTAGAACTAAACACTTGTAACACAACTCTTATTGTGGGCGAAAATGGAGCAGGTAAATCAACTTTACTTGATGCTTTATCATTTGCTTTATTTGGAAAACCATTTAGAAAAATTAATAAACCACAATTATTGAATACAATAACTCAAAAAAATCTTGTTGTTGAACTTGAATTTGATATTGGTTCTAATAACTTTAAAATTATTCGTGGTGTAAAACCAAATATCTTTGAAGTTTTTCAAAATGATAAACTAATGAATCAGTCAGCTGAAATGAAAGATTATCAAGAAATTTTAGAAAAACAAATAATTAAAGTAAATCATAAATCTTTTAGTCAAGTTGTTGTTCTGGGTACAGCAACCTTCCAACCGTTTATGCAACTTTCTGCTTATCAACGTAGAGAAGTTATTGAAGATTTACTTGATTTACAAATTTTTACAACTATGAATTCTTTGTTAAAAGATAAAATTACTATCAATTTAGAAAGAATACAAACTTTATCTTCAGAAAAAAAAATAATTGAAGAAAAAATATCTTTAATTAAAGAACACCTTTCAGAATTACAAATTAATAATGATAAATTTATTGAAGAAAAGAAAGCTAGAATTACTGAAACAAACGAACAAATACAGAAACTTGATAATGAATATTTGATTTATGAAAAAAACCGTAAACAACTCGAAGAATCTTTAAAAGATGAAACTGCAGTTTCTAAAAAAATGAATAGGTTGAATCAATTAAAACACCAAATTGAAGCAAATCTCGGAATCTTAAATAAGGAAGTTGGTTTTTTCCACAAGTATGATAATTGCCCAACTTGTAAGCAACAAATCGACGAGAAATTTAAAGTTGAAACCATTGATATAAAAGAAATTCAAATTAAAAAAATACAGGATGGTTTAGAAAAACTTAGTGAAGAATATAATATAGTTAGTTCTCGTATTAATGAAATGATGGAAATCCACTCTCAAATAAACCAAAATAAACTTGAAATAAGTCGAGTTAAAACTAAAATATTTTCTTTGGTTGAGTATCGTGGCACTTTAGAAAAAGAAATTAAAAATGTTGGAGATAAAATTACAGCAGAAGAAAATAATAAAGTTCCTGAATTAGAGAAAAATTTTAAAGAAATTGAAAAAAATTATTATGATTATCTTGAAGAAAGAAACATACTGCATGTTGCATCTAATCTTTTAAAAGACGGTGGCATTAAATCTAAAATTGTTAAACAATATATTCCTATTATTAATAAGTTAATTAACAAATATCTTTCAGCTATGGAATTTATGTGTCAATTTGAATTAGATGAAGAATTTAACGAAACCATTAAATCAAGATACAGAGACATATTCAGTTATTCTTCTTTCTCTGAAGGTGAGAAAATGCGTATTAACCTTGCTGTTCTTTTTACTTGGAGAGCAATAGCCAAGTTAAGAAACTCAATTAATACAAATATTTTAATTATGGATGAAGTTTTCGATAGCTCTTTAGATTCAAATGGTACAGAAGAATTTTTAAAGATAATAAACACCTTGACTTCTGACACAAATACGTTTATAATAAGTCATAAGACAGATCAACTTTATGACAAGTTCAACAAGGTGATCAAATTTGAGAAACGTAAAAATTTCTCGAAAATAGTTTCGTAGTTTATGCATAAAAACAGGTAAATAATCATGAAAAATAAATGGACTGTAGAATTACAAGAAGATCCAGAAACAAAAGAATTAATAATGCCCTTTCCGATTGATCTTCTCACACAAATGGGTTGGAGTGAAGAAACTGATCTTTGGTGGGAAATAGAAAATGATACTGTAATATTGAAAGTAAAAGATGAAACTAAATCTAGTAAATCATAATGATCCTATTTTAAAAAAATCTTGCGATGTTTTTTCATTTAGTAATCCCCCTATTGATCCTATTGAGTTTGCCAAAGACTTGGTTGAGACAATGTATGGTTATAATGGTATTGGTCTCTCTGCCAATCAAGTTGGAATACCTTATCGAGTATTTGCTATGCGTGGTCATCCTGAAAACTTCGTTTGTTTTAATCCAAAAATAGTTCAGCCCAGCACAGCAGAAATTCTTCTTGAAGAAATATGCTTGACTTATCCAGGTCTTACAGTTAAAATAAAAAGACCACAACATATCCGTGTGCGTTTTACTATGGCTAACGGAGAAACTGTGACAAAACAATTCACTGGTATTACTGCTAGAACATTTCAACATGAAATAGATCATTTAAATGGTGTACTATTCTACAATAGAGCTAATAGTTATCACAGAGAAAAAGCTTTTAAAAAACAAAAATTTGGTGAAATATGAATATTTTTTATATTGATCATGATCCCGTTCAAGCAGCTATTTGGATGGTAGATAAACATGTTGTAAAAATGATTTTAGAATCAGCACAATTACTTTCAACTGCTCATCGTATTCATGATGGTATAGAAACTATGGGTAAAACTCCTACAGGTAGAAATGTAAAACGTTGGACATTACCAGATGCTAGAGAAACAGTTCTTTATTCAGCTACGCACAACAATCATCCTTCAGCTATCTGGTGTCGTAAATCTGTTGAGAATTATAATTGGTTAACAGATCATATGTTTGCTTTACTTGCAGAATATACATATCGTTATGATAAAGAGCATAAAGTTCAAGGTGAGTTAAGCTACATGTTACAATCTCCGCCAAATAATTTGCGAGAATATGATATAACACCAATGCCATCTGCAATGGCAAATGAATACAAAATATCAGATAATTCTCTTATAAATTATCGTAATTATTACAAAAAAGGAAAAACACATTTGTTTAATTGGAAAAGACGTCAACCTCCAGAGTGGATTTATGAATAAAGTGCAAAAAAATAAAAAAATTATGGAACTTATGCGAATAATTGAAAACCAAATTATGATGTGTGATAATCATCAAGATTTAATTCTGATGGCTTCCGCAATGATTGTAACTGCCAAACAAATACTAACAACAAATGTTGGTAAAGAAGGCACAAAAAGAGTATTTGAAGAGGCAATTTATTATGACTGATATGTTTAATAGTGTAGTTGAGTTTCAAAAGGCGTTCGGACAACTTGTTTCTGATAAACCTGAGTTTCCTGATAGTAAAACTAGAATTCTTCGAATGAGACTTTTGTCTGAAGAATTTGTTGAATATAACGCCGCCGAGCATGATAATAATCTTATTGAGGTTGCAGACGCTCTCGCTGATTTGATTTATATTGCATGCGGAACTGCAGCTTCTTATGGTATACCTCTCAATGCTATTTTTGAAGAGGTGCATCGTTCAAATATGGCGAAACTAGTTGATGGTAAACCTCTTAAAAGAGAAGATGGTAAAATTATTAAACCAGAAGGTTGGAAACCTCCAGATATTGAAAAAATTATAAAAGAGACAAAAAAATAAAAAAATACTTTACTTATTCGTCAAATTGAGTTATTATAATTGTATACATATATTATGAAATTGTCTTTTGGAGGGCTAAATGGTTGAAATAATTGTAAGAAAAAAAATAGATTCTGAAGAAACTCTTGGTACTTTTATTACTATGGAGCAATATAGTAATCGTTTAATTACTGAAGATTGCGATCTTTATGCAGAAACTGTTGATGGAGTTAATAGTGAAGAGAATATAATCTTCAAGTTTCGCAAAAACGTTTTTACTAAAGAAGAAATGGATTTGGCATACGCCGGACTTCGTGAAGCAGCAACTGAATCACAAAATCGTGGTATGGCGGCAGGACCACGTGGTGAACAGCTAGGGCAAGAAGGTAGAAGCAATCGTGATTGGGTAACTCCTGAACAAACTGAAATACTTTCTTTTATAGCTCGCCCTTTAAATACCTTTGAAGATGGAACTACGATCGAATCAATTCGTGAAAGCCACAAGAAAGGTTCTAAGGAAGAAACTCGTGGTCAGGTTTGGCTTCGTTCAGCAGTAACTAAAAAATATCCTGAATATCATGGTTGGTTTGAACAGTGGCTTGTTGGTTTGCATAATCTTTCTCGTGAAAATCAAATTGCTGAAGCAAATTATGTAATTGAAAATTATATCTCAGAAACAAACTATGCTCAGTCTGTAATGTCTGGTATTGCTGGTTATTTTGATCGTTATCCTCGTATTCCTCATGGTCGTACCTGTGCATACAACGAAAAAAATCCTGAAAAATTTAAGTTAGCTTTTCCTTATCTTAATAAATTGAACGAAATGTTTAGAGAACATTTGCCACTTCGTTGGGGTAATCAACGTCGTCAAGCGGATAAACTTGATCCAAGGTTTCTTGTTTCAGATACTGTATTTACTACACTTACTGTGAACCATAATTGGCGCACTGCTTGTCATCGCGATGCTGGTGATTTACATGAAGGATTCTCTAATATTTGTGGTATCACTGGTCCTGAAGGAAAGGGTTGGAAAGGCGCAGAATTTCTTCTTCCCGAATATCGTATTGCTATTGATCTTCAACCTGGAGACATGTTGTTGGTAAATAATCATGGTGGTATTCATGCCAACGATGAATTAATTGGCGAAGACAATGATCGTTTGACATTAGTTTGTTATTTCCGTGAAAAAATGGTAGAACTAAAACTTTGGGATTACGAAATGCTTCGCAAACAATTTGTTGAAGAACGTCGTCAAAATAAAAATCATAAATTTTATCGTCCTCTTTGGAATGGTGTTTCGCCTGGAATGTGGGATGAACAAGAATGGTTTGATTATATGGAGACTCATAATATAGAGGATCCTTACAAGAAAAAAGCATCAGCGAGCTTGGATGCATTTTTCTAATGTGCGGAGTGCTTGGCATCACAATTGCCGACTTTAACGAAAAAGATTACGAATTAGTTCGTAATCTCTTTATTCAGTCCATGATTCGTGGTAAACATGCGACTGGTGTATCTTATGTTAAAAATGGAAAAGTCCACACAATTAAAGATCCTATTCCAGCCGATAAATTTATCAGTAAACAAATTTTAGAAACTTGGAAAAACGAAGATGGTAATCTTTATTGTATTGGTCATGTTCGTTATAGCACTTCTGACTTACGTTTCAATCAACCTTTTTCAACTGATGAGTTGGGCATTGTGCATAATGGAGTTATATCCCAAGAACCTCCTAGCACGTGGCTACAGTTATTTGGTTATGAAACAGAAACAGCCAACGATTCAGAACTAATTTTAAAAGCCTACGAAAATAACGATAATCCATTGGAGATATTTAATCTTGCTAGTATGGCAGTTTGTGTTTTGCATGCTGATAAAAGATTGTCAGCTTTTCGTAATCATGAAAGACCGCTATATTATTATTCTGACGAAAGAACTACAATTTTTGCATCAACTAAAGACATTCTTGCTCGATCAGGGTTTCTTACAAAAACAAAAACTAGAATGTTTGAAATTTATAATGTAAATAATTTTAAGCTCAGTCATTTTGAAGTGGCTGATGATAAGTGGCTTAAAGAAACATTCAATATTGAGGATTTACAATGAAGTATTATGACCCAAAAACTTTTACCTATGGTTTCGAAATAGAATGGGGCGACATTGATCGCAAAATGCAAATTCCTGAAGAACTTGGTTCTTGGGAATATTGCGAAACAGATATTATTAATGAGAGGGAACCTTATCGTGGTCTTGGCTCAGACCCGAAAGGAATTAATCCACCAGTTGGTGGTGAAATTAATATGAAGCCGACAAAGACTTGGCAGCATCAAGTTGATAACATCATGAAGGTCAAGGAACTATTTGATGCGCATGGGACTTCTCCCACTGCTGGTTGTGTTAACCATGGTCATTTACATATTCATGTTCCAGGATTAATTGAAGATATTGATGCATTGAAGAGACTTATGCGTTACATAAAAGAAAATCAACATATTGTTATGGATCGTATTTTTCAATTTAGAATTTATCCTAATATGGAACAAACTAAAACTGCTAAAACATATTTGAAACATGATGGTGGGCGAATTGCACCTGATTGGTTGCTTGAGAACCTTGCGACTGTTCCTATTGATTTTGAAGATTGGCTTCGTGTACACTGTTGTGGTAAAAACGCCAAGACGCTCTCTCGCCCTTTCAGATATGGTATACACACATATGCATTGAAGAACTCAAAAACTGTTGAGTTTCGTTGTTTTCGTAGTTCTATTGATCGTCGTGAAATTGAAGACAGCTTTAAGTTTGCTACTGCATTTATGGATGCTGCTCTTAATAATGGTCCAGATGTTCAAGAAATTTTGTTGGCGAATGATTACAAATTTCCACCATTTACATACGATCATGAAATGTATATGGGTTGGGAAAAAACCAAACACCAAAGAACTGATCGTAATTTAGATAATGAAACAGCACAAAAACTTGGTTTGACCGTTCTTGGAAAACAAAGAAAATTTCTAGAAGCAATATGATATATAAAACACTTGACAAAAATGATTATTTAAGGTATAATAATACTTTAAAAGATAAAGATTTTAAATTTTCTAAAGTTGCTGTAGGAATGTGGGACTTTATGAAAGCTTGGGATGAATGGCCTCCAAGAGTTCTTGAAGAAAATGGACAAATTATTTCCGTTTGTTTTATGAAAATATCTAATCAAGTTAAATCTAAAGTTCTTTTTATATCAAACATCTTTACACCTGAAAATGGTAGAGGTAAAGGTACTGCTAAAGAAATGTTGAATAGGAATATCTTAGAAGCAGTTTGTTTTGGTGCAACCAGCATAAGATTAGATTGTAATAAATCTGCTCTTGGATTTTATGATAAAATAGGAATGACTTATTGGGGAGCTACTATAAGTCATTCTATGTTTTGTGATTTGCCCATTAATAATAAAGGAGTTGATGGATTTTTAGATTATAAGAATTTATCATCATTAGAAATATTAAATTCTTATCCGCAAGAATTAAGAGCTGCTAAAATTAAATGGATAGCTAAAAAAGTAAAAAAACATAAAGAATTTGATTTCGGCCACCCTTCAAGATATAATGAATTTGTAAATGATTTTTTCAATGGAAATCAAATTGCATCGTAAAACAGATTTTATTAATTGGTATAAGTGGTCGTTGTCGATTAAAGATTGCGATCCAGCTATTTACATGACTAACTATTTGTTCGATAGATTTGAACATAATAAGGAGCAAAAATTATGGATTTCTTGGATTTATGGCACAACATACTATTTACCAACAACATGGGTAATATGGAATGAATTCCCCGACATGGAACTTGTTGGAGTCAAAAGACTCCGAGAGTGGAACAATAACAATTACAAACGGCTCCGTTATCAAACTGACACCAAGTGGAACAAAGGTCATCTTCCAGCCCAGTTCGAAAGTTACAAGCAGTGGGTTGGAGATAAGACTCAGGAAGAAAAGTTCTACAGTGGATTCGTCAACGGAAATCCCAAGCACAATTTCAGAAATCTCTACGAAGAAGTAAAGACTAATTTTCATAAGTTCGGTCGTTACTCAACTTGGTTTTATTTACAAACACTAAAGCAGTGTTGCAACCTACCAATAGAACCTGATAGTCTTATGCTTGAAGATTATGACGGTAGTCGTTCACATCGTAATGGTTTGTGTATGGCTCTTGGACTTGATGACTGGTATAATAAGAAACTCGATATTGAACAGTTAGCTTATCTTGACGTTCAGTCTTATTTGATTCTTGAAGAAGTTCGAAAAGAGTTTTCGAATACAGATTATTTCGATATGGAAACTTGTCTTTGTTCTTTCAAGAAATTATTCAGAGTAAAGCATGGCCGTTATCTTGGTTACTATCTTGATCGTCAAGCTGAAGAAATCACTAAATGTGAAAGTGATGGTTGGATTGGTATTGATTGGCAACCAATGTGGGATGCTCGAACAGAAACTATAAATAATAAACTGTTGACTGATAAAATAAATAATAGTAAAATGGCATTATATACACAAAATGGTATTCTTGATGCTACAAAACTATTCGAACAAAAAAAAGTCGGTTTAGAATCTTTTATGGAGTAAAAATGTTAATTTCACAAAAAGAATACTTAGAAAGATTAAAGGTTTTTGTAGAAACAAATTTAACAAAAGAAAATAAATTTCCAATTGGTATGTTTAATATTTCTAGACATTGGAATAAAAATAAAAAACAATTTGATGAATTATTAAAAGAACAAGGAATTAATGTCGAGAAAATAAAAGAATAAGGAATCAATAATGAAAATATTTGCTATTGGTGGTGAGCCTGGATCTGGCAAAACTACCTTGATGAGACAAATGATCAATCATCTATCAGTTGAACCAAAATATAATTCTTACAAATTAGTTCCATATCTTCAAAAAGACAACATCTATATTTTAGGAAAATATGAAGATGGTGAACTATTTTCTGGTACAGATCGTATGAGTATGGCTGTCCAACCAGAAGCTATTAAATTTCTTGCCACTTTACCATCTGATTCAATAGTTTTTTTCGAAGGTGATCGTTTATTTACAGCTTCATTTTTAGAACATTGTTTAGAAAATTATGATTTAAAAATTATCTATTTGTCAACTAAAAAAGAAATTCGTCAAAACAGATATAAAGATCGTGGCAGTAATCAAAATAAAACTTGGTTACAAGGTCGTGAAACTAAAATTAATAATATATTAACAAACATGACTCTCATGTTTTGTACGTACAAATTTGAAAATAATACTTTTGAAGATCAAAAATTAATTTTTGATTTAATTTATGCTATGATTAAGGAATAATTTATATGGTATGTAATTGTACAAAAATGTCTGAAACAAAATCAAATTTTAATTTTTCGGATAAATCTAAAAATATTTCATATAAATATGATGAAAATCTTATAATCTCAGATTTAAAAAACTATATAGATAACACATATAATGAACATTATATGACTGAATTTAAATCTATTGAGTGTTTTGATGCTTGGATTGCTCTTGGTGAATCTACACCAACTTTTAGAAATACTGCTATTAAGTATCTTTGGCGTTACGGTAAGAAAAACAATAACGATAAAAAAGACTTGATGAAATCACTACATTATATTATGATGTGTTTATACGTTGACCACTATAAAAATAATAAATTATGTCCAAAAACAAAAGGAATAGATAATGGAAATTAAGATTGATCTTGAGATATTGAGAAAACGTAAGCTTTTTGTAGCCACACCAATGTATGGTGGTCAGTGTGCTGGTATGTTTACTCGTTCTATAGCTGATTTGTCTGCTATTTGTGCACAAAATGGCATCCCACTTCAGATGTATTTTCTTTTCAATGAATCTTTAATTACTCGTGCTCGAAATTATTGCGTTGATGAATTTATGAGATCAGATTCAGAACATTTAATGTTTATTGATGCTGACATTGGATTTAATCCACATGATGTTATCGCAATGATGTCGATGCAGGCTAATGAAGAAGAAAAATACAATATTATTGGTGGTCCTTATCCAAAGAAATGTATTTCTTGGGAAAAAATTAAAATGGCTGTCGATAAAGGCATTGCTGATGAAGATCCTAATGTTCTTGAAAAATTTGTTGGAGATTATGTATTTAATCCAAAAACGAATCAGGGTAGCATTCAAATTTCAGAACCTTGTGAAGTTCTTGAAATTGGAACAGGTTTCATGATGGTTTCTAAGTCAGCGATGAAGAAATTTATTGATTCTTATCCACAACATATGTATCGTCCTGATCATATTCGCACTGATGCTTTCGATGGTTCTAGAGAAATTGCAATGGCTTTTCAGGCTGAAATTGATCCAAAATCCAAGCGTTATTTGTCTGAAGATTATTGGTTCTGCCAAAAAGCTCAAGAAATTAATCTCAAAACTTGGTTTTGTCCATGGATGAAGATGCAGCATGTTGGAACTTACATTTTCGGTGGATCACTTGCTGATCTTGCCTCCATTGGTGCAAGTGCGACAGCTGACCCAAGCAAGCTCAAGAAAAAGAAAGCTTGATATATTCTACAAATTATAGTATAATTTTGTTATGTAATTTAAATATGGAGACTACATTATGAAGATTTCTACAAACACGGTAAACATTCTTAAAAACTTCGCTAAAATTAATCCTTCAATTTTTATTCAAGAAGGTAATACATTGAAGACAATGTCGCCTTCAAAAACAATAATGGCAAAGGCAACTGTAGATACAGAATTTCCAAAAAGATTTGCCATTTATAATTTAGATCGTTTCATTTCAACTACCAGTTTGTTTAATGATCCAAATTTTGATTTTGGCGAAAATGGAGTAACTATTAAAGAAAACGACAAGAAAACAGATTATATGTATGCTCATGAAAACACAATAACAAAAACACCTGATCGTGAAATTAATCTACCTTCTGTTGATGTTAGTATTACACTAATTAATGAACATCTTCAAGAAGTTGCAAAAGCTGGTGGTGTTCTTGGACTTCCAGAAATTCTTATTGTTGGTGACGGATCAAATATTTTTCTTCAGGCTGCTGATAGTAAAACAAATGGGGACGTTTATTCAATAAAGATTGGTGAAACTAATAAAACCTTTAAGGTTGTTTTTAAAACTGAAAATATTAAAATAATTCCTGGAAATTATGATATTACTGTCAGTGCAAAGGGCATATCTAACTTTAAAGGCAAGGAAGTTGAATACTGGATTGCGATTGAAGGCAATTCAAATTTCTAATTATGTGGGGAGCCATGGCTCCCCATATTTTTTAAACATTATATATTATGGAAAGTTTTGACATGTTAGATCAATTTTTATGGTGCGAAAAATACAGACCAAAAACTATTGAAGAAGTTATTCTTCCTGTTGAGTTGAAAACAATATTTCAACAATTTATTAATCAAAAAAATATTCCTAATTTAATTTTATCTGGCACTGCTGGTGTTGGTAAAACTACAGTAGCACGTGCTATGTTAGATCAAATAGAGGCAGATTATATTATTATTAATGGGAGTATGAATGGCAACATCGACACACTTAGGAACGAGATTCTTAACTTTGCTTCCTCGGTATCTTTTACGGGGGGAAGAAAGTACGTCATCCTTGACGAGGCAGACTACCTTAATGCAAACTCTACACAGCCAGCTCTACGCAATTTCATGGAGGAATTCTCAAGGAACTGCGGCTTCATACTCACCTGTAATTTTAAAAACAGAATCATTGAGCCCCTACACTCGAGATGTTCGGTAATAGATTTTAAGATCAGTAAAAAAGATATGGCAAAACTTGCAATGCAATTTTTAAAACGTATTGAAGGTGTTTTAACTTATGAAAATATTGAATTTGATAAATCTGTTGTCGCTCAAATTATCGAAAAATATTTTCCTGATTGGCGACGAGTTTTAAATGAACTTCAAAGATATTCTTCAACTGGTAAAATAGACAGTGGTATCCTTGCTAATATACAGCAAACTAGCATTCGTGATCTTATCAATATGATGAAAGATAAAAATTATACTGAAGCTCGTAAATGGGTTAAAAATAACATTGACACTGACGTTAATTCTCTCTACAACGAATTTTATGAAACCGCATCTCAATTTTTTAGTACAAAAGATATTCCTTTACTTGTAACTTTGATTGCAAAATACCAATATCAAAATGCATTTGCTGCAAATTCAGAAATTAACTTTGCTGCTTTTCTAGCAGAGGTAATGCTGGATGCGGAGTTTGCATGAAATTTTTAGATGTAACTCTACAAGAAAGAGAAGAACCAAAAATTGAACAAGAAACACAATCATCAAAATATGATTGGAGGTTTGAGAATAGTATTAATTTTGGAACAAAATTTCTAGAAATAGAAAAAGATAATTTTAAATATAATAAATGGAGAACTAATAATTCTTTATCTAACTTTATTGATACTTTATTTTATTCTAATGAAATGAATTTAAATTATCATGTTACAGATCAAATGCATTATGACTATCTTTTTTATGCTATTAGAAAAACTAAAAGATTTAATAAAAAGAAAACAGAATCTGATCTTAAATTAGAGAAACTTCAAGAACAAGAGAGAGAGAAAATATCTTTAATTCAAGAATATTATAAATATAACATAGTCAAATCTAAAGTTGTTTTAAAAATATTAAACGAATCTCAACTTGAAACAATAAGAAAAAGACTAGAGCGTGGCGGTGATAAGAAAATATGATAGCATCATAAAAACAAAAAAATAAAAAGGTGGAGCTAAATGAATGAATTACTGGAGACACTTATTGAAGTAAAAATAGGCGAAGAAGAAGATTTTTTAAAGATTAAAGAAACTCTGACACGTATTGGTGTGGCTTCTAGAAAAGAAAAAAAACTTTATCAATCTTGTCATATATTTCATAAACAAGGTAAATATTATATAGTGCACTTTAAAGAAATGTTTGCTATTGACGGTAAACCCTCTAATTTTTCTGATGAAGACAAAGGTCGTAGGAATAAAGTTGCTGAACTTCTCCAAGACTGGGATTTATTAAAAGTAGTCGAAAAAGATAAAATTAAAGAACCTTCGGTTTCTATGAGTCAAATTAAAATAATCAGTCACAAAGAAAAAAATGACTGGATCCTTGAAGCAAAATATAATATGGGAAGAAAAAAAGTTAATGTTTAAAACCTGTAAAGAAATTGCTGAAGACATTCAAGAATTAAAAAAAAATCTACAAAAATACAATTTTTGTGACATCAGTATAAAAAATAAAAATAGTGAGAAATTAAATAATGAAATTTCCGTGGAAAATAAAGAAAAAAATAGAAACACCAGCAGAACAAAAACTTGAACAAATTAAAAATTTGTTGTATCCTCAATTAGTTACAGAGGAAGAACTTGGTAATGATGGAGCTATATTCAAGTTTCACATTGACCATTCTGTTGACAGCAATTTAGATGCAGCTCTTATTGATCTACAAGAAGGTCATAACGACGAAATTGTTCAAGCAACAATTAATGAGGTCGTTAAAAAATTAATAGAAGTCCGTAGGTTGCTAGAAGCATACGCCAAGATGGACCCAGAAGCAAAATATATTATTGTAGAAAATCCAAAAAACGATTCAATTGAAGATATCGTTTGACTCTTTAACAAAGTTAAGCTATACTAATATGATATATTTTTGGAGTTATTATGGATTTTTATACAAATATTTATCAACGTGGCGATAAAATTTATGTTCGTGGTTACAAAAATGGTAACCGAGAAAAATACATAGAACAATATCATCCTTATATGTTTATTCCAAAACAGAGCGGCAAGTATTACACACTTGACGGTAAACCTGTTGAAAAAATGATGTTTGATAGTATAAGCGATGCTAAAGACTTTATTTCTCGTTATGCAGATGTTTCAAATGTGGAAATCTATGGTTTAAATACATTTGCTTATGTTTATATCTTTGACAATTTCAAAGGTGAAATTAATTACGATCCAAAAACAATTCGTATTGGCAATATCGACATTGAGTGCGCCGCTGACGAAGGTTTCCCCGACATTCAAAAAGCAAACAAAGAAATTACTGCCATTACGCTTCGGTTTGATGGTATTAATTACGTATTTGGATGCGGTGAATTTAAAACAAATAACAGTAATACAAAATATCTAAAATGTAAGAATGAACATGATTTACTTGGTAAATTTGTGAAAGCTTGGCAAAATTTAGATATGGATATTATTACTGGCTGGAACATTGAATTTTTTGATATGCCATATCTAATTAATAGAATTAAAAATCTTCTTGGTATAATGGAAGCAAAGAAATTATCTCCTTGGGGTATTCTTAATGAACGTATGGTTGAATTTAAAGGCAAAGAAAACCAAAGCTATGACCCTGTAGGTATTTCAGTTCTAGATTATTATCAACTTTATCGTAAATTTACTTTCGGTAACCAAGAATCATACAAACTTGATTATATCGCTCAAATTGAACTTGGTGAAAAGAAAATTGATTATTCAGAATATGGTAATTTGTTAGAACTTTACAAAAATAATTATCAAAAATTTATTGAATATAATATCCAAGACGTCGAGCTTGTCGAAAAGCTAGATGATAAAATGAAATTTATTGAGCTTGTTATGGCTTTCGCATATGATGCGAAAGTTAACTATGGTGATACAATGACAACTGTTCGCCCTTGGGATGTTATTATCCATAACTATCTTCTTGAACGTAATATTGTTATTCCGCAATTTAAAAAACAATACGACAATGAGGCATTAGTTGGGGGTCATGTTAAAGAACCAAAAATAGGATTAAGTCATTGGGTTGTTTCCTTTGATTTGAACAGTCTTTATCCACATTTGATTATGCAATATAATATTAGTCCAGAAACATTTGCAGGAAAGGTAGCATTTCCATCTATAGACTTTATGTTAGATGGTACGTGGGAATATCGCGATGGAATGGTAGCCTATGCTGCAAATGGTTGCACATATAAGAAAAATAAACAGGGATTTCTGCCCGCCCTTATGGAGAAAATGTATAACGATCGCACTATTTACAAGAAAAAAATGATTGAGGCTAAAAAAAGTTATGAGAAAACTAAAAATCTTGAAGATGAAAAATTAATAGCTCGTTATCATAATATGCAATTAGCCAAAAAAATTCAGTTAAATTCAGCTTATGGTGCTTTGGGTAATCAGTATTTCCGTTGGTTTAATCATAACCATGCTGAAGCAATTACAATGTCTGGTCAACTTTCTATTCGTTGGATCGAAAAGAAAATGAACAAGTTTATGAATAAGATGCTTAAAACTAATAACGTTGATTATATTGTTGCTTCTGATACAGACTCGATTTATGTTGAAATGAATGAAGTTGTTAACGCTGTATTTGGTGGTAGAGATGGTGGCCCAGATAATCTTATAGTTGTTGATGCGCTAGACAAATTCATTGAAGCAAAGATTCAACCTTACATAGATAAATGCTATGAAGAGTTGGCTGATATGATGAACGCCTATGAACAAAAAATGAAAATGAAACGAGAAACAATTGCTGATAAAGGCATTTGGCGTGGCAAGAAAATGTATATTCTTAATTGTTGGAACGTTGAAGGTGTGCAATACGATAAACCGAAGTTGAAGATGTCTGGCATTGAAGCGGTTCGTTCGTCAACCCCTCATGCTTGCCGTGAGAACATCAAGAAAGCATTTAATATTGTTATGAATGGTGATCAAAATGAACTAATTCAATTTATTGATGAGTTCCGAATTAATTTTGCAACTATGCCCTTTGAAGAAGTAGCTTTTCCTCGAGGGATAAAAGGCATTTCTAAATACCATGATTCATCTTCAATATATAAAAAGGCAACACCAATCCAAGTTAAAGGTGCATTACTTTTTAATTATTGGATTAAAAAGAAAAATATAAAAAATATCCCTCCAATTATGGATGGAGATAAAATTCGTTTTGCTTATTTAAAAGTACCAAATCCTATTCAAGACAGTGTTATTGCTACTCCAGATAGTTTACCTGTTGAGTTTAATCTAGATAAGTATATTGATAGAGATATGCAATTCGATAAATCATTTCTTGAACCAATTAAATCTATTACAAGTGTAATAGGATGGGATGTTGAACACAAGTCAACACTAGAGAATTTCTTTTCTTAATTTAAATTTTATTTACAAAGGAATTATTTCAATGAAATTAGACGAATCAGATGATTTCGGTTTTTCTTTTACTGATTCTAAAGAAATAGCAATCAAAGTTACAGCTACCGAAGATAAACTTCAGGGGTTAAAAGATATGATTATGCCACTTTTAAGAAACTTGATGAAAAATCCTGAAAAAGATACTATTGTTTGGCCAAATCGTAAACAAAAAATTGAAGAATTTATAAAGAAAATGGAAAATTATATTTCTGAATAATCAATGTAGTTTTCTGGTTCAATTAGGGATGAAGAACATGACGACAAAATGGATCTGTACTTTTAAAGTAGGTAATAAAGAATCAAAAATTTATTTAAATTCTAAAGAGGACTATTTTTTTGTTGACTATTACGAAAATGGTAGTATAATAGGGGATGAACATTATCCCAACAAAAGCTTTGCTTGGGTAAAAGAATGTGTAGAAAATTGGTTTAATGGTGTAAAGAAAACTGTAGATGGCGATTGAAAGAATTATCTTTAATAATCTTGTATATAATGAAAATTATGGTCGTAAAGTAATTCCTTTTTTAAAAGAGGAATATTTTGTTGATTTTAATGAGAAAATTGTTTTCAACCTTATTGATTCGTATGTAAAAAAATATAATTCTTTTCCCAGTAAAGAAACAATTGCTATTGATCTTTCAAATGAATCTAATGTTAATGAAGATGCATTTAACAAATGCAAACAAATCATTGAAACTATCGACAAAGATAATGATACCAATATTGATTGGTTGACAGATCAAACTGAAAAATGGTGTCAAGAAAAAGCTCTTTATATTGCAATTATGAAATCTATCCAAGTTATGGATGATAAAAGTGGAAAATTGAGTAAAGGTTCTATTCCTCAAATTTTAACAGATGCACTTGGTGTTTCTTTTGATACTCATATCGGTCATGATTTTATTGAAGATGCTGACTCTCGTTTTGAATTTTATCATACAATTGAATCTAAAGTTCCATTTGATTTAGAATATTTTAACAAAATTACTCATGGTGGTTTGTCTAAAAAAACGTTAAATATTGCATTAGCTGGCACTGGTGTTGGTAAATCTTTGTTTATGTGTCATTGTTCTGCAGCAAATATGATTGCAGGTCTTAATGTCCTTTATATAACTATGGAAATGGCTGAAGAACGCATTGCTGAACGAATAGATGCTAATCTTCTAGATGTATCTGTAGATGATCTAAAGCTATTACCTAAAGATTCTTACAATAAAAAAATAGAAAAAATTAAAAATAAAACAAAAGGCAAACTTGTTATCAAAGAATATCCAACAGCTTGCGCAGGTTCAGCAAATTTTCGTCATTTACTGAATGAATTGAAGATTAAGAAAAACTTTTCACCTGATATTATCTATATCGATTATTTAAATATTTGTCTATCATCAAGGATTAAAAATGGAGCCAACGTCAATTCTTATACCCTTATCAAAGCAATCGCAGAAGAACTTCGAGGGTTGGCAGTTGAATTCAATGTTCCTATCGTCTCTGCGACTCAAACAACTAGAAGTGGATATTCGAGCAGCGACGTGGGACTGGAAGATACATCAGAATCTTTCGGACTCCCAGCCACAGCTGATTTTATGTTTGCACTCATCACAACCGAAGAACTTCAAGATTTGGGTCAAATTATGGTTAAACAGCTTAAAAATAGATACAATGATCCTGGGATCAATCGTAGGTTCGTCATTGGTGTTGATCGTGCAAAAATGCGTCTCTATGATGTAGAACAGCTAGCCCAAGAAGATATTCTTGATGGACCTGTAATGGATAATACAAAATTTGGTGAAGAAAATAATGAACGAAAACGATCAAATTTCAAATTCGATCGTAAAAAATTTGATGGATTTAAATGATACACAAATAAAAAAATGGTTGACTTATTTTAAAAAATATAGTATTATTGATAATATAGGAGATTATAATGAAAACCAGTATTGAACTACAATCAGAACAGGTCGATTCTATCGTTTTGCAAGAACTTCAGAATGCCCTTGAGACAAACATCCGTGATTATATCAGCAAGCTAATGGTATGTGAGACTCGTAAGGAGCATCGTAAGCTGATCAAGTCACTTCGCCGTACAGTCGCATACTTCATGGTGCATGAAGATTTTCTAGATTATATGGATGAACTTGAATGGCCTGTCGGTGATGAAGAAGACAAGTACGAGTGGTGATAAGATGACCAAGATCGTATATAATGCCTGCTATGGTGGGTTTGGATTATCTAAAAAGGCAATTGAACGATATTGGGAGCTCAAAGGTGAGCCACGTCCAGAGCATTGGTGGGATGATGACTTACATCGCACTGATCCTATCTTAGTACAGGTTGTGGAGGAATTAGGTGAAGGTGCTAACGATGCTCATTCATATCTTGACATCCGTGAGCTTCCTGCAGGTGCCTTGTACCGTATCGAGGAGTATGACGGCATGGAGAGGGTGACTACTCAAGATGAATATGAATGGAGCGTGGCATGATTAAGAAAAAGATATGGGATCCTGTGATGGATCCAGAAAAGAATCCACTGGCATCATTGCCGCCAGTTCCTAGATATCAGATCATGACTGTTCTGG
>Ga0181348_1000199_pt1 | contig 24435 bp, 33 predicted proteins | sample Su13VDMM110DN_FD_130092 | JGI IMG/M metagenome (GOLD analysis project Ga0181348, IMG submission 130092) | Freshwater viral communities from Lake Michigan, USA - Su13.VD.MM110.D.N | ecosystem: Environmental > Aquatic > Freshwater > Lake | place: USA: Michigan | collected 2013-07-16
ACGTAGTGGGTACTAAGTAGAAACACGTAGATGACGGGTTTGGTTTACGGGTTAAAACGGCTGAAACGTAGTGTGGATAAGGCTTATAGAGAATTACACTATGGGTGCATAAAAAATGTATGGTATTTCGCATGGTGAACGGGTGTTGCCCTCCCTGTTAGGACATGCAACAGGGATGCCAAACGACAGGACGACAGGTAGGCCATCACAACAGCAAGTGTTAACGAATGTTAATTCTATTTAACATAATCAAAGTTATAAGACAGGACGTCAGACAGGCAGGCAGACATTCGGGCAGGACATCTGATGGACAGGTAGTGCTACCATACTACGCGACAGCAGGCAGGCAGCTGCGTCAAACGGCAGGCAGGCAGGCAGGCAGGTCGGTAGGGAAAAGCTAGAAATTCGGCACGAACTTTTGGAAATGACTACCCCCCCCTCGATTTTAAAACCGTTTTCCTTTTCGCATCGTCAGCCTGAAATCCCCCCATTACCCAGAAATTCCGTATATTTGACAAAAAACAAAATATTATGCCAAACGACCCTAAGCCCAAGAGAAAGGTAGTAGAAAGAATGGACAGAACTTTAACTAGACTTGATTCTGGAAAGTTTGTTCGAATGCCACAGCTTCATGCCAAAGACAAGAATTTAACAATAACAACGAAGACCAATAGATCATCAGGAAAACTAAAAAAAACCGAGGAGAAGACCGATCGCTTTGAAGAGGATGGACATAACAGGTATACATCTGCCAGGTCAATCAAAACGTCAAAGTATGACAAGGCTGGAAATGCTAAAAAAACAGTTGAAATAGGATTCGAAAGAAAGTATAGCCCTAAATCAGATGATCTTGATCTTAAGAAGACGGTGACTAAGGGTGGAAAAGTAAAAGAAAAAGACTTAAATTTCATTGACGCTAGACGCTTAAATAAGATGAATATAAAGTAAAAAAAATATATTAAATTTGTAGAAGAATATGTTACTAGAGATTCACAACATGATGCCAGTAGGCTTAAACATAGGTTTTGAGGTATACGGAAAAAATGAAGATTATGATGTCAACGAGGTTCATATCAATTTATTAATTATAAAACTTGTGTTAAAATGGCAATGAATAAGTATGGTAGAGCTACCAAAATGACATCACCCCCTCCAGGAATGCCTGCTAATATGGCTAAGGCATACTCTCAAGTCGAAGGTAAAATCGATCAAATTGTTACTATGAATAGACCAATAGTAGAAGGCGGTGGATTAACATCTCAAGGTTACGACCCAAAAGAAATGGTTGAGATTGACGATAAAAAAACTGGTAAAAAGACAAAGGTTCCTTACGGATCTTACGAGCACCAGAAGGCTATATACACTCCAAAAGATCAATTTGCTAAAAACTTTAGTGGTATTGGTCCTAATGACATAGGGGTACAAAAATTTAGAGGTAACGACCTAAGTAATTACAACGCGAATCCTTTAAATAGAAGACAATCTGCTGGACTAAAAACTGATGAGTTAAGACTTAGAAAGGGTAGCGATGTATTTAAAAAAGGTGCTTCAGAAACAAATGTTGGAGATTTTTATCAAGAGCAGTACGAGCAGCCAATAGAAGGTGTTACTGACCTACCTAGTAGATATGCAAAAGAAGAAGCAATAAAAACAGAGTACGAAAAAGAAAAAGGTAATCTTGCTAAAATGGATGCTGATTGGGCAGAATTGAATAAGCCAATGGTAGCTCCTAAATTAAAAAGAAATCTTCCTAAGCTACAAGGTAAAATTTCTAAACTTCCAGAAGAAACTACTTGGAATGATCCAAAAGCAGAAAAGTATAAAACAAAGAGAGAGATAGTTAAGAGCAGAGAGGGAGGTCAAGACCAGAAGGTAAAGATTTTAAGTAAAAAAATAGGTGGAGGATACGGTATTAGAACGTCAAAAACAGGTAGCACTGAAGAAGTTGCTAAAGGAATTAGATACAACAGAGAACAGAAAATGGCAAAAGCATTTTACGCTCCAGAGTCTGTTGTTGGAGGAGGTTACTCATCAAAAACTGATGATACTATTGATGATCAAGGATACTCTAAAGACATTTCAAAAGGAATCAAGTCTGACGTAAAGTCTCTTAGACAAGATAAGAAACAGTACATTTCTGACAAGACAAAAGGAGGAAAAGCACTTGATGCAATTTCTGGTGAGGCTATAGGTGAGTACAACAAGGCAATTAAGACCGCTAAGCTTGCATCTAGATACGCAAAGAGAGCTGACATCAGTGCTAGTGGAGATGAGGGTAAATGGAGAGAAGGTGAGGGTTCAAAATTAAAATACTTCACTCCAGACTACGAAAAATATAGCAGCAAAAAAGTAGAAGGCGCTATGTCTGGATATTCAGAAGCAGGGAAGCAAGAAAAATCTAGAATGAATCAATTACAGGCTGAAGAAGGATCTAAATCATATCAATATTCAAAAACAGCCGAAGACAACGCTGTAAACAGAAACAGCACATCGGAAAGAATGAAAAAATTCTGGGGATATTAATAAAATCATCCAAAATTTACATAAATTGGGGCTTCGGCCCCTTTTTTTGTTTATTGTAAGTGAAAAATGCTTAAATTTGGTGAAAATTAATTAAAATGATAGTAAAAGAGATCCATTTTGGCGATGAGGGCCAAAAAAAATTAAAATCTGGCATCAAGAAGATTGCTGGGGCGGTAAAGAGTACACTCGGAGCGAGAGGTAGGACTGTTCTGATTGAGTCTGAGAACCATGTTGGAGGCATTACAGTGACAAAGGACGGTGTGACTGTCGCTAAGTCAATCAACCTGTATGACCCTACTGAGAACTTGGCTGTGATCATGATGAGACAGGCAGCTGACAAGACTGCAACTGTCGCTGGTGACGGAACAACTACGTCAATTGTTCTTGCAGAGGCAATCATTGACGCTGCTGACAAGTACATCAAGCCAGAGCACAATATTACTGAGGTGATACGCAAGATAAACGTCATCACAAAGAAGGTGATCAGTTCACTAGACAAGACATCTAAGAAGGTTAACGGTCGCAGGCTGTATGACGTGGCATCTATCTCGGCAAACAATGACCCAGAGATTGGAAAGATGATTGGTGACGCATTTTCTGAGGTGTCTTTAGTAACGGTTGAGAACAGCATGAACTCTGAGACGCGAGTTGAGATCATCAACGGCATGCGAATCGAGAGGGGATACACATCGCCTTACTTTATTACTGACCAAAAGAAGCAGGAGTGCGTACTTGAGAACCCGTATGTGTTAATTTGCGATCACGAGATCAATAACATCTCTAATTTGGAGAAGGTTTTGGCTCCAATTGTATCTCAGGGCAAGTCTTTGTTAATTATTGGTAACTTAGGGCCTAACGCGCTACAGACGTTGAACGTTAACGTGTACCAAGGCAAGATCAAGGCGTGTAACATCATGCCTCCATCTTTTGGATACAGACAGAAAGACCTATTAAGGGACCTAGCTGTTGCACTTGGCGGTACATACTTTAGCGATGACACTGGTGATGACTTGTCTATTATAAACCTTGATGACTTAGGTAAGGCTTCAAAGATTATCGTAAAGAAGGACATGACGGTGTTCATGCACCAGACCGAGTTCAAGGAAGCCATTGACAATCACTTGGCAGATCTTAACGAGACGATCAAGCAGACTGACGACCAGGTAGACAGAGAGTTCTTAAGAGAGCGAATCGCAAATATTTCTGGTGGTATTGGTGTGATCTATGTGGGAGCACAGAGCGACATTGAGCAGAAGGAGAGAAGAGATAGAATTGATGACGCTGTGTACGCTGTTATGGCGGCAATAGAGGATGGTATTCTTCCAGGTGGAGGTATTGCACTGGCAGAGTGTGCATCTTTAATTGATGACGTTAATGACGTTGCCTCTAAGATCATGTATGACGCATTAATTTCTCCGTTCAATCAGATCTTGATCAACGCTGGCAAGGACCCTAAGTCAATTGCTCTCAGTATGTTTGAGAACAAGGGATGGGGGTATGACGTTAAGAACGAGGTTGCTGGTGACATGATCAAGATGGGTATTATTGACCCAACAAAGGTTACAAAGAACGCACTACTAAACGCTGTGTCTGTTGCAACAACAATAATGAGTACAAACGCAATTATAACAAATATCAGAGCAGATGAAAGTACTAAATAAATTTCTACTAATCGAGAAGGTTGTAGAGCAGAAAAAATCAAACAGCGGACTGATCCTAAGTGGTGACGAGTACCAGGACATGCGATACCACTATGGTGTAATCGTTGAGCCTGGGATCAACGTTGTTGGAATGTCTAAGGGAGATAAGGTTATGTACGACAAGGTACAATCATACGAGGTCCTAATTGACAACAGCAGGTTTACTGTGGTTCAGGAGAAGGACATTGTTTGTGTTCTTTAAAGTCTGAATTAAATCTCTTAATAGCTTGGGCTAGCATCCTTTCTGAGTAAGAGGCGTTTGGTTTCATTACCTTATTTCGTCTTGGAGTCTCTGGAAAGGGTTCTAGCCCAATTAGCTTTCTATACATACTGGCTATCATTTTTTTAGACTGAAACGATAGCTCGTACAGGTTGTACTCTCCAGCCTTCTTCTTTCTCCATATTGAGATGAATCCATCCCTAAGAAGTCTGTCAAACCTGTTACGATCCCAGCTCATAAATGACGCGTACTCCTGGAACTTAGTTCGTGTGAAAAGCTTTTCTGAGTATAGGAACATCAGCATGTCTATGTCTGCCGATGACTTGAGTCCGTACTGGTATATGGCCCACTTTCTGATCATCCCCCAGTTCTTTAGGAAGTCATACTTCGTGTCTCTTCCGTAGTAAACAATATTCTCTCTCTTCCTTTTTATTTTTGTAATTTTCATTATATTTGTATTTCAAAAACAAAGTTATGAAAAACAGAACGACTACCAAAACTACTGGCCCTCTTAAAAATAAGAGGACTACACATAATACTACCGTTGTAGACAGGGGAGCGTTAAATGAAGCTTACATGAGCTCGTTAGGTAGTGGAGTATCAGAAACTTCTAGGCCAACAATATCTGGAGGTCGTGTAATTAAAGTTAACTCTATGAATAGAGATAATAATACAATGACCTCTAACAAGATAAGATTAGATAGAAGTGGTAACATTATTTCTGATCAGGTTACAGACTACAATAAGATTCCTTTTAAAAACAAAGCTATTGACCTAATCGATAGAATTGATTACAACATTGCTAATGCAATGAATAGAGGTGTAGAGCAAATAAAATCAGCTCCATCAGCAATGAGACAAGACTTAAGGGAAATTGCTAATAAAGCAGGAAGAATGTTAACAAAAGAAAACTATAATAAAGGAGATGTAACCTCTGAATTTGACGGCAATGTTGTTTCTGGATTATCTAGAACTAGACCAACAATGAGTGGCGGTATTCAAGAAAAAGTAAAGTATGATATGCCAGGAGGAGGGAAAAGAATTGAGAAAAAAAGATATAATGAAGAAGGTTATATAACTGATAGAAAAATAAAAGATATAAAAATAAATCCACGATAATGAAAGACTCTAGATTAGATAGAGCTGGTGTTGAGGGGTTCAACAAACCAAAAAAAACCCCTTCTCACCCTACCAAGAGTCACATTGTTGTTGCCAAGGAAGGCGATCAGATCAAGACAATTCGTTTTGGTCAGCAGGGCGTTAAGACCAATCAAACGGCTGGTCAACGTGAGGCATTTAAGAGCCGTCACGCAAAGAACATTGACAAGGGTAAGATGAGTGCAGCATACTGGGCAGACAAGGTTAAGTGGTCGCCTAGCAATACCGCATCTCCAAGTAAGAAATGGGTTAAGGGATCGTAATGAGCGTAGCAAAGAAAAAAAATCCAGAGCTTTGGAGCCGAGTAGTGTCTAGCGTTAAGTCAGGCACAAAGGGCGGTGACGCAGGTCAGTGGTCTGCTAGAAAGGCACAGATAGCTGTGGCCAAGTATAAAGAGGCAGGTGGCAAGTACGAGGGTAAAAAGTCTAGCTCTAACAGTCTGTCTAAATGGACAAAGCAGGAGTGGACAACAAAGAGTGGCAAGCCAAGCAAGGAGACTGGAGAGAGATACCTTCCTAAGAAGGCTATAGAGTCTTTAACACCTCAAGAATATGCAGCAACAACAAAAGCAAAGAGACAGGGAGGCGGCACTGGTAACGTTGTAGAGCAACCAAAAAGTATAGCCAAGAAGACAGTAAAATACAGGTCATGATCATAATCAAGAAGCACTACGGATTCGGAGACACTGTCCATGCAATAACCAAGGCCACTGGAATTGAAAAGGTGGTAAAGGCGGTTGCTGGTGAGGACTGCGGATGTGGCGAAAGAAAAGAAAAACTAAACGATCCAAACTTACTAATTAACAGAATATTTTATGGGACAGAGCAAGACATCCAAGTACTACGCAGCAAATCCAACGGCAGCGGAGAAGAGGAGGGAGTATCAGAGGGAGCTTAACAAGAGCGAGTCTGAGAAGAAGTACAGAGCAGAGCACACTAAAGAAAGACGGAAGAGGGATATTGACGGAAAGGGAGGCCCAGACGTTAGTATGAAAAAAAATGGTAAATTTGTACTTGAGTCTGCTTCTACCAATAGGGGTAGAAACGGATCCAACGGAAAGAGTACAAAGAAAAATTAGTAACTTTACAAAAAAAAAATAACTAAAGATGGCATATCAAAAATTACAACAAAGTAGAGCTGCTGCGGTAACTACAAGCGACACAGTAAACATCCCGTATGTTGGGTATCCAACAGAGACATGGCCATGTGTACTATACTCTGGATCTGGAGGTATTATTAGAGTTTTAACAGCTGGAGGTGATGACGTTACATTTAACGCTGTTCCTGCTGGAGTTGTTCTACCTATCCAAGTTATCAGAGTATTTGCATCCACGACTTCTGCAACTGGCATCGTAGCTCTTTGGTAGTATGGCTCTTATTAGCAACGAAGGATCTGTTGGCTTAACTGGCACAACGTTATACGAGTGTAGAACTCAGAACGTGTGCGCCATAAACTATGTTAGATTCTCTAATGCCATTAGTAGCTACGAGGTACTTCTACAGAAGTATGACGCATCAACATCAACAACAACTGACATATATACGCTATCATTATCAATGGGCGACACTGTGACTGACGACATGGTTTACATACTACACAAGGATGACGAGTTAATCGCCACAACGAATGACGCAAACACAACATTTATAATTAGTGGTGAAGAGGGACCTAACTTATCATTCTTACGATGCAAGTAACCGACAAGAATGGCAATATATTTGGACCTCATGGACTACAGGTAAACGGATCTGACGGTAAGCCAAAGACTACTGGAGGAGGAGGTGGTGGTGCAGTAGGTTACTATGCACAGTACCAGGATGACATTAGTCAACCATTGGTTGCTGTGAATGTAGGTCAACCCGTTAAGTTCAGAACAATGGACTATAGCAATGGTGTAACTGTAGTTAGTGATACCAGAATAACCATAGCTAACACAGGTATATATAACTTACAGTTCTCTTTTCAGTATCAGAACGTAGATAATCAAGAGCATGACGTTACAATATGGTTAAGAAAAAATGGTGTCGATGTGCCAGGAAGCGCAGGATTTGTAGCTGTAATATCATCTCATGGTGGAATTCCAGGTCACTGCCTACCATCATGGAACTACATACTAGACGCAATAGGTGGTGATTACTATGAGCTTATGTGGAGTGCAACTGATTTAGATGTTAGTCTACATTTCTATCCAGCAGGCAGCCCTCCTCCATCCGCAGCTTCAGCTATATTTACAGTTACTCAACAGGCAGGTATAATGGCTGGAACAGGTATGACTGCATTGAATACATTGACTAGCAGTGTTCAGACCATTAGCACAGGAACCACAGGTACTGACTTCAACGTGGTATCTAGTGGCATTGATCATGAGTTCAATCTGCCAACAGCATCAGCTACTAACCGAGGTGCATTGAGTACTACTGATTGGACTACATTCAATAGTAAGCAACCTACGCTAGTCAGTGGCACAAACATAAAGACAGTCAACGGTAACTCATTGGTAGGTAGTGGGGATGTTAGCATAGGGCCAAAGCTGTTAGGATTCTCAGGTATACTAGGCACTAACACTACAGGCACAGCTATCACTATATGTCATTCACTATTGATACCTGCCAACACATTAAATAGTAATAACATCCTACAGTTAATATTCAGGATGTACCGAGTGAGTGGTAACGTAGGGCAACTATATGGCCGTATATACTTTAATACTACAAACAGCTTAACAGGTGCTACCTTATTCAACACTATTTTTACAATGAATGGAGCAGGGACTCAGTTTACAGGTTATGTTGAGCGTAACTTTAGTTATAATGGTACTAACTTAACTAGCTATTCCAATGCTGCTTTCTCAGATTACACCACAGGTAACATTGTAAACGTAGCCTTTAATAAGTCGGTAGATAATTACGTTATATTCACGATGCAATGCCAGAATATTGCGGATGTAGCTAACATTAATCTTTTTAAAGTATTTGCTTATGTTTAGTATTAACGACATAGAGTACACTATCACAGGCCCCATTGAGGTGGTGAGTGATACACAGCTGCATGTAGAAACGGATAAGGGTATTATTCTAGTGGATGATACAATGGAAATATACTATGAATTAAAATAGTTATCTTTGTGAGTATGAAATATATACTCGCATTTCTTTTATTTTTATCGATCTATTCGTGTTCTATAGAGAAGAGATTAGCTAAGTACTGTCCACTATGCACACAGAAGGATAGTGTTGTAACCGTAACTCAGTATAGAGACACAACAATTAATATTCCAGGGGAAACTGTGTTTATAGAGGACACTCTTTTCTGTGATTCATTAGGAAATGTCTACGCGAGTAGACTATCTGAGAAAGATGGGACAATAATAAAGCTACAGTCTAGAATAAGAAATAATAAGTACAAGGTTATTGCTAGAACTGATACTATATACAGAACAATAAAAGGAAACACTATTTACAAGACAAAGCTTATAACTAAAACACAGAAGCCAGAACGCATAAAGTACATACCATGGTGGGTTAACTTCTTTGCTGTATTGGGTGGAATTTTATTTATAATTATACTCATATATGTCATAGTAAAAATCATCAAGAAAAGCATTGTACCTATTCCATGAAAAACCAACTAACGATCCTTCTTAATACCATGCAGGCTAACTGGGTAAAGCTAATAGCTATGCTATGGGCATTCCTTATACCGATATCTGGTCTGTTATTTTTAGTAGGATTCGTTATTTTGTTAGATACTGTTACAGGTATATGGAAGAGCTATAAAAATAAGGTTAAGATAACTAGCAGGGGCCTATCTGCAATCATTAGCAAGATATTGCTCTATGAGGTAACTGTGGTATTATTTTACATGATAGATTCATTTATTCTAAATAACATAGTGTTGCAGTTTTTTTCGGTAGAGTTACTGCTCACTAAGGTACTTGCACTTATACTTGTATCCATTGAGGTGATGAGCATTAACGAGAACTACAGAGCAGTAAAAGGATTAGATCTGTGGCAGGCTATGAAAAATCTATTCTCAAGGGCAAAAGAAATAAAAAAGGACATCGATGGAATTAGACATAACCAAGATAGTACAGGCCCGACTATCTGACAACCAGTACTTCCAAGAGGATAGTAAGAAGACACAGATATACCTACACCACACAGCAGGTGGTGGTGATGCTGTGGCTGTGTCAAGATTTTGGAATAGTAACGAGACCAGAATAGCTACTGCCTTTGTTATAGGAGAGAGAGGTACAATTGTTCAGTGTTTCTCATCTAGACACTGGGCATGGCACTTGGGTGTTGACGCAGAGGACTTCATTAAGAATGGTGCAAAGTATCAGAATCTTAATAAACTATCCGTAGGCATTGAGGTGTGCAACTGGGGCCCATTAAAGCTAAAGGACGGAAAGTACTACAACTACGTTAAAAAAGCTGTAGACCCATCTATGGTGACTACACTAGACAAACCATACAAGGGCAATCTGTATTGGTATAAGTACACAGATGCTCAGATTGAATCTACTAGACAACTTGTAGAGTATCTATGCAAAACATACAATATACCAAAGGATTATAGGTCTGAAATATTTGCAATAGATAAAGAGGCATTCAAGGGCACTCCAGGAATATATACTCACAATAGCGTAAGAAAAGATAAGGCAGATATATACCCTTGTCCACGCATGATTGAAATGCTAAATAACTTATGAAATTCAAGAGTCATTGGTTTATAGAAATATGGGGACACGTGAGTGTAAGACTTATACTAGGTCCTATCAGATTCTTTGCTATTGACGTTGACGTATTCAGAAATTTTTATTCAATTACTTTTATTAACTTTACACTTAGAAACAGATGAGCAAGAAAATATTAGATGTAAAATCATTTGAGAAAAAACATGTTGAAAGACCTGGTGTACACGCCAAGACTAAGACATCTTTTTTAAAGACATCAAAGAATTATAAGAAAAAATATAAAGGACAAGGAAGATGAAAGCAGGAAACTATCAAACTCAATCACCAAGTGTAAACGATTTATTGTTTGGAACTCAAAATTCAACTGGGGATACCGTTAATTTTAGGCTTCAAGATGTAGTTAATATTACTCAAGCGCCTTCAATTGTTCCTACAAACACATTGATTGCGTATACTATTTCAAACATAAACACGTACTTTACTGGAATAGCTGGTGCTAACTTTGCTGTTACATTACCAACCGCTAGTGCTAATATTGACGGTCTTAAGTATGTTATCATGTCTACTGCAACTAGAGCTACTACTACTTGGGTAACACCTGGTGGATCTATTGTTGGAGCTCCATCTACACTAACAGCATTCACTCCAGTTTGTTTTCAGTACAACAACGCTAATACAACTTGGTATATTTCTATGTGATTTGTCACAGAAATTTACTATATTTGTGACATAATTTTAAATTTAATAAAATGGAAAAAGAAAACAAAATTACTCAAGAAGAGTTAGACAAGCTAAGATCTTTAAATCAAACTTATAGAGATCTTAAATTCCAAATCGCTGACATCGAGGTATCGTTCGAACGAATGAAAAGCCAAAAGATGGCATCATTAGCCAATCTAGAAACATCTGCTTTTGATTTATCTCAATTTCAAGATGAGTTAGTGTCCACTTACGGAGACATTAAAATCAATCTTCAAACAGGTGAATATAATTAGAAAAATATCAATAGGCCCTGACTACATGAAGTCAATGCACTATGTGGTAGGTCAAGATGTTCTAAGAGGAAATGGTTCCATTTATACAATATTAATGGAGGCAGACTCATCAATATCTATATATATATTAAATCAAGATAAAGAGATTGTTAAGTGGAAAAGTTTTTCTTATTCAATGCCAATATCTATTGAGTATAACATAGATTTCTGATGAAGTCTCCATATAACTTTATAATTAAACCTTATAATGATAGGCGTTACGACAATATACGTAAGTATGGTGACGTTGATTTTGTTATAAGTTCATCACAGGAAGACCACACTGTATCAAATCGAATCGGTGTAGTTGTTTCTGTTCCAACGTACTATAATGGACCTATAAAGAGTGGTGATCATGTCGTGGTTCACCATAACGTGTTTAAGTTCTACTACGACATGAAGGGTAACCAAAAGAGTAGCTGGCATCACTTATTTGATGACTACTTCATTATAGAGTCTGATCAGCTTTATATGTATAAGGATCCAGAAGGAGATTGGATGTCACCTTATCCATACTGCTTTGTAAGACCTATAAAAAATCAAGACAAGGTAATTTCTTCAGCTGGATCTAAAGAAGACTTGTGGGGTGAGATGGTGTACTTTAATGAATTACTTACAGATGTTACAAAGGGTGATATTGTGTCATTTTCTCCAGACAGTGAGTATGAGTTTAGAATAGATGATGAGGTTCTTTATAGAATGTACAACAAGAATATATGTCTAAAAAAATAGAGTTAATAGAGGCTGCAAAGATAGCTGTAGATGAGTTGATAAAAGTTCTTAAGGAGCCAATAATCACTCATGCTGAGGATGATATATCTGCTGATAAGCTAAAGAATGCTGCATCAGCAAAGAGACTTGCATTTGAGGATGCTATATATATGTTGGGTAAGATTGATGAGGAGGAGAATAAAAACACGCTGCAACCTGTTGCACAAATTGAATTTGGTAAGCATGGGTTTGCTGAGGAAAAGGCAAAGATAAAGAATGGAAAATAATCTATACACAGTTCTTGACGAATACGTAGGTAAGTCTATAATTTCTAACAAGAATAGGAGAAAGAACTGGGAGTATGGATACAACAATGAGTATGATCTAGTGGTGATATCTAAAGATGGAACCATTGGAGACATATATAATATAAACGGACTAAAGGTTGCCCTTCCATCTGTTCCAGACGAGGTAGAAGACAGAGGCTCTAGGTGGCAGCATATTGAGTATCCAAAGGAACTTCAAAGAATAAAGAGCATATTCGACTGGAACAGAAAGGACAACGCCTTTAAGGTTCAGTATGTAGACTATATAGAAAAGGAGTTTGACAGAAGGGACAATGGGTTTTGGTTTATAAATAACGGCAAACCAACGTACATAACTGGAACTCACTACATGTACCTACAGTGGACCAAGATTGACATTGGTCTTCCAGACTTTAGGGAGTCAAACAGGATATTTTACATATTTTGGGAGGCGTGTAAGGCAGACAACAGATCTTTTGGTATGTGCTACCTAAAGAACAGACGTTCTGGATTCTCTTTTATGAGTTCTGCCGAGACGTGCAATACGGCCACAGTAGTTCGCGACTCAAGAATAGGTATATTATCAAAGACTGGTAGCGATGCAAAGAAGATGTTTACCGACAAGGTAGTGCCAATAATAAGAAACTATCCGTTTTTCTTTAAGCCAATACAGGACGGTATGGACAATCCAAAGACTGAGTTGGCATTTCGTGTACCTGCTAGTAAGATTACTAGAAAGAACATGGACGAGGAAAAGACTGACGATATAGAGGGACTAGACACAACAATAGACTGGAAGAATACGGCAGATAACAGTTACGATGGTGAGAAATTGCTTCTGCTTGTTCACGATGAAAGCGGTAAGTGGGAGAAACCAGAGAACATATTAAACAACTGGAGGGTAACCAAGACTTGTTTGAGGTTGGGTGCAAGGGTTATTGGTAAGTGTATGATGGGTTCTACATCTAACGCACTTCCAAAGGGTGGAGAAAACTTTAAGAAGCTATACAACGATAGCAATGTATCTATTAGATCTGCTAACCACGAAACAAAGAGTGGACTTTATTCTTTGTTCATACCTATGGAATGGAACGTTGAAGGATACATAGATAAGTTTGGATGGCCAGTGTTCGACAATCCAGAAAAACCAGTAACTGGTATAGATGGAAGCATGATTAATATGGGAGTTGTTACATGGTGGAACAACGAGGTAAGCGCACTGAAGTCAGACTCTGATGCACTTAACGAGTTCTACAGACAGTTCCCTAGAACTGAGTCTCACGCATTCAGAGACGAGTCAAAGCAGTCTGTGTTCAACTTGACCAAGATATATCAGCAGATCGACTATAATGACTCTCTAGTCAAAGAGAAGTTTTTAACTAGAGGTTACTTCCACTGGAAGAATGGAGACAAGGACACCGAGGTTGTATGGACACCAGATAAGAATGGTAGGTTCTTGGTATCTTGGATGCCAAAGCCAAATTTAAGAAATAATGTTGTAATAAGAAATGGGAAAAAATATCCAGGTAATGAGCACATGGGAGCGTTTGGCTGTGACCCTTATGACATATCGGGAGTTGTTGGAGGAGGTGGCTCTAACGGTGCTCTCCATGGTATGACTACATTTCACATGTCTGATGGGCCTACAAATGAATTCTTTCTAGAGTACATAGCTAGACCTCAGACTGCTGAAATATTTTTTGAGGACGTTTTAATGGCTTGTCATTTTTATGGAATGCCTATACTAGCAGAAAACAATAAGGCCAGATTGTTGTATCACTTTAAGAATAGAGGATACAGGGGTTTCTCTATGAATAGACCAGACAGGAACATGAGTAAGATGTCAAAGACGGAGCTAGAGATTGGTGGAATACCTAACTCAAGCGAAGATGTAAGACAGGCACACGCATCTTGTATAGAGTCATACATAGAGGAGTACGTTGGGTTTGATATTGAAGGAACTTACAGAGATACGGATGTTGTAGGCTCGATGTATTTTAACAAAACTTTAGAAGATTGGGCTAGATTTGATCCTAATAATCGTACAAAATACGATGCCTCAATTAGTTCTGGTTTGGCTATCATGGCAAACAGAAAGCACATGTTTACTCCAGAGAGAAAAGAATCAAAAATTAGTATTAAATTTGTAAGATATAACAATCAAGGCAGTCAAAGCAAAATTATAGAATAGAATGGAGAAACCATCTGTTATCATATATCAAAACCCGTTTCCAAGCCAAATGGTTTCGGAAGAAGAAAAGCAAACCAGCGAGTATGGTTTGAAGATCGGCAAGGCCATTGAGGGAGAATGGTTTAAGAGAAAAAACAATACGTGTAGATTCTATGATCAATGGGGTGAGTACCATAGACTTAGACTTTATGCTCGTGGACAACAACCAGTCCAAAAATATAAAGACGAATTATCTATTAATGGTGACATGTCTATGATGAACTTAGACTGGACACCAGTTCCTATTATACCCAAGTTTGTTGATGTTGTTGTCAACGGAATGTCTGACAGATTATTTAAGGTTAGAACTGAAGCTCAAGATGTGATGTCTGCCGAGCGTAAGAACATATTCCAGGAAATGATCGAGTCTGATATGATAGCTAAGGATTTCTTGACAATGACCAAGGATCAGTTCGGTGTTGACGCATTTAACGTTGATCCAGAAGAACTACCTGGAACTGATGAGGAGCTAGAGCTATACATGCAGATCAAGTACAAGCCAAGTATTGAGATAGCTAACGAGGTGGCTATCGATACTATATTTGAGATGAACAGATATGATGAAGTTAGAAAACTAATGAACTATGATTTAGTTACTATAGGTATATCTGTTGTTAAGCATTCTTTCTTAATCAATGACGGACTAAAGGTTGATTATGTTGATCCAGCTAACTGGATTCATAGCTACACCGAAAAGAACGACTTTTCAGATTGTTACTACTTTGGTGAGGTTAAACAGATGCACTACACTGAGGTTCTTAAAATTGATCCAACATTAACTGAGGAGCAGTTAAACGAAATTAGAAATAGCAGTGCTGCTTGGTATACTTATTTTCCAATTATCAGAAACTATCAAGACGACTACTTTACAAACGAGATCGTAACACTTATATACTTTAACTACAAGGCAAGCAAAAAATTTGTATGGAAGAAAAAGTTACTAGAAAATGGTGGAGAGAGAGTTATTAGAAAGGGGGATGAGTTTAATCCACCAATGGAAGATGGGATGCCATTTGAAAGAGTTGAGGCAGTAAGAGATGTTTGGTATGAGGGTGTTCTTGTAGCTGGTACAAACATTGTACTTAAGTGGGAGATGATGCGTAACATGGTTCGTCCAAAGTCAGCATCTCAGAGAGCTTATCCAAACTACGTTGCATTTGCTCCTAGAATGTATAAGGGATCTATGGAGTCTTTAGTTAGACGAATGATTCCATTTGCTGATCAGATCCAGTTAACACATTTAAAGTTACAACAGGTAACTGCAAGAGTAGTTCCAGATGGTGTATTTATTGATGCCGATGGTATTAATGAGGTTGACCTTGGAACTGGTGCAGCATATAATCCAGAGGATGCATTAAAACTATACTTCCAGACTGGTAGCGTTATTGGTAGAAGTTATACACAAGATGGTGAGTTTAACAACGCTAGAATTCCAATTCAAGAACTAAATACAAACAGCGGCCAAGGTAAGATGTCATCTTTGATTAACAACTACAACCACTATCTAAGTATGATTAGAGATGTGACGGGTGTTAATGAGGCAAGAGACGGAAGCATGACACATCCAGATGCGTTGGTAGGAATTCAAAAGATGGCGGCAATGAACTCAAATACTGCCACTAGACACATCTTAGAGGGCAACCTAAACATCACCAAGAGATTGGCTGAATGTGTTTCCATTAGAGTTGCAGATATATTAGAGTACTCTGACTTTGCTGAAGAGTTTGCTATGCAAATTGGTAAGTATAACATGACTATTCTTGAAGAGATTAGAGATCTATATTTATTTGACTTCGGAATATTCATTGATCTTGATCCAGATGAGGATGAAAGACAGATGCTTGAGGCAAACATTCAGGTTGCTCTACAACAACAAACAATTGACCTAGAAGATGCCATTGATATTAGAAATATCAAGAACATTAAACTAGCCAATGAGCTGTTGAAGATGAAGAGAAAGAAAAGAATGGATAAACAGCAGAAAGACAAGCAGATGGAATTCCAAATGCAGATGCAAACAAACATGCAGTCACAACAAGCTGCTGCTGAGTCTAAGGCTCAGTTGTTACAGATGGAGGCTCAGAGTAAGATTCAGATTAAAGAGGCTGAGGCTAACTATGATATAATGAAGATGAGAGCTGAGGTTGAAATGAAAAGAGAGCTAATGGATCTTGAGTTTCAGTATAATATGCAACTTAAAGGTATGGAGGCAGATCAATTAAAGAAAAGAGAAGAAGATAAAGAAAATGCAAAAGATAAAAGAGTTGACATACAGGCATCTAGACAATCAGAACTAATAAATCAAAGAAAGAATAATCTTCCTCCAATTGATTTTGAAAGTACAGAAGACTCCCTTGATGGATTTGATTTAGAATCTTTTGGACCTAAATAATAATAATAATGAAAAGAACAACAAAAACAACAACTAGGTCTAAGTTAAATGTCGAACCATATGTATCTGGTAATGCAGATAAAAATAGATTTGATGTTAATTATGGAGTGACTTTATCTAAAGGTCCAGTTAATTTTAATATTGACCAAAGTGCTGGAACTGGATATAAGCCAGAGACTACGTTTACACTAGGTATAAACATTCCAATTACTAAAAGAATAAAAAATAGATACGGTAATTAATTATGGCACACATAGAACATAATTTTTTTCCTATAAAAGTATTCGTAAGAAACGAGTACATGTATCAGTTTAATAAGGGTCATGGTGAGTTCACTCCTGGAGTAATAATGTCGGTAAGATGTATGCCTGGTCAGGTGGCATTGTTTCAAGTTATTCTTGAGAATGGCGTAATGAGAGACAAGCTACCATCTCACGCATTATTAACTGAACCTAAAACACCAGATCCAGATCTACCGTTTCATTATCTTCAGATATGGAATTGTTTCTCTTATAACTTTACACTTCTACATTTGTCTTATGTTTACGATACTAAGGTTGATGTATATATGAAGGATCGAAAATGGTATAGTGGAAGCTACTACGCAACAATAAACTGGGGATCTAGTGACCCTAACACAGATCTATCGTTAGCTGAAGATCCACTAGAGCATAAGTCTCATCATGTTATTTTGTTAGACAACGGACAAATAGCGTTGCAACCAAACAATAGAATAAAATGGTCTGAGCCTTCTTTTGTTACAAAACCATTCCCAGAAAAGCCAGACTACCTAGTGAATAAAGAGTACTTTAACTGTGAGGGATATGAGAAGTGGCACACCGAGGATTCACAGGCAATGTTCTACGAAAACGAATAACAAATTATTTATTAACTTTGTACAAATTAAATTAAATAACAATGGATCCAGAAATTAAAGTAAGAGCTGTAGATTTTGAAGAAAAGTCTGTAGCTGAGGTAGAAGAACAACTACTAAAGCAACACGAGGAAACTACTGGTGTTTCTTTAAGTACTGATACAGTTGATACTGTTAAAGTACCACAAGAAACAGTAGAGACTTATAATGATACAGTAGAGACTGTTATTACGGATAATAATACGCCAACACTTGTTGACGAAATTGATGATAATAAAGTTCTTTCATATATTGGTAAAAGATACAACAAGGAAATCAATAGCTTAGATGAGTTATTTGAGCAGAGACAACAGAACGAAGATCTTCCAGAAGATGTTTCTGCATTCCTTAAGTACAAAAAAGAAACAGGACGTGGAATCGAAGATTTTATTCGCTTGAATAATAACTACGATGAAATGGACGAAGACTCTTTGCTTTTTGAATATCAGCGTGAGCAGAATCCAGATTTAGATTCAGACGATATAAAGTTTGATGTATCTGACAGATTTTCTTACGATGAAGACTTCGATGATGAAAAAGAAATCAAGAAGAAAAAATTAGCAAAGAAAAAAGAGCTCTCAAAAGCTAAGAAGCACTTTAACGATCTTAAAGAACAATACAGAGTTCCACTTGAGTCAAGGGAAACATTTGTTCCACAGGAAGAAAAAGACAACTACGATGCTTTCAAGAGACACAAAGAATCTTCCAAGTCTATGGAGGAAGAAAATGCAAAAAGGTCACAGTTCTTCTCAAACAAAACTACAGAACTTTTCTCTGACAAATTTGAAGGTTTCAAGTTTAATATAGATGAAAATAAAAAGCTAGTTTATAAACCAGGAGATACAAAAGCCTTACTGCAAGAACAGAATGATTTAAAGAACTTTGTTTCACAGTTCTTGGATGATGATGGTTACCTTGCAGATGCTGAATCTTTCCACCGTTCTATTGTGATAGCCAAAAACCCAGACAAGTTTGCTAAATTTTTCTATGAAAAAGGAATGGCAGACGCGGTAGGCACTGTGGCCAAAGAGTCTAAAAACATTGACATGACTCGACAGGCAACACAAGTGACTCCTACTAATGGTATTAAGATTAAAGTAATAGAGCAAGACAGAGGAAGTAGATTAGTAATTAAAAAACGTTAAACTTTTAAACTTTTAAAACATGGCTGGTACATTAGCAGTGAGTCCTGGGGTAGCAATTAGCCCAAGCTCGGTAAAGGCAACATTGCCTACAAATTATATTACAAACTTTGACTTCTTAAATCAGTATCTTCCTGATACTTATGAGCAAGAATTCGAGCGTTACGGAAACAGATCAATCGCATCTTTCTTGCGTATGGTTGGTGCTGAACTTCCTACTAACTCTGACATGATTAAATGGGCAGAGCAAGGTCGTTTGCATACAAAATACACTAACGTTGTTCCTGACGATGCGGCTGGTTCAGATACCGCTGAATTTACTATCCCTGGTGGGGCTGTTTGTAACTTTAGAAAAAATCAAACAGTATTTTTATCTTCTCAATCTGTAGCAGCAAACTCTGCTAAGGCAGTTATTTCAAGAGTTGGTATTGCTGATGGTTTAGTTTCAAACTCAACATTTGAGGTTAAATTTTACAACGCTTCTGGTTCTCCATTTACCATTACTACAGAATTGGTTACAACTTTTGTATATGGTTCTGAATTTTCTAAGGGTACTACTGGAATGGATGGATCATTAGAAGCTGAAGATTTATTCTTTGATGTTAAGCCTATTATCATTAAAGATACATACAGAGTTACTGGTTCTGATATGGCTCAAGTAGGATGGGTTGAAGTTACTACTGAAAATGGTGCTACAGGATACTTGTGGTATATGAAATCAGAGCACGAAACTCGTTTACGTTTTGAGGATTACCTTGAGATGGCAATGGTTGAAGGTGTTCCTGCACAAGCTGGTTCTGATGCATTAGCATACTTGTCTCCAGCTACAGCAGCTGCTCCTGGATCTGGTGCTGGTTCTACAGCAGCTGGTACTCAAGGTTTATTTGATTCTATTGAGACAAGAGGTAATGTTTGGTCTGGTGGTAATCCATCTGCATTGGCTGACTTTGACACTATCATTCAAAGACTTGACAAGCAAGGAGCTATCGCTGAAAACGTATTATTCTTGAATCGTCAGTTCTCTTTCGATATCGATGATATGTTGGCTGCTCAAAACTCTTACGGAGCTGGTGGTACATCTTATGGTTTGTTTGATAACAGCGAAGAGATGGCATTAAACCTTGGTTTCTCTGGATTTAGAAGAGGATACGAGTTCTACAAAACTGACTGGAAATATCTTAACGATGCAACTCTTCGTGGAGGTTTAGTTGGTGGTGTAGTTAACGGAGTATTAGTTCCTGCTGGAACAATGAGTGTATACGATCAAGTTCTTGGTAAAAACGCTAGACGACCGTTCTTACACGTTCGATTTAGAGCTTCTGAGGCTGAAGATCGTAGATACAAAACTTGGATGACTGGTTCAGCTGGTGGTGCTGCAACTAGCGATCTTGATGCAATGCAAGTTAACTTCTTGTCTGAGAGAGCGCTTTGTACACTTGGTGCTAACAACTTCGTTATCTTCAAGGGATAATTGAAAAAATCGGGAGGGGCCTAGTGCCTCTCCCTTTTTATTATTAATAAATTAAATTATATCAAATGAAAACAACAAGAAAATCTATGCTAGAACCAAAAGATAGAACATATCTTTTGAAGAATGGAGTGAATCCATTAACCTACTTCCTTTCTTCTAAGGATAATATAAGAAAACGTTTACTTTATTATGATGAGGAGACAAATACAAATAGACCTCTTCGTTATGCTAGAAATGCAAACTCTCCATTTCAAGATGAGCAAGGAGAAAATGTAATTGTTGAACCAATTATATTTGAAGATGGAATACTTAATGTTCCAAAAAACAATCCAGTTTTACAAGAATTTCTTCACTACCATCCTGGAAATGGAAATGAATTTTATGAGTTCGATCAAGAGAAAGATGCTCAACAAGAAATTAAGCAAATGTATGATGTTCTTGATGCTCAGTTAATTGCAAGAGAGATGCCATTTGAAGAGCTAGAACCAATTGCTAGATTATTGTTAGGTGGATCTGTTGATTCAATGAAGGTATCTGAAATCAGAAGAGACATGATGCTATACGCTAAGAGATATCCTCAAGACTTTATGGAAGCAGTAAATGATCCTAGTATTAAAGTTACTAGCTATGCAGCCAGAGCATTGTCTGATGGTTACTTAGCATTTAGAAACAATAAGAAAGAGATATATTACAACCTAAAGGACAACAAGAAAAAACTTCTTACCGTTCCATTTGGTGATGATCCAGTATACTTATTGTCTGCCTACTTACAATCAGAAGAGGGATTAGACCTGTATAAATTATTGGAAAATAAATTCTCTGAAAATTAGTATATTTGTGCTATTATTCACCCATTAATTTTTTACAAAATGGAAAAGTTTTTAAGATTCCCTATTTCTGGAAGTACATTTATTTTAGTATCTGTAACAAATATTGCATTAATTAGCCAGCTTACTGGTACTACTACTGCAATTTATTACAAGAGTGGTGGCTCTGCTACTGATGTTGTAACAATTACTCACGCATCTTTAGTTAATGATGGATTTCGTGACTTTGTTCAAAATCAGGTTTTAGCTGCACTAGAGACATCCTGGACTAATGTTGCTTTAACAGTAGCTCCTCCAGTAGCTGTATCTGGTATTGCTATTTCTTAATAGTAGTTACTTATTATCAAGAAAGGCACTCTCACAAAGTGCCTTTTTTTATTTATCTTTGTAAAAAGCATTTCCATGATCAACGAGGTTCGTAACAACGTTATGTTTATATTGAACAAAGACAATAGGGGTTATATCACTCCTATGGAGTTCAATACATATGCTAGACAGGCGCAGTTAGATATATTCCAAAAGTATATGTATGAGTATAGCAACGCTATAATCAAACATAATGCTCGTTACCATGGTGAAGGATATTCAAACATTGCTAAAAGACTTTCAGAAACACTAGATAGATTGTCTGAATATCAGACAATGCTATATAATTCAATAAATGGAATATTAAATGTTCCTTCTGATTGTTATTATGTTGAAAAAATAATATACAATAATAATGTAGAGGTAGATCGGGTTGACCATAGTAAGATTTTAAATCTTATTAACTCAAATTTAACTGCACCTACAGCTGGTTACCCAGCATATATAATTACTTCGGATCCTGCGGTTGGTTCTACTCCTGGGTCATTGACTGTTTATCCAAACTCATTGATGAATCCAGTAATTCCACCCGTTCCACCTGCTACCACTGCTCCAAGCAATGTACAAATAAGATACGTTAGATATCCTAAAGATCCAGAATGGACTTATAACACTATATCTGGCGGTGAACCAATATTTGATCCTACAAATGCGCAGTTCCAAGATTTTGAGATACCATACGAGGAGCTCCCTAATCTTGTTTCAAAGATATTACAATATGCTGGTCTGTCTATAAGAGAAGCCGAAGTGGTCCAAGATGCTAAGGCAGAGGAAATACAATCAGCACAACAAACACAATAACAAATGCCATATATAACTAACTATCAGTACTACACTAATAATGGAACGAATCCTCAAGATGCTAACTGGGGTAGCTATCAGTACGTTACATTAAAAGACTTGATAAACAACTTCATGTTAATGTATGTGGGTAACGATAAGTTAGTTAATAATGTTGACATATATAATATTAGGTTTCATGCAAAAAGAGCCATACAAGAGATAAACTATGACGCTCTTAGAAACATTAAGGTTATGGAGCTAGAGCTTGGTGAACAACTAAAGATGGTTCTTCCTCCAGACTACGTTAACTATGTTAGAATATCTGTGCTAAGGGGAGGTGTTTTAATTCCGTTAGTTGAGAGTAGAACCGCAATGACGGCAAATGCATACCTTCAAGACAATAACTTAGACATTATTTTTGATTCAAACGGTGAGGTTGTTACTGGTACATCAAAGCTAGACATACTAAGACAAAATAAGCAGTTATACACTGGCGCTGGGCCATACAACGGTTACTATGGATGGTCATTTGAGGGTGACTGGTACTTTGGTTACAATATTGGAGGTCGATTTGGTTTGAATACAGAAGACGCAAATCGTAACCCTAGATTCACAATCAACAAGGCAGCAGGTGTTATTGATTTTAGCACTGGAGTTGAGTATGGTAAGATCGTATTAGAATATGTTTCTGACGGTATGGAGAACGGGGATGACTCTTTAATAAGCATTAACAAACTAGCTGAGGAATACATATACTCATACTTAAAGTGGGCGGTTCTAAATAATAAAACAGGCGTTCAAGAGTATGTCGTAAATAGAGCTAAAAAAGAGAAATCTTCCAATCTAAGAAACGCAAAGATTAGATTAAGTAATATTCATCCATCTAGACTATTAATGAGTCTTAGAGGTCGCGATAAATGGATTAAATAATTATGGCTGATACTAGAAGAACATTTCAAAAAGGAGTCATGAATCAAGACCTCGATGAGAGGTTATTGCCTAATGGCTCGTATATATCAGCAGAGAATGTAACTGTAAATAGTTACGCATCTGGTGATGTTGGTGCTATTCAGAATGCATATGGAAACTTGTTAAAGGGTAACATTATTACTGGAACTTCAGGTATTGCATCAGTAATAAATACTCCATCAATAACAAATCCTATTGTTATTGGGGCTGTTGCATACGAGCCAAAAGGATTGATATATTGGTTAGTTACTGCCAATGAGTTTGACGCTGTTTTTGAGTATAACATTAAGAATGATCAGCTAATAAGAGTGTTACAATGTTCAAAGCCAAGTCCAGGAAGTCCTTTAAATTTTAATTCAAACTATATTGTTACTGGAATAAATTATCTAGAAGGTCAAGACGGTAACAATTATTTGTTCTGGACAGACAACTATAATCCACCAAGAAGAATAAACATTAATCGATGTAAGGGATACACAGCAGACGATCCGTCAATTGCTGATGATATTAGCGTTATAATGGCCCCTCCACTAAATGCGCCATATATTTCTTTATCGCAAAACAATAGTCCAGACTCAACGAACCTTAAAGAAAAGTTTGTATACTTCAGCTATAGATACAAGTACATTGACAATGAGTACAGCTCAATGTCCCCATTCTCCGCAGTTGGATTTGAGGCTGGTGCTTTTGCTGTTGATTATGAGACAGGTGACAACACAGGAATGATTAATCAAAAAAACTTAATAGACATTCACTTTGAAACTGGAAATGAATTTGTAAAAGAGATACAACTTCTAGTTAGAGACACTAGGAGCTTAAACGTCATGGTGATTGAAAGCTTTGATAAAGATAAGCTGTTTATTCAAAACAATACCACATATTCATTTACATTTAGAAACAATAAGATATACACCACACTATCAAACGATCAAGTAACAAGACTGTTTGACAATGTTCCACTAAAAGCATTGGGTCAAGATATTATTGGTAACAG
>Ga0181348_1000200_pt1 | contig 24430 bp, 11 predicted proteins | sample Su13VDMM110DN_FD_130092 | JGI IMG/M metagenome (GOLD analysis project Ga0181348, IMG submission 130092) | Freshwater viral communities from Lake Michigan, USA - Su13.VD.MM110.D.N | ecosystem: Environmental > Aquatic > Freshwater > Lake | place: USA: Michigan | collected 2013-07-16
CTAGGAATGACACTATAATAAAAGATTCTTATAAAAATAGACAATTATTTACTGCTAAAAACTTTACAGAAGTTAATGGATTTACTTTGTCAAATGAAGTCGCTTTTAAATATCTTCCGGATTCGGATCTTACTGACGCAGACATAGACACAATTCTTAATGATTTATATATACCACAAACGTTGTCTAATGGGATTCAACAAAGAAATAAATCTATTTTTGATGTAAAACAGAAAATAGATTTTACCCCCGAGACAATAGTAACTCGGACTCGATCTGGTAACCAGATCGACAACCGAGGTGGCAATCAATTTTTTACAGATTATCCTCCTTCCCGTTACGAACAATTTCTGGTCTTAGACCCCGCAAGCGACTTATCAACCATTACTATTCTTACTGATCAATATATAATTGATGAGGGACGACTTGGATTTGTTCCAGACGACCTAAACACAATTGTATATGAAATAGAATTAGATAGAGAACTTGATTTCGAAAATGGTACGTTTGTAGTTGTAGAAATTATTTAAACAAACTATTTATTATATGTCTGACAAAGTAACAAAATACATCAATAAAGTTATTTCGAACATCGAAGAAGATCGTGAAGTGACAAAAGAACTTTTAAGCGATGTTATGGGATATATCGGACAAGATAGATCAAAGCACGCCGAAGTTGGACACGTTACTGCTAAATATATTGAATCACTTCAACGTTCGAATGAACAACTTGTAAAATTAGTAACTTTGATGGCAAAGAAACAAGATTCGGCCTATGAAGATTTGACAGATACAGATAGAAAAGATATTTACGAAAGATTGAATGTAAGTGATGAATCCTAATGGCAAACGACAACTTAGAAATTTTTTCTAAACAATATAACACCTTAACAAATTCTAAAGGTGGTAGATTGTCTGTTCGAAGAGATGCTTTAATCAGAGATGACAATTTTACAGAGTTATCGAAAGTAGCTTTAAATCACGACAAGCCAGATTATATTTCTGGAAGAACTTTTCAGGCTATTGTTTTGCGGGTATATAAGAACCAAAGTCCAGTCCCTGGTACCTCTATATTTGGATTATTGAAAAACCTTATTGGGGTTCCAAGTTCAGAAGCGGTTACCCAAGTTAGAGCAGTGGTTACCGATGTGCATAGTTTGATTATCCCACTTCCGAAAGACTTATCGACAGAGACATTATCAAAGCCTGGAGAAGTTCAAAAGTATGTTGAACTAGCTCCAACGTTTTATGGCATCGGAATATTGGATACTATAAATGTAGGAGCGATTATAGAAGTTGTATTTGACGATAATAGTTATAGCGAAGGGAAAATCTTAAAAGTAATAAGTTCGACTTCTATTTTCGGGGCTGGTAGCACAAGTCCAGCCAGCGCATTTGGTAACAGTGGGAAAGGAGCACCTTTAGGTGGTGTCTCCAGAGTTTCTTCTGAATACGGTAACCGCATTCATCCAAAAACGAAAAAATGGAAATTTCATAATGGCATTGATATTGCCGCTGCTGCTGGAATGGGAATTTATGCTGCAATGCCAGGAAAGGTTAAACATGCCGGATTTTCTACATCTGCCGGAAATAATATTACACTTGATCATGGTGAGGGGCTAGAAACTAAGTATTTTCATTGTACTACGCTGGATGTAAAAAAAGGTGACACAGTTATTGCCGGAGAACAAATTGCTACGGTTGGAACTACTGGCAGTTCCACCGGGAATCATTTACATTTAGAAGTTTGGCAAAGTGGTAACCATACTGACCCCAGACCTTTTCTTGAAGCCCGCAAATTAACAGATCCAAATACTCGCACGGTTGACAACGTAGTAGGTCCACCCCAAAGTTTTTCTGACAAACTTAAATTGGAAAGTAACCAAAAAACAAGCCTTGCCGAAAAAGCTGTTGATCCAATACCATTTCTTACTACCCGTGCAGCAAGTCCATTAGACGACCATTTTTACTCCGGCTTACAGTCATCAGAAAATCACGACGAAGATGGGATTGAGTTTCCATAAATGTCAATCAAAAACCCATTTCAACCTAATATTAAAAAATCAACATTATTAAACGCTGCAAGCAAAGAAACAAGAGCTTTACAAAGTGGGATTGGAAACGCTACTAATGTAGAACCAAAATTCTCTTATATAGCTGCCAATAACGAAGTTGTTTTAGGAGGCAATAATAGCAACTCCTATATAGTTCTTGGGAAAGATAGACCTTCCTCTATGGTGAGCGGATATGGAGGCGAAGGTGCTACTCAATGTTCAACTATTGATATGGTAGTTGGCAGACTTTCTTCAGTCATAAACAAAGAAGACCAAGTATTATATGTAGATCCAAATTTTGTATTAGATGCCGCAAGAATTTACATAAGTCAAAAAACAGATGTTGATACTAATTTTGGTCTTGTCGATGGAGAAGTTGGTAACGCAAAAGCAAAATCTGCAATTGCGATAAAAGCAGATGGATTGAGATTTATAGCCAGAGAAGGAATTAAGCTAGTAACTAAAACCGACATAAACAACTCAGCAGGATTAGAAATCTCCCAACATTCAGGAATTGACTTAATCGCTAATAACGATGATGAAAACCTTCAACCTATGTTACTTGGAAATGTTACAACTCAACTTTTTAATGAATTGATAGGGGAGATAGACAAATTACAAAACAGGATTCAGTTCTTTATGGACGAACAACAAAAATTCAATGATGCAGTAGCTACACATACCCACTATAGTCCATTTTTTGGCAAACCAACTACAATTAGCCCTGATTTAGCAATAAAGAACGGATTTTTGATAATTAGAAAGATAATGGATGTAGATACTGGATATTATTTCCAAAAGGTTAATTTTGTCGGCATGATAACCAAATATTTGATGAATGGCGAATCTTCAATAAAAAGCAAATACAATAGAGTCAACTAATTAAAACATGGCTTCGCATTATGTATCATCAAGTTCAAACTCAATAACGTTTTTTAAAAATAGCGATACAATGTCGCCTAAAATTAATGTCTTAGGTCAAAACTCTCAAATTGATGTTCTTACTGAATATGTTGGGAGAAATTGTGAGTTTCATCAAGTATCAAGCTCCTATGGTGTTGGATATGTTCTCAATCAGTTCGTTTATCGACTGGAAGGAACGGCAGACTCTGCTCCTTATATTTGCGAACCGACATTTCCAAATTATGCTTTCGTTCAGCCAGAATGGCATCTAATGCCAGAGAACTCGCCATATATTGATGAACTAACCAATGAATATTGTATTAGCGTAAAAAGTAATTCTCTCACACTAAACGGAGTAAATCAAGAAAACGTCATAAGAGATGGTATAAACTCACTTTTTCGTTTTTATAATAAGCCACATGATGACGCAACCGTTCTAAGATACTATAACTACTTTATCTTTGCAAAGATAAAAGATTATTATGTTCCTTTCCGACCCCTTATGAGAACTAAACATCTGATCGGCATTCCAACCAAATATTTTAATGCTATTGAAGAAAACGAAACAGGACAATCCGAAAGAGATATCTCCAAGGCAAATTTTGTTTTAGAAATTGATCTCAAAGAATTAAAAAGCTTATTTGATTCATTGAAATCATTATTAGGATTATACGATACAGATTTAGCACATGCTAATGTATCGTTATCTTTTTCTTTGAGTCTTGCTGATGGTGTTGATGTTTCCGCAGAATCAACTCCAAATAGCGTTAGAAGAGAGATGAGCTTTTTAAACAAGAAAGAAAACGTTGAAAAGTTCGAACGTGGGCTGAATATGCTTATATCACGAAACAACTTTAATCCAGATCCGGCAAAGAATAGTATCAATGAAACAGCTTTGCAGTTAGTTATGAATGAAGAATGTAACGTTATATACGATGCCGCAATAAAGATTAATCATAATTGTTACAAATTACGAATTGGAATTGATAATTTTTTGAGCTTAGAAGCGACTACCGATCCTACAACAATTAATTTTATAAAGAACATACATGCCATTTCTAAAATTCAAAAGTGCAAAGTACCTTGGTATGAATTTTCGGAAATATATGTGTTTCCAAAAGCAGAAGTTAAATATTCAAACGAGGAAGAAGATATTCCGTCTTACGAGAAATACAAAAAACTATATAGTTCTTTTATCTCATTTCAACAAGAAGCAAACTCTAAGCCAGTCAAATCAAAGGAAGAGGTGCAAGCGGAAAAAGTAAAAACAGGTTTGTATGTTAGTAATGCTATCTTCTCAGATACATTAAGTCCATTTTTAAAATCTGTTTATCAAGGAGACAATGTATTTGATTCAACTAACATTCAAAAGACGTTAGATAGTATAGAGCTTGCCATAAATGGGGCTGCTGGGTCAAAAGCTTTGGAAGACTTTATCAATAAAATTGGCATTTGTAAAATTACAGATTTTGCCAACGCTTGTTTGTTGGCACTTGTCAAAGACTTATCAGGACTTGAAGAGTTAGACGGAACCGTTACTCTTGGTGGAATTGGTGCTTTTGACACTAACAAGCTAATCAATGAAATTATTCCGTTTCTTCCACAAGAACAACAGCAGTTAATATATGAAAAAATGCTGCTTGAATTGGGTTGTCTTAATTCAAGATCGTTGATGTATGTATTAAAACAAAATTTAAGCTTGAATGAATACACGGCTTTAAATATAGAAACGGCTTCTTACGAAGAAATAGTGAAAGAAGTGGCGAAAAAAATGTCAACTACAATAGAGAACACATAAAATGAAAACAATTGATTATTGCTTTGAATTAGAATCGAGTTCTGAGAATGCGCTAGCTATAAAGATAAAAAATGATATAGTCGATAAACTGCTCGTTTGCAGTACGAAATCCGAAGTAAAGGATGTATTGAACGGTATTATAGCTGATAATTATGATTCTTTGGACATTGAAAAGGTTCGTACTGGTCCTTCCGAGTTGGGGCCTGTTTTGGATTCATTTCTTGTATGCTCGCTGGAGGAATCAACAGATAACTTACCATCTACTACACAAATTCAAGTTGGCAATCTATTAAAAAATGCTATTGATTTAATCTGTAAGCCTCCATCGTTTGAAATCCCTTCGCCATTTCCAATTATCGATGTAAGTGGAGCATTTTTAGAACAATTAAAAGTTTCACTTCTTAAATTAGCAGTAAAGATTCTTGTGGCGATATTAAAGAAATTATTAGAACTGATTATGGATGTGTGCAGTAGCGGAATCAGTTTGCGGAACTTTTTCGGCTCACTCGACATTGACAAGGCAATATCATCAATTGATAGTGGATTAGCAACAATTGGAGAGAATATTAATAGCGAGATTGCTTCTTATACTGAACAAGTATTCGCAACATTTGGAGTAGATTCAAACGGGCTACTGAGCGAAACAGCGGACACAACTTCAAGTTGCAACGAAATCGCCCCAATAGATACAACTATAATCAAAACTACAACCCAGTTCTTAGATGATATGTCATCGGTCTTAACTCCGCTAGAAATATGTAATTTGTTCGAAGGAATACCAGATGATCAAACTTTCCAAGTAATCGAAGAGCTAATCAGATTTGAGCATCCGACTATGGGAGTTGCTTTCAACAATAGAACTAAAATAAAAGATTTGTTCTTATTGCTTGGTAAAAAAGTAGATCCATCAATTTGCAAGGCTGTTAGAGACAATGCCGAAACAATTATAAGCAATCCAAGCCTATGCTTCACAGAAGATGGCAATGAATTGAGAAGTAACTTGCTAAGAGAAAAAGGCTCATCGGAAGAAGAGATCCAACATTTGCTTGACAAAGAAAGATTTAGACAACAAGCAAACCTGAAAAAAGTATCAGAAATCTTAGCAAACATTAAAACAGATCCAAATAAACTATTTGGAGAGCAACAAGACATTTTTTGTAAAGGTGGTCAGCCAGGAATAGTATCTTTTGCTCAAATGCCATCCTTACAAACAAGTGTTGATAGAACTATTGATTATATTTATAATTTATTTACAACTACTTTCGTTAAAGAAATCGATGCATATGGTTCTTTGCTTATAACACAAGGTAAAGAGATTGATAAAGAAGATCCAGTAATTCCAAAGTTTATAAATCTTTCAATTCAAGACAAAGATGGTAAAAATATCACTCTAATTAATACTATCAACCCAGAATTTTCACAAAAAACATCATTTGGCGCTTTTACTCTTTGTGATGATGAAGGAAAGAGCGATCTTGAATCGTTATCCGATTTTTATAAAGATGGGGATACCGGAGCCAAAGATGACGCTGGAAACGTTGATATACAAAAAGCCATCTCTGTAACCTCAAAAAAAGATGCTAAAAAATATACTATAGATGGAAACATCTATATTGTAAGGTACAAAGGAGGAGAAAAACTTGTAGATGACTTATATAGCGAGCCTTATGGACTATTTAATGAGAGTATCCCGGCACCAGATTCGGTAACGTTCTTTTCTGATCTTGTTTCCTATAAGGACACAGGTTCAACAATAGAAATAATTATTCCAACAAAATATGCTTCATTGTGGCAAGAAGAAACAATAATACCAGACTTCCAAACAATTTCATCGACCGATAAAATAACTATCAATATAGCAGGATAAAACGAATGCCTACAATTTCAACTTCAATTCCAACCAAAATCCAAATTGGAAGCTTAATAAATATCCTAAATGAGAAATCACTTTTTGACGATATAGAGATTTCCAATACATATGAAATTTCGTCTTCTTTGCCACAAGAATTCCAAACATCAGAAGAAACACCATCTGCTGTGCTTTATCGGGATTTTATTTTACCGTCATTCAACGATGATTTAGCAAATGAAATAATCACCACTGCTGATTATGACTTATTGATAGACGGATTATCTGCATTTCAATATAGAACAATTCATTTGTCTGCTTATACAAAATTAATAGAAATGTTTATGCTTTCTGGCAAACAAAGTGCTTTTCTTCGACCAACTGCTTTGACTGGGGCTTTCGCTGGTGCTGGATTTTATACAGGCTTGGACTTATACAAAAATATTAAATATGAAGAAATTTTAGATATTCAACAGCTAAAAAAGGCAGCTTCTAAATCATTTTTATCGAATCCTTGCTTTTTAATGGATTCCTCTCCTGATCCTGCGATTAGCCCCTTAAAACTTTCAATGGTGAGGACGAACTTCCAGCTTTTGTGCAGAACAATCATACTTTTTGTTAAATTACAAAATCTATTTATTTCATCAGTATTTAACAATACAGAATTTTATAAATCTGGCAATTATAAAGATAGCACTTTCACTGATTTTTGTTTTAATGTTTTTGTGCAGAAGGTTGGAAATGTAATTCCAGATTATAAAGATAGCATTTATGTGTTTCTTGGTCACGAATTGGAAAAGAAAATTAGTGATGGAGAAGATATCTATGACCCAATTAGTAATGAAATAATAAGCTTTGTTACTCCAATGAATGAAGAAAACTTAGATGAAAATGTTACAAAATATATAAAGTCTTTATTTTTGGATGAATTCCTGTTTATGACCGATAAGATGAATGCATTTTTTAGCCGAACGGGTACAGACAACCTACTAAGCTTTTCTCTTGCTCCAACAACCAGCTTTGGAACAAAACTCTTATCTGCAAAAGAATATTTCTTAGAGAACTTGGTTTTAACTGGAGTTGGAGAAGGGGCTGACGGCACTGGCGCAACTGATGCAGAACTTTTTGCAATAAAAGATAATGAACTATTTCTTGAATTATTTTACAAGAGAGTTGGACCAGAACCATCTAATGACTATGATGAAGTAATTTTAAATTTAAAGCTCAAAGTAGTGACCATAACTGGATCAACCAGAGTAGCAACTATAGCTTCAGTTAGTGATAAAATAAATAACACCAGTACAACACTCTTTGGTCTTCCACTGATTAATTTCATGTTGCAATCTTTAAGCTCTTTAAAAACTTCCATGTTAGTAAATGATCAATTCCTTCTACTTGCAAATTACGTTTTTCCTTTTAACAAAATTTTAAATATTGTAAGTATATTTCATTTTGATATGATAATAAAACTATACGAAAGCATGTATAACGTTCTAGATGGCTCTATAAGAACGCTCGGTAATATACACGATATTATCCTGGGTAATGAGGATAAAATCGAGTGTGAGTCTTCTGGCTCTGCTGCTGGTGCTAATATTAAGCTGGGAGTAGATTTGGAAATACTAAAAGCAATTGCTACGGCTCCGTTGGAAATATTAAAAGGAATGGAAGAAACATTTGATCCTAATATTTTTCTTGCTTCTAAAATTAGAAAAGTAGTTGACTCCTTAACTGGCGTAAAAACTCCGATTATCCCTTATTCTTTGGGTCTGCTGCCGGCCTTTACAATACCTCCTCCAATTGGAGTTGGTCCGCCATTAATTTCTCCGTATGGTTATATATATTGGGCACTTGATGCAGCAGAAGTTGCAGTATCATATGCAAAAAATGGAATCCAAGTTTCAGTTCCAGAATTTGGGTTTGAACCGATATCAGAAGATCCAAAATCAAAATGTTAATTTTTGGTTTGTCTATCTAATTAATATATGGCCGGATATTCCGCAGCACTTCCCCTTAGACTCGATCCCGATGAAGGACTTGCATTACTTACAACTCTCCAACAAGTAGCAGTCCAAAATATTAAAATGGTTTTGTTTACTGAGCCAGGGGAAAGAACGTGGGATATAAATTTTGGTGTTGGGCTAAAGAAATATTTATTTGAACAAAATGTTTCTTTTACAAGAGGTCAATTAAGAACGAGAATTTCAAATCAGATAAATACATATTTACCATATATCAATATTATAAATTTAGAAGTTCTCGCAATTGATGCCGACGATAATATAGTAAAAGACAATAGTAATTTTTTAAAAGTTAATTTACTTTTTAGTATATCTGGTTTGGGTGAGATATTTTTTTCAACAACGACAGCATAAAGGAATAATTATAGAATGATCAAGAAAGCTCCCATCGTAAAATATACTTCAAGAGACTTCAATACAATAAAAAATGATCTTGTTGAATACTCTAAAAGATATTATCCAAATACTTTTAGCGATTTCAATAAAGCATCGTTTGGTTCTCTGATGCTGGATTCTGTAAGTTATACCGGCGATGTTCTTTCTTTCTATCTAGATTATCAATTTAATGAAAGCTTTCTGAATACAGCAAGCGAATTTGATAATATATTAAAAATAGCAAATCAATTAGGATATAAATATTCTTCTCGCAGCACAGCCTTCGGAGAAATTACGTTATATCTTTCGGTTCCCGTTAATTCAACCTCCACTGGTCCAGACTTAAACTACTTGCCAGTTTTAAAAAAAGGAACCACATTCAAATCTACTGGTGGACAACTTTTTACTTTGATGCAAGATGTTGATTTTTCTGAGACAACAAATGAAATTGTAGTGTCAAACGTCGATGTTGATACTGGTGTTCCTATTCGATTCGCAGTTAAAACCAAAGGTACGGCTCAATCTGGTTTTTACACCCAAAGACAAATTGATATTGGAAGTTATGAGAGATTTAGAAAATTGGACTTAAATGACAGCGAAATATTAGAAATCGTATCAGTAACAGATTCAGATGGAAATCAATTCTATGAAGTAGATCATTTGTCCCAAGACGTAATTTTCAGAGAAGTACCAAACTTTAATTTTCAGTCTGATGGAGTTTCCTCTATATTAAAACCGTTTCCTGTTCCAAGAAGATTTATTGTCAGCAAAGCGAGAACAACAACTACTTTACAATTTGGATACGGCTCGGAAGACGAGCTTACAACAAATTCTGTTGTAGATCCAGCGCAAGCGATATTACAAATGCACGCTAAAGATTATTTCTCGGATACAGCTTTCGATCCAACTAATTTAATAAAAACAGATAAGTTTGGTGTTGCTCCTGCAAACACTACTTTAACGATCACCTATAGAAAAGCAAACCCTGGAGTTTCCAACGTTGCTGCTGGAACAATTACCAGAGTAACTATTCCAAATTTTACATTTAGCGACGTTGCAAATACTACATCGGCAGGAAGAAGCCAAGTTGTTTCCTCCATCGAGGTAATAAACGAAAATCCATTTGTTGGAGAGATAAAACTTGATCAAGCAGAAGAATTGAGAACAAACACAATGGGCTTCTATGCAGCACAAAACAGAGCAGTATCATTACTTGATTATCAATCCTTGATATATGCAATGCCTTCAAACTTTGGAAGAGTGAAAAGATGTTTTATTGCACAGGACAATAATTCATTCAAGAGAAACATAAATTTGTATATCATTTCACAAGATAACAATTTGTTACTTACCAGCGCAAATACTACATTGAAAGAAAACCTAAGAACTTGGCTGGCACAATACAAAATGATAAATGACACAATTGATATATTGGATGCAATAATCGTAAATATATCAATTGATTTCCAAGTTATAGCTAATCCAGATTACGACAAGACAGAAGTTTTGAATGCTTCTTTGGTAACTCTGCAACTACAATACATTAATAAGCTTGATATAGGAGAATCATTTTCTATAGCAAAAATTTATAATTTGCTAAATAAGCTTTCTGGAGTTTTGGATGTTGTAAGTGTTAAAGTCGATGCTAAAGTTGGTGGATTTTATTCAAGTTCCTCAATAAATTTAGACAAATTATTAACATTTGATGGTAAGTATATTAGAGCGCCCAAGAATGTTATTTACGAAGTTAAATTCCCATCAATCGATATAAAAGGAGTCGTTTCTTAATATGGCTATAAAACGTTATTTTTCTGATTCCGATACAACTATTTCAAATGCTTTTAAAGCTAATCTTGCAAATAGAGGGGTTAGTGGCAACATGGGATTGTCTGATATTCTGGAAGTTTTCAGTATTTATGGACAAGCTAATGCTTCTTCCTCCGAACTATCAAGAGTATTGGTGCAATTTCCAGTGGCTGATATTATAAGCGATAGAAGCTCGGGACTAATCCCAGCATCTGGTTCGATTAGTTGGTATTTGAAATTGTACAATGCAAAACATTCACAGACGTTGCCAAAAGATTTTACTTTGGTCGTCAATCAAATTTCATCTTCATGGAATGAAGGTTATGGACTTGATATGGAAGAATACTCTGATATAGGAACATCAAACTGGATTAATAGAGCCTCATCAAGCGTTGGTACGTCTAGCTGGTCGGCCCAAGGTGGAGATTATTATTCTTCTCCAACTGCTACCCAAGACTTTGATACTGGAATCGAAAACTTAATAGTTGATGTTTCTCCGTTAGTGGAGCAGTGGATGAACGGAACTAAGCCAAACTATGGATTTGGTGTTAGATTATCTTCAAGTCAAGAACAACTAGCAGCGAGTTATTACACTAAGAAGTTTTTCGCAAGAGGGTCAGAATTCTTCTTCCATCGACCAGTTTTAGAAGCAAGATGGAATTCAGTGCGTCGTGACAATAGAGGCTCTTTCTTCGCTAGTAGTTCTCTTGCTTCTGCGGCAGATAATCTAAATACGATTTATTTATATAATGTGGTAAGAGGAAGACTAAAAGACATTCCATCTATTTCAACTGGCAGTATATATGTAAAATTATACACTACTGCTGATAATAGCGTGAACGTAGTTGCAACTCCAAACAATCCAGTGACTGGAGGTTGGTATTCTACTGGAATATATACAGCTTCTTTCGCACTAAATACAACAGAATCACAAGTGTATGATAGATGGTCTAACTCTTCATTCTCTACTTGCTTTCACACTGGATCAATAGATGTAATAAGTTTGGAGGCAGAAGATTATAATCCAACAAATAATTATGTTGTTTCATTGGTAAATTTAAAACCATCATATGACGTTTCCGAACAGGCAAGATTCCGCTTCTTTGTCAGAAGAAAAGATTGGAATCCAACTATTTATACTGTAGCAACAAGCGATGTTCCGTCTGAAATAATTGAAAGTGCATCTTTCAAAGTTGTTAGAGTCTCTGACAATTTAGATGTTGTTCCATATGGAACTGGTTCTAATCAGCATACTGGATTATCGTATGATATATCTGGTAGTTACTTCGATCTTGATATGAAAATCTTGGAAAAAGACTATATGTACCAAATTAAACTTGCGATTTATGATGACACAAGTTTAAGTTGGAAGGAACAACACCAAACATTTAAATTCAGAGTAGAATCCGATGAGTCTTAGGGATTTATTTAGCGTAAAAAAAGTTCTGCCTCCAATTAGCAATGAACAAATAACAGAAGACATTGAATCTGTAGGATTATTAAACTCTCAAACAATTCAAAAGAACAGAATTGAATTTGCCGTTGATTATTCTACTGCTTCGAACTTTGCTGTTTATGGATCTGCTCAAAAATATTATACTGATTCGTTCGCAAGAATTTACGAACAATATCCCTATGATGGCTCCAGAAAAGAAAAGATAGATTGGGAAAATTCGTCTTCTCTAATAGATAACTGGATTTACAACAATGTTTATCCAAGAACTACAGGATATGCCGTATTCTCTCCTAATGGTTGGTCTGCTCTACTGGGAAGCCAAATAAACGGTTATGGAGAACCGACAACCAAAGAATATATTTCTATAAAAGGTGGTCCTAACACCAACTCACAAACAAGTTTAGTAGATAAGTTCAGAGACTCAACCAATCAAAGTCCAAAATCAAACGTATTTGACATAACTACAAACAGAAGCTCCAACTTACAACTTGATCTATCTGAAGGTCTATCCGTAGAGTTTTGGCTTAAAAAAGCAGCTTTTAATAACTCAAATACCAAAAAAGAAGTAATATTTGACTTATGGAATAATGCCGCATCTTCAAGCTCGGGCTATGGAAGACTTACTTTAGAATTATCTGGAACAACTGGATCGCCATTCTATTTGACTATATTATCCGGAACAACTGGATTTTCTTCATACAATATTGGTTCAAACTTAACAACTGCATCGGTTGCTAACGATACTTGGAATCATTATGCGGTAACTACACAGAATTCTGGTAGCTCTATCGGAGTCAATTTTTATGTCAATGGAGAATTGAATTTTAGTTCTTTTAATGGAACTAATATTAACGCAGTTTCCGGCTCCTTTCTTTCAAACATAGGCTCACTAAGAACTGCATCGTCTGGTTCAGTAGGAACTGCAATAGGATGGGGAAAACTATCTGGATCGGTTGATGATTTTAGATTCTGGAAAACTGCAAGAACCTCTAAAGATATTGGTCGTTATTGGTGGTCAAACGTTCATGGTGGCGCAAATAGTGATGATGCAAATGTGGATCTCGGATTCTATTATAAGTTCAATGAAGGAATCACAACTACAAGTTCAGTCGATTCCATCGTATTAGATTACTCTGGAAGAATATCTAACGGAACTTGGGTTGGCTATTCTGCAACATCAAGAAATACAGGTTCAGCTATAAATACTTACTTGCCGGTCGCTCTCTCTTCGGAAGAACCAGATCCAATTATTTATTCTACTCATTCTGACGTTGTAGAACAATTAGAAATATACTCTATCATAGGATCAGATCACGATGCTACAAATCCAAACTCTATCTTCTATTCTTTTCCAGATTGGATAGTCAATGAAGATAATGGAACTTTATTAAATATAACCCAAATAATGGGTAGCTATCTAGACGTTCTTTATCTGCAAATAAAGAATTTTACTTCTATTAAAGAACCATACTCAAACGTCCAAATTGATGAAAAACCATTTCCTTTCGCTAAAAACCTATTAGACTCACTAGGACTTGTAACCCCAAACTTGTTTGTTGATGCTAAGTTCATGGAAGAAGTTTTATCCAGAGATGAAGACAGAACTTACGAAGATAAACTTAATGAGATCAAAGGGGTAATATACGAAAATATATACAGCAACCTTCAAGCAATTTACAAAACAAAAGGCACTGAAAAATCAGTAAGAAATTTATTGAGATGTTTCGGAATTGATGAAAAACTTGTAAGACTAAACATTTACTCTAATAATGATTTTTCAAAAGTATCTGACAACTTATCAAACACAACGATTAAAAAACGTTCAATAAATCTCAACGACACAGATAGATTTCAAGCTACGATTTATCAGTTTTCAACTTCATCTTATGCTGAATCTAATTCATATATTTCAGGCTCCTCTGATTACGATTATGTTCCTTATACTTTTGAAGTAGATACAATCTTCCCAAAGAAGATAAAGAAAACTGAAAATAACTTCTTTCCAACTATATTTTTAACTTCTTCGATATTTGGTGCTCATTCCGCAAAGCCAACCGCAACAGATTTATCCTGGGAGACAAGTGATTATTTTAACTTCCAAGTGTTTGCTGCAAGACCAGAATATGAATCAACAGATGCTACTTTCTTTCTTTCTTCATCTAACTCGGCAATACCAACTCTTTCATCTTCTTTTTACCTTAATGTTTATGATAATGAAAAATGGAATTTTGCAGTTAGACTTAAACCAACTGCCATTGAGAATACCAATATAGTTTCTGGAACTGCTTCTGGAAGCTATACATTGGAATTTTATGGCGCAAGTACCGTTGGAAACTCTGTTGTAAGAGAATTTAGTTCAAGCGCCATCATATCCTATGCAAATGGCATCAATCTAACAAGAGCAAACAAAAGATTTTATCTTGGGGCAGAAAGGACAAACTTCACCGGCTCGCTGATCAAAGAGAGTGACGTTAAGTTTCTTGACTTTAAAGTTTGGTCCTCTTATCTTGATAATGCTGAAATCCAATCGCACGCAAGAGATACAGACAATTTCGGAACAACCGAAGCACTAAAATCTTATTATCTTACGAACAGCAAACTAAACACTTCTTTAATACCAAAGCTTGAAACTCTATTGGTACATTGGAATTTTAATCAAGTTACTGGATCTGACAATGGTTCTGGAATTCCAAATTCATCTGATGGCAAGTTCATTGTTTTCAGTCAAACATCTGGTTCATTATCTTACAATCGTTATAATGCAGCTTTCAACACACTAAAAAAATATCATTATATTGGACGAGGAGATTATTTCCTTCAAAATGACAACTCAATCATTGATACACAATATGTGTTTTCTTCAAGGTTGAATGAATTTGAACACATTCAAAATTCAAATCTTATAAACATCCTCGGCACAGAAGAGCAACAAACAAGAACAAGAGAAACAAGACCAGTAAATTATTTCTTCTCTTACGAAAAGAGCATGTATCAAACAATCTCTGAGGAAATGCTGAAGATGTTCAGTACAATTCTAGATTATAATAACTTAGTTGGTAACCCTGTAAATAAGTATAGAAGAGAATATAAAGATTTACGCCATTTAAGAACTCTTTTTTACCAGAACGTGCAAAACGAGCCAGATCTAGATAAGTATTTAGATTTTTACAAGTGGATAGATTCGGCCCTCGGCAAAATATTATTACAACTTGTACCAGCATCTGCTGATACTTCTGATGGTTTGTTGAATGTTATTGAAAATCACGCACTTTCAAGAAATAAGCATCAGTATAAATTTCCGACAATGGAGTTCAAAGAACCAATTCTTGAAGCCGGCCTTGAAGGAATCAACAAACATTTATACGATTGGGAGCACGGACATAGACCTTTATCTAACTTAGAATCTGACAATTGTTTATACTGGAATGGAAGAGCAGAAAGGCACGTTTTACCGTTATCTTCTTCTGTATCTTCCTCAAACGACACAAGAAATCGTATATTATCGACTACTATACAAGCTTTAAATCGCTCTTTCACTACTCCTTATCGATTCCAAACAAGCGAAGTAGCAGAATTAAGAGGTGGAATAAACTTCAACAAAAACAAAAAAATAGATTTTCTTAAAATTGCTACTGCTCCTCACGGACCAATGGATGCTGACGACATATTCAACGTACCAGCTAACATATTGTTTGTTGGAGTCGAAAGCACATCATCTTTGCTAAAGCATTGTAATGATAGTAATCGTCCAAATGCAAAAGTCAAGTATCATTTTAATGTTATACACGGCAGGGACTACAATACATCTTCATTATCTTCCGGAGAAATATTAAAATCTGATATTGCAATACCAGCAAACTTTATTAGTGGTAACGTTACGAGCGGTTACAATTCCGAAGTGAATGCTAACTTTATGAGCGGAGTGATAATAACCAATATACACAGCGATGCTTATGGTGATTCTAAAGAAATACCAATGCAAGGACCATTCACAAATAGTTGGGTTGGAGGACTTCAATCTCGTCACGTTGGACTTAATACCGGATTAGATGATTATACAACACGGCCCGAAGGTTGGAAATTGGTATTGGGACAGATAGGAACGTCATCTTATGAAGCAACATTGGGATACATTGGAGCAGATTACCCATATCCCGAAGGCAACCCTGACGAACCATCTTATCCAGTTAGAGCCCACAAAAGAGCAACATATTATAGAGACTTTACCTCAAAAAGTGTCTATAACATTAAAAACATTCAATCATCTACTGGCTCCACTTTATTAGGAAACTATGAACGCAAATATCAATACGTTCATACATTTGGCAAAACAAATAATAATCGTCTATTACGAGATCTAACTTCAAGCCAAACACAAACAGAACTATATGGAATTTTAAGAACTGATGTAACAGATGGAAGAGTTAATTTTACTTTGCCAACTATAACAAGATCAGAAACAATAATTGGAAACAAGTTTTCATCTCCTGGCGATTACAGAACAATGTCAAGGGGATATCTAAACTTATATGCAGAAGAACTATCTCCATATAATGCACAACCATTTAAAAATCGCAAGATTATAGGAGACAATCGAAGAATAAACCTTTCTCTTACAAATGATTCTATTCTTTACATTCCAGAAATTGTTTCTGGAGCATTAGGGAAAGATTTGAATTCTTTGACTGCTATACCATCTGGATTTGGCGGATTACAAAGCGGATCAACTACCATTGCTTCTCATCACAAGATTTCAAGAAATGGTGGATGGGAAATAGAATACTCTGGCACCACAACAACGATAAAACAACAATTTGATAATGGATTTTATAGTTATGCTATTCCAAAAACAGATTCGCAATATGCTTGGATCAATAACTCATTAAGTTCAACAGATAAGTCTTTACCAGAGTTTCAAGGATATTTAACAGAAACAATTGCTTCTGGTAGTTCTTCTTATGAACCAATTCTTAATGTTGTAACCCAAAGTTTGATTGGAACAAGCGGTTCAATCTATCGCTATGGTTCAGAACAAGTAGATTCCCATTTTATACCAGTGGATTTTGTCGGCTTGAATGCTATAATTCTTGATATTGTAAATGCCAACACTAATACTCTTGGAACTTTTCAAGAATCAGATTATGAAGGTGGCTTAGCTTCCATCAATGCTGCTTCTTTACCAAAAATATTAAATGGTATTTTGCTAAATAGAAATGGTCCCTACGGATACCCTTCTTTCCGGCAGATCAGATCAAAAAACAAAATAATCAATTATCTTGACAAAACTAATACTTTATCTACGATCAACAACGTAGGCGAACTTGTTAGCGTACAAGAGCCTTTGATCTATAACAATGTTCCAATCACTGCAATTATTCAAAATAACGAAACAAATTCAAGACTTGAAATTGTATTCTCTTATGAAAATATAACACAACAAATAGTGAATCCAAATCTTAAAAACATTGTAGTAACGAAAAACAATCAAAATGTAATTTATAATAATTTAATAACTTATTTGATCAATAACGAAACCTATAGTTTAGTTTCTCTTTCTTACGAAACCCAAGTCTATCCAAAAAGACAATTTAGAACTTTAGATTCTTTTAGGAAAAGAGATTCTTATAGCTTTGGAAAATGGAGAAACAATAGATCAGATAGACAACAAATAAGTTCATCTACTTTTTCTCCATTAGATCCGGTTACTAACAACATCATACCAACCCAAAGCGTTTGGCCACTAGATTCTAGAATTGATATGAATATTCCATACCTTAGCTCTTCCGTAGGGGGTGAAGGAGTATTACAGAACTTTTATTCCACTATTCACAATGGAGTAACAAGTAGCATAACAGCAAGTGCTCTATATGCTTACAAACATATGCTTGCATCAAATACGAGTTGGACAGCACCATCTGTTGCAACAAGACTATCATCCAGTGCTACTTTCCTAAATACAACAAATGGATTATTCGACGGTACAGCAAAATGGCAAGCTGGCGATATAGCAGGAAAAAATCCTTATTTTGATTCATTTGCAGACTGGTATGAAATAATAAGAACAAAGTACAAAGATTATCAAATAATACCAGAATATATCATCTCACAAGATAGTAATCTTGTTTCAATTAAAAACAATAATATTGACAGCGCAGTGCTTAATTCTTTCGAAATAACTGGATCTTCTGCAACAGATAACGTTATAACAATAGCTTATCTTGAATCAAATACTTTAGATAACGTTGATACATTTAAGGCAGACCTAAATTCGATTACCAAAAAGATAAACTTGACACTTAATTGTGATGCTTTGATTAAGCTAAATCCAAAACCTTCTTTCTATCCTGTAAATAGGACCGTTGATTTGGCAAGATATTTTATAGATTCAGTAAGTGGGAACTTGTCATTTTGGACTTCAAGTGCTGCATCAGAGAACCAATATTCTCAAACTAATGTAGCACTAAAGAATATTCTAACCCCAACTTTTGCTCCAGGCTTGTTGTACAATACAATAAAATCTGGCATTGCAGTAGATTTCCCTATCTTAACTGCTAGTCTATCCACAACTTCTAGCTATTCGACCCCCGGAGCGCAAGCAAATGGTAACATTGATTATATGATAAGTAATCCATCTTTTCATGCTCGCATACCATTTGAAGCAATCTATGAACCAGAAGTTTATTTGAAAAATATCGATTTAATCGATATTAACCCACATCCATCGGCAACTTTAAACGTAACTTCTTCTTGGAACGGAAATTTTGATAGTATATTCTATAAATTAGCTATGCACAATTTTCTTTCTGAAGTGGTTGATTTTTATTCTCCAGAAGGAAAATTAACATCTATTATCTCCAAACCAGAAACACAATTTAAGTCAGTAACTCCAGGCAAAGAGTATAGAGCTTTGGTCAAGTTGTATAAAGACAGAACACCTAGTTTGAATATAAAATTAAGCAATATCTCTAGCTTAGGTGCAACAACAAATTATACAAGACCACAATTTGCACCGAATGAGCGTGAATCTTCTACAATGTATAATAGAGCAAGTGCATTCGGCCCACCAACAGCAGGAGGATTGCTATCTGGCTCTTCTTCTACTACTGATGTAATCGATTCAAGTAATGGCTATTACTCGCCATTTACTCCTCCATATTATGATGGAGAATCTTGGGCACTTCTTACTTACAGACCATCTGGTACGGTCGCTTATATTCCAACCGTAGATGACATTATCAACAATGTTACGGCTTCGTATCTTCGTTACGAATTCAATAGCGGAACACTTGCTGACTCCGGAGGACCACTTAGCTATGGGAATCTAAATCGTAACTCAATGCAAGCTAGTGCATCTTTGAACTTGTTTAATGCTGTAGTGCTTGATCAAATAAACTTAAATAATGTCTCTGACAATTCAACTATCATAAAAGATTCTAAAGTTTGGGCAATCCAAACTAAATTTGAAACTCCAATTCTTGATTTCAATACGGGAATAAACAAAGACACAACAGATTCTGGAAATCAAGTTAATAAAACATTCGGGATGTGGCATCAGTACGGTTCCTTGCCAACAAAAAATGAAGGCGTGTTCTTACAAATAACTGATATTCCAAATGATTTTATACTATATGGTGGGGAATCTGATGAAAGAAGAGTGCTGCCAGTTTCAAGAAGTTTAAGTCTTACTTCCTCACTATCTGATATAGTAGGCTTTTCAAAAGAACCAATCAAACTTGGCCAAGTAGCAAGTTCCAAAACTATAAAAGAAGCAATCGTAGCAATCCCATATTTTGTTTCTGGAAATGAGAAGCTTTATTTTTACTACAACGAAACTTCAAAAGAATATGTAGAATTCTTAAAATCACCACAAGCCGAGATATCTCCTTTTGCAAAAGAATTAGAAGTGCCAAAGAGCGTTAAAGACCAAGTATCCTTAATGGGTCAATACATACTCCCGCCAGCACTTGATTTTATGAAGAACGATTTGGATAATCCAAAGGCTATGTATATTTTTGAATTCTCTTACACGTTATCGCAAGATGATTTGGTTGATATCTGGCAAGGTTTGATGCCAAATATTTCAATTGATTTTGCGGAACAAACACAACAAATAACACACGAATTGAATTCTACTGAAATGCTAAGTCAATCTGACTTAACAGAAAAAATACAATGGCTTGTATTCAAAGTAAAGCATAAAGCAAAAAATAATTACAACAATAAATTACTTCAAACTTTGAAGAGCACTTCTGGCTTCGATAAAGTAAAATCTATTCAATCGATTGGAAGACAAAAAACAGCAGAGATTTCATCTACTGAAGAGTTGGATTATTCTTTTAACTGGCCTTATGACTTTGTTTCATTGGTAGAATCTGCGAAGATAAACGCAAAGATAGATTTCAGTTCAATAGGATCGGAAGATCAGACAACAACAAATGGTGCTGGGATTGAGATTCCTGCAATAAGTCCAATAACATCCGACAATATATCCCTCAAAACTTCGGCAGCATACAATGTAGCAACAAGTACCAAAACCCCGAAAGTAGATTTTGGAATAATACCAGTAGAACCATTTTATGCGAAGTTCCCACCGAATAAAAAGTCGTAGTAAGCCTAAAAAATAACACAACGAGATACTTATTAGAGAATGTCGTTTTTTAACTCCAAAGAAGAAGTGCTTGATGTTGAGCTAACTCAATATGGAAGACTTTTATTGTCAAGAGGGCTTTTCAAGCCAATCTACTATTCGTTTCACGACGATGGTGTAGTTTATGATTTAAGCTATGCAGGTATGACAGAAAACACAAATCAAGCTGAAAAAAGAATTCAAGATGAAACCCCAACTGGAAAACCATTTTATTCATTTTCAGAGGGAAAGCCACATTTAAGTTTTGACTTAGACCAAGAAAAGTTTTTATCACAAAAAAGCAATCTTGCTCTCTCAAAAACAGAGTTTCAAGCAGACACTTTATCACATTCAACTATTTCAAACTTATATATTCCTTCTTGGAAAATTCACAATTTGACTAGTGAATTCACATCTAGCTCTACCACTTTCAATGGTATAGGAGTCAATAATGCTCCAATCCCTCAATTCGATGTAGAGATTTACACAACATTCTTAAAGACGAACCAATCCACGATAAGTGACAATCTAAGGTTACAGGCTATGTTATCAACAGAAGAAGTAGCTTCTCCTGATGATGAAAATGTTTATATAACCTCTATTCCACCATTGCTTTTAAGAGTCTTGGAAGAAAATACAGATGTTGAGTACGATGCCTTTGACGTTCAAATGTTTAAAACAACAATTGATACTGATGGCAACAATGTATATACACAATTGAAATTTTCTAAAGAATTAGATAATTATGATGAAGAAGCTGATTTATATAAGCAGGTTTCTAACTTAGTCTCTCAACGAACCGACTCATCCTTTGCAGATTTCTTTTTTGAATCTTTAACAGATAAGGAAATTAGTCAAATAAATGTTTGTAAATATGTTTTGCAATCTTCCGAAGACCAAGACTTAATCTTTCCGGATTCATCAATATGTGCAGAAATTAGAACGAAATTTTCTACTGATGGATTATATGAATTATCTGTAGAACTAAATGATCTTGCAACAGGGAACACCTGCTAATGCAAAAGTTTTATTATAAAACCGGGAACGATACATTCGCTCCAATGATTAAAGTGACAAATATATTACTTGACGATACATTGCCTGTAACTGATATCCAGCAAAATACCATCTCCGGTAGCAACGGAATTCTAGTAAATGTAAATGTATCATCGAAGCAAACCAAAATGGATAGTTTGATTTCTGATATTGATTACCTGAAATACACAAAGATAAATTTGATTGTATTTCAAGATAAAGATGATATAGAATTCTTTCGCAGTTCTATCGTGTCTAAGACATTTTTGACCAAAGCTTTAGATGAAATAATTTCTGACATACCGAGTTCAGTAGCCATTCAATTTAAAACAATAAATCTTACTGATATTGTAGATCTTTCGCAGTTGTCACAACGAGACTATAGCTATAAAGTTAATTTTTCAACAGCATTCACCGGATTGGACAAGACAAAAGATATTATTTTATGTGTAGTCCCAATAATTGATTTCCGTACATACCTCTCAGAAAACAAGATCGAAGATGCAGATGCTACAACAGATATCTCAACAGACACCGTAGCAACAAGCATATTGAGACAAATTTATAGCGTAGAATATTATACATATAATATTTTGATAAACAAAAAGACTATAAACGATAATATTGGTAACGCAGTTTTAAACGATGTGAGAGAAACTAAGAAATTAAATACAAACATTTTGCAGTTGCTAGCTGGTACAAAATTATCATCTGGAATAGAAAAAGATCGAGTTTCTTATATCTCAGATATTTTTACTTCATTCGATTATGGTCAGAAAACCATTAATAACTTTTTCTTTTTTGATAAAACTCAATTCGTACTCAATAGTGCATTTTCTAAGAACATTCCTAATTCCTATGATTATCCATGTAATTTATATTTTGAAATCTTTAAAGATGACAATTTACTTTCCTCATTTATTTTACAACAGGACGGAACAATTACTCAACTTTCAACGGCAACGATAATAGAGTTGATCCCAATAACAACTACTTCAATTACCGGGAAAAAGTGTATAATGTTTAATGATACATTTCCAAAAGTAGAAAAACAAAATTTTAAGTATTCTGTTAAAGTTTCCAATAACGTTGATCTTGCTTTGCTTCGATATTACAACAAAGCACTCCTGAATCCAACTGGAATGTTTTTTGATGTACTAATCGGACTAAACATATTTCAAAACTTCATAAATGATCCAAGAAATACAAATAGTACAACTGGAATGTTTGAGAAAAGATTATTCAGCAGACCTCCAAATGTGAAATCGTTGATAAATGATTTTATAGAATTGATTAATTTGTTTTCAAATAAGCAGATCGTTGATGCAGACACAAAGAAGATTATTAATTCTTTAGATTTTAAAAAAACAACTTTTGCAGTTTGTAATGATTTTATATTCTATGCCAACAATACAATGAATCAAATCGGACAATTTTTTGATTCCATCGGTCCTGCTCAAAGTTCCTATACAAAAACTAGCAACTTGATAATGTTCCAAAATAAAATGTCATATCACACGCTTGACAAAGCTACGACAATCAAACCTTATCCTACGATAGAAAAAGAAAAATTAGATGACTTTCCAAAATCAAAAGATAATTTTAGTTTTAGATATTTTGTTGATGTAAATAAAGAATATGACGTAGATTCATTAAAAATAGATGAGAAAAGTGAAGTATCATATAAGATAATAAATTCTGTTATTGCTTCTACCCAAGTAACTTATTCATCCGTATATAGTCTTTTGGATTCAATATATGATGAGCTTGGAGTGGTTATCAATACTATTGAAAAAACAGAGAAAGATCTAAAAACAAAAACAAATCAAGCTTATACTAAATCATCAGCAGTTATTACAAGATTTCAAAAACCAGTAAGCTCTGTTACTGACGCAAAAAAAGAAATCAGTTTATCTTCCTTGCAAGTCGATTCTGCTAAGATAGTTGAGATCGCAACCAAAGCAAATACTTCAATCTCGAAAAATTCAGAATCAACATTTAAATTTGAACTTTATTATTTGAATAAAATTAATAAAGAGTTTTTGATACCACAAGCAAGAATAGAAATCTACAACAATGTGACAAACAAATTTAATGACGTAAAAACTTTAGCAGAAGCAACTGGAACTTATTTTGCCAGAACAACTTGTATTGAAGATAAGAGCAACGTTTATTTCACAAACAAATCTTTACCAACTATATCAAATACTTATTTTGTTCTTAGATTTAAGCCCGCTGGATTTGACACGCCAATTTATACAAAGAAATCAAGTCCAGAATCCACAACCAATACAATTATAACCCCCTCTGTACAATCGCAACCCACAAATCCATTGGCCGCAACAACAGAACGTTACACTTTGCAGACTACCTTGGCAGAAGAAACATCCTCCGCAATGTCTGCTGCTGAGTTCGTAATGCAGAATCCAGCAACACAAACTGATACAGCTATAACTGGCAATACACAATCACAACCTACAAATCCATTTGCTACAACTGCAACAACA
>Ga0181348_1000203_pt1 | contig 24402 bp, 42 predicted proteins | sample Su13VDMM110DN_FD_130092 | JGI IMG/M metagenome (GOLD analysis project Ga0181348, IMG submission 130092) | Freshwater viral communities from Lake Michigan, USA - Su13.VD.MM110.D.N | ecosystem: Environmental > Aquatic > Freshwater > Lake | place: USA: Michigan | collected 2013-07-16
CTCATCCACCTCCTGTTGCAACATGGCTGGTGGGATGTTGAGTGGGAACTCCACCCCATCGGCCACCACGATGTAACAGTTCGGGCCAAGGGCATCGAACTTGCCACGGAGGTCCTTGTCGGCATCTTTGAGTTTGTCGCCAAAGCCGGTCTTGGAGTACACCTCCCAGTAGCAGATCAGATCGTTGGTCTTGCCGCTCTTCTTGCGATGCTCATAGCCGCGGTCGGTTGCTTCCGAGCGGGAGGAGTAGCTCTCCAGATGGCCCTTTAGATCGTCTCGGCTCAAACCAAACTTCTCTGCCACTTCGTCTAGGGGCTGGGTACGTTTACGGGCACACCAACGGATGTCTTCAAATTCGTCGGCATCGGGATCCCAGACAAGGTTGTCAATGGTATCGAAGAAGCTGCCTGCCAGCTTAATCTTGCTTCCGGCGGGCTGCACAAGTTCGTGCCACCACACGCTGGCACCTTTGATGAAAGCCTCTTCAACTACCTTGCGGCTGTGCTTCTTGAGGTCTAGTTCATTGGGGGTGTAATTCAGATAGTCGCTAAGTAGCTTGCTCACAAGCTTGCGGCGTTCCATCGCCATGCGTTGCTGTTCTAGGCCCTGTTCGTAGGCTTGCATGCCAGGATCTGGCATCGGGATCATTTGGCCGTCTGGGCCGATCACAGGCTGGCCGTCTGGACCCATCTGTGGCACCGGAGGTTGCGGCATAATGCCAAGCAACTCTGGGCTTATAATGGGGTAGTCCTTGGCTGTAACAGTCCTAGCGGGGTTCCTGTGATGAATCACGCTGGTAAAGAGGCGGACGGCTTCCCAGACACGGTTGACTTGCATCCGAAAGGCTGGGGCATCGATGCCCTTGTTATATCCTCTTTCTCCGCGGGCATAAGCGTCCTGCCACATGAAGTTTGGATCGCCTGCAAAGAAGTTCATCGCTTCTTCGGCATCATCCGAGAAGGGCTTTTTGTGTTTCTCTGCCAGACGTATTTTGGAAATCCACCCTTTGGTGATCGGGCGCAGGACATTATCGTCTGGCATTATTGTCTCCTAGTAATCATTGCCTTACTTAGGGCGTTTGCCTTCCAATTCTGCCACGCGTTTCTCTAGAAAAGCTACCTTTTCCGAGAGAATAGCCGCTTTTGGATCACGGGGCTTATAGTCCCAGAAGCCGTAAGCCTTCCAATCCTTGAACTCTTCCACGCCGGGATCGGTCAGGTGATGGACCGAAGGCTTCTCTGTACCGCCGTAACCGGGGCAAACGGCCCACAGGGTAACAGTCCGGGCAGAGGCGGCAGACACTAGGGCGACTACTGGTGGGGCACCAACGTGGGCGTAGAAGTAAACCCAATCACCCAAGACCACAGGGGGCATATTAAAATTACTCATGGGAACCTTTCGGGAAAGGGAAACGGGTCACTATTTCTTACCGCCAAGGGGGCCTAAGATCACGCAATTATCGGCGTCTTGGCCCTGCCGCCTCTTCTTGTCGATGAGGTATTTCACCCACCACGGCTCGGGACCAAACACTTTCGGGGGTGCGTGATACTTAGGTTCGTAGGCACAGAGGTATTCTAGCGTCTGGACCGCATGCACGTCACCCCTAGTATATGGTTCGTCGGTAACAAATACTGCGCCATTGACCGTAGTAGTTTTCTTGCGGTAGCGTTTAAGCTCACGGAGGAGATTCGGGCAGGCTCCCTCTAGGATCTTTAACCTTGTTGTACCGTCGCCACGGACATGGAGTAACTGCCTGACAAGGGACGTGCGGGCCTGGATGTCATCACTACCGGGAGTGAACGTCGTGCCGGTCATCTGGCTTTTGACGTTGTACTTTCTTAGCTCTTCGGTATATAGCTCATGGGGGAGCCGGCCCGACCCTAAATCACGCAGGCTACCACCGTGCATGTCCATGATAAAAGAGCGAAACTGCTGGCCATAACACTTAGCGGAAAACTGTTCGCCCCAGATAAACGCGTTGCAGTTGCGAATGTAAAGCTCGTCATAGACTAACAGGAAGTCACCGCTGGGCGGGACCGCCGCAAAGAGCGAGGCCATGACGGCATGGCCGGGATCGATGGCGACATACCGGGTCCAGTTCTCGGGCACGCCTGTGTCGAAGCGTGGGTGCATGTGAATGCTAGTGTTGAAGGAAGGGTACATAAGCGTGGATTCGGTGGTGAACTCTCCCTCGGCACGCATGCGCAGTTCATCCACCCCCAATGCAGACCATCGCTCTATGTTCTTCCGCTTCTCGTCTGTATCAATGTGGTTGTTATCTAAAAACCGTAGCGTGAACTTTTTGATAATAGGGTTTTCTACGTTCTCTTCAACGGCTTTGTCTGCACGTTCGCACAGGCCCAGCAATGCATCATTCCGCGAGTGGGGCATTGCCGACCAAATAAAGCGGCCTTTACGATCTGCAAGGCGAGATAGCATTTCTCCCACAAAAGACTCATTATTTAAGTCCTCATCAATGTGGCAAAGGTCGCAAGAAAATCCTTGTGGCGCTTCGCCCTCTGACGAGAAACAGTTGATCGTCCAGCCATTAGTAAGGTGAACTTTGTTGAGATACCCTGCCGACTTTAAGATCCAAGAGTAGTCTTTAATAAGGCGTGGCGGTATAAGAGGTGGGGCGGGGCGTGCTTCTTTCGCACGGGCTTCGTCGGTTAACGGTCGGTAGGCCCGCCATTGTCTTGTCTCTAGGTCGCGGATAATCTTAAACGCCCCGGCTTTGAAGAGCATCGGGTGTACTACTAATCCTATGTGGGGCCAGTTCCTCCCGACAATCACAATAGTGCCGTCTGTTGCGGGGTACTTGCCGAAGGGATCTTGGCCGGTTGCAGCACGGGCAGTTTCAACAAACGCTGCGCAGCTTTTGCCCGAGCGGTTGCCGCCCAAAAGAATCCGCTCACTCACCATGCTACGGTGAAACTCTTCTTGCAGGGGCATGGGTTCGTAGAGCCGCAGGGCTTCTAATTTACGATCTGCAAGCTCGGCCTGGACCTCTTTGATCTGGGCGAAGGCATGCTGCGTAATCCCAAACTGGAGTGGATTAGCAGCGGGTACTGCTGGCGGGGGCGGGGGAACACGCGGATGTTTTACCGGGTCAGTCATTCTTCACGACAGGCGGGGGGAGAGCTTTGAGTGTCATCGCCATGTCGGTTAGCCGCACGCGTAGCTCATCCTCTAGCTCTTCCTCGGTCCAGCCCACTAGCGGTTTCTTGGCACCACCGATAGCCGTGTTGGCTTGTGTGAGGCGGACGATTGTATCTAGGAGCTTCGTACGAAACGCCCCACCTGGGGGGCTGTCATAATACTGCTTCATAAAGATATTGCTGAACCCACCCACCCCGCCGCAGTATTGCATCAGCTTTTCTAAAAGCTCTGATGAATGCGGGATGTTTGCGCCGCCGATCTGGGCCGCGGCCACAAAGATATCGACTGCCCCTTTTTCGATCTGGCCTAGCTTGTTGGCTCGGACTTTTGTACGGGTGCCTTTTTCGTGCTGGTTGCGGCAACGCTTACAACGCGCGTGGAGCCCATCCTTGGACTTATGAAAATACTGTGGCGTATTCTCAAATGTAATGCCGCATTGCTGACAGGCTTTACGATCCACGCGCGCTACTCCACACTGTGCCTTTGACTGTTACGGGTAGGAGCCCCGAAGCGTTTAAGGCTAATCGAACGCCAGGAAACACGCCGTAGTCATGGCCTGCCAGCAAATGCTTGGCTTTGGGGGCCCACGCTTTAATGTCCGCCATGACCGATGCAAATGTATGCTCGGCATCGATGTACACGATATCAAAGGAGTGGTCGGCAAACGTAGACGCTATGCCCGGAGACTCACCAACGGTGTGTAGAATACCCGTCCCGGCGACGTTGGCTTTAAACACATCGTACGGGGGCTCCGTCCCCGCGTACGCGCTAGTTCCGGCATCGGCGTGGTTGCCTTTCCAATGGTCGATGCAATGGACTGTGGCCCCTGCCTGCGACATGATTAAGGCAGAGCGGCCAGCCCATGAGCCAATTTCTGCAACGGTCGGGTAGTGGCCGTGATCCAGAAAGAAGTCGGTGATCAGCGCGCGGATAGCGGCTGCGTCTTCTTCGGGCAGGCCCATGCCAAGGGCATTGAACTCATTCGGTCGCTGAACTAGCGAAGGGTAGGTGGCCGCCGGGGCCTGTGGGTTGGCTAGGAGTTTTTGCTTTAGCAGGGGAGTCGAACGCAATGAGACAAGCTTTACATCTGGGTCATAGCTCGCCGTCCACGATGCCTTTAACTTTTCGCTGACGCCCTTGGCAGCAATGACCTGGGGCTTACCAACGCACTTAGGCTTCCAATGGCCAGCCCAAGCGTCCCAGTTACAGAACACTGGGTTGTAACCAAGCTTGTCGGCACCCACCAGAGACAGGTCGCGTGTCATCGTAACGTCTTCGGTCGATGCCTTTTCTGCGCAGAACTTATCTTTCCACTCATAGTAAAACCATGGCTTGGCAGCATCACTGGCAGGCTCGGTCAAAGCAAACGCACGCATGTCATACATGATCAGGCCCGTTGGCAAAGCAGCACACTCTTGGATACCCGCCAAACTAACAGCCGTGTTCCTATCAAACATCTCTAGCTGGAAGTCAGGGTTGGGATTTTCTGACTGCATGTTCTGCCACCGAAACACGTAGACGCATTCCATTGGTGGAGGTCCGCAGTAGGGAGCGCCGATAACGCAAGGGCCCTTGGGGTAGTGCTCTACCAAGAAATCAAAGGAGCTTTGAAAGAAAGGCTTGGCATCAATCTGCCCAGCGTTAATGTCTGGCTTCATGTCGCTATCGACCATGACCAGAATATCCACGCCGAATTCCCGTGCCATAAGGACGGCTCGGTTTCGGGTCATAGTGATGGGCGTGTCTGCGAGATTCCAGATACGCACATTCTCTACACGCTGGTCACGCGACAGTTCCGCCACCAAGGGAACCATCCATTCGCGGATATCGGGGACTTCTGAAGAGATGCCGCCATTTCCGCCATATGAAAACGTGCAGATGCCGACCGTAAATTTTTGTTGCATAGGGGCCTTTCGGGGGTTGGCCGTATTGTACGGGCGTACACTCGGCCCCACAAGGCTTGCTTGCGCGGCTTTAGCCGGTTGGCGTTGAAAGCTGCGCTCGTGCGCCATACTCTCTCCGCGCGTCTTCTATCGTTGGCGGGCGCCTAAACTGCCGTTTGTTGAGTTTATTATAATCGTTTTGTTCGTTGCGATAATCTTGCATCATAGAGCTTAACTGGCCTTGCAACTGCTGCGGCGTGGCGTCCCGCATGATGGACGCTCGGGACATAACCCCGCCGGGCATGATGTGCGGCACGTAGTCTTCGGCGTTGGGCGCGTCTGCGGAGTAGCTTGGCGCATTGTAGGTGCGGTTCTGTCCATTGGTTTGGTACTCAAACGATGCTGGCATTGGAAACATGGGCGGCGGGCTTGGGGCTGGCGGGGCTGCATAGCCGCGGTTGTTATTTGGCGCGGCTGGGGCTGGCGGGGCTGGCTTGTCCATGCTAGACGCGTACGCGCCGCCCGATGCGGGGGCCGCGGGAGCGCGGTACGCCGTGCCCGTAGGCGAGGGTTGTTTGGCCTGCGCTTGGCCGGTGCGAAACATTGTCTTGTTAGGCGGCGGGCTTGGGGCTGGCGGGGCTGCATAGCCGCGGTTGCTATTTGATACATCGGCTTGGGCCGCGGGGGCCGCTTGTGCAAACGCGTTGTTGTCAATCTCACCGCTAGACGCGTACGCCCCGCCCGATGCGGGGGCCGCCGCAGCGCGGTACGCTGTGCCCGTAGGCGAGGGTTGTTGGGCCTGCGATTGGCCAGTGCGAAACATTGTCGTTTTTGGGGGCGGCAGACGCACTCCGCTGCCGCTTGTGGTTTTCCAAGTACCGCCAAATGCTGTCATTATCTTGCACCTTGGCCCATGGCCTGTTTCATATTAAATTGCGGAGCCCCTAGGTTTCTTCCCATGGAGCCACTGTACCGAGCCTGCTGTTGGCCTAGGTTGTTAATGAGTGCATCGCGCCTCGCCATAGCGTCGGCTGGATTTGCGTATTGTTTCCCATCAACGCCTTTAGCCGTGAAGGTAAAGCCCTGCGGTCGCATGGACTCTCCTCCCGGATTCGCCATGTTGGCATTCATCGTCATGCCGCCGCTGGCATACGCTGGCCCCATTTTGTTTTTAGCCGGGTCCCACGTTGCGGTTGTAGACGATCCCGGCCCAGACAGATAGGAACTGCTGGGGCCCATTTGCATTTTGGGAATGACGTTTGGCTTTGGTGCCCTAGGTGGGTTTGGGTTATACGGTGCTGGTTCCGGCTCGGGGGTGGGCGTGTGTTGCGACCAAAGCGTGGAATTAGGCACATAGCCTTCGGGGCGCGTGTAGCGATCCGCAGTACGCATGGACGGCGCGGGGGGGCGCGGGCTTGCGCTTGGAGCAGGCGTGCGCCATTGAGCCTGCTGGAAGGAACGCGCATATTGGTCCGCAGGCGCAACTGGCGGCGCTTGCGGCTGGGCTGCCTGTTGAGGGTCATACTGCGGCGGGGCTGGCGCGCTCGTTTGCCCGCCTGATGCCCGCCACTTATCATAAAAGGTTGCCTCGGTTTGAGTACCAAAAGCAGTGCCGTCTTGCGCGCGGCCTATACTTTGCGCAAATGCGCTGTCGGTCGGAAGCCCAGGACGGCCAGCGGCCTCCCACGCTTTTCGGTTGCTGGCGCCCGCCTGATCCCACGGGGCAGAGTCGCGCGTGGGTGATGGAACGGGCTTGGAACCTGGGCCAAAGCTGGGAACACTTGGCGGGGTGGGTCGGCGCGGGTGTTCTGGAAAGTAACCGCTGGACTCGTCGCCAGGCAACGGCGTGACGCGATTCACTTCTCCACCGGGGCCGCCTGCCCTAATGTCCCAGCCGCCTGCTTGGTACTCGCTTGCAGGCGGTGGGGCGGGGCGTGCTTGGCCCGTGGCTGAACGCTGTGGAACCGGGGCAGGCGGGGCAGCCCTAGGAGTCGGCAGCACAGGCTTGTAGGCGGGCGTGGAGTTGGTTTTGTTATACATCCAGCCGCCGGGAGGAGTCTGAGGCGTGCTGGGCGGGAGCGGGCCAGACGGGAACGCATCGCCCCACCCTTGGCGAGGCTGTGGCCCAACTGATGGGTTAATAAACCCAGTTTTTTGCGGGCCGTAGGAAGGCTCGGGTAGCCTGCCAGTATAGTCTGGCTTTGGCTTTGTCTGGGCGGGGATATTTCTGCCCGTGGTTGCAGTGGTGTTAGGCGGCTGGGGGAAATTATCTGCGTTAGCCCCTGTCCCGTGGAGTCGGTTGTCGTTTGCGTTATGCGGGAGGTTGCTCCACTCGCCCATCCACCAAGGTGCATCTGCTGCTAACATTATCTGTCCACCTGTTTTTTAGTGATCCCAGAAGTGCCAGCGCCATCGACGCTGATCATGCGGAGTTTTACCAAGTCACTGGCGTCTACCTCGGGTTGCGACTCTTTGATGAGCTTACGCAGCCAATCTAGGTTTTGAATTGCCGGTGTATCCATAAGAAAAGCCGCTGGCCAGTGCCCTAGCCAGCGGCCCCCCGAAAAGCCCCAGATGGGCATTTTGAAATTAATACTTTGTCGAAACAAGACACAGCGGCGTACCCAGACCTGTCGTCAGCGTGGTCGCACTGGTGCTGCTAGCCGACATGGCATAGCCAATCACACCCAGACCAGCGTCACCTGCGGCGGTGCTAGCTGCGCTGAGCAAGCTGGGGCCGACACGACCGGCGGTGAGGCCAGTAGAAGCGGCGGCAGACACGGCGGCGATGCGGTTACCAGCGGCCAGTTCCGTTCCTGAGACAAGCCCAGCAACTTCCGTAGGACCATCAACCACAACCCAGAACACATCGTTGATGGCCACGCCCGCAGTGGGCAGGAACTCATCAACCACACCGACATGCTCGGCGTTCAGCACTGACGCGTAGCCGATCACCGTGCTAAGTCCGCCCAAGCCAGCAGCGGTTGCAAACACAACGACACGCTTAGGAGCCAATGCAATCGTGGCGACGTTACGCACGGCAACGCATGTCTTAATGCGGTTGCTGCGGATAGCGCCGGTGATTGGATTAACGTCAGGAAACTGCTTCACAACGCCAACCCAGCCCGTACCGTCAGTAAGTGACGAGACGCCCAAGGTCTGTCCAAGCGGCCATGGCGGATCAATCAAAAGACTCATAGTAAAATACCTCTTTGTAAAAAATGGATTAAGCCAAGGCCACAAGTTTAAAGAAATTTCTAGGACTTTTGCATTTAATGTTACCCAGCGTCGATACAACGTATCGATATTGCTGCGTAATTTCATCGTAAAAAGGTCCCTCGCTGTTCAGCAATTGGCCTTCCATGCACAACAACTCCATGTTCCCAATGGACAAGCCGTAACCTGTGTTAGCAGGCACACTCACCTCCGAAGAAACCTCCACGCCGTCCATTTCAAATACATCTGTAAAACCATAGCTGCGGAGTCCGTTAGCTCGGCTAACAATAACTCGCTCTTTGGCATCCAGCGTGTTTAGGAAATCAATGAACAGCCTGCGGTCCAGAAGGACCATGTCCACCTGATCTTCCTTGGTGTCGTTACGGCGGGTCTGATGAAGCGCCTCACGAAGAGCCTTGGTGCAATTGCTTGCCCAAGTTGCCGCACCGAAGTACGTCGAAGTGTAGTTGCAAATCACAGGAGAGTAGAAATCAAATTCTGGATCGGCAGTGCCGTTTGGCCAGACGCCACTCAACTGTGAACCACCATACGCACCAAGCGTCGTGGAGATTCCAGCATACGTGTCGGTTGGGTAACCGAAAGGATCTGTAGGATCTGCGGTACGCTGGGTTCCTAGGGTATTATGAATCGTACCGTTGGTGCCCAGAAAACTTTCGACGCCGTGGAATCTCAATTCATTTCCGGAAGCGTTGCCGTCGATTGTCCATTCCTTTGCAAGGTACTGTTCCATGCTCGTAAGCAGGCGGCTAGCCATCTTACCAGCGACGTTAACAAGGGCCTGGGCAGAACGGTTTTCCAGCATCTCTTTTTTATAGATGGCATCGGAAACTTGCGCGCCCCGATAATCCAACTCCGCCAACTTCCAGAGATTCTGGCGGCTGAAAGAACGCGGAGTTTCACCGTTGTTACCTGAGGGAGTATGATTTCTGTACTGAACGTCCCAGTCAAATCCGCGCCCCGACATGTTGGCTCGGATGTTACCGGCACCTTCCAAAGAAGCGAACACTTTGTACTTACGAAGTGATGCTACTTCTTCTTCCCGCAAATGGTTTACTATCGTTGTCGCTATACTTCGGGCCCAATCTGTCGCGCTACTCATAGTTACAATACTCCATCACTGGTTAATTGGCTTTTCAGCCGGTCCTCAAAACTCATCCGCGAGCGCGGTGCGCGCGGCTCTGTAGATCCTGCACTGCGGTTTGGCGTACGTGTTGCACGCTCCCGCATGAATTCCATGTTCGACGCTGCAACGGGGTCAGGGGCGGGTGCCTGCTGGGCCTGTTGGGCGGTAATGTACTGTTGCATCTGGGCAGATTGCTCGCCCATCTGCTGGTATCGCATATTCAACAGGTCGCGCTGTAACATCCCAGTAGCATATTTCCAGCGAGCATCTGGCGACTGAATGCCAAACTCTGATGCCTGTTTGATATAGACCTGGATGGCTTGGCCTTCTCGGGACACATTGCCTTGGCCGTCATAGAGCCAATCGGCGTTCTGTTGCTCCAAGGACTGTACGTAGTTCTGGCTTTTGTACTGTCCAAGGTGTTGCTGTACCATTTCCATGGCCTTTGACTGAGCGATTTGCTCAATGAAGGGCTGGAGAGTTTTCTCTGGATCGGTTACCAGCTTCCGAGCAAAATCAGAGGTGTAAGACTGATACTCTCGTAGAGCCTGCTGGGCTTCAAACGGAGCGTCTTGAGAAATAACCTCGCGGCCTGTTTGGGGGTCGCGGACGATATAAGACTTCCAGGTGTCTTTAACTTCCGGCGGGGCCCACCATTTCGCTGCTGGGGCAGGGGCAGAGGCCCTGGTGCGTTCTTCGGCCTGCGAGCGCTTCCAAGCCTCAAACTGCCCTTGATTCTTCAGATACTCTTGGGCGTAAGGGACTACGCTTTGGTACTGCTGGAGGGCGCGCTGGGATTCTTGGTAGCCAGTGTGGGAGCGGTAAAGGTTCTGTGCAATGCTTACATCGTCCTGCCCTTCAAAGTCGGGCAAGGAGCGAAAAGCATCGTAGACGTTAGAAGAAGCGGGCTCGGATTGTGTAGGCGCATTGCCTACGGGCTCACTATTGCCTATATCTTGCGACGGTACATCTGGGAGGATTTCTTCGGACATAATAGTAGTTTCCTTTCGGGGGAGGTTTCTACAGAATTAATGTCCGCTATCGTCAGTTTTGTTTCAGTGAGGCCCTCTATCGTCGCACCGGCCTGATCGGATGCGAGTAGTCATCCGGGCCGTAGGCAAGCGGTAGCGATGGCTGGGGCTTTTGAAATTGATACGAACGGTCGTTGGGTAATTCAAAAATTCGCCTTATTTGCACGGCCTGTGGATCTAAAACGTGCAGTTCATCCGCGTTTCCAATGCTGTTCCAGTTATTGACCCACTGCACGCCAGCCTTGCGGAGATCGGGCACTACGTTGTCGGCAGTTCCGTATCGATCAATTGCCGAATAGCCAACCTCATCTAGCAATCGGGCTATTTCGGACGAGTTATAATCTACGCCGGGGCCATTGACTGTGGCGTACACGATTCCGCGCCGCCCTGTGGCGTCAATCGGAAGCGGGCTAGATAGTCGTTCATGCGGCGCTCGGGCAAACGATATGCCCGCTGGCCGTTCGGCAAAGCCGCTGGCGAGGCTGTCTAGATTGCTAGATTCATGTGACACAATGTGCGTGCGCGGGCGGGCCATTTGACTAATTCGCTGAATGAGGTCATCAAGATATCCAGGCATTAGCTGTTTACCATTTGACTTTATCTGCCCAGTAGGCGGCAGACATCTTTCCTTTGGCAATGTTTGAGGCGTGCCGTGCTTTAAACGCTTCGTTGCGCGCAGAACCGTCCGGTGACCCCTGCACGCCTTGTTGCCCGAAGCGAATAAGCTTCTCTTCGCTGCCAGACTGGGCAAGAACCATGTGCGACTTGGTCGGATGGCTGGGCGTGCGGACGGGCTTATTGGGAATCAGCCGTCTTACGGCGTCACCGCTAGGATCTTTCATCGTTCGTCCTCGTCATAGGCTCGGCGGACTTCACCTGCGCCCGTAATCATCGCGGGTAGACCGTGATCCCCAGCCATGAGCAAGGCGGCCTGCCTGCCCAGACCGGAACGAGCCGCTTTCAGTGCAGACATGGTTGCCGAGAATGGATCGATCATGGTATCCATGCCCATTCCTAGCCAGCGCGCTGCTGTGGGATCGACGTTTTGCTTCCGCAGCATGGTTTCGCCAGAGGGCAGTAGGGATCTAATTTCATTTTCTGCTGCTTGCTGCGAGGCGGCGTTGACCCTTTGAGGGCGAAGAGTTGTCCAGGGCACTTGGCCGCGGGCATCATGGGCTTGGTCAGAGGCGTCTAGAATTGTGCCTGCCCCCGAATCAGTACCGCCAAAGGCTGCATCGTCTATGCCGCCGATGGGCAGTAGAAACGTATTGGCGGCCATAGCCATTTTCTTTGAGGCGTCTGGATACTGGACCACCGGCTCAATGCCGTTAAGCCTGCTGACCAGTTCGTCTGCCTTGTTGCCTAGGGCTTCGGCACCGTGGTACGCCATGGCCGGAAGGGAAGAGTACCAATTCACGGCGTTCGCCAACGGGCTGCCCGCAGACAAGACGCCGCGGTTGTAGTACGGCGAGTCTAGGGCCTCTAAGTCGGGGTGGTCGGCTCGGATTTTCTCCAGATACCGAGCCCGTTTGTTGTCGGCGGCGTATTCCTGTGCCCCTTTAACTGCGTACCCTAGGATGCCAGGGTGCTTGAACATGAGCGAAGCTGTACCGGGAAGCTCGCGGCGCGGTAAAGCGTTAACCTCGCTAGCCATCCTGCGAATTGCTTCTTCATCTGTCTCCAAGCGTCACCCCAATCGTCGTCAAACAAGTAATCGAACACGCCGTCCATATCACACGTATTCGGTTTTTCCGTTGGAGCTTATGCGGCGCGATCCACCCATCCCCGCGGCGTAGCGTGCGGCTCGTTGGGCTTGGTCTTCGGCGTACAATCGGCGTTCGGCGGCCTCTTGTTCCATCTTCAGTCTTTGGATCATGGCATCGTTTTGCAGCTTTGCCATTTCTAGTTGATGCTGGCGGGCAGCTTCCTCGCGGGATTGCACCACGCGCGAACGATTCTCTTGGTTTAGCGCCGACATAACGTCGCCGTGCTGCTGCTGCATCAACTGAAACTGACCGCCGGGAGCTAGCATGATGTGTTTCCTCTAAGAAATAGTGTCTACTCGGCGTGCGTTACGGATCGCCCGCCTCAATAATACCCTCCCGGCTAGCCGGATAAAGGGTAGCTTTCTGATAGCCGCCTCATCTTGTAGCCAGTTGGTCAGCGTCTCCATGCGTAGTTCGCAGATGTCGCAGCCCCATTCGTCCATCTGCTTGGCCCGAGCATTACAAGAGCAATGCGGCGTAGCCACAATGCCGATCCTCGCCAAGAGCTTCTTTAATTCTGTGCCGGGTCCACTCATGGTTGTGTCGTGCAGGGGCCGCTGGTGTTACACACCACATTTCCGCTGACAGTGCCTAGCTGGCTAGAGGTGCCGTTAAACGTGGCATTGCCAATGATACTGCCTTTGTGCTGCGAGTTGTCGTTGAAGACTTGGTTGCCGGTGATCGTGCCAGTGTTAATGGAATCTCCGTTAAAGGTGGCCGTGGCGGTAAAGTTTCCTGTGTTGGTAGATTGATTGGCAAACGTAGGGCTGCCGGTGAGCGGTCCAGAATTCGATGAGGTATTGGTAAACGCAGCTACCCCGCCGACTGTGCCGGTGTTGATTGCACTGCCCGTAAAGGTGGCGTTGCCCGTTACAGCCTTTGTGTTGCCAGCCACTAATCCGCCAACGGTCACATTAAACGACGCATTCTTAGACACGGTGCCAGCATTACTGCAATTTTCAAATGTCGCATCTCCGCTAACGGTTCCTTCGTTAGCCGTTGTAAACGCAGAGTTTGTACTGGTAAACGTGGCGTTGCCCGTAATGGTGCCATGATTAAAGCTGTCGGTTAAGTCAGCCGCGCCAAAAACGGTGGACACGCTTTTGTCAAAAACAAAGCTAGGGCCGCTAATTGTAAAGGTTGTTAGCTTTGCCGGGAAATTCAGCACGGCACCGCTTACGCCGCTTTGGATCTGGCTACTCTCTCCAAAGTATCCGCCAGAGCAAACAACATTGCCGGTGACATTGATGAAACCGGCGGTATGCGAAAGGCTTGCGCTGCCTGACATGAGGAGATCGCCGCTCACCACGCAGTTTTTGGCCAACCCATAACTGCCCGGCATGATTAGGTTTTGACCTATATCGCAACCTTCGATACTGGGTAGGTTAACGCTCACGGCTCCCGTTACGGTCGCGTTTTTGCCAATGGTTGCGTCTAGAGCGACAGAGTAGTCTTCCATGTCTAAGTTGCCAGTACACGACGCCTTGGTGGAGTTGGTTAAGTTTTCGACAAAACTAGCTTTGTCTCGCAGGGTAGCGTTGCCAGAAATGACGTTATTGTTTTGGCTAGAGTCCTCAAACACTGCATTGCCCACCACGGTTCCTTCGTTCGCGCTAGAGTCAATAAAGCTCGCCGGATCGGTAACGTACAGAAAGCCGCCCGTTGCACAGTCACCGTTTAAGAGAACCTTAGAAGATCCGCTGATCGTCGCCGTCACCGCCGCTAGTGAAATTCCAATGTTCCCCCCATCAGTCGTTAGAGCATAGACTTGGGGCATCGTGTCTAAGGAACACGACAGCACATCGCCCTTTATTACGATATCGTCATCAAAGGGTCCCGTTTTACCAGGGAGCGTCCCAGAAGGGGTGTTGCCGTCTACGTCTTTCCAGTTAAGCTGGTTGCTCCACTCTTTATCGGTACCGGCAGTAAACGTATGCCCTACGCCGTAGAGCGGCAGCTTCTCTCCACCAAAGGACAAGCCGCAAGACTTACACGGATCTGGCAGTGTGGTAGCGAGGGAGATGGTGTGTTCTGGGTAGCGATCTTCCTCGGTTGCGCAAAGGACGATGGTGGCGGTCCAGGTGTCGATGATCTCCTCTTTCTTGTCGCACGTAACCACTAGGTTGTAGGTGTTGGGCCCCAGGCTGGTGTACCAGAGCGGGGTCCACGTATCGGTCAGGTTGTTGAGCGTGCCGTGGCCGATCACGACGTTGGTATCCGCCGCCCCGCCGCCAGCGCCCTTAATCTGCCACTTCCCCACATTCACACAGTCGCAGCACTTACAAGGCATGGCACTCTCCTAGCACATTCTGGAATCTGGAATGGGGGTGTTTCGCATTTCGGGAAACGCGAAACATAGCTCACTGCCCTTGGATTTCCCTGCGATACTTGTCAGCAATAGCCTGCTGGTCGGCAACGCTTGTGCGCTGCCTGTTGGCCCGATCAAACCCAGTGCCCGGCTCGCTAAGTGCGTCAACAAGCTCCCAGTTGCTTGGCATCTCGCCAGTGCGTGCATGCACGGCCCGCTCAAAAAGGTCGATAGCGGCCAGTTCGTTTCTACCGTTCTCGCGCAACGCCTTGGCGACCCGAGGAAACATAGCGGCCTGCTGGCGTAGTGCCCGGATCTGATCTTCTGATGATGGCATGAAAGCCTCCTACTAAGTCAGTGGCTCGCAGCCACTCGGGTTAATGATCACTGCTGATATGTAACGCATTTGCAGTAGATTGCCCGCTAGGCAATTAACCCTAACAAACCTACCGGAGGAACCGGACCTTTGGCTGCACAAACGATTGCACTTGCCGCCATCTTCTGTAGAACGTCACAAGCTCTTCGGCCATAGGACTATTGCCCGTTGCTGGGGCTCACAGGTGCGTCTGACAGAGGACACAGTCGCAGACAAGGCGAAGCTAGCCCGCGTGACGCGCATGGCGTGAGAACCGCTGTAATGACCGCACAGAGTGCAGCCGTCATGTGGGGGCCGAAGGGTGGAAAAAAGCAGGAAGCAAAGGGAATATAGGGGTTGGGGGCCAGAAAGTGGAAAAACTCCGGGAGTGGGATTGACCTACACTGCCTGGAAAATTGGGGGGGCCTTGGCCTTCGCCTTCTCTGGCATGGTGGCGGATAGACATGGCGTAAGTCTAGTAGTCGCCTACACTTAGGCGGGTTAAACGGGTTGCCGATAAGCCCACCCAAGTCTAGGGTGGCCGATTCGGATTGTGTCGCAAGATACCAACTGTCCAGCCGGTTCGGGATGCATTGTCTCCCACAAGTATAGCTGATTCTATCATGCCATTGATTCCATCTGCCGATAGCGTTAGAGTTGTGCTGTGCCGGATGGATTGTCTGTCCGGCGTTTGTTTCTTTTACAGGGAGTCTATTCGATGAAATCTTATTCCATGATGCCCCGTCCTTTATACGCTCCATCCCGCAAGCCTATTCCCGTGGCTGAGCCAGTGTGGCAACCACAAGCTGACGTTGCGATGGAGCCAACGCCTCGCAGCGGGTTCCTCACAATGGCGGACCTGCTATTCTGGTTGGGTGTTGAGGCTGGCCCACACAGTCTGGCCAGTGTGCAAGCCACATTCCGCAGGAGCGCACGTCGGGCAAAAGTCTACGACGTACCAGAGGCGGTCGATGCCATGGTAGACCGACTGCTCGGGATGGATGAGCGGTCGAAGTTCAAGGACATCGACCACGCGATCCGCAGTGTCATCTCCTTTGCGAAGCGATGCGACTGGATTCTGCCTTGTGTCGCGTTTAAAAAGGCCACAAGGCCAAGTAAGAGTTTGAAGAAGTCAGTGGCCGACCCCCGGCTTCCAGCCGACCCGGCGTTGATTGTGGCGGCTTGTGAGAATCGTCCGGGGATGTTGGAGATTCTAGTGGGCATCGGGGCGGATACTCTCCCAACGGGCAAACTGGTCGACGTTAAAGGCGGCGATTCCTACTGCCGGTCCCACTATGGCCGTAGGCAAGGTCGTGCAGTGAAATACCCGGCCTGCACGGTTTGCGAGTAGTCTACGCTTCCCAACGCCCAGTGAGTCTACCCTAGGCTCACTGGGCGTTTCTATGCGCTTCCAACGCCCCACAATCGCCCGCAAGTCTACGGTAGGCTTGCGGGCGATTCTATGCGCTTGCAATGCCCTACCATCCGCCGCCACAAGCGTAAAAATTTTTATTTCACCCCGCCCTGGAGCGGGCCTGGCTTACCCCCCCCATTAGTGGGGGACAGACTTTCCTTACAATTTTGTAAGGTTTCTATTCGGCCACAATCGGCATACATCGCTTGGGTCTATAGGTGTCGATATCGTCACGACGGCGACGGCAACGCACCACCAACCGGAGCGGATAAAAATGGCATACAAAACAGCCACTATCGTCCAACCGGGGAAAAGTAACACAAAAATCGGCCACGGTTTGGAAAACTATCCAGACCTATCGATTTTTACGGTTTCCCTCGCGTCTTCCGATACTTCTGGACACAATCTGTGTCCTAAGGCAATGCGGCAGACAATGATCGACAAAATCCTAGCGGGTTATAAGTCGGTGGAAGTCGGAATGCAGGCAGTGAAGGACTACGCCATGGAGCGTGGACTTTCGCTGTGTACGCTTTCCTGCGTCACCAATCGATCCGGAAAGGGGGCAGCGGAATTCGTCCGTGAGCCCCGCAAGAATCTTTCACGATGGTACGTCGAAGATCGGCCATCTTTTAAGGCGGCGATGATCGCAGAATTCCAAGCCAAGATACGGCGTGGAGGCTCTGTTGCTTGTCGGCCTAACGTCGATTCTGACGTACCGTGGGAACGTACCGTGCCGGAGATGTTCAATCTGCCGATGACGTTTTGGGACTACACAAAAGTCTCCAAGCGTCTTGGAAAAACTCCAGCCAACTACCACCTAACATATTCGGTATCCGATGGCACGACGGCAGAGGATTGGAAAAACGTCCATGCCTCGGGTTGTAACATTGCCGTAGTGTTCAACACAATATGGCAACCGGGTGGCAAGGCTCAATACCACAAGTTTGGGGTATTGCCAACGTGGTTTACAGATCCGACCGGCAAACGCTGGCGGGTGGTGGACGGTGATAAGACAGATTTGAGGTTTACGGACCCCAAAAATGTCTGTGTCGGCTTACGGCTTAAAGGCCGCAAGTGGGAGAGGGCCATTGCAATATGGAGCGGATTCGCACGGGCGATTCCCACACGGTTACGAAAACTATTCAAGACTACACACCCTTCAAAGGCTATTGCAGCCTAGGAGTAAACTATGCCACGCATTTCAATCTGTCAGAATTTGGCCGATCAGCACAAGCCTGACTTCTCCGGGGAAAACTATAGCTATGACTTCTGCAAGTCATGCTATGCAAAAGTCGATGCGGCCGCACTGGCCGCTGAAGATGGAGTTGTAGATGACTTAGCAGATGCCATCGAAATGGATGCAGACCACTATCTGTACGCCGAAGAATGCGGCGACGATGCCGTGTTGTGTCACAAGTGCCGCAAGCCACTAACTGCGAGGGACGAATAATGAAAATGAAACCCGAACATTTACGGGTAACCAGCAAAGGAGACGAAGCAATATGACGTGAATCCGAGGCTATGCCACCACGAGCCTCACATAAAGGTGGCTCCCGGCGATCCTAGGTCGTTAGGGACTTAAATCAACTGGAGTTGTGACGGCACATACGCCGCAGTGTTTAGAAGCCTCTGGTTTAAGCCTAAAGGAATTGGTGCAAGCATGATTAAACTGACAGAATCTTGCAACGTGGGATACCTACCACCGGATGCAATGCGGGCGGCTAAAATCATCCGTACGTTTATGCGGCGGAATTGTCCGCATCCAACGTATGACGGCACATCCTTCTACAGTCCAGCGGAGTGGCGGGAGCGCGGAGAGTTGTACGGCTTGGAGTCAATCCTGATTGTGACGCATGATGGCGGCGATCTGCCGCGATTCTGCGATTGGGCAAGGCAGGACTACCCTGCCATGGAGCGGTTTTCCAAGCGGTTAACGGCTGCCAAGCTATACGTTGAACAGTGTACGTGTTGGTATTCTGCGATCTACCATCTACCTAGGAGTTGAGCCATGGAGTTTAACGTCAAGATCAAATGCGACAACGAAGCGTTTCATGGGGGGCCAGAGGAAGTTGTGCGCATGCTCCGTGGAATCGCCAACCGGGTTTCGGCGGCTGGCGAATTGAATGGGAATGTCTTGGACTACAACGGCAATTCTGTGGGTTCCTATGGGTTTGACTTAGACAAAAGGGGGAAGTGATGGTCATTGATATCTACATACGAGAAGGTGCGCAGTGCAAATATAAGTGTTCCACAATCCAAGCGCGGTCCTGCAAGCAGGCCAAGCAGCAATACTTAGATCGCTGGAACTTTGACGGGGCTATGCGAGTCGATCCTTCTAAGGTCCTGTGTTTGTACGCAAAAGGGTACAAAAATAGAAACCGTGCCCAATGATAATTGAAATAAAATGCTTCGATGGTGGCAGGGCCATCCTATTCGTAGGCGATGAGGCCGCTGCTTTGCGTGAGTGGGAAGATGGTTGCGAGCCTGATGAAATGGAGGATGATGACGATGCCTAGATACCCGAAGCCTGAGCCACCGATGACTGACAAGCAAGCGCATACCATTGTGTGTGCCTTGGCGGACTTAATCGGTGCAATGCAGGCGCACGTTGATCCACGGCTGGACCATGATTGGGCCGGTCATATGGAGAGCATCCGCGATCTTTCGGCTGCGTTTCCACAACTGGGCAGGGACTATGCCTGCATTATTGAACGGCTCACTGCAACCAGTTGGTATGCCGATAACATTACGCTGGGCGTACTGGCTGACGGCAACACAAAATAATCCGGGGCCATCCCTTTCACGGGTGGCAGGGTGAACTAACACCACGGCGCTAAACCCGTGGGCCATCCTGTCATGGGGTTGCCTCTCTGAATTAACAGCCGGATATCAAACCTGTCGGAATTGTAAGGAACGGGGCATACATCGCTCCAGTATAACAGTGTAACGATATCACCACAACGAAGGGGCAACACGATGCGTCTTAACCACCAACGCGACCGCCTGATTCAATGCACCGCAGAAGCCTGCCACGCCGTGACGCATATGCGTTCGGCCATCATCAACAAGATGAATTCCCCCTATGGGGATGGCAGCAAATCGAATATGGTCAACGCCGAGACTGATGTTCTGCCCAGACTAAACGAGATTCTCAACACACTGGTTGAATGTTTGGAGGAGATCAGCTTCGATCAGAACGGGTATCCCGTGCCACCTCCAAAGGCGGTGCGGATTTGGTGATGGGTTTTTACACAAAGGAGAATGCATCATGGCAAAACTGCCAGACGGGCTGACGCTAGAGATTGTGATGGAGTCAATGAACGGCGATGAGTACCCAGGTTTTTGCCTGAAGTGCGGCGAACAGGCGGACGGCGTTGAGCCAGATGCTCGCCGGTATGAATGCGAATCCTGCGGGGCCAATGCGGTGTATGGATCGGAAGAAATCGTAATGATGTTCGCCTAACAAAAGGAGGTGCAACGTGCTTGCACATATTGACGAGACAGAAGTACAGCAGTGCTTGGGGGAAGACCCCGGCGTGACTTGGACAGAACTAGGCGTGGAGGCCCTAGTGCGTGAGATGTTTAAGCGTGATGACCACCACGCTAGCCATGGCAACCCTCCGATGGTGTTAAATGTGACCGAACTACGTGGCGGCTGGGTTGAATATCACAACCTATTGCTTGCAGCAGCGGACGAATCCCCTGCCCATCCTGAGAATCCATATCGCCTCACACTTCCAACAGATGCTGACTGTTTAAGTTGGCTGCGTGAAAACCATCTGCGGGATGTGATTGTGTTTGAGGGCGGCGTGATGGTGAAAAACTGGAAAGGCAAGGGCAAGTATGATTGAAAGTAGAACGATGGAAGCACAACGCCTGCGGGATGGGGTGCTGAAGGAACTAGCAGAGTTAAAGACGCTGGGCCTGCGGGTAACAGACCGCTGCTTTAGCAATGTGCGGGAGTACAAGGACCTTAAAGGGCTCTTGCATATGTCAGTGACAGAAGCAACGGATTTTTTCCTAGACGTACAAGATGTTTAACACAGGGAGGTGGGTATGTATGCAGTCAGGAATCGACGGGGATATCTGGCGACGTTTGACTACAAGCCAGATGCGGATCAGTGGTGCAGGGATTACGTTTCCCTCCACGGGCACGGGGCATGGGTGGAAAGGACAGAAGCATGACAAACGCAGAGAAGTCGGTGCTGTTTTCGGATGCCGCCATGCGGGTCCAGACAGCACGGTTCAAAGGGATTCTTTGGAGGGCAGCATTCGTTGCAGCGTTGGCCGCTGATGCGGAAACTGCCAAGGCACAGGAGCCAAAACGATGAGCAGATTTGTGGGCCTTGCAAAGGGCAAGACGCAGTACATCTACGGGCATGATCGCGTGTTGGATTATTATTTTCTGTCGCGTGAGTTTGCCAACGGCAACTGGCGCAACTACGTTGGCCTTCTTAGCGACGTTGCTGGCACGGCTGACAACCTACTGCATTTCATGGACAAGCTGGGTGTTGCCATGCCAGATGCACACAGGCAGGACCTCATTGATGGCGCACCCCTGCGGGATATTGACAGCCCTATTGTGGAAAGGAGTGAAGCATGACGATTCAGCTAGACCATAGTTGCGACGTGTCGGTTAGCGGCGAGAGTGTCATTGTCAACGTGAAGGGGTTCGCTGTTTTGATTTGCAAGACAGACAGCGGTGTGCTTGTCGATGTGTACGCCAAGGGCCGTGAGTTTTGCGAGACGCTTGGCCGATGCCAAGTGTCAGATGCTTTAGCACAGAAGGAAAGGGATGAGGGGTTGTGATGCCTAAACCAAAAGAAGACGAAATGGCGTTGCGTTACCTGGCGTTGCGCCGAGTGGAGCGATCACCGCAGATGCGGCCACTGCGTAGCATCATCTTTACCTATTGGCCTAACTGGGAGGAGCATCTTCAGTGGGTGATCAAGGCTAGGGTTGCAGAGATTGTTTCGTGGGCCAAACAAATTCAAAGGGATTGTGAGGGGTGCGGCAATGAGTAGTTTTCATAAAACGAAGTTGGGCCGATTTGGCGAGAATCTAACAGCCGATATGGACGGTTATGTCCACACAACCATCGCCGGATGGATGTCCGCCAACGTCGATTTTGCTGGTGAGAGAATGACCCGCAAACAGCTACGGAACTGGGCGCGCGAGCAAGCAGCCGAGAGCCGCAAGCAGTTGGCTCAGGCCGAGGAGGGGCTCGCTGAGTGGAGGTCTGAGTAAGTGGCCTCCCGGCAACTTCGCCGGTGGGCAGAGGGGCTTAACTAGGAGACAGAAAAATGAACCCGATCACGATGAGGGACGTTGAGGATTTAAGTTTTTCCATGATGCCACAGGACCAAGGGCAAATTGTTGAAAATTCTTATGCCGTCGATTGGGAGAGGGGCATCCTGGTGCATCGGCGGTTGGATCGATCAGATATGGAGTTGACGTTTTTTCGTGCTGCTATCGATGAGGACAATGATCGTAATTTTGAACCGCAAAACGGAGTCCTCCCTGCAACTGACGGCGAATGGCTGCCGATGTGGCGTCTAGACGCTAGCGAATACCGCATAGCATTTCCGATGGAGTCTGGCGAATGGGATGTAGTCGACACATTTACTGCCGAGTCTGACGATGCCGCTAACGAATATGCGGAGGAAAACTACTCCGACAAAGAATGGTTCGTAATTAACTCAGAAGGCAAAAATATTAACGGCGGCGAGTGATCTGACGATTGCCCGCTGAGTGGCGGGCCTCTTGATTGATGCGATGCCCCTGGCTCGTTGCCGGGGGGAGAGCGTGGAAACCAGAGGAGGAGGAGGTGGACGATGAGTGAGATCAGGATCAGTACACTCCGCGAGGAGTCGTGGCTAGCGTCGTGTGTGTGCGATACCGTAGACGCGAGGACTGCGAGGGAGGTGTTCAGCCGTGCGGCAAGGCGCATAGGCTTTCAAGGCGGCTGCTTTCATGGGTGGTGGGGTGACATCATCTGGAATTGCCAAGGCAACACTGCGACGGCAGAAGGTGAGGGTGCAGAGGAAGCATTGGCCGCAGGAGCGGCAGAGGTTGAGGAGTGGGCGGCTGTGTCCTTAAAGTTGCAAGAGGAGGTGAGCGATGAGTAGTTTTACTGCGAGAATGGATGATATATGTTCTCGGTTTGGCGAGGTATCGTGGTGCGCAGAAGATGTGCAAGAGCTTCGGCCTGATTGGACTATCCGCGCGTGCAACATTTTCTTGGACGCAACGGAGGATCGGTTGCAACTAGACATGATCACGCAAGGCTGGCGTTGTTTAACCAGAGAGTTGGGAATGTACGAGCGGAGCGCAACAGTAGCCTCTAACACAAGGAGCCGTAAGGATGACACTGCCAGCTAAGATTTTAGCGCAGCGCGGCCAGCCCGAGAGACTGAGCGATTATCAGAATCATATTTTGCGAACGGCCATAGGTAATCTTTTCTGGGTGTTTCGTATGTGGCGGGATCACGACGAGTTAAGCCTTACGGATTGGAGGTTTCACCTAGACAACCTCGCTGAATTAGAGCAAGAATTTCCTGCCTTGGTTTCGTCAAAGTTTCCCAAGATTGCCAGCTTAAGAAAGGACCTACGCAAATATGAAGAAGAGCAACCAAACGGTTGAGGGTGAGTGGCACTACCGAAAGATCAATCCTACTGGGCCAGGATATGCGGCTGATCGACTCCAGGTCGGGCCAGATATCGATGGCTTGCCGGGAGTAGTCGGCAGTCTGGTGTTCCAGCACGGGAGCCGTGCCCCAGTGTGGATATGCGAATGGCAGCCCGACAATGGGCATGTGTTCGATGTGGTCGATGCACAAGGCAACCACACATTGACAGGGCCGGAGCAACTGACGAGGAATCACCGCAACGTATAGCCGTGTGGCATACATCGCTCGTGTATAACAGTGTGTCGGTATCATAACAAAGCGATAAAGCACATGAAGAATCTATACATCGACCGTGCATGGGAAGACCAATGCATCATACGCATCTGCCGGGAGATTCGTCAGCAGAGTCTGATCGATCTGTCTAACAGCGTGGCTATCCTGCAACTGAGCTACGAATACTCCGGACTCATGGCACAACTCATGGCGCATTACCTATCGTCTAAGGATGGGCCGATAGATATTGAACCAGTGAATATCCCGTACACAGCAGAGTTTGATCCTGTCTTGCACCCCGATCAGCTAGATCCCTACCACTCGCTGATCGTCATCGATAGCGGGTGCCTGAGTGGCAAGAACTTTCACAACATAGAGACCAAGCTATTGCACTATGGGTTTCCAAGGGCACGCTTGTTTTTTACTTGCATCGCCTGCGATCTGAACAGTATTTTCCGGCCAGACTTTTGCCCGATCTACTTCAATGGAGATGATCACATGGTGCATTTCTGGTGGGAGACAAACACTACTAGGTTTCAGCGGCACAACTAAACCCACACAGGAGGAGCAATGGACGCGCAAGAAACGAAAGGCTTTTTTGAAACACTGGCCGCACGCAGCGCTTTAGTCGATCTAATGGCAGTGCGGTTGGCGTGGGAGGCAGGGGCTATGGAGAACTACGATTGGCTAGAGCATCTCAAAAGCGTGGACGCTTTGGCCGCAGCGTTTCCATCCCTGCTTGCCGATTTTCAAGAGGGCATAAACGCAATGGAAGAAAGGATAATCAATGAAGAAGACCTGCGAGAATCTAGATGCAGTTGATGGGCCCGAGTGCGACAGGTGCGGAGCCTGTCACCCCGACATGGATGTCTACTGCCTGGAGGATGAAGACAACAACCCGTTAGAGTTTTTGTGTGTTGACTGTTTTGAAACTACCCCAGAATATGAGGCGATGTGCGATGAGTGAGCAACCGATCCGCGTGATACCAACTGTCCCAGCGAAGACTGAGAATGAACTGATGTGGGAAGCAAATGGGTTTTTTAAACTGCCCGATGATGGCGAAGAAGATTCCCTCACTGGAGGGCTTGCCTTTGCTAGTCCCGACAGCGATACTACCACAACGAAGCAGGCAAAGTTTACACAACAGGAGGTGAGCGATGAGTCTTAATTGGAACGTAGAGGACTGTGTTGGTCGTGAAGATTGGTCGGATCGTGACCATGCA
>Ga0181348_1000204_pt1 | contig 24242 bp, 37 predicted proteins | sample Su13VDMM110DN_FD_130092 | JGI IMG/M metagenome (GOLD analysis project Ga0181348, IMG submission 130092) | Freshwater viral communities from Lake Michigan, USA - Su13.VD.MM110.D.N | ecosystem: Environmental > Aquatic > Freshwater > Lake | place: USA: Michigan | collected 2013-07-16
CGGGCCACGGGGTGCTCACAAGCTTGCAGGAACTGCTTGGTGAAGGACGGAGTGCCCTGCGCTGTCCGAGGGTACTGGACGCCCAGCGCATCAAAAAGCTTTTGCACCGATGCCCCTGCCCACGGGTCAACCCGAACCTGAGACTCGGTGAAGATGTACGCCTTGAGCTCGGTCACCCTTTTGCGGAGTTCCTTCTTGGCAATCTCCGCTTTATCCAGATCGACGCGCACACCGCGCATCCTCATGTCGATGACGGCGGGCAGGACGCGATGCTCCAATTCACAGACGGACAGAAGGCTCTGCTCCTCAAGCATGGGCTTAAGCCGCTCCCATAGCTTCAGGGTTAGGACGGCGTCCTGCTCTGCGTAGACGCCCACGTAGCGGGCGGGCAGCTTCCACATCTCGCTCTTAGGGTCGATGCCCCACTCCGCCGCCGCCTGACGTAGCAACTTCTCGTCCTTGCGCATCCCTAGGTAGTCCTTGCCCAGCAGGTCTAGGCGGTAGGACAGGCGGTTCTCGTCGATCAGAGGAGCGGCCAGCATGGTGTCGATTATCGGACCTTGGACCTTGACGCCCTCGGCCATCAGCCAGCCCACGTCATAGCTGGCGTTGTGGAAGACCTTGGTCATGTGCGGGGTGGCTAGCTGCGCCTGTAGCCAGCGCAGCACCATCTTGCGATCCATGTTGGGTCCGTTGGCATGGGCAATGGGGAAGTATCCGGAGAAGTCCCCTGCCGCCACGGACACGCCTATGATCTCCCCATTCTTGGTGGCCCACCCCGGCCCCATGGTGGTCAGGTTTGGGTCGCGAGTCTCCAAGTCGATTGCCATCGTGTAGAACTTCGTCAGGTCGGGGAACTCCGACGGCATGAACCATTCAACCTCTGGGTTGGACAGGTCCATCTTCAGGAGAAAGTCATCCGTGCTCGCGTCAAACCTGTCTTTGCTCATCGGTTATCCTTCCGGTTGTCGTTCAACTTCCCGTTCTTCTCGGCATCCAGAAGGATGTTGCAGCAAGCCATGACATGGGCGAGGTGGGACAGGCCGCTCTCTGGGTCGATGGTCTCCCCGTCAAACCACGCCATCAGGTGGCGCTGGGCCGCATCGTAATAGACAGTGGAGGACACCTGATGTTCGCGCCAGTTGAAGCGACCGTACTTAACAGCCCCGTTGCTGTGCACCTGACCCATGAGTTGGATGCCTATGGTGGGCGTGTCGCTCAGCTTTATCTTTGCCTCACCAAAGGCCGTCTTTGGGTTGCTGTCAGGGTAGCTGCTCATATAAACAATTTCCTCGTCTTCCCATTCCTGCTGGGCGTTCCAATTATCAGACGACATAGCGGTAAGCCTTATCTGTGTGAATAAGGTGAAGGTTGTATCGGGCCCTTGATGCCCCGACATAGAAGTTGCGGTGCTCATCGTCAGGGAAATCGGAGTAGCAACAAGCCTTTGTCGAAGATAGGTCCAAGGCCACGTTGTCTTCCTCGCCGCCCTTAGATTGATGGATCGTCGACAGCTTGAGGCGCGGCACGGAGTTGATGTCTTCCCCCCGTCTTTCGATTGCTCGGATGTAGGCTGTCTCATCCTCACCTAGGTTGAAGACCCGAAGGGCATCGGTATCCCTCGGAGCAATCAGCCCCGCCTGTGTAACCAGCGCATCATACCCGTATAGCTGGTCAGCGGACAAGGCCTCGATCAGTTTGCCTGACGCCCTGCGCACCCCCGCAGCGTCCCCCATTTTGGGGATCAGTTCGTACATCTTCTTGATCTGTGCCACCGATAGGCCGTCGCCCGTCTGCAGGGTCCGCCACGATTGGATGGCCGCTCCAAGTTCTGGAGCCACGCTGTTCCTGCCATATACTTGGAACATATACCCGTCAGCGCGTAGCTTCTTCGCCCAATCCTGAACATAGGAGTTGGTCCTAGCCAAGACCATCCACTTTCCTTCGCGCAAGTCCAAGTTCCAAGGACCAAGGACCCTAGACACAGAGCCCTCATGCTCCGCCGGAAAGAACTCCTTGGGGAGCCTGTCACGAATGCGACCGCTTATACCGACCGACAGGGCATGAACAGGAGCCGAGAGCCTATAACTCTGGCTCAGAACCTCGGTGTTCTTGGAGCACTGCATGAAGAGCTTAACGTCCACGCCCGCCCACCTGTGGATGCACTGATCGTCATCGCCAGCTATGAGCACGCGCTTGGCGTTCTGCGCCAAGATGTCCACCATCCGCCACTGCAAGGGGGTCAGGTCCTGCGCCTCATCGACAATCAGAAGCTCGGCCCTCGGACCTTGGTTCATGGTGCAGACGAACTGGTTGATCATGTCCACAAAGGAGATCTTGTTGTGGATGCTCTTGTACAGGGCCAGTTCTTCCTCGACCTTACGCAGCATAGGCCAAGACATGGCCCAATCAGAAGCCTCTGCAAACTCCTGATAGAGAGGGATGCAACGCATGATGGCCCGCTCGATCAGGTTGACGTACTTGTCCCCGCCAATGGATGGCGCAACGATCAGCCCGTCCTGCGACGATCTGTCACTGGTCCCCACGATGTCGATCCCAAGACCTTTGCCGAAGTCTTTCCACTCGGCCTGTGTCATAACGTCAGACCCGCGCATACCCAAGAGCGACATCCCAAGGGAGTGAAGCGTCCTGAAGTAGGGCAGCTCCTTGGCTGTCAGATCAAAGGCGGCACAGGCACGGGTGACCATCTCTTCGATAGCCCTGCGCGTGAAGGATACGACGATGATCCGATCAGGACTCGTCCCCTTCTGCAGTTCCTTCCGAACCTCTTCGATCAGCCTGTGCGTCTTTCCGCATCCGGGTGGCCCTAACAAGAGTTTTCGGGACTGAGATGAACTTTCCACGTGGTCGAGCATAGAGCCATTCCTCTACTTCGCTTTTGAAAAACCGACTTGCGGAATTGCTATCGGTCTCTTTTCCTAGGGTGACAGGCTGGGGGAAGTGCCCGTCCTTGATCCACTTGTAGATTGTGGACTCAGCCACAGCCAACCAGCGGGCAACCTCATGCATCTTCAGCAGTCGGTCATCCGTGTCAGAAGGGAATATCTCGCGCATTGTTCTTCTCCGATCTCATATCAACTTGCGCTTCCTTAAACGCCGGAACCCACCAAACCCTTATGGTTGTGGATGTCCCATCTTCTTTGCGAATGGCCTGATGTCCGTCGCATCTTTCGCCAGCGTTGCTGTCCTTCAAGAAGCCTTGGATCATCACACGTGTGGCAATCGTAAAGCCTCGGAACTTCATGAACTCCATCAACCCAGCAAAGGTGAACTTGGTCAGGCCTCGGTCGGTCCAAGGTTTGCCCATGACCAGTTCTTCTGGGACCATGGCCTTGATGTTGCTGGTACAGTATTCCCGTATCAGATCGTCAAACTGTCCACGTATGGTCAGTTCCGGCGGGGCTTCCACTAGGATAGCCGTCTGCAGCAGCCCGTTCACAATGCGGTTCCAATCAGGGCCCTTCACTGTGGGCGGCATCCGGTTGACCTGCTCGATGCAAGCCTTCTGGAAGGCTGGTTGGCTAGCCATCTGCTCCGCCGTCAACTCCAAGCGACAGCCCTCATAGTCCAAGAAGAACATCTTGGGCGACGAGTTGAGCACTGTCATGCCTGTCAGCTTCGGGAACTCCGTGAGCCCGCCGCCGCCAATCCCGTACTTGCGGGATCGACAGACATCCTTGTTGCAGAAGTTGCAGAGAGGCTGGGCGCTGCACTGGAACCCGTACTGCTTCTTCTCGTGCTGCTTCTTGAGCGTGACAATTTCTTCGGCAGAGAGGGGTGTCGAGCAGTACTTGACGTTGCTCTCCTCAAGTAGCTTAGGCCATCCCTCCGGCGATTCCTTGCGGTGTGCGACCACCATGTTGAACAGGGTGATGTTCCTGAAATCGTTGACCACACCCTGCTCGATGATCTTCTCTAGGCAAGGCGGGTAATCCGCTAGGTCTGTCCTGCCGCCCGCATACTCGGCTTTCTCAAGGGTCGATAGGGGGACGGTCTTGGCATCGACTCGATCAAGGAACTCCTCAAGCGACAGGGCTTCTCCGTTATCGTCGAGAGCGTAACGAACAGTCTGCTCCGCGTTGAAGTACGGCATGTTAATGAAGTTACCAACATCCCCTCGATCTGTTAAAATTTTGTCCTGTTTTGGAAATATCTCCCTGCCCGCATAGCCCAACAGGGCTGCGGCTTCGGTCAGATACTCGCGGACAAGGGACGCCTCGTACCACTGGGTCAAGAACAGGTAGAGGTGAGCGCCGCCGGACTTTGACCGACAGTGCACCAGAGGGAGATCGTACTTCAGTATCTTTGCCGCCAGTGCTTTGTGGTCCAAGTCGTAATCGTCAACGTCGATGACGCCGAAGCGGCACTCGTTCTTTGAGTTGATTGGGATAGCGCCGATCCCCTGCGCTCCAGACAAGTGCCCAGAAACGTGGTCCTCGGTCATTACCTCTCGGATAACGAAGCTGTTTGCTTCGGCCTTTCCATTCCGAGCCTTGCGCCCAACCGTTGTGCGTCCATGCGCAAGGTCGGAGCCTTCGAAGGCCCGCATAAAGCGTAGTGTTGTTGACATTGCCTACTCCGCGAAAGTGGTTGAGGGGGCCGAAGCCCCCTCGTCTCAGAAAGGAATATCGCTTTCGTCGCGAGACTGAGACCCACTGGAGGTTTCGGATTGAGCCTTAACCGCACCCCGCATGATGCTTTCCCTGAAGTTCTTCGCTTCAAGACGCAGGTTGCGGTCTTCCACAATCCCTACGCGCTCCACAGACCAGTTGTAGAAGTCGCCCTTGTCGTTGCTTTCCTCAGAGGTTGTCAGCCTCCACATGGTGGCATAGACGGGCGGGATAATGATCTCACCTGTCTTAGGGTTCTTCATCTTCTGCATGTTGATGTTCGTCTTCCACCGACGGCTGACCTTAAGCTGGGTGGACTTCATGTCGATAACGACAGGCTGGGTCATCCCTTCTTCGTCAACGATCAGGCAGAAGTGCTGGTCTGCCTTCACGAGTTCGTTGCCAGAGGGCAGGATTTCCTTGCTGCCGACGCGGTTTGTGCGCTGCAGGATAGGATCGCTGGCAGAGATTTCGCCACGGAAACCGCCGCCGCTTTCGCGAGGAACAAACTCCAGATACTTGGTGGTCTGGAAGCAGGGGATAATGAGCAGCCCCTTATCCCCCGACCACATCTGGTTGGTCAGGTTGTTATAGGCATCCCCGTTGGACAAGCCCTCGATGTATTCGGGCTTCTTCTTGTTCAGTTGCGGCGACAAGGACTGTGCAACCCGAACAAACGGGATTTGCATCTCGGACGATTCGAACGTCGCGCCGTCTCCGGCGTTGTCGAAGATATCGTCCATGACGTCAGTGGACAGCGCGGTCTCTTTGGCTTTGGTGACTGCGTTAGACATGATTATTTCCTCCGGATTTCAGCAGCATTTACGATGAAAGCACCAAACATATCGAGATCGATGGGCTTTGAGTCCTCGACCCGTTCTTTGACGAAAGCTTTCAGCGTCATGGGGTGGATGTGCGTCTTGATCTCAGGCGCGAAGCCCTGCTCTTGCAGGATCCCGACAGCGTTCTTTGCTTGATTGTCTTGCCCCTTACCGAAGCTGACAGTCACGTCGTTCTTGATGATATCATCAAGGCCGTTCTCGCGCAGCCAACCAAAGGCCGCTTCCTTGTTCTTCTCAGAGATCGATGCGGACACGATCATCTTGCGGAACACAGTGACCCCGTCAACGTCGACACGGCTCATGCCCATCTCGTCCATCAGTAGGGGGATACGTTCCATGGTCAGCTTCTGACGCTGGTCTTTCAGCGTCTTCAGCGTACCCTCATGATCCTCGATGCTGCGGTCAACGTCCCGCAGTTCTCGGACCAAGGTGCTCAGGTTCTTAGCCTCTGAGGTATCGACGCTGGATAGCGCGTCAGCCTCGTCAAACAGGTCATCAAAGATATCCGGCATAAGTACATCCTCTTCAGGTTTGTGGTTGCACAACAAGTTCTCTTGCTGTAGGAGTGGGACTATCGGAGGATATGCTATGACTGTCAAGCTAAAATTTAAGACTGAGCCGTATAAACATCAAGTCACGGCACTTGAGCGTTCTTTGGAGAGACGAGCCTATGGCTTCTTCATGGAGATGGGAACAGGGAAATCCAAGGTTCTGATCGACACGATCTCCAACCTATATCTGGCAGGGGAGATAGACTTCGCCCTGATCATCGCCCCCAAGGGCGTGTACCAAAACTGGGTAAACAAGGAAATTCCAGACCACTTGCCCGAAGATGTGCCGCATCGAGTGATCAAGTGGGTGACGTCTGCAAACAAGGAGCAAGAGGCGGAGATCAAGTCTGTCGGAATACCCTTCAAGGGGCTGACAGTTTTTGTCATGAACGTCGAAACTTTCTCCTCGCTCAAGGGACAGAAGGCAGGTGATTGGCTGGCAAGGAAGTTTGGCGGGGCTGGTCTGATAGGCATCGACGAATCAACCACCATCAAGAACCACAAGGCCAAGAGGACGAAGACGCTGCTCAAGATATCGGCGCTCTTCAAGTACCGCCGCCTTCTGACAGGGTCGCCTGTGACCAAGTCGCCCATGGATATCTATGCTCAATGCGAGTTCCTCGCACCTCGGCTCTTGGGCTTTGACAGTTACTATGCCTTCCAAGGGCGCTACGCCGTCATCCAGAAGCGCAAGATGGGGGCGCATAGCTTCGATCAGATCGTGGGCTACCGCAACCTAGATGAGTTGGGCGCGAGGATCGATACGTTTGCCTACCGCGTCCTGAAGAAGGAATGCCTCGACCTTCCAGAGAAGACGTACACCACCCGCTACGTGTCGCTGACAGACGAGCAAGGCAAGATGTACGAGAACATCCGCCGTGATGCCTTTACCCTAATCGACGGAACCGAACTTGTCTCAACTCCTGTCGTGATCACGCAACTCTTGCGCTTGCAGCAGGTTCTGTCGGGGCATCTCAAGACAGACGATGGCGAGATAATTACCTTTAAATCCAATAGGACGGACGCTCTTCTTGAGATACTCGAAGAGCATTCAGGCAAGGCCATCATCTGGTCTAGGTTCAGGCACGACATCGAGACGATCACGAGCACCTTGAAGCAGACCTTCGGAGAGGACTGCGCTGCCTCGTACTACGGGGACACCAGCGACGACGAGCGCGGGGCCATCGTCAAGAACTTTCAGATACCTGACCATCCCTTGCGCTTCTTCGTGGGCAACCCCGCCACGGCGGGCTATGGTCTGACCCTGACAGAGGCAAACCTTGTGGTCTACTATGCCAACAGCTTCGACCTCGAACATCGTATTCAATCTGAAGACAGGGCCCACCGCTTGGGGCAGAAGAACCCCGTGCTGTACGTCGATCTGATCACGGAGAATACAGTCGATGAGCGGATCGTAGCGGCACTGACCAACAAAATTCAAATTGGCGCAGCGGTGCTGCGCGAGGAGGCTCGTAAATGGCTGCAACTCAAGCTGAACTCGACACGATAACGCCCGAAGATTTCATGTGCCACTGGCAGTTCATCAAGGCGGTGATCGAGCACCGCTTTGGCGATCTTCCTAGAGATACGGCACTGGAACGTATGTCCTACTTCAGTGGGCTCGACACGTTCTTCTGCGAGATCATGCTGAAGGAAATGGTGAAGGAGAAGCTTCCTACGCTTTTGATTTCTTTCCCGAAACTGGGGCGGCTTTTTGGTCCGTGGGAAGATACGACAGACCAAGCTGATCAAACTTCTCCCTAATCATGACGGCAAGCTGCCGTGCCATGGAGCGATCTTCATGCTCGGCAATCTTTGCCAGCTTCCAGTGGTCGCCTTCAGGGACGGCCACGTTTTTGAAGGGGTGGTCCTTTTGCATTGTGCATGATCTCCAACAAACTTGCTTGTGATTTATATACACAATGTTTTTTGTAAACAAGGGCGGTTGTGGGGGTTGTCTGCACCCTGAGCGCGTGGGCCGTGGAGCCTCGCTTTCTCCACCCCACACAGGGCCTATGTCAGTCTTCTACAGGGCGGCTGTTGAACTCGTCAAGCGCATCTGCGGCCTTGCGCATCAGGTCGGGGTTGTCCCGAAAGCCGCTCAGGCCCCTGTTGCAGTGTGTGCATAGAATAAATCGGGCTGTGTTGGTTTTGTGGCAGTGGTCAAGCTGCCAGCCCTTCTTATGGTGTGGGCTATCGGACCCGCATATGGCGCAAACGCGCCCTTGATTATCGAACATCTTTTCCCATTGCTTCTTGGTGAAACCTAGCCCCTTGGCGCGTTTCTTGAAATTGTTTTCCTCGCGCCAAGCGGGGTCTTCCTCTGCCTTCTTGCGTTTTGCTTCCCTGCCACGCGCCAAAATAAGTTCACGATTCTTCATGGCGTATTTTAGAGACGCCGCCCGCCATATCCCTCTTTGTTTCTCGTCAGCCATAGGTCTAATAATACAATAACTTAGGCCTATAGCAAAGATAGATAGTGCGTCACCTTTCCTAGGGGTAACATAATGGAGCGTGACGCCCGCATAAGGCGTTGGACTGCCTTTGAAGGGTACAATCATGGCTTGGACCACCCCAAAAGTTGCTGAAGTGCAAGTTGGCATGGAAATCAACATGTATGCTTGCGCAAAGCAGAAATAAATTACTCCTCTGCCCGCGTGGTTTTACTGTTGCTGTGCGGGCAAAGGTAGGCTGACAGGGTGTTGGAAGCAAGCATCGGGGTTTCCTTGCCCTGCTTCTGTTAGAAAGGCCGTGTTTGCGGGCTGTTGGCCCATGGGGCAACGGCAAATTGCAATTCCATCGGGGCCCTTTTCACAATCAAAGCTGAAGCAGTTTGATGCGTTGTATCCTTGATTAAGTTCAGCCCCGCATTCTTGAATGGTTACTTTCTTCTTCAAGGGGTTACGGCTAAAATTGCTTGCTTCCTGTCGATAGTTCATGCGCGGGAAAAATAGGCTCCACACGTGATTAGGTCCAGACGCCTCGCAGGAACCTTTCATGTTGCCAGCGGTGAGGTCGGCAATGGCAGGGCCGCGCAGGATTGGGCATTTGCAGATGACCTCTGGGTATGGAACGCCATTGTTGGGCGTGATGGTCTTGCCTGTGGGGGTACAGGTGCTTGCTGCACATAAAGCATATTCCCCTGTGCATTTGACCAATTCTGCAGAAGCAACTGCAGGAACAAAAAAGGCAAATGATAGGATTAAGGTATTAACGATGTTCTTCATTGTTCTTCTCCTTGTATGCCGCCAGTGCGTCCGCGACCCTCTGTCGGGTGTAGCCAACGCGATCATTTCGGCGCGTGTCTTGCCACGCAGTTTACTCAGCCTCTTTTTCATTTTGTCTTCCCCTTCTTCTTTGCGATGTACTCGAACCGACCGCCACCAAGCTTGCGCTGGTAGAGTAGGCAGTTCCCTGCTTCGTGTGCCGCAGCGGCTTCTTTCTTGTGCGGCCCGCCAGCGTATTGCCCAACGTGATATACGACCTCGTCGCCAGCTTGGGCTTCAGCCATAGCCGCGCTAAACAGCCCTTCGGGGCGGCGGCTTACGTCATGTCGGGTGCTCATGGCTCTGCTCCCGTATACGTCCCATCCAAGTCCCCCATGAGCGCCAGACCTAGGATGCGGGCTGTCTTGGCGTAGTAGACTGCGGCGGCGCTGTTTCCGCCAGCGGACCAGACCTTGGCACAGGCGATGAAGCCTACGTCATGCAGACCATGGAGACTGCGAACGATAGCCTCGTACCGCCAGCGCTCCTCGTCCGATGCCTTGGCGTGGGTGTAGGTCTCGTCGAAGATTTCATAGTACAGCTCAGACGCATTCCAGACCTCGCCGTCTTCGATGAAGGCCCAAATCTGATCCTCGATAGTCCTGCGGCTGTTCGTTGTGCTCGTGGTACTTGGCACTTGGTCCTTGGACCTTGGCCTTTCGATCTTGCCGTAGATGGCAACGGCCCGCCACGGAACCCTACTGGCGTGTTCCTCGAAGTTCTCGACGTAGCCTAACTCGAAGGTGTCGCCGATGCGGATGTCGTTTAGTTGCGACAGCTTCGGCGCAATGGCGACCGACTGCGGCGCTTCGCCTACGTCCACCACCAGAAAGCCGAAGGCAACGCCAGACGCCGCGATGGACGCGATGTATGCCCTGCCTGTTCGGACGTTCTCTGGGTCGTAGTTCAAGTTCGTCAGCATTTTATTCTTCGTCCTTTTCCGTGACCTTAACGCTCGTCGGCGCATCGATCAGAACAGAGGCGGCTGCAGCAACCATGAACTCAAGCGCCTTGGTGCGGTCGTTGAGCGCATGGTTTACCGACTCAGCGATGAAGGCCGTCAGCGCCCACAAGGCTAGGCTGGGGGAGATGTCGGCCTGTTTCCACGTCTCGAAGCAGCGCTTCATGTCGTCTTCGACCTTCTGGAAAGCTTGCTCGCCAGCCATTTGCATGTGCGTTACTTCCTTCACGGGCGCGTCCTTTCTGAGGTATAGGCCGAAGTCACCATAGACTTCTGGGGTGAGTGTTGCATCAGTCATTTGTGTCATCCTCTTCGTCGTATTCGTCATCCTCGATCTCGCCAGACCCATGGCAGTTGTCGCACTCCGCCATGTAGCCTTCGATGTCGCCGTAGGGGTTTGATGCAGAGGCCCTACAGACCCGCTCGAATTCCCTTTGACCTTGGCCCTCGCATTCTGGGCATGGTTTCGTGGTCATGCTTCCGCTCCTCTCGATTGCTGATACAGTGTGTTTGTCAGGGTTTGATGCAGCTTGGCGCGGGCAAGGAAGCGCTCTAGCTGGTCGATGTCCTTGAGATCGAGTTCGGCAAACTGGTCCATTGCGATGCTGGACTCGATGATGCGGAGCATGTCGTGCGCCTCTTCTTTGGTGATCGCGATCATTTCAGGTGTCCCTATTCTGACAAGTTGGTGTGATGACAGGCGATCCATTCGCCGTCGATTTTTGCGACTAGGCCGATACCCCCGCCCAGCACTTCGGCTGCGGCCTGTGCCGCCAGATACTGCTCCCACGCTTTGGTGTAGCCGTCATCACAATGCCAGATGAGTTTGCGGACTCTCGCGCCTTTGCTCAGGGGTTCGCCCATGTGGGCGTCAAGGTTGTTATCGACAGAGAAGACGCCCAGTTCATCTACGTAGCGCGGGAAGTTGAGTTTGAGGCTTGTGGTCATGATCAAACCCCATACTTGAGGTTTGCTTCGTCGATGGCGATCCACTTTCCGTTGATCAGTGCAGCCAAGCCGATGTTTTTCTCGTCATGCCCCAAGATGCGGGCGCAAGCTTGCACGGCATGGATTTGGTCAAGGGCGTTAGAGTAGCCCTCATCGCCATCCCATTGCAAAAGGGCACAGACTACGTCCTTTGTTACCTCGTCGTGCAGCCCAATCTCTGGGTTGAGCGTGACAGAGTAGATGGCAAGCTTTTGGATGTATACGGGATATAAGAGGTTAGCCATTTGTGGTTTCCTTTGCGGGTTTCATGAGCATTTCCTTGCGCCAGCGGTAGACTGTGGACATCGCAAGGTTGTTCATCTTGGCGGCGGCGTAGATGCCGTGGTTTTCGGAGTCAGCCAGCACCTGACAGCGCGTGTCTTCCGGCAAGCCGTAGGCAGGGTTGTAGACAAGCTTGATGATCATGCCGCCACCTCTGATGTCAGGGCGGCGGTTGAAAGCTTGTGGGCTTCGGCAAACCCGACGAGGCGGCTCTTGACGACTTCGCGCCCATAACTCCCCTCGCCCCAGCCGTCATGTATCCGCTGCAGTTCTTCCAAGGTGAGGCGCAGATCGTCGGTCAGATCGTCGATCTCGATGCCCAAGGCGTTCATGCCACGCACGATAGCGACCTCAAGCGTGGCGCGTGTACCTACGGGGCGATAGCCATCGTGGCTGCTTCTGATCGATAGGCCCTCGATCTTGGGGTTGTAGTCTTCGTCTTGGATCAACGCGCCAATGAAGCAGCGGTTGCCGTTGTCTGGGTCGCGGTAGAGGCATATGACCCCGTCTTCCGAAGCAGAAGCCTTCGGCATGGACAGGAAGTGCGTGGCAACCCTGTCAAAGACGGGCTGCAGGATTTCTGGGGAGATCATCTGGGTCTTCCTTTCAGGTTGGTGTGGGGTTTGGTAACTTGTTCAATATACACAAGTTGGTGGGGGGTGCAAGAATTATTTTGGGGGTGGGGGCTTGGACAGAGGAGATCGGGGCTTGGACCTTGGTGCTTTGAGGGTGATTCTTGGACCTTGGTTCTCCCTATATAGGCAAAATCCCATTAACTTTTTTGTTTTTTTTTTTTCGAGATGGTCGTGTAAATCGTAAATAGTGTAAATCCAAGGTTTTTTCTCTCGTAAGTGTATGAAATCACAAAACAAAGGTCATTTACACTTCATTTACAAAGAGGTTTTTAAACCCCTATTATTTACACAGCCTGCCCTAGAGGTGAAAAACTGCTCGTCCAAAAGGTGTTTTCTGACGGAAAAAGTCCTATAGAGGGAAGTCGGATTTACACTTTCTGTAAATAATTTACATGCGTTTTACACCCTCGAAGGGGTGTTTTGTAAATCGCTGCGATGTCTGATGGTGGTCTTTTTCTTCCCGAACTCCCCATAACTACGTGAAATCGTTTGCCTTGTCAACGCTGTCTCCCGTCTATATGGTTGTGCAAACACCACAAGAGAGGTGCTGTATGATTGACGACCCGCCAAAACCCAAGAAAAAGTCTGGGCCCGCCCCTGTTGTGAAGCGGGATAAGACTGTTGATCCTAAGCAGTTTCTCCAGAGCGCCGCAGAGAAGGACCTGTTCGATGAGTTTGGCAGAACCCTGACCCTTCGGCAGAAGAAGTTTTCTGAACTGTACATCGAGGGCACGATGTCTGCCTCTGAGTGCGCGAGACAGGCGGGCTATGCCCTGTCCTCTGCGGGCAGCATTGCCACACACCTTTTGTCCGGCAAGGATTTCCCGCACGTACCGAAGTACATCGCCCAGCTTCGCGAGGAGCGCGAACGCATCTACGGCGTGACCCTGACAGGCCAGCTTGAGCGCCTCTATAAACTGTCGAGAGGGGCCGAAGAGGCAAAGCAGTTTTCCGCTGCCATCAACGCAGAGAAGATACGCTCCGCGCTTGGCGGTCTGACTGTCGATAGACGCGAGAGCATCAACACCATCGATCAAATGACGCGAGATCAGATCAGCGCCCGCTTGCTTGAACTTCAACAGAAGTACCCGCAAGCTTTCATTGTCGATGCGGAATATGAGGACGTGACCAATGGCGGGACCCGAAGCAAGGGTGTGGGCAAATATGCGCAAATCTCTGCCCCCGAAGACGCACTCGACGAGGATTGAAAACAGGCATGGCGGGGGCATTCCCGATGTCCACTTGCTATGGGATGGGGTGGCGATCTGGGTTGAACTTAAGGCGCACGATACCAAGGCCGTTTTTCTGCGTCCGTCACAGGCGGCGTGGCACTCCCGCCAAGCCCACTGCGGGGGCGTCTCATACGTGCTTTGCGGTTGCACCACCTCCCCCAAGGTCAGAATTTTTAGGGGCTCTGAGGCGGCTCTGCGGGCCTCTGAGGGCCTACTCTGCGTCCCACCGCTAATCGCCGTCGACAGCATGACCGAAGCTTTGCGGCTGCTTCGGCTCGATGCCCTGCGTCACATGAGTGAGGTTTGCTCTGCGGCCCCGCGCAGCCCTGCGACCTAGCGCTAGCCGCCGCCCGATGCAGAAAAGGCCCCTTGCTTTTTAGGGCAAGGGGCAAGGTGGCCCGCGCTAGGCGATAAGCGCGGGCTGGCAGACTGAAACTAGTGCATGACAATGGCGACTGATTTAGGCGACTTGGTGGCAAGGCCGGAGCAAAGCTTGCAAGCTTCGCACGTGGTACGCTTTCCCGCTTCCTTGCTAGCAGGGCAAAGCACTTCCTTATCTGGCATGAATTCCGCCAAATCCTTAAGAATGCGGAAAGTTCTGCGGCCCGCTGCCCAATGGGTCAGCGCTTCGGCGGCGTTGTCAGCGCTTTGCATGACGATATCGGGGCGGTACCCCGATGCATGGCTATACCCTGTCCATCCTTCGGCTTGGCTCAGTAGATCATCCCAAACCTGATCCGGTACAGCGGCGGGGTCCCCATATGTTCCAAGCCTAACCAAGCGCCCGCGCCCGATATCTGCAGCGCTTGCGGGCTTATAGTGTCCGCGCTTGTACGCTTTCCAAACAATCAGCACCCCCTGCCCGATGTTAACGTAGCAGGTCCGGCCCTTGGCAAGCTTGCGGGCGGGATCATCCGTTGCGGTCCCGCGATGCGGGCAAGCCCCGCAGATGGACACGTCAGCGCCCGTTTTGCTTGCGTCACGGGGGTCGATATCCGCCCGCAGAATATAGGTTTGCATCATTGTGCCCGTCTTGCGGTTTTTATCGCTATAGGTTGCGATAACGACAATTTCCTGCCCGTCTATCAGGCTTGGCCCCTCGTAAAGAATGCCGCTCAAAACAGCTTCGCCCGTCCTGTCACCACGTAGCATTTTCATTTGTCCGCCCTTTTTTGTGAAGCGCCCAAGGTCCAAGGTCCAAGGGTCGCGGTTTATTGTGTTAGTCCCAACACCTTATCACCTTGTTTAGAATATACAAGCACAAAAATGCGCGGCCCTGCGGCCCCGCGCCGCCTTTTATTTGTTTTTTGTTTGGGGCTCTGCGGCCCTGCGGCCCCGCGCCGCTTTTCATTGTCCGAGGCCCTTGGGCCTCGGGCCGTGATCCTCGTGCGTAAGCAAGAGGATCAGAAAACCAATCCGAGCTTTGCTCGGTCCGTTTCTATCAGACAGCTTCCGAGCGACTAGCGAGGTCCTTTCCTTTCTTTCTTTCCTCTTCGTCAAACAGCTTCCGAGCGACTAGCGAGGTCCTTTCCTCTGTCAAAGGGAATGGACGGCCCGATTGCTCGGACCGCCCAGTGTGTTAGTCGAAGCGCTCGCCTGTCTCCTCGCCCCACTGCGACCGTGGTGCGAGTTGCTGACCTGAGCCATTGTAGCACAGGCCGCAGTCGCATTCGGTGCTCCAGACGCTATAGAGCCAGACTTCTTGGCCGCAGTCGCAACGCATCACGTTGATTCTGTGGGGGCGATTGTTCCAGATCTCGGTTTCGGTGCGTATGATGCGGGTCATCAGTAGTCCCCCTCATAGTTGTCCATCGCCATCACGTGAAAGCGGTAGATCCGTGCGTTGCCCCTCTCGAGTTGCGATTGGCTCTCGAGTTGGATGCAGCGGAAGTCGGGGTAGAGCTCTTTGACGCGAGCCCAAGCTTTGGCCTTGCTGTGGGCCTTGAACTCTCGGACGAAGTCGCTGCCGTCTTCGCCCTTCAGTGTCGCGTGATACGTTGTCATTCTTCGTCCTCCGACAGTTCAAGTTTCGATGATCCGACATGGTTGCCATTGGCGTCGTACAGGGAGCCTGTGCCGCCGCCGAGGGCAAGCGACCAGATGATGTCCCGTAGGATCTTCTCAAGTTGGATCGCCTCGTTTCCGTCTTGGAAGGAGTCGTTACTGCTGTCGATGTTGATGGTGAGCTGAACTCGCATTGTTGTCTCCGTTTGTTGGTGGGGTGACCGAAGCCACCCCGTTTGCTGTCAGTTGAGTATCGTGAGGTTGATCGTGAGGCCCTTCTTACCGTGGGCCTCGATCCATTCGGGAGTTGCTGCGACAAGGCGTCCATAGGTCAAGATGTCGACGGCGTAGGTGTCTCCCATCTCGAACTCCCCGTAGGTGTGGGGCGACTTGGCTGCGACCATCCACCGAGCGTATTTATCCTTGGCCTCGTTGGCTGGGGTCTTGTACGTCTTCAGGACGCGCCACTCCCATCCTTCGGGAGCTTGGTAGATGGCATACGGCATGTCAGTCTTGCGGGATTTGGAGAAAGGGTTGCTCATTTTGCGGTGTCCTTGATGAAGTTGATGAGGTCGTCGAGTGCAGCTTTGTACTGCGCTCTCTTGTACGGCTTACCAGTTATGGCGGAGGCCTTCTTCAGGATGGTGAGGCCGCTGCACTGGCTGTTCTTCATTCCAGCGTCTAGCATCTTGAGGTGCGCTTTGAGGAAGATGGCGGTTATGACGAGGTTTGGTCCGTCGATGTACGTTGTCATTGTTGTCTCCTGTGGGTTGGATCGAGGGCCTTTCAGCCCCCGAAGTTTTATCAGAATAGTATCTCGTCGTCGATGAAGATGTCTACCTTGATACGTGTCAGAGCTCGTATCCAGTGGTCGTAGTGCGAGTACTTCTCAGTAATCGTGACAGGGCCGACGTGGTGCTCCCAGCATCGAATGAAGAGCGTCGCGTCGCAGTCCTCTTCAAGGTAGAGCTTCTCGCCCCGCATGAAGCTGAACTGGCTGAAGTCGGAGGTGTCAAGCAGCGCCTGTCGCGCCTCCTGTATCGAGACCTCTAGCCATCCGTGGCCGGGGTCGCTGTGCATCGTGAATGTTTTCATCGTGTGGTTCCTTTGTTGTGGGTGGGGAGACCTGTCGGCCTCCCCGATTGCAGTTAGAGTTGCGACGTGATGGCGTTGCTTGCGAGCTTCTTCATCATCGCCGTCAGCGGGTTTATGAAGTCCTCGTCCATGCCGAGGTCCTTGGCCCGATCCATGACGCGACCAAGCATCAGCATGAACTCGTCATGGTCAAGCTCCGAGCGGGACTTGAGGGACTTTATGTACTCGCGGGCCTCGATGACCATGTTGTCTATGTCCCCGACGGTCTGCCCACGGAAGTACTTGTAGGTGTGGAGGCTGTCGTCACGAACCTTATACTGGAGGTCCAAGCTTACTGGGCTCCAATCGTTGGTGGAGATCCGCCACGAGACCTCCGGATCGATCAGGTCCCGATCCTTGAGCTCCTGCTTGATCTCGACCATCGTGACGTCCAAGTCCCATTTGCTGTAGAGTGTCATGTCGTTCTTCCTTTGTTGAGTGTTACACCGCACAGATGAATCCCGTGCAGTGACTCCGGGTTTCCGAAAAACTTCATCGCACCGAGGCTTCTTAGCCGAGGGAATGGTCAAGGACGGCGAAGCCGCCAGCCCGCTGGCAAGCCGAGACTGTCTATTCTTGCAATTGCGCTTATAGCCGCCCGAACCGCTCTTCGCGGGGCGGTTAACAGCGGCTTACGCAACAATGGAATAAGAATCGATGGCCGAGGCGCAGTCCTTGACGATGCATGAAGTTAGAGGCCGCTAGGAGAGAACCTGCCCACGGGGGATCATATGTGTGTAGTGACCAACGCAGCTCAGATCATAACCTCCCTGCAGCAAGCGAAGCGCAGCACCGCAGGGGGTTATAGGATCTGAGCGTCCGAGCTCCGCGAGACGTCTACTTCCCGACACGCGAAGCCGAGGGCCGCGACGAGCCTGTCGAGTCGCCGTATGACACGAGGCCCAGTGACGTGTGTGTGGAGCAGATAATCCCGCCCTTCAGCGGGGTTATCCTTCACACGCACGTCGAGGCAGTCTGTGCAACGCTTGATCATAGAGCCCGCGATAGGGATCGTTACCCGAATGGGCCAAGACCCGAGGTACGAGGGGCTTGGTGAGGAGGCGACGAAGGAGCCGACGAGTAGAGCACGGGCCCGAGGAACGAGGGCATCGCCCAGACGTGTGTTACCTTGGTGCCCATGAACAACGGTGTGTCGTTTATTTACCACGAATACCACACGTATGACCTAGGTTACCTAAGCGCCTACGTGCAACGCTATGGCATAGGCTATCGCTACGCTGACCATGTAGCCTATGAGCTACGCTAGGGGTAACTTGGACCAAAGTCCCACCGAGACGCTCAATGCGTCGAAGGGGGGACCCCCCTTTTTGGGGGCCAAGCGCTGCGGGTGCGGTATATTACTGGTTTACCAGATTTAATCGTTCCCAGTTCCATTGGCCGAGGCCCACCCACCCATCTCCCCCAAAACAAAAACAAGAAATCCACAACCCAAAAAATACAGGTACAATTTCGTTTGACTTGTTTCATTTCAACAAGTATCAAGAGCAAATCAAACGGAGGACCACATGGCGTTGAAGTACAAGGAAGACCCGGATTTCGCTGACCACAACAAGCGAGCTAACGATACGGCTGCGAGAGAGTTGAAAGAGATGCTGGAGCGGATAGAATCTGCACAGGCCGTAAAGGCTGACGCATCTAAGGATGAAACTGACATATATGTTGTGGCAAAGTCTAAGGGCTATAACATAAGGGCGTTGAAGCGTCTGGTCCGCGAGCGGCAGCGCGATGCTGACGAACTGCGGGAAGAGCGCGACGCTTTGGATCTGTACAAACTGCTTATAGGGATGTGAGCTATGACCAAATTCTGCCCAAAGATAATGACCTACGAGGGTATCCAGTTCAAGGGTATCCATTACGACGACAACGGCGAGTACGACGTCCAGTTCGAGCTTGACCCCGGCGAGCGGTTGCCGAGATGGCTTGTCAATGCCTTGATGGATGGCGAGTTGTACGCGATCCCCGAGTCTACGTGCTTGCTCCTTGGCGAGGATGACGACGTCATGAACATCTATCCGGAGGATTGGCTGATGTACAAAGAGGACGTCGGGATCTTTATGGTGTCGAACAACGAGCTTCTGGAAGACTTTGACATCGCTTACCCAGACCAAGAGCCACAGGTCATCCCGCAGGACGCCGTCGTTTTGGTAGTGGGGGTTTCTGCCAATGGCGAGACCCGGCCCAACGTCGAGGGTGTTCCCGTTTAAGATTTCTGTGGTAGTATAGACAAACACGAGGCGTCTCCTCCCCGCTGTCGTGTCTGTAGGCCTCTGCCCAAAGGCATGAGACCGCAAGGGCCTCTCGCATAAAAGCGGGAGGCCTTTGTCATTGAGCGCTCCGTCCTTTTGCGTTATCCTGCCGCAAACTATGGAGCTTGTCTTATGTGCAATGGCGGCGGAAACAGCGTAAAGAAGTTTGCCGACGGCGGCAGCACGGGCACAAAGTCCAAGTCCGCCCCCAGCCGCCCCGACAGCGGCGGGTCCAATCCCAAGCCCGCCTCTAGGGCCTCGGTCCCCGGACCTAGGACCACGGTCTCCGCAGCACCCAACCGGGCCAAGGCGGGAGACGCGTCCTTCCAGAAGAGAGTTGGTGACCGCGAGTTAGATCGTCTGGTCCAGCAAAACCTGTCGGCCCCGCTCCCTGCCGAAGAAGGCCACGACGATTTCATGAAGCGGCTTACTGGTGAAGCCCGGAGCTACGCCAAATTGTTTGAGGAGACACCCGCCTCGTCCTACGTCAACATGCCCATGTCCGAGTATATCCCAAGGCTTGCCCGGAATATCCCCTCCTCTTCTGCCGAACTCGTCGCGGGGCTAGCTTCCGCCGCAATGAACCCGATTGACACAGCTTCTTCCTTGGCAAAGGGCATAGGACAGCTAGGCTACGGCGCGGGATCTAAGATTGCCCGCAACGTCTTTAGCTACGAGGGCGACAGGTCTGCCGAAGCGCCCCTCGACGCCGCCATTGCCAGCGCAAAAGGCCGCTACGGACTTGGCGAGCCGGGGGAGTTTTGGAAGAATCTTGCGGAGGACCCAGCATCATACGCCGCAGAAATTGCGGGTCTCCGCTTTGGCGGCGGCAAAGTAGCGGGGGCCGTGGACAACGCCCAGACGGCGCAGTACCTCCGCTTTCTAGACGACACCACGCCAAAGACCGACGTCACCGACATGGCGGGTTTCCAGTACTACAGGCCGTCGCCTTTGGAAGCGGCCCAGATGGGCCCCGTTTCAGGGCCCAACTCTGGTCCGAACAAGGCCCAGCAGATGTACATGGACAGCGTAAGGGAGGCGGAGTTCCTGCGCACTCAGGGCGCTCCCGAACAGTTTATCCAAGAGCAGACAGGCATCCTGACCATCCCGGTCAAAAACCCGGCAGGGTCCTCGCTTGGAGACTTGGATGTTGCAGCCGTAACACCCTCTGAAATGAGGGACTTACGGCCCAGCCGCGCCACTAACTACGGGGCTAACATCTTTGACGACCCCGATCTTGCCCCTGTCTGGTACGACCCAAGGACTTGGGGCCGAGGCGGTGTGGCCGGGTATCACTATAAAGACCCTCAAACGGGCCAACATCAGATTGGCCTTAACCCAAAGGCGTCGGCGTCCGAAAAAGCAAACACCGTCGACCATGAGATGACCCACGCCGACCTAGAGGAGTCCAGTCTAGGCAAAAACATCGTTGGCGCAAGCGACGAGGACATGCTTTACAGCAAGAACGACTGGCTGGAGGCGCTTAGGGTCTCGGGGAAAGCCGCCAAGGACCCCGCCGATAAGGCCGCTATCGCAGAAGCCCGTAAAAATCTGGCGAAGATGACGTCCTTTGAACTCTACAGCCTCAACCCGGGGGAGATGCTGGCCCGTCTTTCGGAAGGCGATCCAACCATGGCTCGCCGCTTGACGGCGCTGGAGCTTATTAATCCCTATATTACCCCCAACGTAAATCCCCTCACTCGTGGGATTGCGTCCCTTGGCACTGCGATATTGACCGAAACAAACCCCCTCATGAGTGCGCTAAAAGAACGAGGATTTCCCACAAGCGACAAACACAAGCGGGTCCCCATGGACATCGACAAGGCCATCGTCGCGGGCCTCGGCAGCACGTACATCCCGAGGTACAGCAAGAAGTAACAGACCTTTTGCCAAGTCTCAAAAACGGTGATAGAGTGGGCCTCGAACCACGGCCCTTTGTCCTTTGGAGGATTCTATGGCACTTACGAAGAAGAAGCCCATGTCTCAAAAGGCCACGTCCAAGATGGCCCATGGCGGACGAGTTGGCATGGAGCAGAACTACCTCCCTCCCGGCAGCGCCCTGCCGCAGGTGAATACCCCGAAGAGTTCGGTGCGCGGAAATGGCGCAGCAATCAAAGCCAAGCCCCCAGCGGGCCTTTTTTGAGGTTTTTGACATGAAAACGATGAAAACCTCTCCTCGTCCTATGCCTCGCCCCGCAAGCGTTACGAACACGATGAAAACCTCTCCTCGTCCTATGCCTCGCCCCACGACAATGATGGAGCGGGTGGAGTCTAAGATGAGGGACCGGATATCCGCAAACGCGGCGCTACTTGGTCCAAGGGCAACGAAGCAACCCGTAGAGAAAACCTTTATCCAGACAGGGACCAGCCGCAGCGGCGGGAAGCCCAAGACTTCTGGGTACAAGAGCGGTGGGCTTGTGACCAAGAACGTGTCCTGCAAACCCTGCAAGATGTGCTAATCGACCAAGGATCAAGAGGATTCAGACATGGCTAAGGAAGACGACGACAACTCCAAGGAAGGCGTGGACTTTGAGTGGGTCCAAGGCAACGACGACGAGAACTCCGGGTTCAAGACCCGCCGCTTCTTCACCCGCGCCGAGAAAAAAGCGCGTGCATCAGCACCGACGACCAGCCCTATGCCCAAGGCTCGCCCTAAAAAAGAAGTTTCTGCCTCGGACCTAGCTCCCAAGACCAGCCCTATTCCCAAGGCTCGTCCTAAGAAAGATCCCGTCAAGGTCACGGCATCTGCTTCTGCCCCGAAGCCCGCCGCCACCACTCCAGCAAAGGTTTCCGTAAAACGCTCGCCAAAACTTGACAACAGCCTCGGCGGTCGCCTTGGCAGAGCTCTTGGAACCTTTGTTGGTCGGCAGCTTTCTGGTCCGAGCAAGATGGACAAGATGAAGGCCGAAGCCACCGATCAAACCAACCGCAGCAAGGCCAACCAAGGCATGAAAGAACTCATGACGGGTCGCAAGGGCGCTGCTGCACAGTATAAGAGCGGCGGTCTTGTCACCAAAAGCGGGTCCTCAGAGCTAAAAGATAAGCTGGTCTCAGATAAAAAAGCGCTTGGGCTTAAGTCCGGTGGAATGGTTGTGCAAAAAGGCAGGGCATCAAGACCCTGCAGAACTTTTTAACAACCCTGTAATCCAGAAAGGATTCTCTTCATGACTTCTCAGCCTATCAATCCCAAGACGGGATTACCGCTGCCCGGCTCCATGCCGCCCAACCCGCGACCCAGACCACCCCGCATAATTACCGATCCCCCGCGACCCGGCCCCATGCCGCCCAACCCGCGACCCAGACCACCCGGCATAATCTCCGATCCCAAACCGCGACCCGGCCCGGGACCCGGCCCGCGGCCCATGCCGCCACCCGGCCCCGGCCCGTTCCGCCCGGAATCAACCCGCGACCTTACCGATCCCCTGCCGCCGCCCATGCCGCCACCCGGCCCCGCCCCCATGCCTCCCGGAGGCATGAAAAAGGGTGGTCCGGTTAAGGGCAAAGATAAAAAAGCGCTTGGGCTTAAGTCCGGTGGAATGGTTATGCAAAAGGCAGGGCATCAAGACCCTGCAGAACTTTCTAACAACCCTGTGATCCAGAAAGGATTCTCTTCATGACTTCTCAGCCTATCAATCCCAAGACGGGATTTCCGCTAATCCCGAAACCCGGCCCGCGGCCCGGCCCGCGGCCCATATCGCCCAAACCGCCCAAACCGCGGCCCATGCCGCCCAAACCGCTACCCGGCCCGGGACCCGGCCCGCGACCCGGCGGCCCGGGACCCGGCCCGCGACCCGGCCCGGGACCCAAACCGCCGCCCAAACCGCGACCCGGCCCGGGACTCGGCCCGCGACCCGGCCCGCTAAACCCGCTCATTATCAACCCGGCGGACCCTCGCAGGCCTTCCGGAGGCATGAAAAAGGGTGGTCCGGTTAAGGGCAAAAAGAGCCGCTAACTTTCCCAACAGGAAAGCTCGCTAAGGCCGCCAAGAGTAAAGGCGTAACAGGCCAGCGAGCGCGTCTTGCCTTGATTCTCAAGAAACTAGGAAAATAGCTCATGGACTATATGGGGATGGCGGCGATGTACGCCCGCCAGTACGGCCTTGATCCTGAAATCTTCCTGCGCCAGATAGCGCAGGAAAGCAAGTTCAACCCTGACGCCGTCAGCCCCAAGGGCGCTGTGGGCATTGCCCAGATTATGCCAGACACAGCTAGGGACCCCGGATACGGGGTCACGCCCATAGAGGATAGAACCGACCCAGAGGAATCTCTCCGGTTCAGTGCTGAGTTCATGAGGGCCCTGCTGGACGAATACAACGGCGACTACGGCTTGGCGCTTGCGGCCTACAATGCAGGACCGGGCCGCGTCAACGAGGCTGGCGGAATCCCAGATATTCCAGAGACAAAGAACTACGTTCAGTCCATCTTGGGTTCTGGCGGCATCCCCTCGGACGCCGGACTGTCCATGGGCTACCCTGACGGCACCTTGCCGAGCGATGCTTTGTCCATGGGCGTACCTTTTGACCAAGAACGCCAAGATCTGACGGCCATGATTCCTGACGCAATACGCTCTCGGCCCACCGACGAGCAGTATAAGGCGCTTTTGGAGCAAATTCGGGGAGACCAAGAGGCTCTAAGCCGTGAATCGATGCCAGAATCCGCAACTCAGGGCATTTTCTCTGCCCTGACACCCCGCTCGACGCCCACAGTCTTGGAGCGCATGGGGCCACTCCAGTGATTCGAGAAGCAAGGGCCTCGGACAAGGACATTTTGCTTCAGTTGATGCGCAAAATGCACGAGGAAACCTCGTACAAGCAGTTTCCGCTGTCAGAGATCAAGCTTTTGGAGACTGTCGAGCTCTGGCTCTCGAACCTTTGGCATAGGGTCACCTATGTTTTGGAGCACGAAGGCGCTGTAGTCGGGGTTTTTGTGGGCCACATAGACAGTTTCTGGTTTTCGGAATCTGCTTGCGGGTTTGACGACGTAATTTACATTGATATAGACCATCGCGGAAGGCATGGACTGTCCCAAATGCTTGCCAGATTCGAGGGTTGGTGCCGCGAGCGGGGCTGCACTGCGGTCTTAGTTGGCGTTTCAAGCGGAGTTATGATAGAACGGACAGGAAAGCTGCTAGGATTCCTTGGGTACGACAAGGTTGGCGGGCTCTATAGGAGGACTATCTGATGTGTGGTGGTGGTGGTGGTGGTGGTGGTGGTGGTGGCGGCGGCGGACGTGACAGTGGCGGCAGCAATGCCTCCAGCAAGTCCACTCCGAGCAAGTCCACTCCGAGCAAGTCCACTTCGAGCAGTTCCGGCGGTGGCGGCGGACGTGACAGTGGCGGCAGCAATGCCCCCACCAAATCCACTCCGAGCAAGTCCACTTCGAGCAGTTCTGGCGGTGGCGGCGGACGTGACAGTGGCGGCAGCAATGCCTCCAGCAAGTCCACTCCGAGCA
>Ga0181348_1000206_pt1 | contig 24224 bp, 18 predicted proteins | sample Su13VDMM110DN_FD_130092 | JGI IMG/M metagenome (GOLD analysis project Ga0181348, IMG submission 130092) | Freshwater viral communities from Lake Michigan, USA - Su13.VD.MM110.D.N | ecosystem: Environmental > Aquatic > Freshwater > Lake | place: USA: Michigan | collected 2013-07-16
CATCTGCATCATCACCTTCATAAAGAAGGTTCTTTTCAACAAGCTTTCGAATGTGAGGTGTAAATGCCTCAACAAGCTTATTCTTAGCATTCTCTTCAGCCATTTTAACAAGACTCTTTGCCTCGTTGATTGCTTCTTGATATAGCTTATCTGTTGACATAAATTTATGTTCCTATTTTATCTATACACTAGATGTGCGTCATTTCTTAATAAATTAGCAGTGTGATACATTCGTATAAGTTTTTTTAACTTTGCTAGCGTTTTATCATCTTCAGGAGCTGGAGCGTTATCAATGACTGTCGGTCTGCTCCATCCGCGCATTGATCCACGACTATTAACAATCGTTGCTGGTGTGAGTGATACACCAACGTTTCCATCACCAGAAACAGCTTCTTTTCTTTTGTAAAGATTCGGAAATGGTGAAATAGAACCTTTTGACTTGTTCATTACAATCGCTTCACCAAACATTCCTGATGGTGTAGCAGATCCATAGTAGTATTGTTTGTCAGTTGCCTTTGATGCATAAGGATCAGTTGCTGTTACTCCACCAAGTTTATTTCTAAATTCAAGAGCATCATCAATCTCAAATTCAGTTTCAAACTCTTCTAAATCATCTTCTACAGGTTCTTTGTATGGGTACGTTGTTTGATATGACCTTGAAGCATGAAAGCCAGAGTCGGTCCCATATCCGAGACCGACTCTGGCATCATAATTTGGGTTATTGGCAGGCGACCCAATAGCTTCCCAAAGTCGAATGCTACGACGCATTCGATGTTGCAGGAGACTTACCCATTACGTAAACACCAACTTCTCTACCTTGTGACATTCTTTGTGAAGATGTTGAAGGGTCATGTGTTGGTTGAGTGGTGTCTGATGATGCACCAACATTTGCAATTGAGTTAGTAGGAGATGTGCCATATCCATCAGGCATTGCTGATTGATCCTTAGGATCGACTGAACCATCGCCAGGACTTGTTGGATTAGGGACCCAAGGTGAAGCAGGAAGACCCCCACCGCCTGTTTTAACTGCTGACATAACAGGTGGTTGACGAGCATCATCAGATGCATTTACACCAAAATCTCTATCGACTGTTCCAATCTGAAGATTTTCTGTTATTTCATTGCCTAAAAGCAATCCGAGTGCAGTCTTTTTGTATGTTGCAGCGCCGTCGCCTCCTATAAAATCTACAGCGGCAGGTGTACCAGGAAACAGAATTTGTAGTGATTCAGTATCGCTCTTACCTGGACTACGTTTTGTGGTAGTAACAACGCTTATCGTTGGATGTGTATATGTGGCCATACTGTTCTCCTAAATTATTTTGTTTTTCTTACAATTTTTGCACGAGAAGCAGTTGCTGATTTAGCAACTGCTTCTTGTAAACGAGTAAGGCGTTCAGCAAGACGTGCAAGCTTCTCAAGCTTTATTGATTCGTTTTTGATACCTTGAGCTTTTATAAAATCAGTCTGCTTTGCAAGTGTACCAGCAAGGTCCTCTGGAGCTACTTCTTTTGCATCAGATGAAATGCAATCAGACTCTTTGATCTTCTTTTTCTTTTTCTTTGCTTCGTCAAGGATTCTTGTGCGCTCTTCATTGACAATTTGACGAAGGAGTTCAGGTGTTAATTTTCTTGTTGCCATTTAATTTCTCCGAGTTAGTACTCTTGTTAATATCTATACACTAACTGTGTAATTTTTTAGACTTTGATTCAGAAAATGCAAGTGTTGCCCAATTTGCTGAGCCTTCAAACATTGTTGGATTCACACCTGTATCAATTATGGGATTGCTACGGGCCTGTTCTGAACCGACATGTTCCACAAGACCAGAAGCTGCTGTATCAGCAAAAATAGATGCCATTACATCATTACCATTTGCAAGATCTTTATAAACATTAGCGTTTTGTCGTGATTGCGTAGCTTGTGATTGCGCATTTACTGGCGCATTTCTAATCATGTCAAGTGCTGGGCGACGAGGTAATTGAGGTTTCGTTGTTTCAACAATCTGTCTTTTTTGACCATTTTCATTCACTCGAGGTGTCTTATTCCCAATTCCCTCAAGAAGAATTTCAACAAGACATTCCTTTACAAGACTTTTTAATTCACTCTTATTCAAGACTTTCTCCACGATAGAATTTCGTTGAATGTTCTATCAATTCTGTCACTTTTTGAAAATGTTTTGTTCAACTCTGCAGTTGATATTTGCTTACCTTCTCTCATAAGAAATGCAGAGGGGGTCGATGGTTCAGCAACTACGTCCCAACAAACAAGCTGAAAATCATCTTGAACAACCTGAATGTCACCATCTCTCTTTGTTGAACCAACACCACGAGATGAAATGCCGAGTGTAACCCCAGCCTCTACAAGACTTTGTAAAATTTTACCGCAAGGTGTATCAAGAAGCTCAACGTTTCCGTAGCAAACGTCTCCGTCCATATATGCTTCACGAATAATATGACTTACTTTCTTCAATTCAACAACTGACGAATCTGGATGGTCACATTCGCCAAGCGCACGATTTTCTTTGATAAACTTTTGATAGTTGCGAACTTCACGCTCAAGTATTGCTCTTGGATAAACTCTGCCATTCTGATTTAGCGTTTCAGATTTTTGAAGTATTCCTTTCATTATGATCTTGCCGTCATTCTTTTCACGGCTTTCTTTTATTGCTTGTTTGTCGTAGCCGAATGCAGTCCACTCGGTAAGTAATTTTAGAGCATCATTCATTTTTATCCCCGTTTGCTTCTTCAATAAGCTTTGTGATAACAAGAAATTTCGATATGTTAGATTCGCTTATGTTTTTTGTATCAAGAGACTTGAGAACACTCTCAACAGATTCTAATTTCTCATTTATTGTAGCATTGTCAGAGTTTGCTCTAAGTATCTTCATTGATTTTAGTGCTGAGATTTTTGTTTTCTCAAGAATCGGATGAAGTGAATCAAAATCTCCTTTTGCAGACAATGATACAATTTGTAATTGTTCTTTAGTAAGATTTTCACTAAATTTCTTAGAGACTTTTTCTGTAAGTAGTCTTACGCTTAGATTGCTTGAGTTGTTAGATTCAACAAGTGGTGGCAACGTTTTTTCTGATTGTAGAAGAGCTACTACCTTCATCTCATATTCAACCAGTCTATTAATGTTTGAAACACTTGGCAAGCGCCAGTCATTAAGTAATGTTTGCACTGTGGCAAGATCGCGGTATTCAGGAACCTTGATATTAAAAAAGTTCGATTCATCAAGCCTCTTGTTAATTGATGCAATCAATTTGCTCTTTTCAAGGTACAATTTTTTAGAATCATGATCTTGAGATGCTTTTCGTGCCTCGTCTATTATTCTGAGAGCAAGTTTTTGGTCATTTACAGTTGTGCGCATCAAAGAATTAAAAAGTCTAAATTCTTTGTAAAGTTGTGAACCTTTTGAAAAGTGCTCTTTAACTATTGAATTTGCAATACTTGCTTTCTCTGTTTTTCCTTCAACTAATGCTCTTGAGATATAACGAATTAGCTGTTCGTAAATAAGAGCGGCATTGCGCTTTTTGTTATGTCTCATTAGAATCGTCCTTTTGTTCAGTAGAATTCAGCATTGCAGAGGTCTCTTTCAAAACATCACCATTCTTATTATTTCTATTTATGGTGACACCGAGCCTCCGTAATGTAGATGTGATTTCAGGTGTACGTCTCGGTTTTGTTGAATTTACTTCGCCAAGCAATGAATCATAGAGTGATGTCCCTATGTCATCTTCATTTTTCATTGACTTTGTCATAGAATGTCCGAATGGTTCATTAGTTGTCGATTGTGGATGCTTATCAATTGTCATAGACAAAAAATCTGGGACTTCTGCGTCTGCATTAGAAAACCTTCTACGCTTTCTTTTTAATCTATTACCAAAAGCATCTTGTGCTTCAAGTTTTGGTTTTACAGGAAGATCTCCGTCCACTTCACCAATTACGGTTCCGTCCTTAAAATCACCTGCGAATAAATCTTCTGATTCAGCATCGCCTTCTTCATCTGCTGCTGGTTCATCGGCTGCTGGTTCATCGGCTGCTGGTTCATCGGCTGCTGGTTCATCAGTTGTTTCTTCAGGTTTTGCAGCTTCAACCTCTGCATCTTCAATTTTATCAGCTTTGCGTCCACCTTTGATACGTAAGATTTCTTCATCTGTAAGATTAAGGATATTCTTACGTATCCACTCTCTGTCTACAGAACCTTCTGGCGCAGTGCCTGCAATTTCAAACCGCGTTTTTATTAGCTCAAGTTTCTGTAGTTGTGCAACAGATGATGGGTTATTAAGTGCAAGTGAGAATTCAAGCATTTCTTCATCTGTAAATCCGTGAGAATAAAGATGAATCATTGCAATTTTATTTAGCTCAGAGATGATAACTTTCTGTATTCTAGCAATTGTTCGAGAGAAACGTATATCTTCCTGAGCAAGGGTAGCCTTTGAACCAATATCTGCATCATATCCGATGTATGCCTTTGGAACCTTTAACGCTGCAAATAGCTTGTTTTGAATGTATACAACATCTTCAACTGCAGCGGCATTTACACCACCAGGGAGCGAGTCAATTTTTGTACCAGATTCACCACCACGGACTGGAATGAAGTAGTCATCATCAATCGAGAGTGGATTATATCTAAGATCACTTTTTCCACTTGTTCTATCAACTGCTTTATTACGCTTTAGACTTGTTTGAGCCTGCTGCATATAGTTTTCAACTTCTTCTGGTGGGACACTGCCTACATCGATGTAGAAGATACGACGCTCAGGAGCTCTTACAATGCGATAAACAAGCATTGCATCTTCGATAAGAATTAATTGACGCCAAATTCTACGAGCAGATTCTAAAACTGACGAACCGTAAGGTAAGAAAGCATCATTACCAAGCAAACGAAAGTGAGATATCTGCCAATTTTCAAGTGCAGAGTTTCCTTTAGTTATCCATCTAAATCTAACAGCCATTGGATCTTTCGGGTCATATCCTTCTTCACGTTCCATTTCTGAAATTGGGATAGGATACACGTTTATGACACCATATTGCGGGCTTATGTCATTGAACAGAAAAAAGTCGCCATATTTTACTAAATTTCTTGTCCACATCGGAAGATTGAAATCGACATTTAAAACATCGTAAAAAAGGTTTTCAAGTAAGTCTTTTACAATTCTGTTTTCAGAATAAATATGAAGAACGTTTCCTTTGTCATCTTGAGATGTAGATTCTTCCGCGTAAATATCAAGCGCAGAGGCTATTTCAGGTGTCGATTCCATTTCCGAAAAGTCCGAGTACCTGCTCATTCTGTCGAACGCACCGTATGCCGACACAGTGCTTGCATACACATCTGAAACATTTCGTCTAAAAAGCTCATGTGCAGATGAAGCCGATGGCTCTTTATAATTCTTAATCTTTCTTCTAACAGTAGGACCAGAACGAAATAACTTCGTTAGTCTACTAAAAAGATTTTCATTTTTTTCATCTGCCATGATTTCTCTAATTATGATGTTAATTTAGTCAGATTTTACTATTTGTAAAGCCAAGCTAATTCAGGTGGAATGGGTTTGTCACTAGCACCAAAAAATCTTGAATCATAATGCACAGGTTTTAGCGGGTCTTGTCCTGCAATAATGATGGGGGCGCGTTGTATTGGTTTTTGATTTATTGCGAAGGCCCTTAAAATTGCATTCGAATAATCGTTTGACCCTTTGTTTGATGTTGTCACAGGCTCGAATAATGAACATCCAATTGCTGCAGCTATAACAAGGTCATCATTGAAGCCTTTTTGCGCTCTTGGTGAGTCTCCAACCCAAATAAACGTTCTTAGCTCATCAAGAAGACGAGAAGAATAAACTCTTACAGCACCTGTTCTAAGATACTCTTCAAACTTTGCAAGTGTCGGTCCTCTGCTTGAATGATTCGTGTTGAAACCAAGTTTACCAATTGGTATGTCAGAAGAATGTTGATAACGCTTATCATTGATGAAAATGTTCGGATAACAAAGTTCTTTTAGTTTTGTTATTGTAGAAAACCCGTATGTATTGTTCTCTGGGCATACAAGCGCTTTATTATAGCGAAGCCCTATTTCATTTATCAGGATTCCAAGTTGATCTGGCGGGGTTTTTCCTTTAAACTCACAAACTTGCTCTGATGTTGTAGCATCGAATACATGAATAGTAGAATAATCTGTAGAATCGCCTCTTGCAATGTCTGCAGACAAAACGTATTTATGATCTGCAAGAGCGTACTTCCAGACCCAAACACCCCTGTCTGGTCCCCAATTTTCTAGTGGTTGTCTGCACCCCACTCTAATTTTATCAATGTCTTCTGATGTTAGGAACGTGTCACCAGATGATGCAAAATCGCAAAGAAGTTCCTGAGCGATTTGTTTTCTCGACATGTTTTTCGATTCTGATTTAAACCACGCTTCATCATGCTCAGGATGTACGTTCCAGAGTAGCTTGATTGGATTAAAGTCAGACGACTTGTTTTCCGCTTCAACCCAAAGACGATGATATTGATTGCCTACACCATTCGGTGTGCTTAGAACAATTGCAGAACCACCTGTTGACAGTGTAGAATAAAGACCAGTCCAAATCTCTTCGAAATTTCTGACGAATGCAGCTTCATCAACTATTAAAAGTGACAGAGCCTCTGAACGACCTGCATCCTCAGATCTTGGAACCGCCTTGATAATCGACCCGTTAGAAAATTCAATTGCTGTCCTTGTTTCTGATCTAATTTCGGGTATGATAAGCCACTTTGGAAGTGCCTCTAACATTGTTTTTACTTTTCGCACAAAGTTTTGAGCTACAGCCATCTTAGTAGCAATGATTAAAATGTTCTTTTCTTTGTAAAAAAGCGCTTTCCAAAGAGCAAAAGCTGCTGTAATCGTAGACAACCCAAGCTGTCTACTCTTAAGAACAATATTGAATCTGTGCTTGACAAAGTCCTTCATACAACTATCTTGAAACGGATATGTTGTAAACGGTATCAAGCCGCGTTCAGGATGTGCAATTTTTAAGTATCTGTTAGTAAAATATACTGAGTCTTTACCACACTTAATAATTTCACTAAGTTGTGAAGGTCTCGATGCAGGCATTAGCCAACCTCAAACTCAACATATCTTCTATAATACGCAATCTTGCGAGGAGATGACGCAGTGGCAGATACAATTTCAACGTTATCACTTGATTTAACTTCTTTCAATTTTGGTCCTTTACCAACAATTTCCTTGTAAGACTCATTGACCTTTTTCATTGCAATATTTACAAGTTGAACAGAGCGTTCTGTCTCTCTAACAACTTGTTCACGCATTGATTGCTCACTTGCAAAATAAACTACACTAGTGTATATCACTTGTACGTTATTTCCAATGAATTTATATCCGATTGATTGCTGTCCATCAGGTGATCCGCAAACACCCTGAAAAGATTGAGCAAGTGCAGATAATTCTTTAGCGTTCATTACCATTCCTTAGCTAAGTTTTAAGTATTTGTCAAGAAGTGTTCTAAACCTCTTTTTTAGCTGTTTATTTACTTCTTTTTTGCTTGGACGCCAGCCAGCCATCCATTCTATCCTGTGGGTGTCTGCAAAATCTTGTTCACAGTCGCCACAAACACCAGAACCTCTATGCGCGTTAACGTCTCTGTCATTTCCCATAACACAACTACACAAAGGGCACCAAAATGGTATCTCTGGTGCTGACTCAGATTTAGTTAATATGACAGTCGCGTTTCTGTCAAATGTAACAGACGTGTGAATCCTTTCCATTCTTTCCTATTTCTATCATTCCGTCTACTGCATCCTTAATTGCATCAACGTGAGATATTACAAGAATACTCTTGAAATAACGCTTCAAAGAGTTAAGGAGTCTGTTGCAGGCTTCGATGTTAAAGTCGTCCAATGCTCCAAACCCTTCATCAACAATAAGAATGTCTGTCTTCGGTAGTGAAGAAATGTTGATTAGTGCAACACGAATTGCAAGTGATGACATCATTTTTTCCATCCCGCTGCCTAGCTCTATAGGTCTACGGGAATCTCCATAATCAAGATAAATTTCCAAGTCATTGTTGTCTGGATCTGCTACCAGCGAAACAGTAAAACCGGTTACGTCCTGAAGAATTTTTGATATCTCTGTGTTGATTTTTGGTAACTCTGTAGCAAGAATCATCAATGGTATTCCATTTTTCCCATATGCATCTAAAAGTTTCTCATAGAGCTTCCACTCTATTCTTGCCTTTTGATATGTGTCTTTATCACTAACAAGATTGTCAATTTTTCCGATTAGAGTCCCACAATTTCTTTCAATCGTAGAAAGTTCAGATTCTTTGTTTCTAGTTATTTTTTGTGTTTCATAAATTTTTGATTTCAAGTCATCTACTTCTGTGGAAACGTCTGAATCAATAACGCGAAGCTTCATTGATGATAGTGCAGACTCGAGTTCAAGAATTTTGCTGTCTGCAGTTTTGATGTATTCTGTAAGTAATTTTCTCTCACTTTGATTTGATGATGTCTTTAATGTAAGAGCAGTTTCTTCATTTAGAATTTTATTGTACTTCTGAAACTTTTCTTCGAGTGCCTTTTCTCGAATATTTTCTACTTGCTTTCTTATGTTTTTTAATTGCTCATTAAGTTCTTCAATAGCAGTTTTTTGCTGACCGATAAGTCTCTTGTCGTTATGTGAATCTTTGATAAATTTGCAAGTAGGAAACATATCACTGCAAGGAACTTCTGCAAGTTTCATTATTGAGCGTTCTTGATTCTTCAAAACAGCATTTTCTTTTTCAAGATTTGTGAAAATAATAACTTCTTTTTTCTCCATGCTGTTGAGCTCTGCAATTCCTAATTTCAGAGTTTCTAATGAGTAGCTTTCTTTGAAGCGTGTAATTTTCTTGAGTCTTAATTCTGACTTCTCAATATCTTCAATCAGCTCATCAGTCTTTTTCTTGTTATTTTCTCTTTTTGTTTGTAAGTGTTTGATGTTTTCTTCTGTCGAACTTACATCAGACTGCGTTACGGCACCTTTATCTTTGTGCGTTGCAAGTACAAGTGTAAGATTTGCCTCAAGCTCACGAGTTGATTTTAATTCTTTTGTAAGTAATTTCTTTTTTACTTCAAGATTTTGAAGCTCAAGTGTTGAATCGGTGATTAATTTTTCATAATCAATCTTTTGCGACTTCATTGCGCCTTTTAATTCATATGAGTCTTGTTTTATCTTTTTGAACATTGCATCAAAGATGCCCAGATCAAGAAACGCATTTAGGTATGTCTTTCTTGCAGAAGCATTCTCATTGATGAAGTTGTTCATTGCACCTTGAGACGCAAATGATGTTAGAAGAAAATCGTTTGAAGTTCCAATAAGACTACGCAAAATCTTGTCTGAATCACGACGCTGTTCGCCGGAAAGATCGACTAAGTTGTTTCCTTCAGAGTCAAGTTGATATACGTTGACGTTTGTTGCCGCTCCAGTATCACCCCTTCTATTAGTGTGCTTTGTTGTAATTCTTTCTACACGATACATTATTCCGTCGATAGAAAAGTCTATTTCTACAGAACAATGACCCTTTCTGGCGTTTACTACGTGAACATTTTTCACTGGGCCTCTGTCAGTAGTATTGTAAAGACAATACATCAAAGACCCAGGAATCGATGACTTACCGCTACGATTTTTTCCAAATATCCCTACAACACCATTAAGCTTTGTGAAATCTATGATGTTGTCTTTGCCGTATGTGAACGTGTTCTCCCACTTCATCTGCTTAATAGACCATTTTGTATGACGAGGGCTTTCATCTTCGTTCAAAAGTGCAAGATTTTTTTCTATAAGAGATGATGCAACCTTCCAACCGTTTTCGTCAAGTGAACCATCCTTTAGATATTGTTTGACAAGAGAGACTTGCGTTTTCTGGTTTCTAAGTGATTCCTTTTCAATGAGCTCTGAATCAATGGTGATTACGCCAGTGTCTTTCTTTCCTTCAATTTTCCATGTAATTTCTGCTGCGAACATTTTTTCTTTTAAGAAATGTGCAATCTGCTTGAATTCCTCTTGAAGAAGTTCTGAGTCAGATGCAATTCTAAATCTACTGCCGACTTTATACTTTTCACATTCTTTAAGAGTGCTCTTTATAGAACCTTCCCACGAAACTGTCACGAACGGACTTGGATTCTCAAGAAGCTTGCGTTCTACAGTCCAAGTGTTATTATCTTCAATGTTCCAAACAAGATAGCCTTTGTCTACACTTTCACCAAAGTTTTGTTGAATAGTACTGCCACAATAGTTAAACTTTCCATTTGTGTCAAGCGATTGACACTTGTGAATGTCTCCAAACATTCCATAATCAAATTTGCTGAATCGACCAATGTCTGTTTCTCCTTCTGATAGCTCCCACTCAGAATCAGTTTTTGCCCCTCTCACTGCTCCGTGGAAGAATGCAATGTTAGTTTTTCCTTCAACTGGTACAATCTTATCCCATCCTTCTTCGTCAAAACATGAGAAATTGCACCAAGCAACATTGAAATCTGGGTCAAGATGAATAACTGAATCACGAAGAAAGATAAGATTCTTGTTATTAAGCGCTTCGATAATTGGAGAAATAGCGTCAAGACGTGATTTGTTGAGAATTAGACCATCATGATTACCCAGTGTTATGATTGTTGGTGCAATTGCCGCCATTTCATTAAACCACCACACCAGCATTTTGATCAATTCTGGTGTGATACCTTGCGTTTTCGTGTGAACAATGTCACCAATGATAACAATGCGATCCGGCTTTTCTTCTCTTGCTTCTTGAAAGAATTTTTCAAAAACTGTTTGATATTCCTCGTGACGCTTCCCGCCACGAAAATGAACATCTGCGATATGTAATACTTTCAAATTAATTCCCTCATAAAATTGAACCAGAGTTTATTCCTCTGATCATAAATGTTAGTCTGTCAACTGGCGTCCATTCTTGCGCATTAGACACAATGTCACTAAACTCCTTTTCAGTCATCTCTCCTACATCTTTATTTTCTCCAAGCTCTGCTATTCTAGTTTTAACACCGTAGCTATGTAATGTTTTTGCAATTTCATGAGATTTTTTTCTCATATCAGAGTCAAGAGCAAGAACAATCGGTGTTAAATTTTCAACTATTCTTTTAAACAGTAGGGAATCTTTTGCAAGAAATGAACCGAGCATTGGAGTTGCATTATTTCCTGCATTAAGAAAGTCAAAAGGACCTTCAACAAGTATAAGTTCGTTTGACCAATTTATATCTACCTCATTGAAGATGATGTTTTTACGTTCTACTTTTGGGTTGAGATATCTGCGTGATGAATCGTCTACTGAACGAGCAGTCCAGTAATTCAAAATGCCATCTTCATCAAATGATGGAAAAATTACTCGACGGCGTAATGGCCCTCGGATTACACCGCACAATCTGTATCTATAAGACTTGTCTACACTTACATTTCGATTTTCTAGATATCGAACAATCGCTTTTGCGTTTGGGTTGTCTGTTTCACACAATTTGTCTATTGACATACAATCAGGAAGCTCTATTTTTTCTTCTTTTTTTACTTCATCATCAAGAAACACATTGCGTCTTTCTTTAGTGAATTTAAGCACCCACTCGTTGTAATATGAGCTGGCATGTTTGCGCAGTAATTTTGCAACAGAACGTCCTTTTAGATCGCAGACCCAACAATGATATTTCTCATTCTCTATATGAAGCATGAGTTTCTTTTTTTCAGGGTTCTTGCCACATGCAGGGCAAGAGAACGCGATATTGACACCGTCCCTGTCAATTGCTGCTGGGCCTAATGCTCTACTAAGCAATTCCAATCTTTCTGAAATGTCTATCACTTCAATATTGTAATCACTTCACTAGATAAGTTCAAATTCATTGCTGCATGAGCCATTACATACGCGTCACAAGCGTCCTCAACACCCTTTTCGAAGATTACCACGCCTTTACGAACACCAGCTTTCATTGTTCTTGTTGGCCATTTATAATTTGGTTCTCTTTCAGTAACCCATTTTGTCACTTGTTCTTTTGCGTTTATTCCACGAACTATTGGAACATGCGCATTCTTTCTTGCAGTCAATACAGACAATGCAATCGGATCTAATTTAAGAACATCAGAGACCAAATAAGAGACAACACCGTTAAATCTTGCAAGAGAGATCAAAACACCAGCAGATGAAGACCCTTGTCGAAACCCAAGCATGTTTTGCTCTATTGTAACACATTTGATGTTATAATCTTTGTAACGCTCAAGTTCTGCTTTTACGATAGATGCTTTTTTGAATGTTGTTTTTTCATCACTTAGATAAACATACCTTGCTTCTACTAATTTACCATCACCTGTGATTAATGTAAGACCAGTGCAAGATGTGCTAATATCAAGCCCAAGATAATGAAATGACATGTCTGTTTTAGAAATCAAACTTAACCCTGAACATAATACGGTCACAAGGTCTTTTTACTATTGGCTGTGCCAGATTTGCTCTTGCAATCACGTTAAGATTATCATCATGAAAGTTGAGTGTGTTAATAAGCATAAACCCTTTTTCGTTATCATTTGCATAATCTGATGAATACAGTGACTTGTAGCTTGGATTTGAGCTTGAATTTAATGTCCAGGCAGGCGCGATTGCTTGAATTTCAAGAACGTTTATGTCTTGTTCTCCTTTGAATGAAACGCTGAATGTGTCTTTACCAAATAACTCACCGAGATACGGAGATATTACTGTTGCAAGACCTTCTGGGTATAGTACACTACCAACAGATGACCAAGTTGCATGAGAAGATGAAGCATTTGCTCTGTAAAGATTTCCGCGACCGTTATCTTTTAGTTTGATTAGTAATCCGTTGCTCCCAGTGAATGACAAATCAGTTAGTGAAAACGTCCCGGGACTTATTCTGCTTCCGTAAAATAGGTTTGAAGCATCAAAAAATGTAACAAGATTTGAGCTTGGGTCTCTTGTTCTTTGGAAAATTGTTAGGACTGCGCCAGGTGCTACACCGAGATTGTCAGGGCTTGCTCCAACAATATCGTCAATGATGCTGCTGTCTTGTATCAACCCAGGGAATAGTGACGATGTAGCAACAAGATTTGACATATTCACCTGACGAAGGTCAGGTGCACCAAGGTCATTGACAAACTTTTCGTTTGAAGAACCTGATGCATAAGATGAACCTGACTCAACAAGACTAAAATTGGGGTAAAATTTTCCGTTATCATTTGGAAGAATGGTTAGGTTTCTTCGCTTGACAGACCCTGTTGCATAGAGATATCCATTCATCTCTAAATCTTCAAGAGTTTGCGTATCTATTGTAGTACCAGTTAGATACATAAGCCTTGGATACGTTCCACCAACAAACTCTCTCACATGATTTTCAAGATTGATAAAATGACCACCAACTCCGAAACTTAGAGCAACATTGAACGGGTCATCAGTTTCAGAGTTAATCGAGTGGAAAGGTGACTGAAGAACTTTTCTACTTGGACCATGTTTAGTAAAGAACGGTGGAAGATAAAAGAGCAAATCATCAGTAATTTCTGCACCTTCTCTACTACCGCTTAGTATTTCATCAGTGTTACGGAAAGAATTCCAAACACGTATTTCATGAACTTCGCCTTTAAATGCATGCGTAAAATCGAAATTTGTTGGTTGAGATATAGCTTCAGAACTAAAGCTGTTTGATACACCTTCATTTGTAACAGCGTCACTATTAAAAAACCCTGCTTGTCTATTTACTGACGTGCGAGGCCCAGTGTAATAGTTACCAATTACAAGAGCTTCTGACGATAGCGTTCCAGTGGTTGCAGAGCTAGACGGGATAATAAACTCACCTGATAGATTACCATCAATGTAAAATGACCCAGTGTGGTCATTGGCATTGGGTGACCATCTCATTAAAACATGATGCCAGTGATTAAATAACAATTTACCATCGTCACTTAAGAACGTAAGATCTTGTGGAAACGTTCGTGAATTGTTTGCAGTTGAAAGATTGATTAGTGATGGTGATATATCTGCAGAATGACTAAGCTGTAACATCATTCTGTAAGAGCTTGGTCTGTTGTATGGGTCTCTTTCTGACCCAGTCACAATAGAAATACAATATGAAGATGATGAATGTAAAATAGTTCCTGCAGGGCTTGCACTTCCGCTGGCAGACGTATAACTTGGTTTTACATAAAATTCTAGTGTAAACGCTGAGCTTGGTGTGTATGCAGATCCTGTTGATGGATACACAATTGCAGCGTTACTACTCCCAACGCTATCAGGGAAATGCAGCGATAGGTAGTTCGTGTATCCCCAGTTTATATCTGTGTAACTCGTTCTGTAATAAGGGTATAATACATTCCTTATAGTAGATTTCCTCAGTGTATCACTGGTAAACCCGAATGATGGTACGAATCTTATTACCTCAACTTCTTTTAACTTTCTTGGTGAGGTTGCCGCAGAATTTACTGAGTTCATGTATTTTTCAATAGACCCAGAATAATTCGTAGAAGTTGATGCGTTTATAAGCGCCTGTTTGTGCAAATATTCTGGGCTTTCTTCAACAAATGACTCATTAAACGCAATACTTTCTTTTTCTAAGTCTGATGAACGCTGATACACTCGTACGCTTCCGGTAACACCAGATGAGGATGACAAAAATGTTCTTTCAGGCCTTGCTGTTACCGTGAAAGTGTCAAATGAATCTCTTGGAAGTTTTACGAATGACACAGCACCGTCCGTTTTAAATTTTTCATTTTAGCTGTTTGCTAACATAAATGTCAAATCGCTAAAAGTCCAAACGAGTTCTGATTGTAAGGTCCTTTTCATCATTCTTTTCTATAGGTCTTGAGAACTTTGCAACAGCAAGCAGGTTGTTATTCGCATCATACAAACCGACAGTTGTTGGGAACGTGAATGTTCGTTCAACGTCTTCTTGTCCTTCTTCAATAACCACAATATCACTCTCATCATCAGTGAATGTTGGGTTTGATGAATAGTTGAATTCATCAGCAGTTGCTCTGCAAAAGAATAATGTTGAGTTGATCTGTGTCTGATTCTGGAATGTTATTGCAGAGAATGAACCAGAAGAAAATCTTGTTGACATAAGATGGTCAGTTATGTCGTCAATCGATGCAGAAACAAAGAAGTCTGGGATAAAACTAGCTGATATGTTTGAGGATGGTAGTGACCCAGAGCCAATAATAGTCGCGTTAGTTCCTGCGCCACCGCCGGAGGATGTTACTGCAGATATAACGCCAGAAACATGTTGATCTCCGAACATTACTTTCGATGCGTCTAGAACAACAACACCTGCGTCATAAAAGATAAGACCCACCTTGTTTGCAGAATTTGATGCATTTACAATATCACCTACATCGCCGCCGAATGCAATTCGTCTATTTGCTGATGCACCAACATCTGTAAAGATTGTAGAACCAGATGTTGAAGTTTTGTAAAGATTTGACCCAGTGTAGCCGTTGACTGTGCCTGTTTCTAATGAAGTTTTTGCAAATTGGCTACCGTCCAAAGCACCAGATGTGTAAAACCTCATTGCAAAGCTTTCTCTTTTTATCTTGTCTCTTGCAAATAGACGTTTGAAGTTTATAAAAATAGCTTCATCAATTTGGTCAGTAGATGTAGTACTATCATAGGGAGCATAAAATGGAGAATCTGAATTACCGAGCAGTTTACCTGCATGTATCTTGTAAAGGTCTGTTTTTTCCCTCATCATAAGTGATGACGATGGAAACAATCTTTTGCCGCTTGCATCAACACCAAGACTTGCTGATATTACAGTTGACCCAGATTCGTATAATCCGATTGTTGTGTCAAAGATAGCGTTTGCCACCTGCAAGGTGTAGTCCTGGTCATACACCGTCTGAAACAGTGACGATGTGATTGAATAAACTGTTCCGATTGGGTCAGTTGACGCAGAGACAAACATCGAGTAACCTTTTCTTGTTGCCGAACTTGAAACGTCTGTTTGAATAACGTCGACAAGTTGACTAAGCGCAGTTCTGGATGTTTGAATGTCTGCTGCAGTAATTTCTTTGAATGTTGCCATCTATTGACTCACTTCGAGATGTTTATTGTAAAGTTTTTCACAGTGCCTGATTGCATGCCTGTAATTGAGGCCACGATGTTAATTTTTGTTTTGTCGCTTGACGTGCCATATATCGAAAATTGTGTGTCTGTAATTGATTTTAGCGCGACAGTAAAAGCAAGTATTGAACCACCTGCTGCGGTAGTAGTAGGGCTTCTGACTAGAGTGTAGTATGCAATTCCGTCTCTATCAACATAGTCAGGTGCTGCGCCGACTATCTGCACAAACTGATTTTGTATTTTTACAAGAAACTGTTGGTCACGTAGTTCAACGTCAACTGAAGATTCGCCAATTACTGATTGCGTGAATGTTAGTTGTCTAGTTGCATTGTTTGAGTTTACGGTCATCGACAGAGCAGTTGCAGTTGAATCAAGCCCCTCACCCGTAATGCTCATGTTAGGCATTCTGATGAGATTTGGATTTGATAATGAAACACATCGATATTTTAGTGCAAGACCAGCAGTTGATTGTGCTTCAAAAACAGGAGTATTCTTTTCAATTTTTTCTTTTCCAACTACTCTTCCGAATTTTTGTATCATCGAGTAATCTACTTCATCATCTGCTAACGCAAACTTTACGATAGAAAAGCTACCGTCGTTACGAGCAAGAAACTGTCTACCCACGTCTGTAATAACTGCATCAACAATAATATTCGACGTCGAATGGTCGAGGAATCCCATAAATCTCTCCTAGTTTAGTTAACTATGACATCACGCCGGTTTTCGTAAATCTTTAATAGTAAGCGGTATGTTCAAATTTTCTGCTCTATCAACATCGATAATTGAGATGTTATATCTCCCTTCATTTTCAATGTGAAAAAGACCCATGTTATTATTTGTTCTATCTACAAGTTTTAAATATTCTGGGTCAAAGTAAACCTTAAACCTTCGTTTGCCTTTGACTACTATTGAATCAAGAAAAATGTCTCCACGAAGAAACACATTCGGGTATGGGCGTGGGGCATTTCCAGGTGAAATAAGTTCAATGACCAATTTGTTTCGAATAATGTCAAATGTTGCACGAAGTTGTTGACTGTAATTTGAAACGAACCCTCTAGCATCAACACAAGCAACAGTGTAAATATAATCACTGTCTTTCTTGAAATCAGTGTCAAAGTACATAGTCATCGGGCTTGATTGTTTTTGTGTGTTACCGGGTAGTATATTTTCATATCGTATCGGTAAAGCAAGTGAATCGTTAAAGTCATATTCCATCAACATGGTGAATGGTTCGTTTATTGATGAACGACGAAATATCTGAAAATATTTGATGTCTCTTTGAGATGTTGGTGGAAACGTCCATGACAAAATGAGCTTTTTTGTCATGTAATCCCATCTTAGTCCGAAGTCAGTTGGAGGAGGTGGTGGGACGTCGTCTGCTGTTCTTACAGTGTATGCTTGACTTGCTTCTGATTGAAACAGAACCTTCGCAACAACAACTTGTCCCGTATTAACACTGATAGAATGCGTTGTTATACGATAAACAGAATGAGCCCAATAATCGTAAGTAGCGCCTAATTTCACCTCATGGTCATTGTATGTAGTACTATCAGGCGCAAGAACATCAAGCAATCGAGTTATTTCGTTGCCTGATGAAAGAGTTTCTTTTCTATATATCAACGTTGCAATAAGCTCAGTGCCATCAACAAATTCTTTGTCTGTACTTTCTCTCATGTGAACAGGTTCAAAAATTGTGATGTAGTCGTTAGAGCTAATAGCTTGCACTTCACTACGTGCACTTTCTTGTATTGGTGCTAAATTGTCGGAAAGCAAAGCAATTGAAGATACGGGACCTGGTGAGCATGTTGCTTCACCGCTTTTTATCAAATCAAGAACAAATTTATCCGAAGCAGTGTATGATGTTATTGTCGACCGCACCTGCCCAAATTTCCCAGTGCCAATCCGCGTAGAGTCAGAAATAAAATTTGCTCCAGCTTCAGAGAAACGAGATGTTAGTTCTTGTAGTAATGCTCTGTCAATTGCTTTTCCAAATACGTCACCAAGCTTTAATGAAACATCTGTCAAGTTGCCTGTAATACCTCTAAGATCTGCACTTCTTTTTATCGTACGATAGACACGATCCAAAAGACCAGTATCTTGTACTAAAATTGTTGTAGCAGAAGTGTTTCCTACGTCTTCTGCAGAATATACTATGTTGATGTTTTCACGTACCAGCTTTATATCACTAAGAAGCGTTGATTTTTTTGCGTTAGTTATAGGAGGAGACATCGAAATCGTAACGTATCTTGGTGATTTCTTAAGTTGTGAAAGTATTCTGTCTGGTGAGTTGTTTTTATTTATTGGGCGCAGTCCCTCGACCAGTGTTTCATCACGTGTGAAAAAACCGTAAATGAATTTTGCGTTGATTAGTGATGATTTTGCAAGCTTAATACTTGCAAGCATATTTGATGTGTAGGTTGACGATTTCATTGTGTTACCAAAGAAAGTTTAATTGCAAATTCCCCGCTATCAATTGATCCGCTACTTTTTCTATCTAATAGTTTGGATACATTTTTACTCTCTATAATCTTCTGTGCAACAACAAGTGAATCATAAGAAGATTTTCCACTTGTTGTAGAGACTGTTGCAAATTTATCAATTTCAAATTCGTCTGGGTCTACAATACACATATAAACTCTTTCAAGCGATGTTGGTGAAGTAATATCAGAATAATAATTTTCATAAGTAAAAACTGGGTCAGTAGCAATTGTTTGTAGCAGCCTGTGTGAAGATTCATTTGTTCTTGAAACAATATCAGAAGACAATTTTGAAAATGGTACAAATTTGTAATCGGCGTCACTCTTTATAAGAAAGTTCCCGGGCAATAAAGTACCTAGCGGAATAGCACTTTGGATAGTTTCGTCTGACATTATTTTACGTAAAAAGTTTGCGCCACCTGGAGACAGTATTGTCTCATTGCGATTAGAAAGACCTTCATCTATTGAAGCACCAGTAAGATTGCTAACGGCAAGTTTTCCGATAGAATCAAAAACATGATTGTATACAACAATCATTGACTCAGATGGTGTGAGTCCTGTTTTTTGACTTACAAATTCTATTGCGTCTGTAAAACCATTTGTGTTCCACTTTCTACCATCATGACATAAGTACAGAAAGTCAAAAGCAGCTTCCTTAATATTTTTTGCACTAGTGATTTGTGGAACAACTGAAAGTAAAGGACAAAATCTGACTGCTGTTTTCTTCATAACAAGATCAGAATACTGAACATCTCTTTTAGTTATCTCAACCTCGATGTATTCTTTTCCCTCAATATCAAAATCGTTTTCACCTCTTGCAATAGGAGCTCTTCTTAATGTTTCTATTGATTTTGCAGGTACTCCGACTGCAAGATATACACAATTTTTTGTGTCATTTTTTGCCAATTCTTTTAGCAAAATAGACACAACGCTTTCTGATATTCTTGCAAGCCGTTGTTGTACTGGCATGGAGGCAGGGCCTCGAAGCGTAAGGTAACCAAGTTGTGCAGCAGATATAGTTTCTAATGTAACATCACTCAAGATGTTAGTTTTTCCACGTTCTTTTAGCTTTTTTATTGTTGCAACAGCATTTTTTGAATTTGCAAGATTTGATAAACTAACAACTGCAGTAGAATAACGGGTCAAATATGTTCTGGCCACTGCGTGTCTTTCTTTTATGAGATTGGAACAATCTTCACAATACCCAAGAGAGTTGTATATTCTATGATCTGCAGTTGTTGATTTAGTTTTGTTAATTACGTCGTTTATTGAACCTTCAAGCTGTGCTACACTATTAAACATAGCGATTGTATTTGCAAGTTGCGCTGAATCAAATTTACATAAAATGTCAAAATCATTTCTGTTATCAACAAATACTTTCTCTGCATAGACAGAATTTATGAATGAAGCTATTGTAAGACACATGTTATAGCACAAGAAACTCACTGTTTGTTTCGACAAACCATAACAAGAAGTGGAGTCAATGAATGTATCCGGTGACCCTACTTTTCTGCCCGCCTTTTCAATAATGTCAACAATGAATTTTCTTATTTTGCCTGCAATAAAGTAATTTTTTGGTGTAGTGTCTTTTTCAATTGATGAAATAACACTTTCAATAGAAGCAAAAAATTGCGGATATGTGAGTGTTGTAGACACAGGTTGAAACATAGACAGATAGGAAGAAAATTCTGCAGTCACAGATTTTGAAGCTTTGTTATTAACTGAATCTGATTTTCCATAAATTTTTGAATTCATTCCAAACGAACCCAATGCTTTTAATCTTATCTTTGTGTTATCAAACCCCAACAAATCACTTTTGATGTCAGCTAGCGTAAAATCTTGACCCAAAGTTTTATTTTCTTTATCTGCACCACCGGCATTTTTCAGTCTTGATAAAGCAGACACATTAGTCGTCTTTTGCAAAATGTTTGTGTATCGTTGAACACCGCCTGAATCTAATGACAGACCATATAAATCTTCAGATTTTAATATGTTTGTCATACTACTTGCAATTTTGCTTGTTTTTTCAATAACATCGTCAGTTGATGATATGTTTGTTTTTGATAAGCTAGTATCAATAGACAGAGCATTTGGGACAATAGCACCAACAAGACCACTGGTGCTTATTTTGTCACTAACAACCTCCATTTTTGAAGAAAGACCTGCTACACCGCTATTAATTTTCTGTGTTGTATTAGAAATAGATGTTTGGAAATTTTCTGTAACGCTATCAGCGTCTATTGAGCCAACGCCAATTTTATGAGAACTAAGAGATTTAGGCAAGTTTGACTTGCTTGTAAGATTAGATAATACAACGTTTGGTGTAGATTTTAGTGCAGTAATTTTTGATAATGATGATAACGTGTTGTTTATAGTGTTGTTTACCCTGCCTGAACCACCAGCAATGTTGCTTGATGTGTCAGATCCAACTGATGACAATGATGATAGTTCTGTAGCAAAACTATCTGGGTTTGCACTTGAACCGATTGTATCAAAATTTCCAATATTCAAATTATCTACTGAATTTTCAACATTCGGAATAACGCTTGAAGCGTCTGAAACACCGTCAACAAACGAACCAATACGATCATGTTTGGTGTTTGTGTTACCAATCAAAGCAGAAATTGAAGAACCCAATAATGATTCAACACTAGCGTCTGCTAGAGCAGCTCGTGTTGTTTCTGATGAGATTCCGAGTATTTTGTAAACAATTGATGAAAGTCCAAATGAGCCGACATCTGTTAAGGATGTCGCTATGCTTCCATAAGCTTCTTTTGTTGCAAGTGTTGACAAATCTTTTTCTACTTGTGTATAACTTGCTTCACCATTGTCATCCGTAGCTTGTATTACTACACTAGTTGTAACTGCAACTGCACTTGTCAATTGTGCTTTGTTTTTTACCGCACCAGTAATACCACCTACACCGCCTATTAATGAAGAAACACCAGAACCAGCCTTTAATCCACCTGAAGTACCTGCTAAGTTTATTCGAGCCTTCGGGGTGTCATCTATTTTTTGTGAAGAATCAATTTTAATATCTCTATCTTCATCTTTTACACTAGATCTTATTTTGTTTTCAGATGATACAGTTAAAGTTTTTCCTACTTTGGATGATGTTGGGGCGCCTTGACTACTTGAATCGCTACTACTACTGCTACTACTGCTCAAAGTCAATGCCAAATCATCATTCAACTTTAAAAAAGTCTTGTATTTTGACTCAGATAAACCCGGACTAGCGTTAGCGTTCATAAGACTAATAAAGTAGGCAAGCTGAGCTATTTGTTGCTGATCAATATCACTTATATCAGACGTTGAATTGTAAACTACAAGTGAACTGATTCCATCAAGAATAGCAGTTGTTGCGTCCTTAATTAATGTAGTACCAGACAAATCTTCCAGCTGGTCATCAAGTAGTCGTAGTTTTCTAACCTCTAAAAGATAATCTTCAATAGTTGATGTAAATTCTTTTGAATAATTTGCAAGATCAGAAAAGCTAAAATTCCCATTTTGAATAGCAGGATCTACAAGTGAAGTAAGTACGCCGTCATAGATGTTACCGTCGACAATGTAGTCTTTTGTTTCTAGCGGAAATGAGTCTTTATGTCTAATAGTCGCAGAATATGAACCGTTAGGTGCCGGACTAAGTAGTGGTGAGGTTGTTAGACCGATATTATTCACAAGATATGACGAAATGTCTGACTTGTTGATTAGTTTAAGTCCAACGGACATTGTTAGTTCGTAAGAAAGCGCATCTGCTATAAGAGATAACCTTTCGACTGGGTCTGGTGGTAACAATGACTCAGCACTAGCAAATCCTTCAGGTGTTGACACGTCGATTGTTGAAAGTTTTGCAAGTAGAGTGCTTGCTGGGTCACTTGTCACAGCAGGAATAGAAAATCTGTCCTTTTGTGAATCACCAGAATTTATTGCAGTGTATCTAATAGAACCAGGAAGAACTAATGATGAAAGAAGTGTGGTTATAAGAGCACTATTTGATAGTAGCAACGATTCCCTTAAACCAGCGAATGTTCTGATAAGTGAAGGTGATAAGCGATCATTTGGACCTCTATATCTCTTTGAATAACTCTCTAAAGTTGCTACACTTGCAAGATGAATCTTTGAACTACTCAAAAGAAAATCAGCAGAATCTCTAAATTCGTCTACAACAAGTGCAATTTCCATTAGACCGTCAAGAATTTCTTTTGCTGATAATCTTGCAGCATCTGCTGATTTTAGTTTATCCTCAAAATCCTTCAAAATAGTTTTACTATTTTTGACCAGTGTAATAAACAATTGGTAGTCTGCCTCATCAATAGATGCCTCAAACCCTCTAAGTCTAAGTATTTCTCTTACATCTGCAAAATTATTTTCAAACAGACGTGTGAGCATTATTAATTCAGGCCTCTGTGGGTCTGCAGAAATGCTAAGCGCAATGTTCGAATCCTGAATACCAGAAAGAGATATAGCGTCTACGCTATCGCGAAGCGTATCAACTTGTCTTTCTATAAAATCTGAAAATCCAATAGATGTAGTGTCGAATCCGCTTGGAATTTTTGCCGGAGCTGTATCATCAAGCGTTTTGATGGGCTGTTTCGCTTCTATGCTCTGTAATGGTTGCATATTTAGAAGTGAACGTTTAAATGCAGTTTTAGTTGGCATCTTTTTCCTGTAAGAAATCAGGCAAATTTGATTTTCTTGTTATACTTATCTTAGTGTCTCCTGTTGAAGCAGTAAAGTTAGTAAGTATTGGAGTGACCCTGTATGTCACAGTTCCAACTCTATTGTACAGTTCAAAGTCTTCATATTGATACATGCCGAATTTAGAAAATGGATGAGCACAACCGATAAGCGCTTCTACGCCATCTGCAAGCGCATAAACCTGAAAGTGATCAACTATTCCGAGATCGCCATCAAGCTTCCAACTAAGAAGATTAGAATTTACGTATGTCTTTCGTAAATTAAGGTCATAAATCTTAGGTTGATACTTGTCTGCAGAAAAATCAGCGTATACCTCTACACCAATAGAAAGTAAGTCTATATTAGTTTCTACAGATCCACGCAGCGTTTTAGTCATCTCTGCATTTGATGGAAGATTAGTTGATAATCTGCGTGATTTGAATTTGTATGAATTAAAAGCATAAGGTAACCCTGTGCGAGGGTCTATGACAGGGGTTGTTTGTGTTGGGATCAATGACGAAGGAGCTCGTAGCCCAAATTTTAGCACATATCTGTAGTTGTCAAAGAAATTAAGTGGTGTTACGCTGTATTTTGTTGTTTCAGAAAGTGCAGAATCATCTGTAAAGTTTTGTTCAAATTGGACACCAAGACTGTCAATATCACCTGTTCGTAAGTTATATCTAATAACTTCGTATACAACAAACTTACTGTAATTTTCTGGGCTGTCGATGGCGCTTTGTATAGTTGCCTCAGGAACGCCGATTGTTGACATAAGTTTGCGAATATATTCGACACCTTTGTCTTTTGCAGCACTTAAAACAGACAACGAAAAACGTGGAGCGTCTGCGTTTCTATCTTTTACTGGGCTTGTGTCAATAGATGTTATTGTTGCAGTAATTGCATCAGATAAATTTGTAGAAACAAAATGATATGGCACTTTGTTTGCACTAAATCTGATATTCGATCGATTATCAACAAATCGTAA
>Ga0181348_1000207_pt1 | contig 24215 bp, 42 predicted proteins | sample Su13VDMM110DN_FD_130092 | JGI IMG/M metagenome (GOLD analysis project Ga0181348, IMG submission 130092) | Freshwater viral communities from Lake Michigan, USA - Su13.VD.MM110.D.N | ecosystem: Environmental > Aquatic > Freshwater > Lake | place: USA: Michigan | collected 2013-07-16
AGATCCTGTGCGTGGCCATATGCCTCTTCGTCCATGGCCTTGCCGTAGCTGATCTCGAGGAAGTCCAGAGTAGACCGGATCTGCTCGATGCTGAGGTAGTTGTACATGCTGTTTTCCTTTGTTTTCATCATATTATTAGTATACGACATTATGATGTAAATGTCAATTAGTTTTTATAAAAAAATTGCCATCTTTATCTTCAATCAATGCAGTGCAACTTTCGACCCAATCGCCACAGTTCATATAGGTCAGTCCATTTATATCGCGTATATTTGCATGATGAATATGACCACAGATGATACCCGAAGCACCTTTCGTTTTTGCATAGTTTAATAGACTCTCTTCGTAATCTGATATGAAGTTTACAGCCCTTTTCACTTTATATTTTGCCCATGCGCTTAGAGACCAATAAGGCAGGTTGAATAATTTTCTGATCTTAGCAATGCCTGTATTAAACATGATAGAGACATCGTACGCCCAGCTCCCAAAATGACTCAGCCATTTCATCTTATTAACAACTGCATCAAACTGATCACCGTGAAGGACTAGCATTTTCTTATTGTCAATCGTCATGTGTATAGCAGTGTCTTCTATGATGATATTGCCAAACATCTGAGGAGCAAACACTCTGAGGAACTCGTCATGATTGCCAGCAATATAATAGATCTTGGTCCCTTTGCGACCTTTACGAAAGATTTTCTGTATCACATCATTATGGGATTGAGGCCAAAAAAAAGTCTTGCTGAGAGCCCAACCATCGATCAGGTCCCCAACAAGATATAAGTTATCACACTCGAATGTTTTTAAAAAATCTAACAGCTGATCAGCTTGGCACATCTTCGTTCCGAGATGAACATCAGATATGAAAACCGAACGATAGTGTTCCATTTTAGATATGTCTTATCATTCGTAATACTCAAAGTTATGATGTTCACACCAAGGCGTATGAACATGCTCGGTTGATAATGTAAATGCTAATGCAACGATCAGCATGAACGGTGAAAACATTATTGCAATTGTTTTAGCCATTTATGATCTCCAATCTATCTTTTACAACTTTAAACCTAACTACATTGTAGTCATTATAACTATCACCACCATACCTAAAGTAGTCACGTCCCCCATCGATATACGCTCCATTCTTTAAGCTACGAAAATCATGACGATATCGTGAGTACACTACTTGATCTTCTGTTTCCAATCCTGTATACACAACATCTTCAACAGCTGTTATTCCGTCAGCAATCATGGGATTACCATTCAACATAAACATAGCAAAGTAATTAGAACCTTCAGGATGTGCCTTATCCGTATAGAAGATAGCAGTAGGGAAGTTTAACCATTTGCCTTTGGCATCCTTGATACAAGCCTCAAACACGTACTTAGCTGCATATTTATCTTCAATATCTTTGATATGCTCTTGTGATAGAAAATCACTGTCTACTAGTATGTTCATTTCTTCTTCCTCTTTTTCTTGAAGAACTTGACGTAGATGTTATCTAGCCCTGCTTTGTTTGGATGCTTGTGGATCCATTGTCCTGTATGGAGACTGAAATGCTCTCTAAAGAAATCATCCATCAACTCGTTGCTTGTGACTACCTGTACGTTAATCTTTTCAGCTAACTGATCAAACTCTGCATCTGACATTATAGGATCATCATACACCTCATAGGTATAAGCTGCAACAGATAATCTGATCCTGTTACGAGTTTCTTTCTCAACCTCTGATCCCCATGTTGACGGGACATAAGGTGCTGTCCCGTCAAAGTACTGATCTAAGCTCATTGTGTCAATTCCTGATTAATATGTTGAGTTATCGACAACAAGTGACCCTAGCTACTTTTTGCCAGTCACCACCTTGTTTGCGCAAAGAACCAATCTTAAGAGCCATGCGCAACGAAAGTTCACGGAGTTTGTCGTGATTTTTCTCAATGAAAGAGATAACATCCGCCCGAGCTTCAGTAGTCATATCACCAAGTAGTCCCTGACGTATAACCTGACGGATGCGAACGAGATAGTCTCGACGTGTCTTCATAGCCAAATCAATATAATGTGCACGAGAAACAAGTGCCTGCAAGTGTGGGGCTAATTTGTGCCCACGATCAATCATTGCGTCAAAGTCATAATTCGAGATAAAGATGACGGTACCATTAAAGTCAAAGCTACGAGGGATAAGGTCAGCAGACTCCTCATCAACCAACTTACCTTCGGAAAGCCAAGAAATACGACGACGTTCAGTCGTATCACAAACAGCTTTGAGTAGGTTAAGCGAAACGTCGTCAAAGAAAATCGAGTCGGCATCATCGAATACGACGACCTGACCATGTTCGCGATACTGATACATCAACTTGACAAGACCAGTCGCACGCACATAACCTTTGACGATAATGTGGTTGATTTCGTTTGGATCCCATTTAATAAGTGCTTTTTCAACAGTAAAAGATTTTCCAAGACCAGCTGGACCAGAAACAATTAAAGCACGAGAATTACCTACAATACAAGCCTCAGTAAGTATATCTAGGATGTCAAAACGCTCTGCGATACGAGCGTCAATTTGCTCTTCAGTCTCATACTTGTTCTCAGCGTAAGAGACTTTAACATTAGCAATACGATTTATAGAATTAGAACGAGCAGCACGAATTCCAGAATTAGGTTTACCACGAGGCATAGAAGTTTCCTTTTGTTCCAAGTTATATAGTAATATTACCATACCCCTACATATAAGTCAACCACTATTACACTGTTCTTTTCCATAATCAGTAAATGTTTCAATCTTTTTAATTTCATTAGAAACAGTATTGCAAACGACCATTACTGCCGTCCAAACAGCCATCGGATTTTCGCTTGCTTTTGCAATTTCTCCGACATACTTAAATGCCTCTTCAAGAGAATTTCTATCAGCAAACATTCCATTTTTAATGGAGAGCATCAATTTTTCTTTTGTCATTACATTACCACCAATTTACTGAACTTCGTCAATATTGTTTCTTTCAGTGTTATATTGTTGCAGATAATTATTAATCTCGTTCCAGTTTACCTCCGACACAAAAGTAAGTGCATAATCGCGAGCAATACCTTCATGGGTAGAATCAAAAATTTGATCATACACAAACTGTTTAAGATCTTCTACCGAATATCCATTCCAATTTCCGCCATCAAATACTTCAAGATTTACTCGCCACGTCGGATAGTTTGTCCATCCGTTGTATCTTTCACTCATAAAATTATTTTCCAATTGGTCGCTCTGTAACATCGATAATTTCCTCATAAGTGTCATTCCAAAACGGATTATGGTATGTGTCAAAGGTGCCATGCTGAAGAAACATTAGTTTGACTTCTTCTTCGTTTTTTGCGATAATTTTGTATGCTTTGGTGCCAGTGACTTCTACAACAACTTCGTATACTTTTTCTATAGGTAAACTCATTATGCCGCTACCAAAATTTCTAACGGAACATTATAACTTGCTCTATTATCATATGAATACACAACAGCTTTCTTAATTTTGACAGTTTTTACCACACCAGAGTAGTTGATGCCGTTGTGACTAAATTTGACATTCAAACCGACACTGATTTTGGCTTTATTTATTTTTGCTAATTTATCGCGCCGAAATCTGATAGATTCAATAAGAGCATCAAGCTGATTTTTTGTGGCATCGAGAGTAACATATGCCAGTATAACATTAAAGTCAGTCATGGGTACTTTTTCCTTTTTACTCATTATATTCTTATAATACGACTTTTATTGATAAAAGTCAACTGTTTTTTTGATAGGTTAAATACAGATTTGTTTGACTGAACAGCGATTACCCGTGACTTCTTCGTAGAACATGACCTCTTCCATCAGGTTCCCGATATCAGCATTGCGGCAGATCTCAACACCATTGTGGTTATATGCTACCCAGATCATATCAACCTCCTCTACGAGCATTGTAGGCAGCTAGGCTAGCTGCATCAGCTCTCAACTCATTATACATAGCCACATCCATGTCATCGGCCATATCCTTGAGGTTATTGGCAACCAGGAGGATGGATTCGCAGAGCTGATCCCGAGATGAATTAAAAAGTTTCGCCATATCAGCCAGGGTCTCGAGCTGGATGGCCAACGACATTGCTTCGTTCACGTTCATTTTCATTTCCTTTGTTCTCATCATATTCTTAGTATACGACATTTATCATCAAAAGACAATCTATTTCTTTTGAAAATAAATGTTATTTTTCATGCATATGTGTTGACTTTTAGCTGTAGATATCGTATTATAAGAATAGGGCGAAAACAAGGGAAATTAAATTATGACTTTGCAAGAATTTCAGATGTTTGGTGTTTCAATCGATGATATCAAACGCAATTATATGGAATCATTCATGGCGAAACTCTCTGGTCAAGAGATGGTAATCATGTCTATCCTGTCAGATTGCCAAGAACGGCTCTCTTTAGAGAACGTAAATAAAGAACAAATTCGCAAACAACTTAACATTGCAAAACACATTCTTTACGTTCACGGCGTGAAAAATTGATGTTGATTTTTGTCAATTTTTGTAGTATAATTACAATATAGCTTGGAAAAAGGAATACAAAATGCCAAATTGGTGCTATAACTCTTTATCTGTCTCTCACGAAGATCCCGCAATGATTGAGCGTTTCGTTGCTGCTGTCGAAAATGATCGTTTGTTAAACGAATTCGTTCCGATGCCTGAGGAACTGCGTAGCACCACGTCGCCTTCGCCGACGAATGAGTCGTTGGTAGAGAAGTATGGCGTTTCGGATTGGTATTCGTGGTCCGTTGAAAACTGGGGCACGAAGTGGGATATCTCTGATGCCTGTGCTGATTGCATAGACAAAAACAGTGTCACTGCTGGGTTTAACACTGCTTGGTCGCCACCGATTGAATTCTATCAAAAATTGGAAACTCTCGGATTTACTGTTGATGCCACATATACCGAAGAGGGTATGGGGTTTGCAGGACATTTTGAGAATGGCATAGACGATTGTATTGACCTCAACTTTGATGACAAAAGTCAGGGCTGGATAGATCAGATTGATGATGAAACATTACGCGAGGTTGTTCAAAGTCAGTTTGATCAGTGGCTTGAGTATCAGGAAGAAAATGAGGAGGCTGTATAATGGCAATGAAGGTCATCTCTGGGTATAATGACTCCGAGTGGGAAGCCCACAAGGATATGTTCTACGCTAACTTCAATCCTGATGATTGGGATTATATGATCATCGGTGATGGTCAGTGGGACGTAGATTACTTGGCTTCAAAGCTGTATGTCTGCGACTACGAAGTAAAAGAGATTGGCGATAAGTGGGTTGCTGTAACGTATCACGCCTGAGGGTATTATGAGGCTGCGAGTACGAGTCGAAAATTCTAAGTATAAAGAAAGATATCGATATGCTTCGAATGTATATATTCCTGAGTATAATGATTACGAAGGTGAGATATATCCCAACCCGAAGTGGGTTCGGAACGACTCTTTTTGCATTACGACTACTGATAATCAATTCACTTTCCGAGTCATCGAAAAAGACAAAATTGTTTGTGGTTGGAGAGTCATTGAAACGACAAAAAATATTATAAGTATATTGGTTCCGACTCCGAAAACAACGTATATTGTCACGAGCGATGGGATTAATCATTCCTGTAATTGCATTGGATTTTCATATCGTAGAACCTGCTCTCACGTAAAGGAAATTGAAAATGGACTCCATTCCTCCTAACGAAAATAACTGGCCATATGCAGTTGCTTCTCGAATAGTTATCACTGATAAAAATGGTAAACAAAAAGAAACCGATCACCTAGATTATTGCATAAGTTCAGAGCATGCTATGGCTATAGCACATCAATCCCTTGCTGCAGGTAGAGTAGGCGTAATTGTTATTGACTTAAATCAAAAAGTGTAGTAGTATTATAATATGGTTGATAAAGGGAATAAAATGGAATACTATACTCCTCGTCACGGCGGACCTTATGATCGGGGTGGAGCTGACTCCTACTATAGACGTGGCCCACAGCCTCATTTCTACGTTGAAGACACTGGCTCATCTCGCCGTATTGAGCGTTTTGAGATGCGCGATGAAGAGATCAAAGCGTACATGGCGGGATATAACGAAAATGAAAAATCAGCCAATTTCAAAAATTGGGAATAAGATTTTAACATGAACAACTCTCAGGAGAGAACCAAAATGCGTACACCTTCAACAGAAGAGCGTCTAGAGCAAGAATTTTGCGAAATGATTAATGAAGAAGGACCTGTAGTTATCATGGGTATTAGTTTTGATCGCAGTCACATTCTTAAAGAAATGGACCCTATTGCCTATGACATTGGGCTGGGCGACTTCTTTGACGTTATGGGATTTGATCCAGATTATGATGGACATTGAAATGCTTGCACCGATTGATGTTAAACCTCTGGGTTGTTTTGTAGAAAAATCTCATGGTAGGACGTTTGAATATGCCATTAACGATGACTTAATTCTTTCACCATTAGCACATGGTGGAAAGAATGTTCATTTCCCACATAAGATTTTTGTTGGACCAAACGCTGCTCCGAGGTTTGCTTATGTAAAGGGATACGTTGCGTATGTGATTGTGGATGAGAATGATTTTGGCTGGGTTGTTGAAAAATGGAATATCAAAAACCACAAGAACTATGCAAATTGAAAAGCAATAACCAACATACCAACAATGACAGCACCAACATACCAACATGACAAAACATCAATACCAACAATGACAGCAAGTATAACCAAAACATCAATACCAACAATGGTGACCAACAATGTCAGCAAGTATAACCAAAACATCAATATTATCTAAGCAAACTCGAACACTCAAAATACCAGAATATAACTCTTTAGAATTCGAGAAACGTCTGAATGCATATAGTAATGGTTTGATGTCATTACAAGAAGCATTCCCAGATCTATCACAAAGCGTAAAGGAATTTATCAAAACTGGAGTAACGGATGAAGAATGGGATGAATATATGTGTGGTAATGTAAATGATATATAGAGGTCACTACAGTAGGTGATCGTGTCACTGTTATAGGTGACTATGTCACTACAGTGGGTGATCGTGTCACTACAGTGGGTGATGAGTAGGGATAATAATTGGATATTAGATGTGTTTTTATGGGGGATTATAAAGCCCGTTATAGAAATCTCGTTGATGTTCGTCTGATGTGTTTTGTGTCTGCCAAAGTGAATGCTCCACCATATATGCCATGATGCATCATGATAATGCTCAATGCCATAGCCTTTATTCACCTATTATAGCGTGTTTTGTTATCCGTCACAACAAATCATTTTGCTTGCTTTTTACCTATTTTTGTGGTATACTTGGTTTGGTATTCATTTGTTTGTCATCAGGAGCAAGTAAACAGGAAATCTCAACGTTCTCGTCTAGGCACATGGGACATTCCCGACCGACTCAATTATTATAATACGACATATCCTTACATAACACAACAGTTATTATTGAAAAAATAAAAGAAAAATGCGCAGATAATTGTTTACTTAATTGGCATTATGCGTTATTATAAGAATAGGATGATTAATGGAGATTGAAAATGACGCCGATGATAGCTTTGAAATTGCTTGCCAAAGCAAATATGCTCCCATTCACAAAAGCTGATTATATGAGTTTTTCAGGTTGCGAAACACCTGATCCGCTCATTGGAGAAATTGACGATTTCCTCATTATACTTGATGGTAATATTGTCGAAATATATCCTATTGGTGGCGATCAAAACGGTGAACCGCCATTTGTATTCTCATTAATTGAAACAATCGCCGATTTTCAATCAAAGTGGTTGTCTTAAGGCACGAATTGCGTTATTATAAGAATATGATGGTTAATGGAGATTGAAAATGACTGTTCGTTCTAAGAAATATGAAATCCGGAATTTCATTTTGTCATTGATGGAAGCTGGTGACATGGATTTAGAGATTTTGTCTGAATTGTGCCATAAGAAAGGCAAGAAGCTGGCGACTGCTAGAATGCAAATCCGTCACTATCGTAAATTGTTTGTTGAGTCCAAGCGGACAAAGATTGTCAAAAACCTGATGACAGGCAAAGATATCGAAATTCTTGCTTCTACTCCATACGTTTGTAATCCATCGATGGAAGCTTACTGGTCAATGTAAGATAACTGTTGTCCTAAGGCACGAATTGCGTTATTATAAGAATATGGTTGATCAAAAGGAATTAAATATGCGTAAGAATATTGAGCTGTCCGATCGCGATTTCGAAAATACGGCACGAGCTGTGTGGGTGATGAACAACCAAGCAATGATCAATAATGGATGGGACTCATGGCAAGAATTGCTGACATACATGGAGTCGACTGCCTATTCGATGATGCACGATAATACCAGTGTGTCGACTGCAGGATTTAGTCTTACTGCATATGATAGTTCGTATGATGGTGGTGAAGGTACGTATCGTTCTGTTCGTGCTAGCGTGACACCGTTTACTGCTTTTACGTATCTTAAGAAGAACAATTTGTTTGAGATAGCATGATGATGAAGATCTTTATCGCCGTGGCTGTATTGACTTTTGGACTTTGGTATCTTATCGAAACGAATGAGGAAGCGATGCGGCTATGCCAAATTGAACATTCATTCGACACGTGTTTTCATTCTCTTAATAGGTAGTTGGTATGACAATAAGTATGGTAGAAATGGTAAAAGGGTACATCCGAGGAGCATTATCGGTAAACTATCCGAAACAGAATATCGAGTGGTTAGACGGTTATAAATCAGCGCTGAGAGATTTGCAACGGTACATTTCCGAAACAGAAACCACAATCAACGCCAAAAATGATCCGCAAAAATAATTTGGTTTTTTCAATAATAATTGTTGCGTTATCCTAGGATTTGCGTTATTATAAGAATAGGATGATAGAAAAGGAAATGAAAATGATTAAGATAACGAAGACTTCGGTAACGCTGTCCACGATGCGCCTGTATAGCGACAAGCCAATGAGTGACGTGGTTAGCCACATTCTAGAAGCTCAGCATGCAGCTGGTTTCACCGATGTTAGCCTGAAGATTTGTGAAGGTGCATATCGTTGGGCTGTCCGCAAGGGTATGGCTGCTGGCTCGGTTCCAGCTTCTTCGCGAGTTGCTCGGAAAGTTGCCAAAAAGGCAAAGACAAAAGCACAGGTAATCAAAGAGCTCTCTTCGAAACCAGCTGAAGAAATCGCTCGCATTCGGGCTGCTAACCTCGCAAAGATGAGAGAAATCTCCAGCCGTTTTGATCAAAAGGTCGTGTCGACGCCAAAGCCAGGATACACTGTGGACCGTAATGATCCGTTTGTGGCTCCGGCTTTCCTCACCAAAGAAGAAGTCATCGCTCTTGTATAATTTGGAGAAGTTCAAAATGCAACCTATTACCATTCTGGTGTCAGATGCCCATGGTGTCTATGTACCAATGCAGTTTATCAAAAGCCATGACCTTTCGCTTTGGAATGGTATCGACCAAGAGGATGTCGATACCATCATGAAAGGACCAGAGAACGACTACTACTGGGATTCATGGAGCAACATTCTACAGTCCGCGACCTACCAACACAAAGGCGACCAATACTTTCTGTATCAGGATGGAGATGTATTCGCGATTTGTTACGATACTCTTTCAGAACAAGAGTATTACGATTTTTTCGGTGAAAATCGACTCGATTATCGGCATATGATTGAAGTAATGGTAAACGAGAACATTCAACTATAGGATGTTCTCGGAGAATATCGGAGAATATCTAGCTATAGGATGTTCTCGGAGAATATCTAGCTATAGGATGTTTTTGCTCGGAGCTGGGCTACAAATAAATCTCAAAGCTAGATAAACCCAGCCTAAAAATAATCGATAACTCAAAAAATCTCAAATCAAAAAAAAACGAGGCTAGGCTAAGGGACTCCCCCCTCCCCCTTTACAAAAAGGGACTCCTAGGGTCCCATCTAGGGGTGGCGTAGGGACTCCCCTACTTCATTATCTCAGCACGGGTCCCCTTTTTAGAGTCCCGCCAAGAAACCCCCGATCCCGATTATAGACGTTCGGGTCCCCTTTTTAGAGTCCCTTCGGGTCCCATATCAGTATAAACTCAGAAACGGGTCCCATATAAGATACTATAAGAAACACTATAATAACTTCTCCTAATAAAATTTTTTCGGAAAACACAAAGATGAGTAAAAGCTATTGTAAGAGCATATGTAATTTCGATATTACCGATTACATATGCACTGCATGCGGAAGAACACAGGAAGAAATTACTGAATGGTTTACCGCTACTGAAGAACGTAAGGAAGAAATCGCTAAAACTGCTCGTAAAAGAATCAAGATCAAAAAGATAGAAATCATTAAAGGAGAAATTAATAATAACTAAAATTAAAATAAGTGTTGACTTCTTGTTAAAACAGTAGTATAATATATCTTGTAAGGTTGAAATTAACTCTATTAACTCTCTCAAAAGGAAACTAAATTATGTCTCATGAAATTGAATTCGTTGGTGAAAAGGCTCAGATGGCTTATGTTGGTGATACCCCATGGCACGGTCTTGGTGTTAAGGTTCCAGCTGACCTGACTCCAGAACAGATGCTTGATGCTGCTGGTCTTAATTGGTCTGTCAAAAAGGTTCCTGCATATGCTACGATTGCTGGTGATCAGATTGCTATCGGTAAGTCAGCTCTTGTTCGCTCTTCTGACAACAGGATTCTTGATGTTGTTTCAGAAGATTGGAACCCTGTACAGAATGCTGAGGCATTTGACTTCTTCAACGAATTTGTTGCAGCTGGTGATATGGAGATGCACACTGCTGGTTCTTTAAAGCAGGGTCAGATCATATGGGGTCTTGCAAAGGTTAAGGAATCTTTTGAACTTTTCCATGGCGATCAGATCGACTCTTACCTTCTTTTCTCTAACTTTCACAAGTATGGGTTTTCGACCGACGTCCGGTTTACTCCGATCCGTGTCGTTTGCAATAACACTCTGACACTTTCGCTTAATTCTAAGATTGAGCGTATGGCTAAGATCTCTCACCGTAAGGTTTTCGAGCCAGGTAATGTCAAGGAAATGCTCGGCATTGCGGCTGATAAGCTGGCTAAGTATAAGGAAATGGCTCAGTTCCTCGGCTCTAAGCAGGCAAAGGGTGAAGATATTGTTGATTATTTCTGCCGTATTTTCCCTGTAACTGGCTCGAACGAAAAGAAAACTAAGGAAATTTCTAAGAGTGCTCAGATTGCAATAGACATTCTTCATACTCAGCCAGGAGCAGAATATGCTGAGGGTACTTGGTGGCAACCGTTCAATGCTGTAACTTACTTGACGGATCATCTCGTTGGTCGTTCAGCTGATACTCGTCTTACTTCTTCTTGGTACGGTTCTAACAAAACTCTAAAAACCAAGGCTCTTGAACTTGCTGTTGAAATGGCAGAGGCAGCTTAATGCTGCTTCTTAGGAGGTTATAATGGTTAAAGAAGATTTACATATGATCAACTCATTAATTACCGATACACTTGATTGGCAACCACTAATGAGTTTTGGATCTCGTAATTCAAAAAAAGCTGCAGATAACACAATAAAATACGGAAAATTTGGTGTTTATCTTGTATCTACAAAAAATAATCTAAGCGAGAATATAATCGATGCAAATATTGGCTATGTAGGTAAAAGCAAAGATATTTTTTCTCGTATATACGATATTAGAGGTGGTGATCATGGTGTTCGTAAATATATACACTCTAAAAATATCAACCCCGAAGATGTTTATATTAAACTTCTTTTTACTGAAAAAGAAGGTGAGTCTTATCTAGAAAGACTTATTCATGAAGAAAATCATGAAAAGTTTGGTTATCGTTTTTCATGGAAAGAAGCTTCTGGTGGAAATGATGGAGCCTTAACTAGAATTTTTGCTGATATTGATAAGATTGAAAGCGAAGATGATCTAAAAGAGATTGCTGATTTTATTGAAGAAAAAGCCATCTCTTTATATCGTAATAATTGGAGAAATAAATAAAATGGTTCGTCGTCAACTGATTACTCGCACTAAGAAAAAGTTTCGTGTGACAAAAAGCGAGACTTGGTTGGTTAATCACAAGTATCTTGGCGACGAACCTCTCCTTAAAGATAATTATTCTGCTGCTCAATTTGGAAATGCATTAACTTGGTATAATTACATGTTATCAACCAATGATGCTCGAGAATATCTTGAAACGTATTTAAAACACAATAATCGTTTATCAGAAGCAAAGAAAATAAAGTCGATACCTGACACATGGATTCCAACAACTGCTGCTTGGATTTCTCGCATTATACTACGTGGTACTAATTTGTCTCATAACTCTTTAGAATTTTTAGAAAATTCTTTACAATCAGCTTTTAAAAAGTCTGTACCAGAAAAAAAAGAAGAGCATAATATTGCTCCTGTTATTTCTATACAAGATCGAATTAAAGAGCGTGTCAACGATATTATTGGTGATATAGAAATTTTGTTGGATAAAGAAGAAAATTTCAAAATGTATGAATGGTTACAGGTTAATGAAATTCCTGCAATATATGCCAATAAGATTGCTGATTTCTATCAACCGCTAATGGATGAATACCTAAGGGTGATCAATGGCGATACAGAAGGGTATGAGCGATACACGAAAAAACAGATGTTTGATAAACAGCAGATGTTAAGTCAGTTACTTAATGATTGTCGACGATATACTGATACTACTAAAAAAATACGTAAACCTCGTAAACCTAGAGCTATTTCTGTAGAAAAGAAATTAAAATTTTTCAAGTGTCAAAAAGAAAATTCTAGTTTTAAAATTGCTTCTGTACCTTCTGAGAAAATTATTGGGTGTCAAGAGCTTTGGTTATTTAATACTAAATATAAAACTCTAACAGTGCTCAGAGCTCTTGATCGTGGTGGTATTCAGATAAAGGGAACAAGCTTCACAGGATATGATGAAAAAAATTCTTTCACAAAAAGAACTGGTCGCAAACCTGAGTATTATCTAGACAAAGTTCTTAATTCTGGAAAAATTACACTTCGTAAATTGATGGATGAAATTAAAGGTGAGGTTCAGTTATCATACAGAAGTAATGAAAACACTGTTCTTCTTAGAGTTATTTAATAATTTGCGGATGGAAAATTCGCTAAAAATATTGTTGATGAAGGAAAGCAAAAAACGTATTGGACTCGGGGGCAGTACCCGACGCCTCCACCATGGATACATCTGATCAGGGCTGGCATCCCGCATAAACGTCGAAAGATATGATGCTTAATAACCAACTAGAGATAGTAAATTAGATGTATCTTTGATGGGGGCGAAATAGGATCGACAAACGTAAAACAGCTAACTGGAGACAATCGGGTGGTCGCGTATAGACCAAAATATAAATGCAAACGATAACAATGCATATGGTGCTTACGCTCTAGCAGCGTGAGTCACATGAGCTTCGGGGAGTGTGCTTGGAAACAGAAACACTCCTCACTATACACACAAACAAACACAGGAGACTAAGATGACCAAGACACCTTATGAAATTAGAAATGATCTATTGCATTTTGCACAAAGTCAGCTTGCAAGCCAGTATTATGCTGAATTAGAACGAGCTCGTGAGATTCGAGACGAAGCAGAGCGTGAAACAGTTATTTCAAAACTTAAATATTTCACAAAAGAAGATATCGTTAAACTTGCAGAAGAACTTAAGATCTTTGTAGACTCTAAGTAATAAGATCTTTGCTTAAATGAGTTTCGGGGAGTGTGCTTGGAAACAGAAACACTCCTCACTTAACACATTTTTTTATTGACTTTTTTCATTTTTTATAGTAGTATAAGAATACAGTTGATCCCATAGCTCAACTGGATAGAGCAATTGCCTTCTAAGCAATAGGTCGGATGTTCGAGTCATCCTGGGATCGCCATCTTAATAATAAGAGGTTATAATAATGAGTGCAAAAAATTTGTTTGTTGAAGAAATAGAAAAATTATGTATAGAAAAAAATATAGAATATATTGATGCTGTTGTAATTTGGTGTGAGAAAAACAATCTAGAAATAGAAACTGCCGCATATTGGATAAAAAAAGATCCAACAATGAAATCTAAAATTCAAGCAGAAGCAGAAAATCTTAAAATTTTAAAAAGTGGTGCAAAACTTCCGATATAAAAATGAAATTAACTTCTAAAGGAATACCAAAAAATATAGACAAACAAACTTGCAAAAAAGCAATGTTTTTTTACGCTCAGAAATTGCTTTCAAAAAGATTAAAAAATTCATTACAAATACACATTGAATTTATAGAACTATCAGAAAATGAATTTGGTTACTGTAATGTTGAAGATGACAAAAATAAATCATTTTTAATTTCTATTAATAGAGATTTAACATACGAAAAAACATTAATATACATTGCTCATGAAATGATACATGTTAAACAATATGCTAAAAATGAACTTAAAGATTATGTATATAATGATAAAATTAGATTTAGAAAAGAAATATTTGATAAAAATCGTATAAGTTATTGGCAAAGTCCTTGGGAAAAAGAAGCCAGAAAAAATGAAAAAAAACTTTACATGTCTTTTATCAAAAATAAAGAAAATTAACTATGACAGCATTTGAATGTTATAAAGAATATTTGGCCATTAAAAATCATTTTTCTAAACAAGATTATGACTATTTTAAATATAACGGTAAACTTAAAATAAATATTGATTCTTTTAATGCAAGGAAAGACAAATTATTTTTTCAAAAGTTAGCAAAACATTCTGACATTCATAATTTTTTAATTGCTAATTTTTCAGAAAATGAAAAACATTGGATTCGCGATCTTGCTTATAGCGAAATTGCAGAAAAAAACTATAAAAATTGGCTGAAACGTCAGCAGTCACTTTCATATATTTTTAAGCAGGAGCTTGGTAAATTAGATTTTGTCTTCAATAACAATTTTCTAGTTAAAAGTAATGAACATCCATTACTGCTTAAATTGTTTCTTGCTAAAGAAGTTAGTTTAGAAACATTGTGTTTGCTTTTAGAATTCTCTGATGCTAAGAAATATTGGGATTCTAAAATGCAATATGACTTGGTTTATGATTCTATCAGAACTAAGATTGAGAAATACAATCCATTCATCAAATGTGATAGAGCAAAATTAAAAAAGATTGCGCTTGACTTTTTTGTTGAATAATTGTATACTAAATAATGTTGCGAGTGAATAATCACTCAACATAAAAATACATTGCATATACAAACATACGGAGAATATATATGGTAGATTTTTCTAAACTTAAATCCAATTCTGGCAAAAAGTTTCTTGATGAACTCAATAAGAAACTTGCTAGTGTTTCTGGTAACGACAACAAGGGTTCCGACGATCGTTTTTGGAGCCCAACTGTAGATAAGGCTGGCAATGGCTATGCTGTTATCCATTTTCTCCCACCACCTCCAAATGAAGATGTTCCTTTTATTCGCATGTTCGATCATGGGTTTCAAGGTCCAGGTGGATGGTATATTGAGAATTCTTTGACTACTCTTGGTAAAAATGATCCTGTTTCTGAATATAATACAAAACTTTGGAACAGTGGTGTTGAAGCCAATAAGGAAATCGCTCGTAAACAGAAACGTCGGCTTCACTTTATCTCTAACATTTATATTGTTGAAGATACTGGTAATCCTGATAATAAGGGTAAGGTTTTCTTGTTTAAGTATGGTAAGAAAATTTTCGACAAACTTAACGATGCTATGAATCCTCAGTATCCTGATGATGAAGCTGTGAATCCTTTTGACCTTTGGGCTGGCGCAAACTTTAAGCTAAAGATTCGTAATGTTGAAGGTTATCGTAATTATGACAAGTCTGAGTTCGATAAGGCTGTACCTTTGAAGGATGATGACTCTGAACTCGAATCGATTTGGAAAAGCGAACATTCTCTTCAAGCATTCCTTGAACCAAGCAACTTTAAAAGCTATGATGAGCTCAAGGCTAAGTTGAATAAGGTTCTTGATGAAGATAGTGGTTTTTCTCGTTCAACTAAGGCTATTGATGAAGATCTTCCTTGGAATGAAGAGGTAGCTGCTCCAAAGCAAAAAGAAATAGCGGCTCCTAAAATTTCAGCAATTGATGATGAAGATGATGAATCTTTAGAATTTTTTAAAAGTTTGACAAAATAATATTTAAAAAGAGCCTAATAGGCTCTTTTTTTTATGCTACATTTAAATTTCTGGAAGCCCAAGTTAAATTTTTCGTAGCATTATCATCTGGTCTTAGTACTGCTATTCTTGGAGCCCAAGATGCTCTTGTTGAAGTATCAAATGATTGATTCACATCAGATGACATTTGTTGTCCTTGCATATTTTGATTATTAACAATTACAGGAGCAGGAGCAGAAACATAAGATTTGTTAATTTGGTCATTTTCGCGCGAAACAGCTGTACTTGATATCGCATTTGCACGATTTTCCAATGAGTCGTTTTCAATGTTTAAATTTGGATTGATAGATGAGTTTATAGGTTTCTGTCCAACACTTGGAGCAGATGTCTGTCCAACACTTGGAGCAGATGTCTGTCCAACACTTGGAGCAGATGGTTCTTGTTCAGATTGTTCATAATTTATTAATCCTTCTTGTATTGGTGTCTCACCAGTACCTATACTTCCAGGTGATAACCCAAAATAAGATGAAATTGAATCAGATAAATTAGCGCCGGACATACCTAACAAACTATACAATTCATCTAAATTAGGATACATACCGCCACCCATGCCTGATGAACCTTTATCAGAAGACATATCTTTATTCGAATAAACACCACTTGAGGCTCCAGAAAGCCAATCAGCTCCACCCCATGACGCAGAACTACCAAACCCAACGTGTATATTTGATGGTCCCATATATGAATGACCAGCTCCAACACCTGTTGCACCAGCAGAAACAGCAGCTGAAACAAATTTAGCCATTATTTTTTTATCTTCTTCGTTTGTATCAGAAAGTATACGACCTCCTTTAGTTAAATAAAGGTCTGCTGCATTTCCATCATCGTGTCTTGTAGAACCTGTTCTAGAACCACTTCCTGATTCTAATGAAGGTTGCCCTCCCGAATATACAACGGCGTCTGCACCAGCTGCAGAAGCTGCTTGCTCTAACACCTTAACAAGATTTTGACTTAATGGCATTTTTCTTATTCCTGCCAATTCATTTTGTTTTTCGATAACCTTACCGCCTCTATTGCCCATCACATCATTTTGCGGCTGTATTTCGTATGGTGGTGTTAAACTTGCCATTTGACCAATATTATTTTTTTGTTCTGAAAAAGGCTGATCACTTTCAGGAAGAAATTGTTGATACATTCCGTTTTTGTAAACAGACCAAGCATCAAATCCTTGTTCATCAAATACTTTTTTAGCAGCAGCTGCATTAACTTTTGGATCGAAAAGCTCTTCATTTGAATTTAAATTATTTTTTTGTCTTCTTTCTTGCCCCATTCCACCAAGCATATTAATTTGCCACAAACCATAAGAATTATCTCTTCCTTTATCATTATGTGCTATTGGATTTCCTGAAGATTCTGCGGCTGCAATTGCACCCATTATTCTAGCTTGTTCATCACTAAACCCAGCTTCTTTTGCTATTTTAGACATTTCATTTACTGATAAATTACCATTTCCGCCAGTGTCTTTACCGCCACCACGAAGATTACTACTTTCGCCAGTGTCTTTACCGCCACCAAGAAGATTACTACTTTCGCCTAATATAACAGCAGCACCAATAGCGGCTCCTCCAACAGCAGCAGCTCCAGCTGGTATTATTGATCCTATTCCAAAATCCCGTTGGTTTGAAGGAGAAACACTATCTTGGTTAACCATTGATGCAAATAAATTAGATAATTTTTTTAATTCTAATGCCATATTTTCTTGAATAGAAATAGACTGTCTTAATAAAGAATTTGTTACGTCAATTTTTGAAGATGAATTATTAATTGAATTTTCAAGGTTTCTTAAAGATCCTGCTTGTCTATTTGACGATTCTCTAGAAGAAGAAAAAGAAGAATATAAATCTTTAAGAACTGAAGAAATATTTTTGTTACTTCTTACAGCCTCTTCTTTAAATTCTCTTGTATGGGTAGCTTGCGCACCCAACATGTTTTTCATAGAATTTAGTAAAACTTCAACCATTTAATTATTTTTTCTGTTTTCTTCGATTTGTTTTAAATATGTCATTAACATGTCTACATAAATGTCACGTTCAAATGGTATAAGATTTTCAATTTCAGTTATAGAATATTTATGGTGCTGAGCTAACGCAAATATCATTTTATAATAAGATGTTAAAGAGTTATGACTCAGCGCCAAGTAAAAAAATCATTTAACGAATTGAAAAAAATCTCTCTTTTTGTTCCTTTTTTATTTTCATATTTTATTACATGATGAATTTTGGGTGTGTTAATAAGAAATTCATTTACTTTTTTAAATACATCAATGTTTAAATTTTCAACAAAAGTTTCTAATTCTTTTCTAGGAATATCTTTAATTTCATATAAATCTTCGTCTTCATATATTTTATCTAAACATTTTAATATTAATTCAAAATAATGATTATTTTCAATTTCAAAAAATTCTTTATCTTCATAAAGAGATGCGGATGGATATTTTAAAATTAATCCAACATTTTTTGTTATTTTAATAATTTTGTCATTTTTTTCACTAGGAAAAATAACTTCAATTTCATTTAAATCAATTTCAAAATCATAAATTTGATTATCTTCTTGATCTTTATAACTAATTTTTACAATACTATCAACTGAAAAACATCTAATTTTTAAAAAAATGTATTCTAAATCAAAAACAGCTAATTTATTAATATCTAAATTAACATCAACACAACAGTTTGTAACAATTTGTTTAATTGCAACAAAAATATCAAAATTATTTTTGCTTTCTTTAGCCATTAACAATATTTTTTCTTCTTTAACCAATAAAGGTCTAAAATTGTAATTTTTTTGTAAAGAAGGTATTTTTATTTTATAAATTGGATGTTCAATTTTAGGTAACATAATGTCCTCACTTCTATAATATGTTTATTGGTGTTAATTTTAGAGTTAAAATGAAAAATTTAAAAAATCAGAAAATCCAGATCCTACAACTGTATATGATGAATATGTTATAGAAACTGATATTCTTAACAAATTTGTGTTATCATCCCAAGAGAGGGGTATTTGCTTAATCGAAGATGGAAAAGCATTATACAAATTAATTTTTTTTATTTCGTTGCCTTGATCGTCATACATTACAATCATCATATTTGTAGAATAATCATCTTTGTATTTTACACTATACGATGGTAATGTTCCACTAAAAAATAAACTATTTTCTGAACTTTCTGCGCCATTGAAATTAACAATTGAATTTATCCAATTGTACCAAAAATCCCAAATATCAGTGTTTCTGTCTAAAAGAATAGAAAATGTCGTATCCAAATACTGAGCATTATATGGCATTTTTTGAGTTGGGCCAACACCGTATAACCTTACATCTGAAGAAAGTAATGAAACTCCAGGAACATCAACTTGTTCAATTCTGTATCTTAGTATACGGTTTAAATTAAAAACATTTATTTCTCTACCAAAAACATTTAATAAAGAATTTTCTAAAATTTTTGGGGCTTGAATAAAAACTTCAAATTTGTTTCTTTTTGCATATCCTAAACTAGATATATTTTGTCTTATTGATTCTATGTTAAATGCCATTTTTTTTGTTACTCAGTATGGAGGAGAGTTAGCATATTTTTTGTTTGGATTTACAATCCATCTTTGTAATGGAAGCATTACAGTTTTATCCCAATCTTCAGCAAAAACTTGATGAAATTGACTTCTTACATTAGCGTAAAGGTATCTTTTTATACACCCCTCAATACCAGAAAATTGTCGAGAGTAAGATACAATTATTTCATAAGATATATTTAATTTTGTTTTTTCATTATATTTATCATCACTAGAAAGTTTTTTTAATTTGCTCATTAAAGAGGCTCTTGCTATGGGAGGAAGATAATGAAGATTAATACCCAAAAACCCATTACTATAAAATTCTACAGGAAACACTAATGGGTGTGCATCATAATATGGAAGAACATTTTTATATTTTGGATCATAAGAAAACATATACATATTTCCTACAGTCGGAGTGGCTGATTGGAAAAATACTTTTAAAGGATTTTTTAATTTTTGTACTTTGTCTTTAAAAAAATCACCAGCCTGTTTTAGAGATTCCTGTATATTTTGTCTAGCATATGTGAGCTTTTCTATAAACAGATCATGATCATCTACCATTATTTAATTCCTAATTCTTTTTCTGTAAATATATAAAAAGACCAACCTCTGTCTTTACAAAATTCTTTAGCTGCTTTCCATTTAGAGTCATTAACGCCCCAATTTTTAACTTCAGTAAGGTATTTTTTTGACATTTTTTCTTTTGTTTGTGGAGGCATAGTTTGTTTTAATGGTTTAACTTCTATTATAGCAGTTTCTTTTTTACCATCTTTATTTATTTTAGTGACTTTAAAATCAGGAAAATATCTGTGTATTTTACCATCTATAGGAGATCTGTATGGTATAATTATTTCTTCTGAACACCAGCTAATAACATCTGAATGATTATCTAAATAAAACATAAGTTTTAATTCCCAACTTGACCTATAAATAACATTTGTAGGATCGCCTTTATATTTTTGAGGATTTTTAGGTTTAAAAAAACCTTGGTATTTTGTCATATTTTTATATATAAATAATGGGTTAAAGCCTATAATGTATATTTATAAAGGATAAAAATGTTTTCTGTTTTTACTGATGCACCTAATTTTCCTATTCCACCACAAAAACAGTTCAGATTTCTTAGCATGCCAAATGATTTGCAAGCTAATAAAAGAAACTATTATACAGAAATATTTTTTCAAAAGTTTACAACTGCTAGTTATAAAAATGTTAATAATCCATTATCCGCATTACCCACATCTATAACTGATTTGTTTAACAATTTAAACAATCTAATTCCTGATGTTCTTACAGGCGGTGGTGCTGAATCATCATTTGCAAGTAGTGGTTCAACAGCTATAAGATTACCTATTCCAACTAAAGTTAACGATAGGCTAACTTTAAGTTGGCAAAATCAATCTGTTTTGCAACTTGCTGGTAGATCATTGAGCAATATAGCTCCAGGTCTTTCAAGTGCATTAACTGCAGCTGGTTCATTAGCAGGAGCTGGATTAGCATTAGCTGGCAAAGCACTAAATCCATTATTATTTCAACAATTTAATAATCAAAATTTTAGAGAGTTTGCATTTGAATGGGATTTAGCTCCAAAAAATGAACAAGAATCTGCAACTGTTAAAGATATTATAGATATAATTAAAGGAGCTTCTTTACCTTCTTTTGGATTTCCATTTCAAGATTATCCTCTTATTGCAATGGTTAAAATGTATCCTAATAATTTAAACAATCATATTATTTTTAAACCAATGGCAGTAACAGGAATTTCTGCAAATTATACATCAAACGGACCATCTTTCTTTGAAGAAACTAGATTTACCTCTGGAGCTCCTACAGTCATAGCATTAACAGTAGCGTTTACAGAAATTAAACTTTGGTATAGGAATGCTGATGGTAAACCATATTAATCGGAAAAAAAATGTCAAAAGATAGATATTTCTCAAAATTCCCAATTATTAATTATTCTAATAATAATGTTATTGATATAACAAAACGTGTAAAATTTTTAGATAAAGTTTCTAGAAATCCTTATATATTTTATCCATATGATATCAGTATTGGCGATGAAAGAGCAGAACAATTTAGCTCAAGATATTATCTTGATTCATATAAAAGTTGGATATTATATTTAACAAATGAAATTTATGATCCATATTATGAATGGCATCTTAATGACGTAGAATTTAATGAATTTATTACAAAAAAATATGGATCAGTTTCTGATCCAAAACAAAAAATTTATTTTTACAGAAATAATTGGTCAGCACAAGAAAATATAAACAAAAATGTGTATGGAACTTTAACTGATAATTTAAAAAAATATTGGGAACCAAATTATGGAATGAATAATTCAATTATAGATTATTCAAGAAAACAAATTGATTTTACAACGAGCACAAACAGAATAATGTCTTATTCTGTTTCTAATACTTCATTTATAAGTGATGAAATTGTTGAAATTTATTTAGATAGAATATCTTTAGGTACAGGTCAATTTATTAAATCGTCAAATACAGAAATATATGTTCAACACGTTTCTGGTTTTTATGATGAAAGTGATACTTTAAGTATTTCTAGTGGATACATATATGGTACAAAAAGTTTTGTCAATACCTCTGTAACTGAAGTAAACTCTATTACAACAAATATACCGGATGATGAGTTGAATTATTATACAGCAATTTCATATTATGATTATGAAGAAGAAAAAAATGATTACAATAGTTCTATAAAAGTTATTGAAAAAAATTACACTGAACAAATTATTAATAATTTTAATGAATTAATGGGAGAGTAAAATTGGCTTTGGTTCCAGGTGATATATCTTTTAGTGTTCTGACTATAGGACAATTAGATTTAATAAGAAGTGAAGCAGGATTTCAAGAAATTAGTATATATGAAGATATTAATGATCCATTTGGAAGCCCTTTGATTGAAATAAATGTAATTGATCCAATCGACGCTTTGAACAAATATAAAATAACTGGTTCTTACGACGAAAATCCAATAGAAATTAAATTTAAATATGAACTTACTGGAGAAATTGTTGGATTTAAAGGAAAAATGCATTCACTTACAAATTTAAAAGACAATTCTTCTAACAAAGAAGGTTCTTTAAAATCTAAAACATACCAAATAAGAGGTATTCAAGAAGAATATTTCAAAGCACAAACTACTGTTGAGAAACATTTTTCGATGGCACCAACTACTTCTCATGTTGAAAAAATATTCAAAGAAACAATAAAAACTGAAAAACTATTAGAAACTAGATCTCCTTCTGAACCAAGAGAAATGACATTTGGTGGAGAACATACAATTGATGTTATTCAAAAAATAATGAATCATCATACATCAACACAATATGATTCTTCAGCATACGTGATATTTCAAGAGTGGAAAAATGGAAATTGTAAAATTATACAAACAACTTATGAACAATTATTTGAACAATCTCCAGTTGCTAAACTTAAAGAAAACACAACACTAAATTCAGATAGAGTTTCTATACAAGATGCACAAAATTCTATATTATATTCTGAATTTGATCCATCTTGGTCAGAAATAAGACCTATAAGTCAAGGCACTAAATTAATTTCATTTAACAATTCAACTCATACTGTTGTAGACCAAAACTATAGAGAGGATACTCCTTCAAAAACTCCTGCATGGAAACAACAATCTAGTTATAGCAGCAAAGAACATGCATATTATGTTGAGACTGCAGAAGATGGTTTTAATAATGGTCAAAAACATACAAATTCTGAAGCTAAAAGAAAAAGAACTCAATATCTTTCTCATTTAGCGCAGGGTAATGGTAAAATTCAAATTCCTGGAAATCCAAAAATATCTGTTGGTTCTATAGTTGAACTAGATATACAAAAGAAAACTGACCAGAATGAATTTGGTGGAGAAGGTCAATTTAACAAAAAAGCTTTAGTTGTTTCTATAAAACATGTAATTAAACGAGCTGGAGAAAATCCAAGATATGTTATGACACTTGAATTGATAAAAGCTGGAATGGAATTTGGTGGAAATTCTGCATAAAAGGAAAATAAAATGTTTTACATTGGTGAAGTAAGAGATAACAGAGACCCTTCTGGAACAGGAAGAATTAAAGTTAGATTTTATAACAAACATAATGACATTAGAGAGATACCAGATGCTGGGTTACCATGGGCACATCCAATATTACCTATAACATCAATGACATCTGGGGGTATTGGCCATAAACCACGAGCACCAATGATTGGTGCTAGAGTAATTTGTGTTTATCTTGAAAATGATACTGATAAATTATATCCGTATTATATTGGGTGTATAATACGTGCGGAAAAAGATGACAATACAGGAATACAACAAGAGGATAAAAAGTCGGGCATTAAAAAAATTAATTCATCATCAGCAGCGCCAGATTCTCCTGGTGGTAAAATTTCTTAAAAAATAAAGGATCATAAATGTCATTAGGCG
>Ga0181348_1000208_pt1 | contig 24204 bp, 30 predicted proteins | sample Su13VDMM110DN_FD_130092 | JGI IMG/M metagenome (GOLD analysis project Ga0181348, IMG submission 130092) | Freshwater viral communities from Lake Michigan, USA - Su13.VD.MM110.D.N | ecosystem: Environmental > Aquatic > Freshwater > Lake | place: USA: Michigan | collected 2013-07-16
CCGTTAAAATTGATGGTTTATATTGCTTTATAAAATCCCAAAGCATCATAGCATCAGGCAACTCAGAAAGATTTTCCCAAAATTCAACTTTTTGCCGATCATCAAGCGTATCCATATGATCGTAAAAGTAATCATTGAAACTAGCTGCTTTAGATAAATCGACACCATGAATTTCTGAAAGTCTACCTGCCAAATCCACAAGAACTCCATCAAGATCACAATAAACAAACATGTGTAAACTCCTTTTGAGACATTATATCGAATATTTTTTGTGAATCAAGTCATTAATTTTATCATCAATTAGGTCGAATATGTTCATGTTTCTTAGCTTTTTATACACAATGTTTTCCACTGAGAACTCGCCACCATGCTCAAGACCAGAACTTCTATAGTTCCTTAATTTTTCTTTAAGTTTTTGCAAGGATGTTATACTGTTAAGTTTAATAACTGATTTTATATTATTTAACAAATATTTTGTTTTTAACAGAATTGTGTTATCGTCTGCTTCAATGTTTATTATTTTAGGCTCTGCAATCCATTTGTTATTTTTTATTGAAAATACGCCTTGGTTCCTGGTCATTTCTTCATCAAAATCTTGAACATAGACTTCTACACTGTAATCATAGATTTTAATATCATAATTTTCACTAAATATTTTTTTCTTGTCAAGAAAATATTCATCAATAAATTTTTCACACCCTAATTTTGATTTATCAATCAAAAAATGAATGTCTATATCTGAAAATTTTGTGTAGTTATAATTGGCATTGCTTCCAGTAAAAACAATATCTTTTATATATTTTTTTGATAATTTGATGAATCTTAGCCACAAATCACCAACTAATCTTATTCTTTTAAGTATTTTTGGTTTTATTTCAAAGTCATTCCACAATAGTGGATTCAGTGTGTCGTGTAATTCCATGAATTATTTATTTTGATTCTTTTATTTTATCTAAAACAAAACTAAATTAAATTACAAGAAATCCGTACTTAGACAATATACGGACATAGGAGTTAAACATGTTTAGCGCATTTAGCCAAGATACTTTTGATTATAGTAATATTTTTTCAGTTTATTCTTTCTCAGCAGACACCAGTGGTAATTTTAGTGAATCACCACTAAAAACAAGCTTTTGGAATGCTGACATGCATATGAATAGTGATAATCTTTATCATTCTGAAATGTGTTTGTGTGAAAGCGTTTATGATGAACTTTTCACAATCAATCTTCCACTAGAAAAGAAAAAGATTGATCTTAAAAACAACAAATTGATCTGATTTTTGCAGGTCATGTATTTTGGTGACAAAAACATATTATTTGTCCACATACCAAAATGTGGTGGTAATACTGTTATGGATTATTTTGGTTATAGAGAACCAGATAATCCAAAAGTCCATCATACAGCAGAAGAGTATAGCAAAGAAAACAAAATAAAATTTAAAAGTTCTTTTGTTTTTACAATTGTAAGAAACAAGTATCAACAACTTGTTTCTATGTATTTTTATTGTCGAGAAAAATATCAATTTGTTAAAGAAATGACTTTTGAAGAATTTGTTTTCAGTGATAATCCAAATGTTTTACATCTAAAGGATGTTCTGAAACAGACAAAATACATATTTGGCGAAAATAAAGAAATATTAGTTAATTTTATTGGTAATATAAATAATTGTCAAGAAAGTTTTTCACAAATTTGTTTAAAAATAAACAAAAAATTTAACACTGATATTCCTCATTCAAATAAAACAAAAAAAGACGATTACAGAACATATCTAAACAATAAAATTATTGAAAAAATCAATGAATATTTTTATCAAGAAATTGAATATTTCGGATATGATCCAGAAGATTTAAGTAAAATAAAAAACATTGGTTTTATGAAAAAGAAAACATGCAAATTCCTTTAAGCGCCTGCAATTATGCTAACTTCTTCATCGTGAATCAGCGTTAAGCAATCAAACTCAAAACCTGAATTTAGATCAATCTTTTTGGGAAAATCCCAAAATCTAAATGTGATGTTGTTAATTTTACAATAATTAACAAAATGTTCACTTAAAGAAGAAGTAGCTTGAAATTTGCTTTTAGTATTTCTTTTGATAAAATCTTTTGCAATAATAGGACTGCTGAACAAAGGAACGATAAGTTCTGCACATTTGCGAAGTGCGAGAACAACTGCAAGATTATGCTGTTGAAATTCTTTGAACACCTCTGAAGGTGTCAAAGTTCCATCATTGAATATAGGCATAAAATAATCAAAAGATTCTAGGTCTGGCAAATACGGCTGTCCAAAAATGGCCACACTTTCCAATTCCGACATGACAGAAATACCCATTTCTTAAGACTCCAGCACTTTCGGGCTTCATAGACCAACTATAGAAACATTCTTCAAATGACTTTCCGCCTCTGTTTACTAATTCTGCACACAAATCTGTAGAATATTCTTGTTTCATCAATCTGATTTCTAACAATAAACCATATGGTTTATTTGTGCAATCATTGTATTGATAATTGATTCTAGCACTTTCTTTAGCAACTGTGCTCAAATCATGAAATTCTTCCAACGGTAATAATCCGTTACGGATTCTTTCTTGATTGATAAAATCCAATAATTTGTTCTCTTCAATTAAATCTTGAGGATCGTATGGTGGTAATGGTTTAGGACTACGAAATAAAAACTTTCGTATTCCTGTCAAAAAAGAAACAAACATTGATTTAAACATTAATTAAGTCCCCTGATTTAATAGCATCCCTCAAAAAACAAATAACAGATTCTATTTTATCAAAATCAAGACCAGCTTGAAAATACAATTTTCCAATTTTATTTTGTTTTATATCAAAATGACAAATAGTTGATTCTGTTAAAGTATTTATTAACTTGAACATTTTACCATAATCGCTGCCAACCAGATTGAAGTCCTGTTTTATCAGCATCGTAGGCATTTTCAATGCAGCACTCACAGAAAAATCCTCCCTTGGATAGAACTAATCATACCGAAAATAAGATAAAAAACAAGAAAAATTGGATTGAAAATTATCCCAAAACACTTAAATATAAGTATGTACCATATTTTCAAAAAACTTATTTCTCAAGAAGAATGTGAATTTCTAAATCAAAAAGCTTTAGAATATAAAGATAAAAATAAGTTGCATCATGAAGGATCTACTGATCCATTTTATAAAAATTCATTCGGAACAGCTCAGATTCCAGAATTTGAATCTTTGTTACATAGAATGACACCTACGATAAGCGAAACATTTAAAATTAAAAATATAGCTGCTGAAAATTCATATACAAGAATTTATTACAATGGTTCGATACTTGGAAGACATATTGACAGAGAAGGTCTTGATCTCACTATGTCTCTTTGCACGTTCACAAATTTAGAAAATCCTTGGCCTCTTTATTTTGAAACCTTAGAGGGTGAAGTTAAATCAGCTGATCTAGAGGTAGGTGACGCTGCTGTTATATTAGGAACCAAGATGTATCATTGGCGTGATCCTTTGGTGTGTCCTGAAGATCAGTATACAATAATGTCTTTTTATCATTGGCGAAAAACACTTAAATTAAAATTTCTATGATAAAATTCGATTCACAACAAAAAGATTTAGAAGCAAAAATTGATTTTATGCTGGAATCTTTGCCTGTTAAAAAAATAATATATTGCAATCATGGAATAGGTGATTTTATTGTTTGTAGCAGGATCGCAAAATTTATTGGATGTGGAGTATTACAAACAGTTTGTAACGACATGATTTATAGAAAAGAGTTTTGTAAAGAATTAGCTGATATAGAAAAAATTACAAGAATTGAATTACCATTGTGCAGAAACGACAAACTTGCAGAAAAAATAAAAAGCAAATACAAAAATGAAATAATACATGAATATAATTCTCCTAAACTTTATTATTTTTCTAAAGCAAAAAATCAAGATGAGTTTATGTTTGAAGCATTATCAACAAAATTCAATGTAGAATATCAGCCGAAAATAAAAAATTTAGTATTTATTTGTCCTAGTGGTTCTGGTAGCGAGCCTGATTACAGAAGACATCTATACAAATATGAACTTGATTTAATTATTGAAAAATTAAAATCAATTAACAAAACCGTATTTTTAATTGGAATTGAAAAAGACATTAAAAATTATGGATTTTACGAAAATGTCAAATGGGTGAATAGTAGTTCTATAATAACAGAAAATGAAAAAATAGAAATAAATTTAGAAAAATTTATTAAAATTATATCATGTGCAGAAAAAACAATATCAGTCAACACATATTTCCATTTATTGAGCAGTGTTTTGGGAATTGAAACATATGTCATACATTCAACTAATAGAAACAATGAATCAGTTATCACGAGAGAAAATGAGATATTTTTTTTAAACATGTCTTGGTCAAAAAACAAAGTAATAGCAACCATACCAGAAATTTTGAATATGATATCATAAATATTTATTATGCCAAGTAAATCAAAAGCGCAGCAACGATTTTTCGGAGCAGTAGTTCGTTGCAAAGAAACAGGAGATTGTGCTTCAGCAAAAATTAAAAAAACAGCTGATGGAATCTCCATGAAAGAAGCTAAAGCATTTGCAAGAAGCACAGTTAAGAAAAGAAAGAAGAAACATATGCACGAAAGCACCAGTCTCGTTCCATTTTCTGTTTGGTTAGAATCTAAAGAAAATGGATGTCAGTGTAAATGCAAAGGATGCACAAAAGATGGCGAAAATTGTGATAAATGTGTGTGCAAGTGTTGTACAGAATGCAAAAAATGCACTTGCAAAGGATGCAAGTGCAAAAACAAATGTAAGTGCTGATTAAACCTTGTTTTCTCTAATGAAAATAATAATTTCTCCAACTACTTCTATTTTTCCAACAATATCTTGGAATTCTTTTTGAGTTGTTTCTTTAACTTTTAAATCATTTGTATATTTTCTATATTCATCTCTTAAACTTTTATTAAGTTCTGCCATGCCTTCATTTTTTAGAACGCTAAGAGCATTCTTGTACGGTTCGTCTTTAGCCTTAAAGTGGTAATAACTAAGCATTGCGTATCCACTTTTTTCTTTTGCTTTTTTAGCGGCTTCTGCTGCTGCTTCTCTTCTTACTCTTAAAAAATCCAAAAGTTTATCTTCCATTATAATCCCTCAAATGTTAATTTTTTTCGATGGTCTGCTTATTAAGATATAGTCGCCAGTTTCGTTTTTTCTAAAATGAGAAATATAATCATAAGGAACTCTATAAAAATCTTCTGGAGCACCAGTTTGATGATATCCAGAACCACAGTTTTTACGCACTCTGTGGCATCCATGTTCTGGCATGATGAAATTAAGTGAAGAAGATACAGGCCTGTGACCAAAATATTCACTCAAACAATCTCTTTGTGCAACAAAGAGACATTCCATTGGAATAATTAACATTTCATTTCCAGCGTATGCATTTCCACTTTGATCAAGCAGATAATCACACATGGCAACAAAAGCCCTTTCATCTTTTCTAAAATACTTCAACTTTCTAGTTTCTATGTCTACACCCATATTTATGTAACGAAATAAATCATATCTTTTTGTTGCCGCTTCTACTAAAATTGATTTATCTTTCATCCATACTTTTAAATCAGTGCAAGTAGTATCAACTGTACCATTATCTTTAATATCATTCACAGTTGCTTTGAAAGATCTTTGTTCCCAGAAAAGTATTGCTGAAGATCTGCCTACTTTTTCAAATTTATTATATCTGTCTAGATCAAAAACACCATGAATCTGACCAGCCTTTTGGTATGTTGACATAGACACCTCGCCAGTTCTATTAGTAGACATTTTTATTATAAGGCATAAGATCATTTAAATCAATTAAAAAAAGTGTATTTAACCAATATATAATTGTAAATTAATCTTAACAAGAGAAGCCCATGCTGTTTAACGAAAAAATTCATAAAGATTCAGGTCTTGGACAGTGGTTTGAAAAAGAGAAATGGGTAGATATTTCTCGTAAAGAAAAGGGGAAGCACCCTCCTTGTGGAGCGTCAGCAGGTAAAGGGAAAAGAAAAAAAGACCCAAAAAAGGGTTATCCTAAGTGTCGTCCTGCTGCCGAAGCTAGATCAATGAGCAAAGAAGAAAAAAAGAAAGCAGTAGATCAAAAACGTAGAGCGGAAAATAAACATCCACATTCAGGAAAAGGAAGGAGTCCCGTTATGACAAGTCACAAAAAGAAAAAAATAGAAGAAAATAACATTGTTAATGAATCAAAGCTTAAACGCAAAAAAACAAAGAACAAACCAAATAATCCAAAACTTTGGAGTTCATGCAAACAAGCTGCTAAAGAAAAGTTTGATGTATATCCTTGTCTGCCAATCAGCTATCCTGCTTTAACAAAAGATGGACCAAAATATTTCAATGAACTAAAAGTAGGAGATTTCATATATGCTTTCGACATTGAAAAGAAAGCAAAAGTATTTACAAAAATATTAAGACTTCACAGTTACGAAGATGCGCCAACACTTGACATATACACAGATGGTCATTATTTCTGTACCGCAACCAAAGACCACAAGTGGGTTGTTGAAATAAATAATGACTTGGTTTTAGTAACAACAAAAGATTTGAATAGAAACGAAAACATATTTGTTGATATCGGAGAGCCTACATTAACAGAAATAGAACACTCAACTGGAAGTACTGATGAAGTTTGGTGCCCAGAAACTGATTATGGTACTTGGTACACTGTCATTAATGACAAACCTTGTGTAACTGGCAATAGCGCATACGCAAATGCTTATGCAGCAAAGATTTATAAGAAAAAAGGTGGAACTTGGCGCAAACAAAGTTCTAAAAAGAAAAAGAAAATGATTAGCGAATCAGCAACTTCAGATTCGCTTCAAAATTTCTTTGATTGGATTGAAGAAAGACATCCTGATTTTAATCAAGAGTAAATCTTTCAATTTCAGGATAGAATTGTTTTTCTTGGTTGTTAAATAAATAACCAAAACACAGGTTTCTGTTTATCATATGTTTAGACAAATTGCTTTCTGGACTTTTTATTAAGTCAAATTCATCAATAGCAACAAAACTAAAACTAAATAATCCTTCGCTAACACCTTCGTATCTGTGTGTTGTTTCAAGAATTTCTTTGTCTATTTCATAGACTTCACCTTCAATATTGTTTGTTCCGTTTTTACATTCAATCAAACCCGGATAACTACCAAGACTTAACAGTTTATAGTCTTTTTTCGTGTATGCAAAACCTAAAAACTTAGATTTTTTTATTAAATCATGGGTGTAATATCCTTTTTTCAAAGTTCCATAAACAAATAATGGAAAGGTTTTGTTTCTTGTCATACTAGAATCCCCAAAGCTACTTGAGCTTTTTTCTCACTGATGATCAATTTGCCTCTAGGTAAGTCAAAGAAAAATGGAGAAAGAATTCTTTCCATGATCTGCCTTACACCACGGGCACCAATGTCAAGATCGTAAGCCATCTTAGCAACCAAGTCAATAAAATCATCCGTAAAACTCATTTGGCATCCTTCAAAATCAGCAAGTTTTTTATATTGACCAATAATCGAATTATCCGTATCGATCATTGTTGATTTTAACTGTTCTTTTGTTAATTTTTCTAGTTTTTCAACATTATGGAATCTTCCCACAAATTCTGGAATCATGCCAAATTCAATTAAATCATCAGGCATAATAGAAAGACTTTCAGTTTTCTTTTCCACCCTAGAAAATCCCATTGAACAATTTCCTAAACGCCTGTCAATAATTTGATCTAAGCCAACAAAAGAACCCGCTGCAATGAATAAAATTTGAGAAGTATCAACACTGATGCAATCACTTTCGGGATGTTTTCGTGATCCGACTGGCTGTACCCTAACCACAGACCCCTCGACCATCTTAAGCAAAGCCTGTTGAACACCTTCTCCACTCACATCTCTTGTGACTGACTGTGACTGACCAGTTTTGGAAATTTTATCAATTTCATCAATGAATATGATTCCTCTTTCTGCAATCTCAATGTCGGGTTCGTTTTTACTGCCCTTGTTTGGCGTATTCTTGAGCAAAGTGCTTAATAGGGTTTCTACGTCATCTCCAACATAACCAGCCTCTGTGAGGCTTGTAGCGTCTCCTAATGCATATGGCAATCCAACCACCTTAGCCAGGGTTTTAACCATCAACGTCTTGCCAGAACCAGTAGGCCCAATCAACAAAAGATTAGACTTATCAATTTGAATCGTTGAGTCTGGCTCATCTTCTCTAATGATCAATCGCTTAAGATGATTAGAAAAGGCAACGCATATAGCTTTTTTAGCTTTTTCCTGACCAATGACCGTACTGTCTAGCAAATCTTTCAATTCTTTGGGTGTCTTATAGCAGAATTGTGATTTTTTTGGCTTTTGCTTAGGAGTTGTTCTTTGTTTTTTGTTGCGACGAATATCCGAAGAATAATAAATCGATTCCATGATCGGCTCCTAGCCCAGTAGACATTAATCCTTGTCTTCATGTTTCCATCAGAGGATGACGGATCACACATGTTTAAATTAGTACCGAAAAAAGATTTTAACGCAAACTCAATTAGATTGACCCAAAAAATGGAGTTTACCTATGCTAGTCCTTACCCGTAAGTTGTTTGAAAAAGTCTACATCAAGACACCCGATGGCAAAGATATTGCCGTAACCATTTGTGGTATCAGTGGTTATGGAAAAAAAGGTAAAGTAAAGATTGGAATTGATGCTGGGAAAGAGTACTTCATTGCACGAGAAGAACTTCTTTCTACAGAAGAAGAAAACGAGAATGATTAAATATCAAGTTTGTTAATTTCTTTTTGAAATTCTTCACAAGAATAACATTCGTCAAGATATTTTGATATAATGTCAAAATCTTCTTTTTGAATTTTTAAATCAAACTTTATTTTTTCTATGTTTTTGCCTGTATTCTTCAGGCAAATTCTAAATCCGCTTAGTAATTTGTTTTTTCTATTGGATTCAACCATTCTTTCACATTTATCACAGAAGCTAATTCCACGATAAAGTGGTTCATTAAGACTATTTGCACAAAAAGGGCAATATAATATCATTACCTGTATTTATGCAGGTCAATTAATCTTTTTTACATTCAATTTATTAATGTCAATAGGACAGTCAATACTTTTATGATGACAGAACAGATTTATTGAAACAATATGTGCTCCAGAATCAGTCAAGAAAACATTTTCTTTATATTCAGCAAAATTATCAGGATTGTAAAGTGGTGGATTGTGGCTATAAACAATATATCCCAAAGAATTGACAAGATTTATTAATTCCATCGCATTTTCTATTCTATCATTTTCTAAATACAATATAGGTTTGCATCTATCTATTGTATTCAAGGAACCCAACAAAACATCTTTTTCCATTCCTTCCACATCAGCTTTTATAAAATTAACTCTTGAAAGACCAAAGCTATCAATTGTGGTAACTGGAACAGTGTAATGATGATGTGCTGTTGAATAATCTTTAACCAGTGATAAAGAACCGAAGTTTTCTGTTTTCTCAATATTTAATTCTGGCACAGGTATTGTGCCAAGTTTAGAGCCTACAGCGTTTTGAAAACAATAAATATTTCTGATGTTATTGATGGCTACATTGCCACATAAGGTGTTAAAATTAATTCTTTCTGGTTCAAAAGCTAAAACCATCCCAGATTTTCCCACAATGTGAGAAAATGCTATAGTGTGAGATCCAATGTTGGCTCCCACATCAATCGCAGAATCTCCTTCTTTGAGACAATCTCTAAATAATTGTACTTCCAGTTCTGAAAATTCACTATATTTTTCAAATGATTTGCCAACCCAAATATCTTTGGTGTTGTATATCATTTTTCCATAACGAGTTTCTTTAATAATATTCATGTTTTACCCAAATGTTTGGAATGTGATATCATAGTGGGGAAACAATTTCCCCACTATGATAAATTAGAACTAGTTCAAATCTTCTTCTTCCTCTTCCTCTTCATCTTCTACACGAACAACATTTGAAAGATCGCTGTCATCATCAAAAGGCGTTTTGATTTCCTTTGTTTCAGTTTCAGCACAAGCATTGGTATCAAGACCGTTTTCTATGAATAAAGGCACCCAGTGCTGCAAAAACGTGCTGTAATTGACATCTTCTTCATTGTCCGCCATTGTTTTCATCAAATCATCAAGAAACATGTTAATAATAGGTGGAATGTAATCGCCATTATCAGTAAGATTTCCATTCTTGGAACACTTTTTAACAGCATCATGCCATGAAACAATTTGTTTTGATGAAATTTTTGGAGCTTTTGGTTTTGAACCAGAAGATTTTGGAGTTTTTCCTTTAATTTTTGCGGCATGTTCAGTATCTTTCTTATTAATAGTAGGTGTTTGCCTTTTACGTTGTTCTTTGCGTTCCTGCACTTCTTGCAAATGTTGACTGATTTCTTTATCAACGTCAGGAATTTCGCTAAAGCTACCAGAAGCAACTAAATCTGATTTGGCTTGTTTCGCTTTATTTAACTTAACAACAGCAGTAAGAATTGAATCATCAATTTTCTGAATCTTGCGTTTGGCTCGTTCTTCTGCATAATCCCAAGCTTGTTCAATGATATCGTTTCTGTCGTTAGTATCTGGGAATTCTTCTATAAGATCTTCTGCGGCACTCAAAACAATCTTACCCTCAAACAACTGTTCTTTAAGAGTGTCGTCATCTTCAAGTCCACTCAAAATAGAAAGAACTTGTTTCACATATGGAATTGGTTTGTGACACATTTTTGCAATATTTTCTTTAGCTATATTAGCTTGATTGCAATAATCGATAAATTTGATAATCACGTTATCATCAAATACAATTTTATTGTTATCAATGCAGAAAACTTTAGAGAAAGCATCAGCTGTATGTAGATTTTCATGAAACTGAACATTGATAGTACCATAAAGCACACTGGCTTTAATCCAGCTTTTAAGCTTTTCGTTAAAACAAAGAGCATCTTCTTTGATTAACTGACTGATAGCTTCCCGACGACGATGCCCGTCAAGTAAATAATTCTTATTATCAACACGATTGATAATAAACATCTGTTGTAAACCGAACATGCGAATGCTATCTTTAAGTTCGGTAATTGATTGAGAAGCATAAGAATTGTCATTTTTTGAATTAACAAGGAGCCTTGGATTAAAATATTGAAAGATTTTTTCATCATAATCGTGAGATGGAACAATGTCCTCAAACGCAATCTGCATGATACCTTCCATGTTTTCCCCTTTCGTGGGCAATCCGTGTGTAGAGGTGCTGTCGAAAATGATGATACGGGCAATAACCGAAAAATCAAGCGAATCTTTGGTTTAAACAACTACTTTATTTTAGTGGTCATGTAACTTCCACTGAAGAAGGAACTGAAAATGCGAGATGAAACACTTAACCTTAAAGTCTATCACACACATCCATCAGCTTGTCGGGTGGAAAGAGCAGAAAAGACTCTCAAGGATACTGCCGTTCCAGGTGGTGTAAAATGGTGCATGCCATACAAGCTTGTTAATTCAAACGGGTTTTGGATGTATCCTCCAGCAGATATTGAAATAACTTGGCATGGCGGTAAAGACTTTACATATAAAATGCTAGAGGAATATGGACCAGATGAATACAATCATATAAGCAGTCTTATAAAGGCTAGAGATGTTAAGGATTTTGAAAAATGGTGTAGTTTTGGAAATGGGAGAACAAAATACACTTGGGGATCTGTAGATGTTGGTGTTGTGCAGATTTACACAGGTTGCATTTTCAAAACAGATCCAAACTGGTGTATGCAAATTAGATCACCTGTTAATTTCCAAAGAAGATCACAATTTTTCGTGATGGAAGCTCTTATAGAAACAGATTGGCTTCAATATGACATTTGGTTAAATCTTGTATTTACAGAAAAACTTAAACCAGTTACATTAAGAAAGACAGATCTAATACCTATTGCACAGCTTGTTCCAATACACAGACAATCGTTTACTTCTGATTGGAATTTGTCAACAGAAATGTTAAATGACACAACGCAAGAAAATAAAGATGTGTTAAATTTTTATGTTGGTTATAATAAAAGAAAATTTGCATCTGGCGGAAAAAATATGATCAACAAATATGCAAACAAAGATAGCACAACATATGTTAAAGTAAAAAAAGAAATGTTAAATAAAGATGGTTCTTGCAAGGGTCGTTCTGTACCACCTGCAAGAACCAAAAAAGTTTTATTTGGTAAACCAAAAGTTAAACGTATAGTCCCTGACGACAAACAGTAATAGCTGCCAAATAAGCACTATTAAGAGCACTGCACTGATTATCTACATTAATTTTAGGACAGTTTGGTGCAAAACTTTTCATAGTAACATTGACAGTTGCGCCACTAGAAGTTTTACATGGCAGGGTATTAGTTAGTAAGTTTCCCATAATTTTCCTCCTTATAGACTATGTATTATCTTTTATGAAAATTTTCAACATATTGAAATTATTTTTCATTACATCTAAAACATCTTTTTGGCTATTTACAAGTCCTTTAATTGTTCCCATTCCCTGATGGTAAACATATGAAGAAGGGCAAACTGCTAGGTTGTAACCATGTTTTTTGAGTTTGGCGCATACTGCTTCATCTTCAAACCAAGCGTAAGGGAATTCAGGAACGCCACCAATGCTGGCGAATGCTCTGACATTAACACATGCACAATAAAGTGGTAGAAAACTAGTGTCAACAATCCTGGCAGGTTCGTCTTCTGCTTGGTTTCTTTTGAGAATATCTTCATGCGCCATTGGATTGTTTGAAACAGAAGACATAACAGCGACATTGTTCATTTCTGGTTTATTAATTTCTTTTAGCAAATTTATAATACAATTTTTGTCAAAAAACTTAACATCAGAATGTATAATGATTGCATATTTTGTTTTAGTTTCCCTCAATCCTACATTTACACAAGCACCAAATCCTTTTGTTGTTTCGTGTCTAACAACAATATATTTGTTGGCCTTTATTAAAGTTCTTGAAAATTCTTTATTTTTTGAACCATCATCAATTATTACAAATGTTTTTTCCAAATTGATAAATATACGATTAATGTTTTCTATAACATCAATAACTTTTGAATATTCACCCAAGTATGGTAAAACAAATGTCACATTTGGTTTAACTCCAATGTTTATATTTTTCTTAATAACGTCATTTGTTGTCATTTTCTAACTCCACATTCCAGTAAGCGTCATCTAGCCATTGATTCCAAGAAGGATAAAACACTTTGAACTTAATTTCTTTAAATTTAGGTCTTACAGGTGCTTTGAGAAGTTTCATACCATTTGGAAAATCATGATGGCGAACTTCTTGCGGCAATCTGCCACCTTTTATTCTATTACATCTTTCGCAAGAAATAACACAGTTTTCCCAAGTTGTTCTGCCACCTTTACATCTTGGCATTACATGATCTATTGTCAAATCTTCGGTTTTTGGTTTTGTTGAACAATATTGACATGTATAATTATCTCTTCTATATAAGTTAAGTCTTGAAAATATAATTTGTTGTTTCGGCATTTTTTCATATTTGTTCAACTTAATAACTTCTGGTATTTTAAATACGAAAGAAACCGTTTTTATGCCTTCTTCATCATTATCAGGCCTAATTTGTGTCCATTCATGCCAAGTATAAGGGATGCAATTGACATCAATTATGTTAGCTTTTGGACTTCCTTTAGAATCTGTTGATAATATTAAATTAAAAGCCCTGTAAAGTGGGGTTGTGTCAATGGCAGTCCAATTTTTATTCAAAACCAAAACTGGCTTTGATAATTTTTCATCCATTACTCTATTTATAGTTTTGCTATATCTTTTCTTAAAAATTGTGTTCAATTGTGTCTGCACTCCAGAAAAATTCCTTTTTGTTTTCAATTCTGTTTATTGTGCGAGACAAACTAAAAAAGTAATCACTCAATCTATTCAAGAAAACCTGTATCAGTTTAATTTTTTCTTCATCTGTTTTAAGAGAAAAGTTATAATCGCAGATAATTCTTTCAACTCTTCTTGTTACGGATCTGCAAACATGAGAAGCTGTTGCAGCTGGTGTTCCGTAAGGAAGTATAAAATTATGAATTTCAGCGTTTTCTTTTTCTTGCTTATCCGTTTGTTCTTCCAACTTTTCAATATATAAATTTAATTTATCATCACTAAGTTCTGTCTTATATCCATAAAAGGCACCAATTTGGAACAAAGCAGATTGAATCTTCATAAGAAATTCTGAAATTTCTTTTGCAAGATTTGCTTGTTCGACTTGAGAAATTAAAAATCCAATATGGCTATTTAACTCATCAAGTTCGCCAATAACTTTGATTACAATATTGTTTTTAGGGGTTCTGGGGCTACCTTTTGTAAAGGTGTAGCCACCATCACCATATTTTGTATACAGGGAATTCTTGCTCACGACTTCTTCCTTTCTTTTTTCTTCTTGAAAGGTCTTTTGTTGTCATGAGAAACTGGTTGTTTCAAAAATCTATCTCTGCAATTATCACACAAATACTTAAATCCACTGCCACCTTTTGAAACATCTACAACAACATGCTCTGCATGTACAAGACCACCACAACCACATTTGCGAGGATACCCATAAATGCATTCATCGCATTTTGAATCACCACATGTGTGCTGTGTTGTGTGAATTTGCAAACTGCTCATGGTCTACTCCTCATTGCTTTCATGCTGCTTAAATGCTTGTTCCCAAATTACTGTTTGGAACTTTTCGACAAGCTTAAGAGCTTCTGGTCTTTCAAAACCATTTTCAACCAAACTCTTAAAGTAGACACTTATAAAATTGCCAAATGGCTCCAAAATGGCAGATGCTTGTTCAAAAGCTTGAATTAACTTGATATGACTTGGATTATTGCTCACAGAATTGCTCCAGTTACACTATTTGTCCGTCCGTCTACGGAGGACGGATTTCTATAAATAAAAGAGTAAATTGAATTAATTCTTGATAATGACGCTGTCTTTAACTTCACCAAAAACTGGTTTGTCAGTATCTTCTTTTGGAATGTTTTTTAACTTGGCAGATAATTTTGCATTTTGCATTTCCAATTCTTCAATTCTCTCCAAACTTTTTTTATCTTCTGGTGGATTACGCAAAACAATCCCAAGACCTAAAAAGATACCAAAAAAGAAAATACCAATCTGTCTAGCTAATCCTAGAAAAAACGAAAAAATTGTGTACATTCTTTGAGCAGATCTTGAAGCGGGATCATCAGCAACTTGTGCGTTTGATGTAGTTGAAGTTTCCATGTTTTCTCCTATATACTTGTGATAGTTCGTAAACTTTTTTTTATCTAATTCAGAAGAAGATTTTTCAAATCTTGATATTAAATCCAAATTATGATAATTTGATTTCATTTTTTGTAACAAAATATGAACCTTCTTCATGACCATCTATATAATCTTTATATTTGTATTTCACCTTCTTGCCAACAATGGCATGATGAAATCCAAGTATCCATTTTTTATTCTTTTTCATAACTTTTTCAATGTCTTTGATCTTGTAACCAGTAAGATTACGCTGACCAATTAAACTTATTTCCAAAGGATGACACACAGGAGTGAGATGATTCTTCAACTCATACTGTATGCCATTCCAAACAAGACTAAATTGTGTCCCTGTCTTGAGGAAGACACGCTGCATTCGAGAAATAATTGCTTCGGTTAACATATTTTTATTGTAATACCTTTCCAAAAAAAATCAATCAAAATTTATTAATTCCCAGCTATGATCATCAGACCATCTGACGCAACTTTTATTTGTATCATAATCTTCCAATATGTCAAAAGCTTTACCTAGACTTTCTGCATTTTCCAAAGTTCTAAATATTAGAATCTTGGGAACATCCTTATATCTGGTGACGAACCCATCATATGCAGATTCCTTCTTGATTTTACTACTCATTTCAGCCCCTTTTGTTCAGTTTATCCAAAATAGATTCTGCCAGATTTTTGTAATCTTGACCAAAAGTACAATCATATCTGGCTAATCTTTTTAAAAACCACTTGCGAGCTTCAAACAAATTCCTGTCAAATATGTAAAATTTATCTTCGTCATGATCAAGACCACATATGTTCAATATTTCATCAATTTTATAATTTGTTAAAATTTTTGGAAATGTGTTTTTTTGTTTTACTGTTTCTACAAAATTAATAAGTATGATTATAAAGTTTTCAACAGTTGATGGAGTTAAAGTTCCTTCTGGAAATCTAAATTCAACTGTCTTCCTCTTGAAATTAGGTTTTTTCAAAGAAACATAATAATTAAGTAAATTAAAAGAATATCTTTTTTCTGCTGCGTTTCTTATATTAGCAACATTTGGTTTGTATTTGTTGTATATTTCAAGACTACTGCTAAAATTGATTTTATTTATATTTTTTAATTTAAGTTTTTTACAATAATTGTTAAACTTTCTTCTTTCAGGAACTGATGAAAAGAAAGCTTCTTCTACACAAAGCCAATGACCTATCAAATTACCCATTTCAGCTTCGGAAAAATCAGAAACATCTACATGAATGTGATAACCACAATTATGATTAGTCTTAACACCTATTTTTTTAATCTCTCCAGATATGTTAGATATTGTTTTTATATCTTCTATGCCGCTTGCTTTGTAAGATGTTATCTCGTATCCACCTTCATTCTGTCCTAGATGATCAACTTTTTTCCCACAAGAAGAATCAGTCTTAACGACCCAATAATTATTATTAACAGAATTTACATAATTGCTGATTACAACTTTTTTCTTAGAATATCTTTTTATAACATTAGAAATAATAGATCTTGGTATTTCTCTGCCTACTTCAAGTTCTACTCCAAAGAACCTGTTGCTTGCAAACTCTTTGTATTCAACTTGCATGAGTAGCTCCTGAATCTCTCTTCATGGAGTATTGAAATTTAAAAAATCCATTAAACTTCTTCTAGGTTTCTTGGTCTGTAACCTAAAAATACCGCAAGGTTAAAAATATTCTTCTTACTATCAGCAAGGCTATCTGCAATTTTTTGATCATTTGCAGTCAAGCTTTCTAAAAGTTCAGTGTGCTGAGTCTGATTAGACTGAAATTCTTTGTTCAATAACTCAAGCAACATTTTAACAGCCATCGCTTGATCTTTTGAATAAGAAATTATATTTCTATAACAAATAATAGAAGAAACAATTTGAACAATTGATCCACACGCAAAAACAATAATCAAGAACATCAAAGAATCAATCATCATAATGGAGTGCCAACCTGTAATGAAAGAACTGGATCGCTTGTCCATGCAACTGATTTGAACAAACCTATCCTGTCGTTCACTATAACAGAGTTAGCCAAAAAAGTATTCCCGTTAACTATTAAAAGTTTGGTGCTAAGATTTGCATCAGCCCTAAAATCAAAAGATAATCCATTTAAAGGACATATGTTTGAACTATTGAAAAGTAAAACTACTTTTGTATCAACTGGACTTGAATTATAAGGAGTTTTCTTAAAACTAATTGAAAAATTCCAATCATATAATTTAGAAAATTCATTGTAATATCCAGTGCATGCTAACTCGAAAGTAACATTCCAATTTTCTAAATTATTGGATGTTGTTGATAATCCTCTATATCTCAAATTGCCAACATATTTTGATATCTTTTCATTATAATAAAATATTATTTTAGAAGGTATGCTAAGGTTGTTTCTTCTAACAAATTTTGTAAATTCATTTTCTTTTGTTAAATTGTGTGAAAATGCAGTCTCATAAGGTATAGCTGTACATCCACATTGTGAAACACTAGAAGATCCTCGTGATCCAATAAGTTCTGCTCCAGAAGTAGCAACAACAAAAGGTTGAAGACTTACAACTACAATATCAGCAGAAACATCTGTGTTTCTAATTCCTTTATCGGAACTGTCATATTCTGCTGATCCGAATGATTCAAAAGATCCTGATCCAGTATAATACTGACCTTGGGAACCACCTACTTGTGATGCTGGTGCCTCTCCATAAAGTTCGAATAATCCATTTCCGGTTGCAGTAAATTTATTGAATCGTATTGCAGCAGTGCCATCTAAACCAAATAAACCAGAACCCAATATTTCATCTTTGTCAGTAATGGCAAGCATTATTGCAGTAACAGCAACATTAACTCTGTAATTTACACAGAATTGAAAACATGCTGGATCACTACAATAATTGGTTATATCTTCGAAAACACCATCTTGGAATGGCCCAGCTTCAAACACGTTTGGTTTAGACCATCTTTTAACAGATGTAAGCTCGAAATCATAACCAGCATCAAGTAATTGAGAACAAGCATTTGTAATCGTGTCTGATCCAACATTTACAAATGTTTGAATTGCAGTACTACAACTTTCACCTAATGTCTGTGCTGGCACTATCTTATTTTGATCATCATAAGCACCACAAGATGCTTCAAACCTATAAGTATAAGTAGGCAATGTTCCAGTATTAAAAGGAAGTACCAAATTTAATTCAATGTTTGCATCTATGCCACAACCATATATCGTACTAATATCCCATGCTGTTACTGGAGCAGTGAAAAATAACAATTGATCTATTGCCTGAAGCTCAGAATAAGATTGAGAAGCTACTGACATCACTCCAAGCTTGAAATTGTTTGAATAAGAATTATATCCTAAAAACAATGCAGCTGCATCTGTCAAAACACGACTATATGAAATAGCTTTAACTAAATTTGAGTTAAAATACACATAAGCACGGCCTTGAATAGCATCACAAACAAAACCAATATGATTCCATTGCTGTATTTCAGGTCCAGATGCCAATAAATATTCGTTTTCCTCAAGGAATGTATTCTCTAAATAAAATCTCAGTTCTCCATTTGATTCTTTAATTGAAAATATTACTTCTCCAGTTGATGTTGTTATTGCAACTGTTTCAGAAAACGGCAAATTATTTGTTGGATCTACTTGCCCTACACTAGGCCCAAGCATCTTATGCCAAAATGCTACTGAATAACTTTGCGTTCCCACAAAATCATCATAAGCATAACCATAAGCTTCATACATGTACAAACCACCTTGGTTAAGATAGTTTTTACCAATCCTTATTGCATTTCCATCAATCCCATCTATAAATGGTTCAAATGATAATGCTGGAACATCTAAAGTAATAGAAGCATCTCCAGATGAGTCAGCCAGATCATAACAACAAGAAGACACTCTTTCAGATAATAAAAACTCATACTTATGATCAGGGAATTGATACTCATAAGCAACATCAACAGGACTCAAAACTGTTGGAATACCATTGTTGTAAAGATATGTAATTTCAGATGAAGTAAGCATATCTTTGTAAAATCTAATGTCTGAATAATACAAAGGTGTTATGTCAAAACCATTTTCTAAATTCTGAGACTGAATACCATTAAAATTAATTGAAGAATAATCATACAAACTTTCAGTCAAAATTCCTGCATTTATACTTGTGTAGAGCACTTCTTTTCTCTTATAAATACTAACAAAGTACCATGTTGCTGGAGATATTATAGTATCTGATAAAACGTCCCCACCAAAACCGAAATGTAACTTTTTATCTTCTGTTTCAAAAACAATTGTAATACTTGGTTCTATAATTGTTGCAATTGGATCATTGCTATTAAGGGTGATCAAAACTTTATCATAAATTGTATCTGGAATCCAAAATCTAAATGTTAAAGCAAATCTTTCCCCGCTGAAAAAAGCATTGTCTTCAGAACCAAGTGCATCAAACGGATAAACCCCAGCGCCAATTCCATATTTTCCAACCACGCTGTCTGTGGCGTATGTGCCATTGAAGAGAATATTGAAGTTTCCTCTTCCGTCAAACATGTTTTTGTTGAATTGATAATAGTGAGATGTTCTCTCCCACAAATTTCCATAAATTGGATCATAAGAATAATCAGCCGTAACTTGAATAGATCCTGTAGCAGCAAAAGATAGTTTTATCTTTGTTGATGCCGCACCATATGTTTCAAAAGATCCTTGAGTAATATAATTGTAAATTACATAATGATCATAGGAACCTATTAATTCAAACTTAATATCACTATCTAAACTTAATTTAAAATCTTGTATCGCATCTGCAATTGCTTGCAAACTACCACTTCCATCAAAACCAAACCTATTTTGAGCAGCTTCAGCAGAACCTATATTTTCAAATTGACCCGCACCAGAATAACCATAATTAGATGGATAGTACCCAGATTCACCAAAATTCTCAAAAGATCCAGATGCCAAATATTCATAATAACTTGAATAGTAAGATGCTTCTCCTAAAATTTCAAACGTGCCAGTGGCTATGTGTTCATAAGCATTGATAAACTGATCAGAGTTTCCTGTTAATTCAAAAGTACCACTTCCATTAATTTTTGAAGATAATTTTGCAGTAGCAGTTCCTATCAAAGTAATTGTTTTAGACTCACCAAATATTGGACCATATTTAAAATTATAAATATCTAAGATTTCATAATCAAACAAAAGATTATTATACAATCTTAAATCATCAATCGCTCTTCGTTTAGAAGGAGCCGTAGCATTACTTAAGTTTATTACTGGCGAAGAAGAGTTTGGTGATATAAAATAACTATTAGATTGTGTTGTTCTAAGAGTGTTTACCAATACTGCATCAAAATAAACTTTCCATTCACCAATTTGTGAGTCATCCTGACCGTGTACAACGGTATCATCATACGTCAATGTAATCAAACTGTAATTTTGAGAATTAGGTAACGAAAAATGTGTTAAGTAATTAAAAGAATCTCCTAGCACATACCAGAAATATATTCTACCGCCACCTTCATCACTAAACGTAACTGATTTTACTGAATCAGAAGTAATTTCAATAATTGGATTAGAACTACTGTAATTAAGATTTGTTAATCTTGTGCCAGAAAGCCAAAAAGAAATAGAAAACTTGTCATATCCGCCATCCAAATTAATTATCGATGCATTTATGTTATATTCTAATATGTTGAACCTATCAAGCACCCCAGTTGTTCCAAAATAAAATGCAGTTCCTGTTTCTCCAACAGTAGATACTGATTCTCCATTTACAATGCTTGTTACTGTGTAATTAGTAGTAGCTCTACCTACAAAATCAACAAGTAAGTTTTCTGTATTTAAATCTTCAAAAACAAACTTGTTAATTGGATAAGAATAAGGTACTTTAAATTTATGAGAGGCAGATGCTTGTAATAAACCACTTCCCAAAAATTCAAAAACAGATTTCACAGCCTTGCTGTTAGCAACAACTTGAAATGTGCCACTACCTGTAAAAGAATTAGGTAAAACCACAACATTTACAGAACCGCTTAGTCCAATCTGGGAGGCAGAAGCAGCAATGACATAAACACTATTGATAATTCTTTGAATGTTTATAGTGCTAAGTGGCTTGTTGTAAAATCTTACATCATCAATTGCATATGGTTGAGGACCAAAATTTTTAGTTATTGTTTGTGTTACTCCACTTGTATCAACAAATGAAGCAGCATTTTGTGGCACGTCAGTTCCGAATGTAATAAAATCTTGTATAATATTTGTTATATTCTGATATGGTATAGTTGGTTGAGCTACACCGTTAACATAATAAGAAATATAATTTCTATTATCTTTAAGTAATGCTACATTGAAAACGTAGCAAACATTTGTCCAGTTTTCATAAGATTGAAAACCAGCATCACTTTTAACACGGAATACAGCTGGCACATCAAGTTCATGCCCATTACACAAATATGAAGATATGGGAAATGCAGTAGATTGAACGCTTGCTGGTATGGATATTGTGTTTTTCTTTACCCAAAATGAAATTGTCCAGTTTACAGAACCATTTATAAGTTGAGATAAATTTTTATCAATTGATCCAACTGATGTGAAATATTTATCATATCTTTGATATCTGTTTGATGGTGTTCCAGAATATTGAAATCTAGGTACAGAAAGAGAACCAACTGTAATCGCATTGTTTGTGAATTTTCCAGCAGTATTAAAATCAATTGAATATGGTACGTTTTGACCATACATATCTTTATTTGATTTTTCAGATTTTATTTCGATCTGGAATTTTTGACTGGATAATTTATCAGTAAAATATATTTTAGAATTATTAGTTGAGTCAACTTGAGGGTTGTTAAATGTAAATGCATGTAATGGATAGATGAACTCAGTGCCGTAAACTACTTCTGTTCCAGCTGTTCCTGTTAATTCAAAGCTAAATGAAGCTGGATAACGCCATTGTTTAATTTTAGCTGATGCAGATGCAACCAACTGAAAAACGCCAGAACCAGTTGCTGCATATGTTGCAAGATATGATTCTGCTGAAACTGTGCATTCAAAAGTTCCTGTACCTTCAAAATAATATTTGTCGAAAAATACTTCAGTTTCAATTGAAGAAATCTGCATTTAAAATCTTAAAAACACACATTGTTTTGTGTTGTAGACTTCAGTCGTTCCAGCCATTTCAAATTGGCCGCTACCTTTTTCTCTTCCACCTACAAAATAACTTGCTGCTCCAGAAAATTGAGCAGAACCATAACCTGTTAATGGTCCATGTTTTGAAATATACAAATCTACAATTTGTTTTTGAGACAGTACAGTTGCATAAATCCTAAGATCGTCAAGCAAGAATCTACTAGGTGGTGCTTCTGTTGTATCGCCATAACCAAACTCAATAACAGAATTGAAAGGAGATTTAAAAGGAGATGTGTCTCCTGAAAAATCTGCTGCAAAACTACCATTTACATAAACATTATACTTGCCTACTTTGATTTTATTTAATGTAAAATTAGAGTCATAAGTAATTGTGTAGAACGACCAATTAACATTGTCTACAGCAAAAGTAGATCCTTTAAACTTGTTGTTAATTTGCCAAAATCTTGTTTCATTTCCTAATTCTAAACTTAATGTTGTGCTTTTTTGCCCTGCATCATACATCTTAAACCAAGAACCTTGGTATGATGTATCTGGATAAAAACCATTATAAGGTATGTTAGTATCATTTTTTATATAAAACGATATTGTAAATGCTGTTATTCCAGTCCAATCAATGTCTTTTATTTGTCCGTAAACAAGCCATTTTTTACCTAAAGATTCTAATTTTCTAAATTTTGACCCTAAAAGTAATCCTGTTCCTATTTTGGCATTTCTGAAAAATACATTTTCTTCATTAATAACATCTATTACTGTTGTAAAATCATTGTCTCCAACATCATCAGATAATCTGTTGCTATTTTCTGATTGTTCTGCTTCATCAAAACGATATTTATGAATTGGGTAATGATAAGTCGTTCTAGCTAATGCATTTGCCAAAACTTGAAATACACCTGAACCTTTGAATGAATAAACATTCAACCCAGCAACAGCATTAGCAATTAATTGTATTCTTCCAGATCCAATTCTAGAATTATTTCTAAAGCTTGCAGAAGCTGTTCCGTTTAATTCACATTTGCCAATCCCGTAATAATATTCATTATTGGCAAAAACTCTGGCTACTTCGGCTGGTGTAAGACCGTTAAAAAATTGTATATCATCAATTGCAAACTGCTCTGATCCAGAAAAATCAACAAAATAACATTGTGCTGTAGAATCTATATAAATACCTCTTGCGTTGTATTCAGCATCTGGGTACAAAAGTGTTGTTTTTAATAATCCATCTACATAAAGTGCTATTCCAGAACCATTATGTTTAGCAAAACATATATTGTGCCACTGATTATCATCTATTCTCAGAGTTACTGTATATTCGGAATATATTGATCTGTTATTGTTTAAATAATTATTTTGCAACACTCTTTGATTGGGATAATAGTATGTTTTGTTCCTCGTACCAGTATAGTTATCTGGACAACTACCAGTCCAATCAAGAGTTTTAGTAACCCATTCTCTAGTATAAGTTTTATAATATATTCTAGCTTTATATGTAGAGTAACCTAATTGGTCAGGTCCACTAGCGTGAGACAATGTGAAATAATACGTTTTTTGTCTAGCAAAAGCATTTGAAATATTATCATAATATGGTGCTTCAACATTAAGGCCACCTTGAACAACCATGCTTGAATAAGAAGGAACTCTTTTATAGTAAAAACCAAATGCCCAAGGAAGTTCATTACTCGGCGTAAATTTTGCAAATTTTTGACCTGGATAATAATCATCAGGTAAAGGTGAAGATAGTCTCTGTAAAG